>ERZ1034920.212-NODE-212-length-47956-cov-8.260516_pt1 | contig 47956 bp, 40 predicted proteins | sample MGYA00520688_ERZ1034920 | MGnify/ENA primary metagenome ERZ1034920 (study PRJEB33766, sample SAMN09781785) | gut metagenome | biome: gut microbiome | host: Homo sapiens | place: Madagascar | study: EMG produced TPA metagenomics assembly of the PRJNA485056 data set... | reverse complement strand
CCTCCGTCCCCCGTTCGCCCTGTTCACGAAACGGAGCAAGCGAGGATCGCGAGCAGGCGGGGTGTCGGGAGTGAGGGCGTGCGGGGACGTCGCTTCGCCATCGATTCCGATTGGCGCTAATCTTCAACGTCTCGGTGCGTTGTTCGGCTTCTTCTGAAGATTGCTATGCGGATTGAAGATTAGGAGGGGTCTCGGGGAGTTGCTGCCAAAAATTGCGCGAGTGCGTGTAAACGCGAGGACCCCACTGGTCGTCCTGGGCATAATCTGCGTCCAATGCGCTGAAATGCGTGGATTCACGCATTTCTATCAGGATAGATTCGCAATAGCGATTCCCTCATTGCTCTGCGCAAGCTCAAGAACACGCACTCGCGCGTTTTTTGGCAGCAAATGGGGTTGACCCCCCGCCGGAACGCAGATGCGCCCGCGGCATTCCGCGGGCGCATCTGCGTTTCCGTTAGGTTATTTGCGGACTGAGGTATCACCCAGGGCTCGTAGCTCTTCAGAACAATGACCGGCTTGCCAGTCCTGCTCACCTCTGCTGCTACGCGGGAAGAATCAGCTTCGACCTCGGTAAGGTCTGTAGTCAGCGCGGCCATCGAATCTCCTTTAATGTAGCCGGTATCATGGCCCGATTATAAGGTGCTATCATCTTGAGCGAAAGCAGCTCTGCGCCTGCGAGCGTATGGAACGAGGCGTACAGCCTGACGGAAAGAATTCAGGGCCATTGCCCTTGCATGACATGTTGCAAATGTAGGTTATTTCCCTACATTTGCAACATCTTACGGCATCCCGCTCGAGTTCTATCCCGCTTGTGTCGCCCGAAGCGCGTCCGATTACCACGCCGGTGCCGGCCCCCCTCATGCTGGCGATTTTGTGTGGTCGAGCGGTAGGCCGCCGCGCCGCGTTACCATAAACACCCTCTTGCGGCTAGGCAAGCCGTACAATCTGAAGACACATCACGCTCCATCCGGGGAAACGGCCCGGTTGGGGCTTTGTCGTCTCCATCGCCCGGCGGGCCGCGTTGCAGGAGTTTTGAAACCGACCATTTCGACGCGAAACGAAGGCCATGCAGCGAGACAAGATCAAGCCTATATTATTCAGCATCATCAAGCACTCCAGTAAAGAGGAGCTGCGCCGTCAGATCCCCAAGGACATCGTTTCGGGCGTGGTGGTTGCCGTGGTGGCGCTGCCGCTTTCCATCGCGCTGGCCATCGCATCAGGCGTCGGACCTGAGCAGGGCCTTTACACCGCCATCATCGCAGGCTTCCTGATTGCGTTCTTGGGCGGCAGCCGCGTGCAGATCTCCGGTCCCACCGCCGCCTTCGCCACCATCGTCGCGGGCATCGTGGCCACCGACGGCATGGAGGGTCTGGTGGCGGCCACCATCATCGCCGGCGTGATACTCGTGCTCATGGGCCTGCTGAAGCTCGGCACGCTCATCCGTTTCGTTCCCTACACCATCACCACCGGCTTCACTGCCGGTATCGCGGTGACCATCGTGATCGGGCAGATCAAGGACCTGCTGGGGCTGACGTACCCCGCCGGCACCACTACCGTCGACACCACCGACAAGCTGGGCGCCCTGGCGACCAACATCTCCACGGTGAACTGGCAGGCGGTGCTGGTGGGCGTGGTGTGCCTTGTCATCCTGATGCTGTGGCCGAAGGTGTCCAAGCGCATCCCCGGTTCGTTGGTGGCTGTTATCGTGGGCGCCGCCATGGTGCCCGCATTCGGCCTGCAGGTCAATACCATCGGCGACCTGTACACCATCGAGGCGGGTCTGCCCACGCTGCAATTCCCCCAGCTCAGCCTAGACCTGTTCCGCGACGAGCTTGCCAACGGCATCACCATCGCCATCCTTGCGGCCATCGAGTCGCTGCTGTCGTGCGTGGTCGCCGACTCCATGATCTCGGGCCATCATCGCTGCAACATGGAGCTGGTGGCGCAGGGTGTGGGCAACATGGGCTCAGTGCTGTTCGGCGGCATCCCCGCCACGGGCGCCATCGCGCGTACCGCCGCCAACGTGAAAAGCGGCGGCCGCACGCCCATCGCCGGCATGGTGCACGCCGCGGTGCTGCTGCTGGTGCTGGTGTTCCTCATGCCCTACGCTGCGCTCATCCCCATGCCCACCATCGCCGCTATTCTGCTGCAGGTCGCCTACAACATGTCGGGTTGGCGCAATTTCGCCCACCTTTGCGCCACCGCCTCGCGCGGCGCTGTGGCAACGCTGCTGCTGACGTTCACGCTGACCATCGTGTTCGACCTGGTCACCGCCATCGCCGTGGGCATGCTCATCACCGTGGTGCTGTTCATGAAGATGGTCGCCGAGGAGACCGAGGTGAAGGGCTGGACGTACTTCTGCGACAAGGATTCCGAGGTCACGCACCTGCGCGAGCTGCCCAAGAGCGTCCGCGTGTACGAGATTAACGGCCCGATGTTCTTCGGCATGACCGACCGCATCTCCGACATCTCGGTGAAGGATTTCACGAAGTACCTGATCATCCGCATGCGCGGCGTGCCCTCGCTGGACGCCACGGGCATGAACGCGCTGGAGAACCTGTACGAGTACTGCGCGGAAAACGGCGTGCAGCTGATCTTCAGCCACGCCAACGAGCAGCCCATGAGGACCATGCGCCGCGCCGGTTTCGTCGACCTGGTGGGCAAGGATCGCTTCCGCCCGAACATCGACGACGCCATCGCCTACGCCCGCACCCAGCTCGAGCAAGAGGAGAAAGCCGCGTAAGGCGCCTGCGGGGGGCGATGGGTTCGATGCCCCGGCGACCCCCCGTGAACAGGGGACGGAGGTGTGTTCATGCAGGCAGCTTGCGAGGGATGGCGACCTCGTTGGCCCAACGGTCCGCAAACAACCTAACGAAAACGCGGATGCGCCCGCGGGATTCCGCGGGCGCATCCGCGTTCGGCTATCGCTCCAAAAACTGGACTTCGCCGGTGTCGGTTTGGTAGAGAGCGCCAATTACCCGTAGGCCGTGTTCTGCTTCGTCGGTTCGCACTTTGCGGCTTTCCTCGATGCGGCGGACGCTGTGCGCTACGTTCGCCAAGCAAGCTGCGGCTTCGTCGGTTTCGTCGCCGATGGCGTCGGCTATCTCGTCGGTGATGAACTTCACCGTGCCGTAGGGCTCGTGGTGCATGGCGGCGTCGACGGCGCCGCAGCACGTGTGGCCCAAAACCACCACAAGGTTGCAGCCCAGATGATCCTCGGCGTACTCGATGCTGCCGAGCTGGTGCTTGTCCACCACGTTACCTGCCACGCGGATGACGAACAGGTCGCCGATACCCGCCGAGAAGATGGCTTCGGGGATCACGCGCGAGTCCGAGCACGCCAGCACGATGGCGTACGGGTGCTGGCCTTCGCGAAACGTCGACTGACGCAGCTCCGGCGACACGTCACCCTGCGCTTGCTTCGCGTTCAGATAGCGGGCGTTTCCCTGGCGCAGGCGCTCGAGCGCCTCATCTGCCGAAAGATTGCAAGATTCGTGGCTCATGGCGGGCTCCCCTTTCGTTACGTTCACGCTCAGCTTACCGCGTTGCGCAAACCTGAACGCATTTCTGCCGACAAGCTGCAAAATGTTAGCGGTTACAATAAGGCAAACCTAGGGGGAAAGGAACTGCCATGTCGAAACAGGTGATTTTGGAACTTGACCACGATGCGTGCAAAACGCAGGCGATGGCGTATCTCGAGCAGGGCTTCAATTGCGCGCAAGCAGTCGCTTGCACGTTGGCGCCGGCTATCGGGCTCGATGTCGACCAGACGTTTCGCCTGATGGAGGGCTTCGGCGGCGGCATGGGCGGCTACACCGAGACCTGCGGCGCGGTGTCGGGCGCCGTCATGGCCACCGGATGGGTCAAAAGCGCCGGAAGCGAAAACCCCGTCAGCAAGATGGAAACGTACCAGCTAGCCGATCAGATGTGCGCGCGATTCAAGGCGCAAAACGGCACCACCATCTGCGCCGAGCTCAAGGGCATCGGCAACCCTGCGGGGCCGCTCCGCTCCTGCCCCGGCTGCATCCAAGACGCCGTGGACATCGCCATCGATGTTCTTCAGGCGGACGCGCGCGCTGGCGCATAAGCGCTGCAATACCTAGCTTTTTGCAAAGCCGCAGGTCAATGGCCATGCGGCTTTTTTGCGAGATCGCAATGGGACCTTCAGAAAGACCGAAAGAACCGGAGTCCTGGAAGTGTGTCTTCGCAAAACGCTTGCTCGTTTCGCGCGATTCGGCCTCATGCGCCCATGCCGCCCAAACGTTGCGCTATAGTTGACCGCGTCATACAACTTACGCGTAGAAAGCACCTCATGTCCCGCATCAAAACCCTTGCGCCCGGCATTGCCGTCAGCGCCCTTATCGCCGTCGTTTGCTGGTTTCTCGGCCAAGCGGTGCCGCTGGTGGGCGGCGCCGTGTTCGCCATTTTGCTGGGCATGGTCATCGGCACGTTCTGGAAGGAGAGGGGCGCGGCAGGGCCGGGCATCAAGTTCGCGTCGAAGAAGATCCTGCAAACCGCCGTGGTGCTGCTGGGCTTCGGGCTACCGCTGACGCAGTTGGCCCAGGTGGGAGCAATGTCGCTGCCCGTCATCCTGTCTACCATCTCCGCGTCGTTGATCACCGCTGCCGTGCTGTGCCGCGTGATGCACGTGCCCGGGCGCACCGCCACGCTCATCGGCGTGGGGTCCTCGATTTGCGGCGGCTCGGCTATTGCCGCCACCGCGCCGGTCATCAAGGCCGACGACCAGGAAGTGGCGCATGCCATATCGGTGGTGTTTCTGTTCAACGTGCTGGCGGCGCTCATCTTCCCTACCCTGGGCGACGTTATAGGTTTGAGCAATAACGGCTTCGGCCTGTTCGCGGGCACCGCGGTCAACGACACGTCATCGGTAACCGCCGCCGCAGCCGTGTGGGACGGCATGCACCCCGGCGCAAACGCACTCGATTACGCCACCATCGTCAAGCTCACGCGCACGCTGGCCATCATCCCCATCACATTCGCGCTGGCGCTGTGGGTTTCCGCACGCGAGCGCAAGCACGCTGCGGAAAACGGCGCAGATACGGCTTCCACCAGCGGTTTCAGCCTGAAACGCGCGCTGCCCACGTTCATCGTGCTGTTCGTGTGCGCCTCCCTGGTTGCCACGGGCGCCAGCGCCGCGGGCGTCGACCCGGCCGTTTTCGCACCGCTCAAAACGCTCAGCAAGTTCTTCATCGTGGTGGCCATGGCCGCCATCGGCCTGAACACCGATGTGGTCGGCCTGGTGAAGTCGGGCGCGAAGCCCATCGTGCTGGGTGCCGCATGCTGGGTTGCCATCGCGTGCACGAGCCTAGCGGCGCAGCACATGTTGGGACTTTGGTAGCGCCAGGCGAATACGCGCTCAGCGCCGGCCGCGAGAGCCGGAGCCGCTGAACCTTAACCCGGCTCCCGGGCCCCGATTCCCTCAAACCCGGGCCCGAGTCCCTAAACCTCTTGCACCGAAATCTCAACCTTCGGTTCACACAAGTTCGCAAACAGAGAAAGAGTCGATATGCTGACCATCGGATGCCATCTGTCAACGTCGAAGGGCTTTTTGGCCATGGGCGAAACCGCGCTTTCCATCGGCGCGAACACGTTCGCATTCTTCACGCGCAACCCGCGCGGCGGCAAGGCGAAGGCCATCGACCCCGCCGACGCCGCGGCGCTGCGAGCGCTGATGGCCGAGCACAACTTCGGCCCGCTGGTGGCGCATGCCCCCTACACACTCAACCCCTGCTCGGACAAGCCGCACGCCCGCGAGTTCGCGCTCGAATGCATGGCCGACGACCTGGTGCGCATGGAATCCGTGCCCGGCAACTACTACAACTTCCACCCGGGAAGCCACGTGAAGCAAGGCGCGGAAACGGGCATCGAGCTGATATCGGGCCTGCTCAACGAGGTGCTGCGCCCCGAACAGACCACTACGGTGCTGCTGGAGACCATGGCCGGCAAGGGCACGGAAGTCGGCCACACGTTCGAGGAGCTGGCCGCCATCATCGACCGCGTGGAGCTTTCCGACCACATGGGCGTGTGCCTGGACACGTGCCACATTCACGACGGCGGCTACGACATCGTGAACGACCTGGACGGCGTGCTCGACGAGTTCGACCACGTGATCGGCCTCAACCGCCTGCGCGCCGTGCACATCAACGACTCGAAGAATCCCTGCGGAGCGCACAAGGACCGCCACGAGTGCATCGGGCAAGGCTTCATCGGCGTCGACGCGTTCCAACGCATCGTCACGCACCCTGCCCTGCGCGACCTGCCCCTCATCCTGGAAACCCCCAACGAGCTGCCCGGCTACGCAGCCGAGATCAAGCTGCTGCGCGAGTTGGCGGAAAGGAAGTAAGCGGCAAATCAGCAGATACCCACCACAAACATCGCGATTCTTTTTGCCAGCTTCCCCTTCCCCGCCCCTTCCTTCGTCATATATTCCCAGGTCAGCTAGGCTATCGATTTGACCGATAACAATCCATCGATAAATATCCTAGTAACCTACGTTGAATACCGGGCGATTCGGTGTTTCAATACGAACAGCAAAACCACGGCAGGCAAGGCGCCCGCCGGCACTACGCGATCCAAGGAGCACCGCATCATGGCAAAGAAGAACATCCCGTACGACCAGAAGTACTACGATCCGGAAATCGAGTGCATGCCGCGCCCCGAGCTTGAGCAGCTGCAGCTCGAGCGCCTGCAGACCATGGTGCAGTACGCCTACGACAACACCGTCTACTACAAGCGCAGCTTCGACGCCGCCGGCGTGAAGCCCTCCGACATCAAGACGCTCGACGACCTTGCGAAGTTCCCCTTCATCAACAAGCAGACCGAGCGCGACACCCAGCACGTGGGCAGCTTCTTCGGCGAGCTGTGCAGCGTGCCCGAGGAGGACGTCGTGTTCATGGCCACCTCCTCCGGCTCCACCGGCGTCCCCACGGTCAGCCCCTTCACGCAGGAGGACTTCGACCTGTGGCAGGACACCGAGGCCCGACTGTTCTGGCAGGCCGGCATGCGCCCCAACGACCGTTACGTCCACGGCCTGAACTTCGCCCTGTACGTCGGCGGGCCCGACGTCGTCGGCGCGCAGCGTCTGGGCGCGCTTGCCATCTGGGCCGGCGCCATCCCCTCCGACCGCCTGATCTTCGTGCTGAAGCAGTACCAGCCCACCATCATCTGGACCAGCCCCTCCTACGCCTGGACCCTGGGCCAGAAAATCAAGGAGAAGGGCCTCGACCCGCGCAACGACTTCAGCATCCGTACCATCATCGTCGCAGGTGAGCCGGGCGGTTCCATCGAATCCACGCGCGAGAGCATCGAGAAGCTGTGGGGCGCGAACGTGGTCGACTTCTTCGGCCTGTCCGACATCTACGGCGCCTGCGCGGCCATGTGCGAGGCGAAGGACGGCCTGCACATCGTTGAGGATCAGATTCTCGCGGAGACCGTCGACCCGGTCACCGGCGAGGTGCTCGAACCCGGCAGCGTGGGCGAGCTCACCTACACCACGCTCATGAAGAAGGCCCGCCCGATGATCCGCTTCCGCACCGGCGACATCGGCTACGTTTCCACCGAGAAGTGCAGCTGCGGCCGCACCCACGCCCGCATCCACGTGACCGGCCGCAAGGACGAGATGTTCATCGTAGGCGCCGTGAACGTGTTCCCCTCCGACGTCGAGTACGTCGTGCGCAAGGAGCCCGGCCTGACCGGCGAGTACTCCATCCGCGTGTACGACGAGAACTTCACCACCCGCTACGAGGTATCCGTCGAGCGCGCCTTCGGCAGCGACGAGCCTTACGACCAGGTGTCCAAGCGCGTCGAGGCGGCGCTGAAGGCTCACACGGGCGTGCGTCCGGCCAAGGTCATCGTGTTCGACGCCGACAAGCTGGGCACCTCCAGCGAGCACAAGGCCAAGCGCTTCATCGACGAGCGCGAAAGCGCCAAGTAAGCGACGGCGCAAAACTCCCTGGTGTACATCGGCCGCTTCCCGCGGCGGGTTTTGCGGGAAGCGGCATTAAGCGAAAGGATCTTCCCATGGCATACGATTTCTCCGTTTCCGGGCAGCATTACCTGTTCAATGTCCAGACGTTTGCGCACACGGTGCTGGCGCTCGGCGGCGACTCCTATAACTATGCGTTCCGCGACCGCACCACGCAGGGCGTCATCGACGACGTCGCGTCGGGTGAAAGCGAGCTGGGCGTGGTGTTCGAGACCTCCGCGACCGCCGCGGACCTTGATGCCGCCTTCGACGCCGCCGGCCTTGAGTTCGTGCAGCTGGTCGAGTCCGCCCCGCGCGTGGCGCTGCCGGCCAGCCACCCGCTGGTCAACGCGTCCAGCCTGACGCTCGATCAGCTGGCCGATTACCCCTACATCTACTTCGACCAGGGCAAAGACGCTCCGGCCGCCTTCTTCGAGGAGGCGCTGGGCGACCAGCCGCGCGCCAAGTCCATCGCCACCACCGACCGCGCCAGCCTCTCCGAGCTGATCGTGGCGCTCAACGGCTACACGGTGACCTCCGGCATCCTGGTGGGCATCTCCGACGGCGCACAGCTGCGCACGGTGGCGCTTGACGCGGACGTCACGCTGCGCCTGGGCTACCTGAAGAAGAAGGGCGCGCAGCTTGACGGCACCGCGGCGCGCTTCGTGGTAACGCTCGAGAAGAACCTGGAGCGTTACGCCAAGTTCTAGGAAACGCGGCTTTGCGACTTTGCAGGGGACGGGCGTGCTCGTCCCCTTTTCGGCGTTTTGCGGGCCGGCGCCGGACCCACCGGACGTTGGGCAAAAGCCTGGCGTATGATGGAACGGCACATACAAGACGGGAAAAGGTTTCATATGATAGAAGTGCTTTGGCATGGCCGCGGCGGGCAGGGGGCCTTCACCGCCGCTCGGCTTCTGGGCGCGGCGGCGTCGCTTGACGGCAAGCGGCACGCGCTTGCGTTCCCCTCGTTCGGCCCCGAGCGACGCGGCGCGCCCATGCGCGCGTTCACCAAGATCGATACGGTGCAAGTCGGTGACCGAAGCGCCGTTGCGAAGGCGGATTTCGTGATCTACCTGGACGGAACGCTGCTAGCACCCGGCTGGGAGCGCGAGCTGAAGCCGGGCGGCATCTGCCTGGTGAACACTGCCGACGCGCTGGACGACCCGCGCTTGCTGGCCATCGACGCGGACGGCCTGGCCACCGAGATTCTGGGCCGGCCCATCCCCAACACGGTGTTTTTGGGCGCTTTGGCGCAGCTTGCCGACTGCGTGGACCGCGAAAGCGTGGAGGAAGCCATCCGCCAGTACATGCCCGCGAAGCTGCACGAAGCCAACATCAAGGTGGTCGAGCGCGCGATCGCGCTGGTCCAGCAGGCCAAGGTTGCAGGGCATGAGGAAGATGCTAGCGTCGAATCCGCAGGTCATTCATGTGCTGCGGCGGAGACGGTAACCGCTTTGCACCGGTCGGCGCATTCTTCGGCAGCGCATATGCCGCAGCTGTTCACCACCGTCCCCGAGCCTTCCGCCTACGCCGACACCACCTGCTACACGGCGGGCTACTTGACGCAGGTCAACGCGGGTTGGCGCAACATGCGCCCGGTGCTTGACGCGGACGCGTGCACGGGCTGCCTGCAGTGCTACCTGTACTGCCCGGACGGCGCCGTCTTCAAAGTTTCCGGACAAAACAAGGCAGGCGTTTCGGTGGATATCGACCTTGATTTCTGCAAAGGCTGCGGGGTTTGCGCCGCCGCCTGCAAGTTCGACGCGCTTTCCATGGCGCCCGAAGCGAACGCGAAGGAGGCGTGATGAGCATGAAGCGTTTTCTATCCGGTGACGAGGCGTTCGCCGAGGGCGTGCGCCTGGCGCGGCCGCAGGTGATCTCGGCCTACCCCATCACGCCGCAGACTGTCGTGGTCGAACGCCTTTCCGAGATGGTCGAGGAAGGCCAGCTGGCGGCCGAGTACGTGCACGTCGAAAGCGAGCATTCGGCCCTGTCGTGCGCCATCGGCGCGTCGGCAACGGGCGCGCGCACGTTCACGGCAACGTCGAGCCAAGGCCTGCTGTACATGGCCGAGTGCCTGACCTACGCCGCGGGCGGCCGCTTCCCCATCGTCATGATGAACGCGAACCGCGCAACCGCGCTGCCGTGGAACATCTACGGCGACCAGCGCGACAGCCTGGCGCTTCTGGACCACGGCTGGGTGCAGGCGTACGCGCAGGACAACCAGGAAGCGCTCGACCTGGCGCTTATGGCCTATGCCGTGGCAGAGGACCCCGAGGTCCGCACGCCGTTCATGGTGAACTTGGACGGTTTTGCGCTCACGCACACCTACGAGAGCGTCGACATCCCCGCCCAGGAGCAGGCCGATGCGTTCCTGCCGCCTTACGACGGCACGGGCAACCGCTTCGACTTCGCAAACCCCGTCAACATCGGCTACTCGGCGGGCCCGGAGTTCAACCGCTACTTCAAGCGCTCGGCTCACGAGGGCATGCTGGCCGCCGCCGACGCCGTGGAGCGCGTCGAAGCGCGCTTCGCCGAGGTGTTCGGCAGGAGCTATCCGGGCCTGATCGAGGCCGTGGACTGCGACGATGCCGACATCGTGCTGGTCACGCTGGGGTCCATCGCCGGCCTGGCGCGCGAGCGCGTGGCGCAACTGCGCGCGCAGGGCGTGAAGGCGGGCCTGGTGCGCATCCGCTACATGCGCCCGCTCCCCGTGCGGCAAATCGTCGCTGCCCTAGCGGGCGCGGCGGCGGTGGGCGTGCTGGAGAAAGACATCAGCTTCGGCGCGGAAGGCACGGTCATGACCAACGTGTGCTCCGCGCTGCAGCAGGCGGGCAACGCCGTGCCGGTGGTGAACTTTGTAGGCGGCCTGGGCGGCGACGATATCACACAGGCCCAGATGAGAGGCATGTTCGAGGTGCTTTCCCAGATCGCCGCGGGACGCATCGCGCCCGAGGATTGCCCGCGCGTGGGCTTTTTGGGCGTCGACTCCGTGGCCGACGAGTTCGGGAACCCCTGCTGCGAAGGCCGCAACGACGCCGCTGCCGTTGCGGGCAGCGACTCTGAAGGCGCGCGCGACGGCGCGTGCGCAACCGATGCGGAAGGAGGCCGATAGCCATGGCTTTGAACGCGAAGACCCTGCCCGATGACGAGTTCTTCTTCGGGCACAAGGCCTGCGCCGGATGCGGCGGATCGCTTGCCGTGCGCGCTGCGCTCAAGGTGCTCGGCCCGAACGCGGTAGCGGCGCTGCCGGCGGGCTGCATGAGCGCCGTGGGATTCAACTTCCCGCAGCTTTCATTCGCCAACAACGCGATGATCACGCCTTTTGCGGCGACTGCAAGCGTGCTCACCGGTATCGAGGCAGGTTTGCGGGCGCAGGGCATCAAGCCCAACGACTGCACCGTGGTGGGTTTCGCCGGCGACGGCGGCACCGCCGACATCGGCCTGCAGGCGCTCTCGGGCGCCATCGACCGCAACGACGACGTGCTCTACATCTGCTACGACAACGAGGCGTACATGAACACGGGCATCCAGAAGAGCTCGTTGACGCCCTTCGGCGCGAAGACCACCACCACGCCAGCCGGGCGCAACGCGCACGGGTGCCTGACGCAGAAGAAGAACGTTTTTGAGATCGTGGCGGCGCACGGCATTCCCTATGCGGCCACGGCGAGCGTGGGGTACCTGCCCGATTTCCTGCGCAAGCTCGAGCGCGCCCGCGACATCCGCGGCACGCGCTTCATCCACGTGATCGCGCCGTGCCCCACCGGCTGGGGCTGTCCCGAAGCCGATATGGTGGACGTGGCGCGCGACATCGTGGATTGCGGCCTGTGGTACCTGGTCGAGTACGAGGGACCGCAGCTCAGCGGCGTGCCAGGCGGGCAGTTCAAGCTCAGCAGGAACCCGCGCGAGTTCGCCAGCGTGGAGGCGTACCTGCGCCGCCAAGGCAGGTTCCGCGCGCTCACCGACGACGAGATCGCCCAGGTAGAAGCCGGCCGCGACGCAAAATGGGAGCAAATCCGCCGCGATTGGACGGCGTAACGCGAGGATGCGCGACGAAGCGACGGCACGACGCAACGGCTGAGATTCGCGAATAAGTTACCGCCATAGGGCCATCCTCCCGGCGGCGTTTCTTTCGCCCGCAAAAACCGCCTCGCCACCGCCCAGCGGGCGATTTGCTCGCCCGTAAACCCCAACAGAAACGGAAACCGGCGCTCAAGGGCGCCGGTTTCGTATGGGGGGATGCCGCCAAGGGGAGATGCGACATCGGATATGTTGCGGAGCGCTTATGCCTGAGGGACGATGATGGTCGGCACCTTCAGGTTCAAAAGCACGCTGTGAGTGACGCTGCCGAACAGCGTGCGACCCAGCGCATTGCGCGAGTTGGTGCCCATGACCAGCATGGATGCTTCCTTACCGGCTTCGATAAGGGCACGGGAGGGCGAGGAATCCTCAACAGTGCGGCCCGTGGCCTGCAGCGCCGGGTACTCGAAGGCAAGTCGGCCGAGCTGGCGGTCAAGCTCGATCTGACGCTGCTCGCCGACGGGGGCGAGGCCGCCGCCCATGGATTCCGCGGTGCGCTCAAGCCATGTGGGAACGCCCCAGGCGCTGATCAGCTCAAGCGGCTGCTGCGTGGCCACGGCCGCGCGTGCGGCGAAGTCGATGGCGCGGGCGCTAATCGCCTCGTCGGGGCCGACGCCCACGACGACCCCGGTACCCTGCTGCTTCGCATCCCAATCCGCGGGCACCACGACGGTGGGGACGCTGGTGGACACGGAAACGCGCAGGCCCTTCGCGCCGCCGATGGTTTCGCCGATGGTGTGGCCGTGGTGGCTGCCCAACACGATCAGGTCGTGCATGGCCGCGGAATCGGCGAGCACGCCGACGATGTCGCCGACGGAGACGCTTGCCTGGATGCGCATGTCGGGATAGCTTTCCAAGGCTGCTTGGCGCTTCTTCTCGAGCGCGGCGGTCACGGTTTCGGTGATGGTTTCGACGCCTACTCCGGCTTTGTTGGCGATCGCTTCATCGATGACCGCCAGCATGTGGACGTCGTAGCCGACCACGCGAGCGAATCGCATCGCCCAATCAAGGGCGCGACGCCCGCGATCGCTGCCGTCAATGCCTACCAAAATGCTTCCCATTGCAACTCCTAACGAAGTGATCGCATTCGGATATCGGTCACAAAATGATACCCGCCAAAAGCACCTATCCGCAATCGTTGATTAGTGGAACATGGGAATCATGAGCCAAAGGGCGAATAGGACGATCGAGACGCAGGCGGTGAAGCAGATGACGGAGACCACTCGGTGCAGCAGATGAGCGTTGCCCTGGGCATCTACCGAGCCGTCGGCCCACATACGCAAACCCCATGCATACAGGACGCTGATAAGGCTTGCAACGCAAACCGCGGTGAATAGAACGGTGGCGAAGCTAATGATTTCAGTCGTGATCATGTTCTACCTTCCTTACGCAGCCTGGGCTTGAGGCTGAACCGTACGAGCCTTCTCGGCGTTGATGTTCACCTCGTGGCTATCGTTGACGTTGCCGCTGTTGACCGGATTGCGCTTCGACAGGCGGAAGATGATCAGCGCGACGCACACGGCGATGGCAACCGTAGCAATGGTGCCCCAGACGCCGGTTTTCGCCAGCGCGCAGGCAAGAGCACCGACGATACCGGCTGCAGGGAAGGTGACCAGCCAGGCGATCGCCATACGGCCAGCAACGCCCCAGTTGACCGGATTGCCCTTCTTGCCAAGGCCGGTGCCGATGATGGAGCCGGAGCAAACCTGCGTGGTGGAAAGCGCGAAGCCAAGATGAGAGGAAACCAGGATGGTGGTGGCGCTTGCAGCCTCGGCGGCGAAGCCCTGCGGGGTGCTGATCTCGGTCAGGCCCTTGCCCAGGGTACGGATGACACGCCAACCGCCCATATACGTGCCAGCGGCGATGGCCAAGCCGCAGATGGCGACGACCCAAAGCTCAGGACCAGAGCCGGAAGGCTGCAGGCCCACGGCGATAAGGGTCAGCGTGATGATGCCCATGGTCTTCTGCGCATCGTTAGTGCCGTGCGAGAGCGCAACCAGGCAAGCGGTAACGGTCTGACCATGGCGGAAGCCGGACTCAACCTGCTTCTCGCTCATGTGCTTGACCACGGTGAAGATGAGCTTCACCGCACAGAAGGCTGCCAAACCGGCAACAACGGGAGACACCAGAGCGGGGACGAGAATCTTGGTGATGACGGCAGCGAAGTTCACGCCCTCAACGCCCGCGCCGATGATAACGGCGCCGACCAGGCCGCCGAACAGCGCATGGCTGCTCGAGGAAGGAAGGCCTACCAGCCAGGTGAGCAGGTTCCAAATGATGGCGCCGATCAAACCCGCCAAGATGAACTCGGGGGCGATGGTTACCACTTGCTCGTTGATCAGACCACCGGAAATGGTCTTTGCAACCTCTACAGACAGAAACGCGCCGACCAGGTTCAGCGTACCTGCGGCGATAACAGCGGTCTTGGGCTTGAGCGCGCCCGTTGCGATGGACGTGGCCATTGCATTGGCCGTATCGTGGAAACCGTTCGTGAAGTCAAACGTCAATGCGGTGACGATCACCAAGCCGACGATTACCAGCGTTGCCGGATCCATTACCTTTGTTCTCCCTTCGAAAACCTCATTGCGTCGTTAAAACATCGAACGTTCGAGTGGCTCTATCACATATAAAAGCCTGACGATCTCGAACGCGTTACTGCGACGTTTCAAGGGCGCAGCACACCCTCGGCATGCAGAGAGAAAGTCTAGGGGCGATATGTAAAGCGACTGTAAGGCCGACTTCAGATGAGGGTAATGCTTTTAAGGAAACGGGGAGAAGAGGTGAACAGACCGCTAACCGGAGAAAGTTCATTCTTGAACTTCAGGAGCTTTATGAAATTGAACACATAGCTACACGAACGTGGTACACTGCAAGAAATTGAACCTATGAACTCTGAACTAAATCTTACCATTAACAACAGTTCATAGTTCAATTTAACGGTTCATGAAATGAATTGTTCATGCTTTGGTTCAATTTTAAGTTCAATTCTATGTTGAACTGAACTTTGAACCTGTAGTTTGAACTTTGAACGAAAGGAACGGCATGGATCAGAACGTGTTTGCCGAACAACTGAAGATTGCCATGGATGCCGCCGGCATGAAGCAGGCAGATTTGATCCATGCAGCGCAAGAAGAAGGTCATAAACTCTGGAAAAGCCAGGTCAGCCAGTACGTTAGCGGCAAGACCATCCCCCGCCCCGACGTGATGCAGCTGCTTGCTGAACTATTGAACGTCACTCCTGAGTGGCTGGGTGGCGAAGAGTCTGCGCCTATGACCCCTCCCGAACATGAACCTTCTGAACCTGAACCACTTGTTCATGAAGTTCAAAACGATTTTGAACCTTCCGATACTAATGAACCTGCTGTGTCTGATGATCAAGGGAGCGTACCTATGCGTCAGTTCAAGAAATCCTCGAAGCTTGATAACGTTCTGTACGATGTTCGTGGTCCGGTTGTGGACGAAGCTGCTCGCATGGAGTCCCAGGGCATGCGCATTTTGAAATTGAACATCGGCAACCCTGCCCCGTTCGGATTCCGCACGCCCGACGAGGTGGTTCAGGACATGCGACATCAGCTTCCCGATTGCGAGGGTTACAGCGATTCGAAGGGCTTGTTCAGCGCGCGCAAGGCCATCATGCAGTACTCTCAGATCAAGGGCCTTCCCAATGTGGACATGGACAGCATCTACACCGGCAACGGCGTCAGCGAGCTCATTAACCTGTGCATGCAGGCGCTGCTCGACACCGGCGACGAGATTCTTATCCCCAGCCCCGACTATCCGCTGTGGACGGCTTGCGCCACCCTTGCCGGCGGCACGCCCGTTCACTACATCTGCGACGAGCAGGCTGAGTGGTATCCCGATATCGACGATATCGAGCGCAAGATCACGCCGCGCACGAAGGCCATCGTCATTATCAACCCCAACAACCCCACCGGCGCGCTGTATCCGCGCGAGGTGCTGCAGCAGATCGTCGATGTGGCTCGCAAGCACCAGCTGATGATCCTGTCCGATGAGATTTACGACCGCTTGGTCATGGACGATCTTGAGCACGTCTCCATCGCAAGTCTTGCTCCTGACCTGTTCTGCATCACCTTCTCGGGTCTTTCGAAGTCGCACATGATTGCCGGCTATCGCATCGGCTGGATGGTGCTGTCCGGCGAGAAATACTGCGCACAGGACTTCATCTTGGGCCTGAACATGTTGTCGAATATGCGCTTGTGCTCCAACGTGCCGGCGCAGTCCATCGTCCAGACCGCTCTGTGGGGCCATCAGAGCGTGCGCAACTACGTGGTGCCCGGAGGCCGCGTCTGCGAGCAGCGCGATTACGTGTACAAGGCGCTCAACGACATCCCCGGCATCACCGCCGTCAAACCCCGTGCAGCCTTCTACATCTTCCCAAAGATCGATGTGAAGAAGTTCAACATCACCAACGACGAGCAGTTCGCACTCGACCTGCTGCACGAGAAGAAGATTCTGCTGGTTCCCGGCAAAGGCTTCAACTGGGGTTCGCCCGACCACTTCCGCGTGGTATACCTGCCGCGAATCGAAGTGCTCTCCGAAGCCATGGACCAACTCGGTGACTTCCTCTCGCACTACCGCCAAGCGTAACGAGGCTCAAGAGGCCAGGGGCACTTAGCCCCTTAATCGCTGACATCGTGGCATATGGGAAGAGGGGCGCAAGCCCCTCTTCCCATATGATGCCAAGCTTAGTCCTATGCCCAGCCTAAGCGCGCCGCTGTTTACTGCACTTCGGAGCGATAGGCTGCAATCTCGTCGAGGAAGGCCTTGCCGTACTTCTCGAGCTTCTTCATGCCTACGCCATTAACGTCCATGAACTCGTCCTCAGTTTCGGGCATACGGGCGCACATATCTCGCAACGAGGCATCGCCGAAGACCATGTACGGAGCCAGTCCGCCTTCGACCGCCAGCTGCTTGCGCAATGCACGCAACCTCTCGAACAGATCCTGATCGTATGCTGCATCGGGACCGCTTGCCGTACCCGACCCACCGAACGAGTGACCGCCGGCAACGCCCGGCTTGCGCTGCGGCTCGCGCAACACCTGTTTCATCTGTAACCGGAAATCAGGCGCTGCAGCCTCGCGGAAACGAGGGCCGAACCCCACCACGGGGAACTTGCCTTCCGATATCTCCAAGTACTCGCCCGCCGCAAGCAGCTCGATGACCTCTTTCAGCTGCACTTGCGACATGCTGACGGAGTTGAGGCACTTCGCCTGCGCAAGGCCGAACTGCTCGAGACGTTCCGTGTTCGTGCCGCGCAGCACATCTACCACCACGCCCTTACCGAACCTTCCACGCAGCTCCTGTACGCAACGCATGACGGCACGCGCTTCCGCGGTAACATCGACCGCCCTGAACCCGCCTTCGCAGTTCGAGCAATTGTTGCACGAGCCGTTGTCCTGCTGCGCTGCGGACTCATCACCGAAGTAACGCAACATGTAGCCGCGCAGGCATTCGCACGTCAGGCAATAGCCCTCCATGGCCGCCAGCATGCGGCGCCTAGCAGCACGTGCTACTTCAGCCTCCTCGGGACTCATGCCTTCGTTGCTGCTGTCCCGCTCAAGGAAGAACCTGCAAGTGGACAGATCGCCATCGCTCCAGTAGAGCATGCACTCGCCCGCAAGCCCGTCGCGCCCCGCGCGGCCCGCTTCCTGATAATAGGCCTCAATGCTTGCGGGCATGTTGTAGTGGATGACGTAACGCACGTTTGATTTATCGATGCCCATGCCGAAGGCGTTAGTTGCCACGATGACCGCAGCATCGTCGTTGATCCATGCCTGCTGATTGGCACTGCGCTCTTCTTTTCTCAATCCTGCGTGATAGCGCGTTGCCTTCACGCCGGACTGCACCAAGTGTTCGTGCACCTTCTCGACATTCTTGCGCGTATTGCAATACACCACGCCCGAGTCCTCAGGATGCGCCTTCGCATACGTTGTGATGCGGTTCAACTTTTTGTTCGGCTCTAGGCGCTCCACGGAAAAGTGAAGGTTTGGCCGGTCGAAACCGGTGACCGCTTGGTAGGGATCTCGCAATCCTAAAAGGCGCACGATGTCGGCACGAACGCGCTCCGTTGCCGTTGCGGTGAGTGCGGCAACAGTGGGACGCGTGGGAAGCTGCTCGATGAACATACCGATGCGCAGATACGACGGACGAAAATCCTGGCCCCATTGCGAAACGCAATGCGCTTCGTCTACCGCGACCAGCGGGATGGGCGCCTGCGAGGCGAACTCCACAAAGCGCGGGTCCTCCAAGCGCTCAGGCGCAACATAGAGCAGGTCGAACTCCCCCGCCAGGGCACGCGCCATAATCGAACCCTGCTGAGACGGGGTAAGCGTGGAGTTCAGATACGCCGCCTGAATGCCAGCATCCTGCAAGCTGCGCACCTGATCGCCCATCAGCGACACCAACGGGCTTATGACCAGCGCAAGGCCGCTCATGACAACGCCCGGTATCTGATAGCACACCGACTTGCCGGCGCCGGTAGGCATGACCGCAAGCGCATCGCGACCTGCGAGCAAAGCCTGCACCACGCCCTGCTGGCCCGGCCTGAAATCCTTGTAGCCGAAATGCATTTCCAGCGCCAAGCGCGCCTGCTCTATAGGTACCGACACGGCAAACCTTTCCCTAACAACAAGTTGCACTATGCGCGAAGCGCAAACGCAAATCTCAATGCAGATGCAATGTAAACGCAAATGCGCGATTGCATGCATGATCGCGTCACCACAATCCTGCAAGGTGGTCGCGGCTTACAACAGCTTCGAAGCCTATTCCGGAGGCGTTTTATCTGAGGAAACGCCTCGATAAGCCCCTAGATAATAATCCCATTGCAGTGGTCTATTTCATGCTGGATGATCTGCGCAGTGAAGTCGCTGAAGCTGTTCTGGCAGGTTTTGAACGATTCATCCTGATACGACACGCGAATTTTGCGATACCGCTGACACGGCCGCTGCCCCACAAGAGACAGGCACCCTTCCTCAGTGGAATACTCGCTTGAGGTATGCACGATTTTGGGATTGAACATGAGCTTAGCCGTGCCATTGTCATCGAACACGATGATGCGCTTGCGCACGCCGATCATGTTCGCTGCCATTCCCACACACTCATGAGCGTGCGCTTGAAGCGTATCGAGCAAATCCTGTCCAACAGGCGCGTCCTCAATAGTTGCAGCCTCCGATGGCATGGCCAAGAACAGTTCGTTTCGCATAATCGGTCTGATCATCGGGCGCTCGTGCCTCCTTCATGGATATGGGCAGGTGGGTTGCGAATACGCGAAAAGGGGTTTCGCTGCACCTACTGTACCATGCGAAACCCCCGCGTTCAAGAAAAATCGAACGTTTGTTTTATTGCATTTTCATACCCTTTGACCTGCGGAGACATCAGAAAACTCTGCAAAACCTCGTCAAATCCGCTCGTTATCACCGACCCGATTACCGCCCAACGGCAAACGGACCCAACAGCAAAACGCGCAATCGGGCCGAGAAGCACAAGCCCAATAACAGCGGCGCATCGCCGACAAACCAACCGCTGCTTTTGACAGAAAGCTTCCGACGACAGACCGCACCAAGGCATGCGGCGGCACACGTCTCGTTGCGCAAGGCATTATCGTGGCAAGAACTTGTCCAGTTCGCGATCGAGTTCGGGAAGGTGCTTCACGTGCAGGTTGTCGGCGAACTTGCCGCGGACCATGACGCGCCGTACGTGTCGCAGCGCCTCCAGGTCATCAAGCGGGTTCGCATCCAGCACGATCATGTCGGCCGATTTCCCTACTTCGATCGAGCCCGTCTCGTCACCAAGTCCGATGATGCTCGCATTGCCCAGTGTTGCCGCGTACAGCGCAAGTTGGCGACTTGCGCCCACGATGCGCTCGAAGTACACCAACTCGCGCCACATATCGTATTGCGTGACGTACGGGCACGCCGAATCGGTACCCAATCCAACGGGAATCCCCTGCTCCAAGGCCTGTTTTGCGGCGGACACGATACCGTCGAAGACGATACGCCCGTTCACCACCTGGACCTCAGTGGAATGGGTCATCTCGGGCGGCAACTTGATGAACGGCAGCGCCGGAGAGACGGTGCAGGTCAGCGAGCTTTTGCGACCCACGCCGTTTTCACGGAACAGCGCCAGCAGCTCGTCGTCCAAAACGCCGCCGTGCTCAATGGTGTCCACGCCCGCTTCCAGGCCCACGCGAACACCCTCGGTGCTCTCGATATGCGCCGCGGTATGCATACCCAGCTTGTGAGCCTCGTCCACTGCTGCCGCCGCGATCTCGGGCGACATGCGCAGCACACCCGGTTCGCCCTCCTTCTCGGCATCGAAAACGCCGCCGGTGATGAACAGCTTTACCAGGTCGCACTTGTGAGCGAAGCAGTCGCGCACGATCTCACGCGCCTGCTCAGGCGTTTCGGCAATGTGGGCGAACAGGCCCGCGCCATGACCGCCCGGCACCGTCACGCCCACGCCCGACGTGACCAAGCGCGGGCCTTGATACTTGCCAGCGTTGATGGCGTCGCGTACCCACACGTCGGCGAACCCCGGATCACCCACGCTTCGCACCGTGGTGACGCCGCTTGCCAGCTGCTGCTGGGCATGTTTGCGCAGCGTACGATGCAGGTACCAACGCCCAACGGGGTTAGCGACCACCTTCTCGATAAGGTCGCCCGCCGCGCCGGCGCTAGTGGGCTTGCCGTTGCCGCACAGATGCACATGCAGGTTGACCAGGCCCGGCATCAGGTACGCGCCCTTCAGATCAACCTCCTGCGCACCCGCAAAACCCACCGTGGAAGCGGCCGGCCCGACCGCGCTGATGCGGCCATCGTCGTCCACAGCGACGGTCATATTCTCCTGCGGCTGCATATCGCGCGTGCCGTCAAGCAGCGTTGCGTGCGTGAATACGTAAGACATGGCATTCCCCTTTACTTGCCTGCGCCGATGCGTGAGCATGGCGCGGAATCAATGGTTCGAGCCTACCAAGAACTCGGCAAAGCGTCTAGGGAAAATGCCCACATGAGGAAAAGTTACCGGGGCTAGAAGGAGATGCATCAGACGGCCCGAAACGCTAGCGCACACGACACGGAGTCCCGCTATAACCTGGGAGAACTCCCACCTTCGCAAGATAGAGGAGACTGCAGCCCGCCAACGGCGCAGGGTTTCTCGGTCATTCCAGCGGCTTCCTGGCAGACGGAATCTTCCCAAACCTGCAAGGTTCAGCGGACAGTTTTCGGTGTAACGGACAAGGGTCCTGCAAGATAACGACGTCATACTCGAACCAGGCGATGAGGCGGCTGGATTTAAGCGGGCCGTGTCATGGGAGACGCTCCTGACCTGCTGCTTCACTCCCCATCGCCTCTCCTCCCTTTGGAACGGGCGGGCTCCTCGCAAACTCAGGGCCTGCCCGCCACAAGCAAGCAGACCGCCACGAAACGCGGGAACCCTGCGCTCGAACGCGCGCCGATGACCCCGATCCATACCATGCGACCGTCAAACCATCCCAACAAGAACGCACCAGGAGGCGCGAATGCGAACATCAAGCCGAAACGCTTCATCGCAGCAAACAGCGAGCCGCCCCGAAGGACGGCTCGCTGCAATCGTCTTATGGACCTGCTTATGCCTTCGATGCCCGGTAAGCCTCGACCAGCTTCTTGGTCACGTCAGCGGGCGCAGGGTCGTAGCCCTCCAGCTCGATGTAGTAGCTGCCGGAACCGCGCGTCATGGCGCGAAGGTCCTTGGTGTAGCTGATGACCTCGGCATATGGCACGCGCACCATGATGACCGTCTCGCCCTCGTCGGTGGAGTCGGTGCCTACGATACGTCCACGGCGCGTGGCGATATCGCCCATAACGGTGCCGGCGTACTCCTCGGTCACCACGATGTCCATAGTTGCCATGGGCTCGAGCAGAATGGCACCAGCCTGCTCGCATGCCGCACGGAAGCCAATGCGTGCAGCGGTCTTGAACGCCATCTCGTTGGAGTCGACCGAATGGTACGAGCCGTCGAACACGGCGCACTTGATGTCAACCATGGGATACCCCGCCAAGAAGCCCTCTGCCATAGCCTCCTGAACGCCCTTGTCAACAGCGGGAATCAAGCCGCCGGGGATGGCACCGCCCTTGACCTCGTCGACGAACTCATAGCCCTCGCCAGGGTTGGGGCTGATGCGCAGCCAGCAATCGCCGAACTGACCGGCGCCGCCGGTCTGCTTCTTATGACGCCCCTGCGCCTCAGCCGTCTTCGTGATGGTCTCGCGATACGGGATGCGCACGGGAACCAGGCGCGCCTCCACCTTCGCCTGCTCCTTCATGCGCGCAAGCAGCGTCTCCACCTGCGCCTCGCCCATTGCCGTGACGATGGTCTGGTGCGTCTGCTCGTTGCGGGCAACGCGCAGCGTGGGGTCGTTCTCAACCGCGCGCGTAAGGAAGGTGCCGACCTTGTCCTCCTCCTTCTTATTTACCGCCTCGATGGCAACGGGATATTGCGGCACGGGAAGCGGCAGCGGATCGATGGACATCGTACCCGATTGCGACAAGGTGTCGCCAGCGCGCGTATCGGTGAGCTTGGGAACCACGATGATGTCGCCGGCCTTCGCCGACTTCACATCCGTGGCTTCCTTGCCCATCATCACATACAGATGGCCCAGGCGATCTTTCTTACCCGTGCGCGCATTGATCAGTTCCATGCTGGGCGTGAGCACGCCGCTGATCAGCTTCAAGTAGCTCAAACGTCCCACGAACGGGTCGGCAACGGTCTTGAAGACAAACGCCGCCGGCTCGCCGTCCTCGTCCACGAACGTCTCCTCGCCGTTGGCAAGACGGAAGGCGCCGTGGTGGCGCGGATGCGGGAAGTAGGTGCAGATGTCCTTCATCACGCAACGGATGCCCTGCTCGATGATGGTGGAGCCCACGTACACGGGGATGAACAGCTCCTGCGCGATGGCCTTATCGAGCAGGCTCTCGAGCTCTTCCTGCGTCAGCTGCTCGGAGCCGTCCAGGTACTTCATCATAAGGTCGTCGTCCGCCTCGGCCACCAGGTCGCACAGGCGGTCGCGCGCGATCTGCGCCGCCTCGGCGTACTCGGCCGGGATGTCCTCGATACGATCGTCGGTGGTGCCGTCCTGGTCGAAGTAGCGGGCTTTCATGCGCAGCACGTCGATAACGCCCTTGAAGTCCTCGGCAACGCCGATGGGGATGGTGACCGGTCCCAAGCGGCTTCCGAAGCGCGCGTGCAGCTGCGCCATGATAGTGTCGAAGTTCGCGTGCTCGCGGTCGATGTGGTTGATGAACACGGCGCGCGACAGGCGCATGCCCTCGGCCTCGCGCCACAGCTTCGTGGTCATGACCTGGGGACCTGCGACGGCGTCGACGACGAACAGCGCCATTTCGGCAGCTTGCATGGTGGCAAGCGTGTCGCCGATGAAGTCGGGGTGGCCCGAGGTGTCGAGCAGGTTGATCTTGTAATCATGATACGGGATGGGCGCGACGGAAGTGCCCAGGGTGAACTTGCGGCGAATCTCCTCCTGGTCGTAATCAAGGTAGGATTTGCCGTCATGGGTGGTGCCCATGCGCGGCGTGCGGCCTGAAACGTGCAGCATAGCCTCGGCGAGCGAGGTTTTGCCGGCGCCGTCTTGGCCCACCAGCACGATGTTTCGGACATGTTCGGTAGCAGGAGCTGCCATACGATCACCTTCCCCTTATAAGGGCGTCGCGCCCGATTCGCCAACTCGATTCAAGCGCAAAACGCAGTCGAACCAAACGGTCGCTACACTACCGATAGTGTAGCGCAAAACCCAGCGCGATCCGGTAAAACGCCTGATGATGGATACGCCCCGGGGCGTTGCAGGGAGGTGGGCAGGGCCCCGAGGCCGCCGCAAGGGAGATGATTCGGGAAGCCAAAAGACGAGCATCAAGGATACCGAGCTTTATGGGAAATCGGGCAGACAGCAAGCCGGGGCGCTGCGACGGGAACGGGGGGACAACGGCGAGTCGAAGCACTAGACGGAAAGGAAACCAGGGAACCGAGACAATGCGCAGAGAGAGATCACCTGCAAACTGAAGTGCCGTGGAGCAGACGGACCTCGAAGAACACTGGGTAATACATGTGGCGAACTCGTTACGCATTGGTGACAGCGTCGGCGCGCGCAGGCCCGTGGTGCCTCCAGCGCGATACCCTACGGATAGCGGAACGCGGCTGCTAGGCCCGTCCCGCACAACGATTACCCGCGCCGCCCCGTGCGGCGCTGCGCATAAGGAGCAGCTTATGGCGTTCCCGGAACATCCCATCATCGACGTGACCCCTGTTGACGCGGCGCGCGGCGCCGCCGCTGCGGCCCAAGCCGCTGCGGAGCCCTTCACGCCGCCCTCGTTCGGCAAGCGCGTCGGGAAGGTGGATAACCAGCCGCTGCACACCACGTTCGTCGACGGTCGCGGCAATCCCGTTCGCAATCAAGGCGATGCTGCCGCCGCCGCATCGCGCCTGACGGGCGCAGCCCAAACCGTGGCCGGCGCCGCCGTCATGGCGGTGGGCGTGCCCATGCTCATATTGCCCGGGCCCGGCGTGCTCGCCATCGGCGCTGGCGCCGCCATAGCCGCCGGCGGCATCAAGAAGATTCGCAACGGAAAGTAGCACAAGGACGACGGCGGTTGTTTGCCGTTCCCAAGCCTTTCGCACCCACCAGCCCAGACCCCTTAAGCCCAACAGCCCGCATATCACCTCGCGCGATGCGCGGGCTGTTCGCCCTCTTGGCCCCAAGCCCCTCTCGATATCATCCGTCCGCATACCGTTTACGGCAGAGCGAACTTTTCGCATGACGATCCCCGCCCTGCAAGCCGCATGCACCCCACTCAACGACATCGCATCGCAACAGCTATATCACCTCGCGCGATGCGCGGGCAGTTCGCTTTCTTTGCCTGCAAGCCGCGCGAACTTCCGCTCAACGGCTTCGCAACGCGAAGGCAACGCTCGGGGTTTCCCCATTGCAAGCTGCTGCCGCAGGCGTACTATTCCTTTCCCGCAGGGGCAAAACGCCCCCAAAGAGCAAGCGTGAGCGCAAACCCGCGCGTCAACATTGAACGGAGGCACGTATGTGCACAGCGATTCGATTCACCGATTCTGACGGAAACCTATATTTCGGCCGCAACCTGGACTGGGCGTACGGCTACGGCGAGACCATCACGTTCACCCCGCGCAACCATCCCGCAAACACGGGACACCGCGCGGTGCTGGGCATGGCCATCGCGTCGGAAGGGTATCCGCTGTATTTCGACTGCGCCAACGAGAACGGCCTGGCCATCGCCGGCCTGAACTTCCCCGGCTACGCCTACTTCCCCGACGATGCGCGTCCGGGAACCACTGCTGTAGCCCCATATGAGTTCCCCCTGTGGGTCACCTCGAACTTCGACAAGGTCGACGACGTCGAGGCGGCGCTGGCCAACATCACGCTGGTCAACAAGGGCTTCGGCGACTTCCCCATCAGCATGCTGCACTGGATCATCGCCGACGCTAGCGGGTGCATCGTGGTGGAATCGACCGTCGAAGGCCTGCAGGTGATGCGCGACCCCGCCGACGTGCTGGCCAATCAGCCGGGCCTTGCGTGGCACTTGGAGAACCTGCGCAGCTACATGAACGTGACCCCTGGCGCCCCTAGCTCTGTGACCTGGGGAAATGCAACGTTGACGCCCTACGGCGCAGGCGCGGGCATGCGCGGACTGCCCGGCGACGTGTACTCGCCCTCGCGTTTCGTGCGCGCCGCATACCTGAACGCACATCATGCGCCGAAAGATACCGAGCGTGGCAACGTGGCGCGCGTCTTCCGCACGCTCGGCGGCGTGGCCATGGTGGAGGGAAGCGCGCAGATGAACGACGGCGCGAACGAGTTCACCGTGTTTACCAGCGCCTATTCCGCACGCGAGGGCCGCTACTACTTCAACACCTACGAAGACGCCGCTTACACCACCGCCGCATTCAAGGACTTCAACCTCGACGACACCGAGGTCCAGCAGCTGCAGTAAGCACAATTAACCGCCGGAAGCCAGACACTCGGGGACGTAGAACTATCTGTCAGTTTTGCGTCACGTGCACCGGTAGGCGACCTTCGCCGATGATCTCGTTTGCCAACCCGCAAATGGCAAACGCACGCACGAACTGCGAGGGAGCGTAGCGGGTAAGGAACCCGCTACGGTGCAAGCTGACAGCTAGTGCTACGTCCCCGAAGCGTCCGCCCGAAATATCCGGCGTGATCTCGCTGTGAAAGCCGCATCCCAAAATGCATAAAGCGGGATTTGCTTGACAATGTGCCGCATATGTCACAAAACAGGTGCTAATTGAGTGCGGCATGAGTGCATTGTGCTATCATCCCTTCAGGACGAGAGAGGCTTCCAGGTATCTGGGAGCGCAATAAGAAAGAAGGAATCATGGCAGAAGAGTGCTCGCACGAGTGCGGTAGCTGCGGTGTATCCGGGTGCGGCGAGCGTACCGCCGCCGGCCCCACCAAGCTTGAGACGAACAAGCGCAGCAACGTCAAGCACGTCATCGGCGTTGTCTCCGGCAAGGGCGGCGTCGGCAAATCCCTGGTCACCAGCCTGCTTGCCAGCGAAATGAACAAGCGCGGCAACAAGGTGGGCATCCTGGACGCCGACATCACCGGCCCCTCCATCCCAAAGACCTTCGGCATCACCAACCCGCTGACCGCCGACGCCGACGGCATCCTGCCCGGCCAGACGCAAACGGGCATCAAGGTCATGTCCACCAACCTCATGCTTCCCAAGGGCGACCTGCCCGTAGCATGGCGCGGCCCGGTAGTGTCCAACGCCATCCGTCAGTTCTGGAGCGAGACGAACTGGGGTGACATCGACTACCTGTTCGTCGACATGCCTCCGGGAACCTCCGACGTGCTGCTCACCGTGTTCCAGTCGCTGCCCGTCGACGGCATCGTCACCGTGTCCGCTCCGCAGGAGCTGGTGGCCATGATCGTGGGCAAAGCGGTCAACCTTGCGCACGACATGGACGTAGAGGTGCTGGGCCTGGTGGAGAACATGGCCTACTTCAAGTGCGACGACTGCGGCAAGGAGCACCACATCTTCGGCGAGCCGCAGGGCGCCGAAGTTGCCGAGCGCTACAACATCCCCGCCTACACCACCCTACCCATCGACCCGAAGTTCGCTCGCCTGTGCGACGAGGGCAAGGTCGAGGACTACGACGTGGAAGGCAAGCTGGACGTCATCATCGACAAGATCGTCGAAGCCGGCGAAAAGCAGGAAGAGGAAGCAGCCAAGTAACGGCCGCCCCAACTCCGCCACAAGCATTTAGATTGCGAAAGCCCGTGAATCCTTCGAGGTTCGCGGGCTTTCTTCATGCATGAAACTCGGGCGAACGCACCTCCGTCCCCTGTTCGGGCGAACACGAACAGGGGACGGAGGTGTGTTCGCCCGATTGTGGGCAAGGCGGCCTTCCTTGCCCACGGCATGGACGTCGAAGTGCTGGACCTAGTGGATAATATGGCCTACTTCAAGCGCGATGACTGCGGCAGGGGACACTGCAACCGCTAACGGCTACGGCGGCGCGCCCATATCGCAACTGCCAGCGCGACGACGGCGACGATAGCCAGCGGAAGAGCGGGCACGCTATCGCCGGTTCCCGCAGACAAAGCGCCTGCCCCCTGCGGTTCGCCCGAATCCTTTGGCCCGCCAGGGTTCTTGGAAGCATCGGGCTTCTCGGGGTTCTCGGGCTTCTCCGTATCATCAGGGCCCTCGAGATCGCCAGAATCGCCGGGGTCCTCGGAATCGTCCGGCTCTTCGGAATCAGGAGCAACGTCCAAGGCGTCGGATATCGCGTAACCGACGCGAGTGTGCAGGTCAGGCTCTTCGCCCTCTCGCACATCAACGCCGTCGGCGGCACAGACGGAAGCTGCATCCGCGCAAGCAGCAGAACCATCTACGCCCGAAGCCGCAACATCCCCGCCGCCCATCGTTTCGCCACCTGAAACCACAACAGGCGCGCTACCCACGACCGCATCATCCGACGCCGCAACAGCCGCGCTGCCCACCGCATCATCCGCAGGCGGAGCCCCGGCGCCCATGGCGCTGCCGAACCGGGAGCTATCCCAGCCCAGCGCCACCCAGCGCCCGCCGACCCAGCCACCAGTCGAGTTCCCGACGAAATCATACAAACCCGCCGCGTTCAGCGACGAATCGAACAGCTGCGTCTCCTGCGGTTCGAACGCGCCCTTGTTCCCGATCGCGATGCGCGTTGCCGCCACCGCCCCCTGTTCGCCGACGGCCAGATCCGTATACGTCGCCGCGACCGAGCTGACCGGGACAAGCGCCCGGCAGGCCGTTTGCGCGCCCGCACGGTCGAACCTCACGATCGCACCGCCGCGTGACGCATCATCTTGGAACGCGCCGGCATCCAAACAACCCGACGCCAACACATACACGGCATCATCGCGAGCCGCGACATCGTTGACAGCCTGACACCCGCTCAGTTTGCACATGCACACCGGATCAAGGCCTTCGGTGAAATCCTCGAGCGCATCGGGATTCAGCAAGGCAGGCGCCGCCGCGAAAAGCGCCGCCACCGACCTGGCATCGTACAGGCGCACCGTAAGGTTCACCCCACAGGGATGGCCATTGCCATCGAGAGCATTCTCGGTGAACACGGCGGCAATCAGCCCATCACCCGCCTCGTAAACACCCGATGCCCGCGTCCAAAGCACGCGCTCACCAGGCGAAACCGCAGCGCTCGCATCCGCCCCGCCTGCCGCAACGTCGACAAACGTCGACGTCATCACATAGCCCTCGCCGAAGCCAAGCTGGTACGCATACGTCCCCATGACCGGCACGTTCCCCACCGCCATGGCGCGAACGGAGCCGGGGAACCGGTTGAGGGGCGTCTCATCGAGCGCCCGGCGCGAGCCAAGGTCCACCAAATAGGCGCGCGCCAAGCCGGAAGCGTCGAAGTTCTCGAACGATACCGTCACCAGGCAGCGGTCATCGGGCAGCACGGCGCATTGCAGCACCGCACTCGCCTGCGGATACGTTGGAAGCACCGCGCCGTCGATCTTCGCCTCGCTCACCATCGACGGGTCCTTCTCGTCGATGGTCTCCAAGTACAAGCTCTCGCCGACCGCGCGCAGGAAACAGTGCGACCCGTCGCCACGGGCAAACACCGAAGAGATGCCGACGTTCTCGTCCAGCGGGTCGGTCTCCAGCTCGTAGAAGCCATGTTTGACGAAGCTCGCCAAGCCGGACGGGGAAAACGGCACGCGAATCTCCTCGGAGTACACCTCTTCCCCATCGACCACGCCCAACAAGAAACAACCCGCGGGGAACACCGCCTCGCAGGCGCTAGTCGGGAAAACCTCGCCGGGATTGAGCTGATATCGCATGGAAACGGTTTCACCGCTCACGTCCGCGGCGGCGAAGATACGCCTCCCGTTGATTTCGAGATACGGGAACGCCCCGTTCTCGAACGCCTTGCACAGCGCAGGATACGACATAGCGAACGTCACAGGACCCCAGTTCAGAAGCGTGCCAGACTGCAAGGAAAGGGAGAAGCTGCCCGGAACCGGCGCGTCGGCATCCGACCAGGAGACGGTCACAGCGCCGGAATCTTCGCCGCATTCGCGAAACGAGAACGTCAAGCCCGTGAAACCGCCGCCAATGCTCTCGCCGAAGTTCGTGGAGGGATACGTCGTCGGCGACACCTCCTGGCCGTCGCGCAGCATGCACCCGTAGCCGGTGCCCGTAACAGCGGCAGGCGCATAGCCTACCCCGGAGGCGTGGGCTTCGTCCATATCGGGGTCGACCAGCTCGATAAGCTGGTTGCCGGGCATGCCGGTGGTGTTCTTGTACAGGTAGTCGCCCCCTTCTTGGGAAAGCGCCGCCTGCACGCGGAAAAGCCTGAAGCCCGACGGCAGGGGGACATCCTGCCCCCCGCGTTTGTATACCACCGACTGGTTGCCGGCATAGCGATCGTATTGCAGCAGGTAATACGACGAGAACAGGCCCTTTTCCGGGTCCAGCAGATCATCGGAATCCGATACGGCGATAAATCCGCCGCATTCCTGCAGGTCAGACCCTGTGAAGGCGGAAAGCACCTGGTCAAGCGAGTGCCCGTCATAGTGCTCCAGCAAACCGTCGCGCAGCACGTCGACGCCATCGGCGTTCGCGACCACGCGCACGACCTGGTCCTCGTCGATCCAACCGAGCATCCATTTGAAGAAGGCGTTGGTGTCGCCGGTGTTGTTGTCCATCAGGTCGAACGTCAGGCACCCGGAACGCTCGGCCGCATCCGCCGAGGTCCTTCGATAGCTATACAGGTCGGGAAGGCCGAGCACATGGCCCGTTTCATGGATAAGCGTGGAGGCCGCCATGTCCCCGGCGCAGTTCTCGGCCAACAGGCACGCGTTCCACAGGCGTCTACCGTCCCAGGATCGCTCGCACACCTCGGGCGAGGCCTGCTGCTGCACCGTCCATTCCTGGCTCCACCAGGTGCTTCCCCATCCGGCATCGGGGCCGGCGAAATGCAGGTACACGCAGTCGATGTACCCATCGCCGTTTCCGTCGAATTGAGAAAGGTCCAAGCTCTCGTCAAGCGCATCGAGCACTTCAACGAACAGCGTGTTGATATCGCCCTGATAGTAGCTGCGCTCGTGCTTCGCCTGATAATCCACAGCGGTGCCCGATATGTCCAACTTGCCGTAGCTTGCGCGCTCGTAGTACGCATGCAGGCTTTCGTAAGGAAAGCCCGACCCATCGCCGCCGTTGAACAGCGCATCGAGCGCCTCAAGCGTATCGTCGTCAGCAAAGGAATGGTCCGGAAACGACACGCGCAACGCCAGCACGCGGCCAACGCCGACCGTGGCCATGCCGCTTTTCCAAGTCGAAGGAACCACAGAGCTCAAGGAGAACACGTCCGCGCCCTGCCCGAGCGCCGCCGCTTGCCGGGCAAGGGCCTGCTGCGTCAGGTCAGCGGACAGCTGCGCATGGCCGAGGCGCTCGGCAACCTGCGCACGCTCGTCGAGCGAACCATCCGCACGGTAGCTTTCGACTTGCTCCTGGGTAGGAACGCACGGCGAACCTTGGTCTCCGGCACCGACGGCGTCGACGCCAAACGCCGAAGCAGGCGCGGTTGCGAACGCAAGGGCCAGTGCGACAACTGCAAATGCCCTGGAAGCGATGACCTTAGCCTGATGCGCAAGGGCATCAACGGTGGACGAGTAATTGCTCATGCGGTTCCTTTCGCAAGGGAGGGGCCCGTCATCCGCCCGCCAATTTTCGCCTTTCAGAAGCTTGCTAGCGAAACGGAAACAGAGGTGCGTTCGTCATGAACAGGGGACGGAGGTGTGTTCACGCGGTCGTCGTCTCTTGCTCATGCGGCTACGATGGCGCGTGAACACACCTCCGTCCCCTGTTCACTCGGCAAGACACAGCCTAGAAACCCCAGCTCTCCCCTACAGCCCGTAAAACTCGGTGGTCAAAGGCCTTGCGAACAGGTCCTTTGCTGCCGCTTTCGGGTCGGCGCCTTCCCATACCACGCCGCGCACCACGTCGGTGATGGGCAGCTCGACGTCGTAGGCTTCCGACAGCGTTTTCAGCGTGTTGCACGCCAGCGCGCCCTCGACCACCATGTGCGTGCGCTCGCGATACGCGTCAAGCGTACCGCCCTGCGCCAGCTCCACGCCGAACGAGCGGTTGCGCGAATGCTCGGAGGTGCACGTGGCGATCAGGTCGCCCGCGCCTGCCAGGCCCATGCACGTGATGGCTTGCCCGCCGCACTTCACCGTCAGGCGGCTCATCTCGGCCAGGCCGCGCGTCATGAGCATGGCCGCCGTGTTGTCGCCATAGCCCAAGCCGTACGCCACGCCCACGGCGATGGCGATGACGTTCTTGAACGCGGCGCACAACTCAACGCCCGTGACGTCGTCGCTGGTGTAGGTACGGAACGTCGGCGAGGCGAACAGGTCGCGGAACAGCACCGCCGTGTCCTGGCCCGACGAGGCGATCACGGTGCCCGCCGGCTTGGCCTTGATGACCTCCTCGGCATGGTTGGGGCCCGAAAGCACCGCCAGGCGGTCCTTGTTGCCCAGCTCGGACTCGAACACGCCCACGGGCAGATAGCCGCTGTCGGCCTCCACGCCCTTTGAGCAAATGACGATCGGGAACTGGTCGTCCACCACGTCGGACAGCACGCGCGCCACGCCGCGCAACAGGTTCGACGGCGTCACGATGACGGCGGCCTTCGCACGATGCAGCGCATCGCGGTACGAGGTGGTGGCCACGATGTTGTCGGACAGCTTCGCATCCGAAAGGTAGCGCGGGTTGGCGTGCTCATGGTTGATGCCATGCACCACCGAATCCTTGCGCGCCCACAGGCTCACGTTGTGCCCGTTAAGGGCCAGCGTCTGCGCCAGCGCGGTTCCCCATGAACCGGCGCCGATGACTGCAACCTTCATGTCGTCGTCCACTTTCCTTACGCTTCCTTACCCTTTTGCCCGATGCGGCGCTCGTTGCCGGCGCGCAGGCGCTCGATGTTGCCGCGATGCGCCCAAACCACCGTCAGCGCCGCTACCGTGGTGCACACCCACGCTGCCGGCGCGAACGTGGCGTACAGGAAGTAGTACGCGGCGAACAGCGGGCACGTCGCCGCGGCGGCGATGGAGCCCACCGACACGTACTTGGTGGCAAGCACCAGCACGGCGAAGATGGCCAGCTCAAGGCATGCGCCCTGCCAGCCGAACGTCACGAACAGGCAGCCGACGGCCACGGCAATGCCCTTGCCGCCTTTAAATCCCAGCCAGGGGCTGAAGATATGCCCCCACACGCAGCCCAGGAAGGCCACCGTGACGAAGTCGTCGTAGCCGACCACATGGCCCGACAGAGACATGCCGCCGCCGAACATAGCAGCGGCCGCAGCCGCGATCAGGCCCGATACGATGCCCTTGCCGAAATCCAGCACGAACACGGCGCTGCCGCCCACCTTGCCCATGGTGCGCATGGCGTTGGTGGTGCCGATGTTGCCCGAGCCGTGCTCGCGGATGTCGGTGTGGTAGAACACCTTCGAGATGATGACGCCCCAGGGGATGGACCCCAGCAGGAAAGAGATGACGAAAACCCCTAATGCTCCCAGCAGTTCCACAGCGGCTCTTTCCTAGTCCTTCTTCTTGAATTTCATACGGATGGGCGTGCCCGTCAGGTCGAACGACTTTCGCAGGCGATTCTCCAGGAAGCGCTCGTAGTTGTCGTTGACCAGGTCGGGGCGATTCACGAAGAACGTGAACTGCGGCGGGCACGTTGCCGTTTGCGTGACGTACTTCATGCGCAGGATGGCCTTGCCCTTCGAGACGGTATGGCCGCCCTCGCGGATCTCGCCCAGCCAGACGTTGAGCTGGTTGGTGGGGATGCTCTTGCAGAAGTTCTCGTACGCGACGTCGACGGCTTCCCAGATGCGATGGACGGATTTGCCCGTGAGCGCGCAGGTGGCAACGACCGGGGCATAGCCCACGAAGGTCATGCGGTCGGTGATCTTCTCGCGCACCTCGGCCTTGGCGTCGGGGCCCTCCACCAGGTCCCACTTGTTCAGCACGATGACCATAGCGCACTGGCGGTCGGCGGCGAAGCCGGCCACGCGCTGGTCCTGGTCGGTCAGGCCGATGGAGCCGTCGATAACCAGGATGGCCACGTCGGCGCGGTCGATGGCACGCATGGCGCGCACGAAGCCGTAGTACTCCACGTCCTCGTCGATCTTGCTCTTCTGGCGCAGGCCGGCGGTGTCGACGATGGTGTAGCGCTGGCCGTCGTGCTCGATGACGGTGTCGATGGCGTCGCGCGTGGTGCCGGCGACGTTGGACACGATGGAACGGTCATCCGAGGTCAGGCGGTTGGTAAGCGAGGACTTGCCAGCATTGGGGCGGCCGATGATGGCGATGTTGATGCCGCCGTCCTCTTCCTCGTCGTCGGCGGTCTCGACCTTCTTCAGGTCCTCCACCACGGCGTCGAGCAGGTCGCCCGTGCCGTTGCCGTGCAGCGAGGAGACCGACCACGGATCGCCCAAGCCCAGCTGGTAAAACTCCCAGATCTGGTCCATGGTGTCGGGGTTGTCCATCTTGTTCACCACCAGGTACACCGGCTTGGAGGTCTTGCGCAGCACGCGCGCCACCTCCTCGTCATCGGCGTTGATGCCGGTGCGTCCGTCGACGATGAACACGATGACGTCGGCCTCGTTCACGCCGGCGAACGCCTGCGTGCGGATGGAGCTTTGGAACGCGTCGTCATCGCCCATCTCGATACCGCCGGTGTCGATGAGCTTGAACTGCACGCCGTTCCAGTCGGCGATGTGGTACGAACGGTCGCGGGTGACGCCGCGCATCTCGTGTACGATGGCCTCATCGGCCTGGGCAATGCGGTTAACGAAGGTGGACTTGCCGACGTTCGGCCGTCCAACAACCGCCACAATGGGCAGAGCCATATCAAATCCTTTTCGGTTGAGGAAAATACTACGTTTGCGGCGCCGCTATGCGCGCGCCAGTTCGACGAGTTCCGGCAAGAACCCAGTCGCGTTACAGGATACCACGCTCACGGGCACGCCCGCCGCCTTCCCCATATCCTCCAACGTAGCATCATCGAGCGTGACGCCGTCGTCGTTAAAGATGACCTTGGGGACCACGTACGTCCAACCCGGGTGCTCGGCCGCGTCGGCGCGGATGGCCTCGGCGATGTCGCAGCTGCACAACAGCCCCGTGACGTCGACGTTCCCGCCGAAGAAGCGGTTCTCCACGAACAGCGGCTCCACCACCCCGGCAAGCGGGCCGCGCGAGAACAGCGGGCGGAAGAAATGCGGCGTGGCCATGCCGGCGATGTAGCGCACGCGCATGCCCGCCTGCTTGAGCGCCTGCGCGGCTTGCGCGTCGAGCCCGGCCGCTTCCGCAGCCTCCCAATCGTCCACGAACGAGCGGATGATGCCCACGCCGTCCTCGAACATGCCGAAGTCGCCGTAATGCTCGGTGGGCGGAAGGTTCTCCAGCAGCTCGTCGCCGTAGGCGTTGCAGTAGAACTCGTCGGCAGCGAAGGCCCACAGGTGACCACGTTCGGCAAGGGCACGCTGCTGAGCAGGCACGATGGTGTCCATGGCGGCACGGGCGGCAACCGGGTCGTTGAAGCTTTTCGTGAAGCACGTCTGGTGCTTGGTGAAGCCCAGCGGCACGATGCAGATGTCCAGGATGCCCGGGCGCGCGTACGCCCAATCAAGCGTTTCGCGCAACGCGTCGCCGTCGTTCTCGTCGGGCATGAGCACGATTTGCGCGTGGAACTCGATGCCGGCGGCGAGCAGGCGGTCCATCACGTCGATGCCGTGCTGGGCGTGCCGGCCGATGATGCGGCGGCGAACCTCGGGATTGGACGCGTGCAGGGAAACGCGCAGCGGGCTGATGTGCTGCTCGATGATGCGCGCCTCATCGGCGGCCGACAAGTTGGTGAACGTGACGAACGTTCCCGACAGGAAGCTGAGGCGGAAGTCGTCGTCGCGCAGGGTCAGCGACGGGCGCATGTCGTCGGGCAGCTGGCGCATGAAGCAGAAGATGCAGGCGTTGCGGCACTGCTTGACGCCGTCGAACACCACGCCCGAGAACTCGAAGCCCCACTCCTCGCCTTCGTAGCGCTCAAGCTCCACCTCGCCGGAGTCGCCGTCGGTGTCGATGTATCCGATGGTGATCACGTCGTCGGCGGTAAGCCAGCGCCAGTCGATCATGTCGCGCACAGGCTGGCCGTCCACGCTGGTGATAATGCAGCCCGGCGTGAAGCCAGCATCGTCGGCAGGGCTTTCGGGCAGCACGGATTCTATGACGGCCTTCGGGGGCTCGGGAGCGCGGCGCTTGCGGCCGCTTGTGGACTGTGCAGCCTGCTTCGCCACATCCTGAGGAGGATAAATGCCCACGTCAACACCGCCTTTCCGCTTCCGCTCGCCCATATGCCGTCGTTTTTTCGCAGCATATTATGGTAGCATGCCGCGCCCATGAAGACATGCAGCGGGCGAGCGGCGCGGAAAATCAGCGCAACTGAGCATAGGGCGGAATCGCGTTTTGCCCGGCGGGAATGGCGCGAGGAAGCTGGGGCGAAAAGCGGCTCGGCGCCCAATCTGCAGAAGGAACGCGAAGGCGGCGGCGCAAAGCGTATTCGAAGATCGTCAACCTCGGCACCTGCCAACGCTCGGTCGGCGAAGGCAATACAAAGCCAACGGCTCAAACCCCATCAACCGCGGCACTCTTCCCCTACGAAACGGAGAACGACCTGAGGGCGTCGCGGACGGTGCGGTATTGGCGCTGGCTGATGGGCACTGCCTCGTCGCAGTCCATGACCAGCCCGTCGGCAGACGCCTGGACCACGTGCTCCATGTTCGCCAGATAGCTTTTGTGGCAGCGCACGAAGCTGCCGGGCAGCTGCTGCTCGAGCTCTGCCAGGGCCGCATACGATTCCAGCACGCGGGCGTCCGACAGCCTGACCAGCACTTTTCGCCCGATACTTTTCACGTACACCACGTCGGCAGGGTCCACGATGTGCACGGTCCCGGCGCTGCGCAGCGCAAGCGGGCTTGCCGCGCGATGGCCGAGCAGGCAGAACACCTTGTCCAGAGCGTTACGTGCTTCGCTAGGCGAATACGGGGCCAGCAGCAGATACTGATGGTCGGTGCCGTACACCGCCGAGGTGTACGCGGCGCGCGTGGTGCAGTACACGGTCAGCGGAAGGATGCCGCGATCTTGCAGCTCGCGCACCAGCGCGATGCCGGCGCGCTCATCGGAAGCGCACGCCGGGAAGGCACCGGGAGCATCCACGGAAGCGAACAGCGCATCGATGCGCGGACCTTGGGAGATGCGGTCGCGCACCTGGGAAAACACGCAGCTCTCCAGCTGGATAGCGCCGGCGCAGGGATGCTGCTCGATGAGCACGCGCAGCGCCTCGGGCTCGGGCACGGCATCTTCGACGAGCAATATCCTGCACATGGTGGCAACCTCCGCATCGCGTTCACGCACCGACGCTTTTGCGGCGCCGGACGGCTTCGTTCATGCTTCAAGGCTAACCCGGTTCTCGCGGGATTTGTTGTGCAACAAATCGGGCCGTTTCTCCACCGTCCATGCACAAAACCGTCCCCGCCCTCACATGCCGAAGCACGCGAGAACAGGGACGGTTCACGTGGGGATATACAGGAAATGCAAGGCGTGGCAGCGGAGCGCGAAAGCAGGCTGTCGGCCCACCCGCACTTCGAGGGCGACAGCGAAAGAACGCTGCTCGGAAACGAGCGATGGGAGCGTCGTATGCAGTGCAGTCCAAAACCGCACCGCTCGAGCGCATCCCCCCCGCCGGCTGGGAACGTTACATGCGCTCCAAGCGCTGCACCACTTCGTCGATCTGGTCGTCGGGGGTGCTGGCGCCGGCCGTGACGCCTACGGAGGAGCAGCCCGCGAACCACGCGGGATCAAGCTCGGCGGCCGACTCGATATGGTGCGTGCGCGGGCATTCCGCGGCGCAGATCTCGGCCAGATGCGTGGTATTGGCCGAATTGCGCCCGCCGATCACCACGATGGCGTCAACCTGCCCTGCAAGCTCAGCAGCGGCCTGCTGGCGCTGGCGCGTGGCCGTGCACACCGTGTCCTTGACCTGCGCATCGACGCCCTGGGCACGGATGCCCTCGAGCACGTCGTCGAGCGCATCGCGGGTTTGCGTGGTCTGCACGACCACGCCCACGCGCTCGGGCAGGTCGCCCGGCAGGTCGGCGGCCGTTTCCGCCACGTGCACCTGCGCGCCTGCCTCGTGGGCGTAAGCCACCAGGCCCTCCACCTCGGGATGGCCTTCCTCGCCCACGACCACCACGTAGCCGCACTCCACGGCAAGCGTGGCCGCGGCCTTTTGCGCGCGCGCGACATGCGGGCACGTGGCATCGATCACGGGAAGCCCGCGCGCCTCCACCGAGCGGCGCACGGCCGGGGTGACGCCATGGCTGCGGATGATGATGGCACCGTGCGTTGCCTGCTCAGGCTCCTTGACGGCCAGCACGCCGCGCGCCTCAAGGTTCGCCACCACTTGGGGATTGTGGATGAGCGGCCCCAACGTGAACGCGCTGCCATCCCCTTCGCTTGCCTTCAGGGCCAGGTCAAGGGCTCGTTGCACGCCGTAGCATGCACCTGCGTTCTTGCTGCGGATGACTTCCATGTCCGGTCCTTTCATATAGGTTGAGGTTCGCGGTTTGCGGCTCGCAGATTGCCGCCTGCGTCCTGCTGGTTTGTGGTTTGCGGCTCGCAGATTACGGATGCAGATAGCATTTTGCGACTCGCGCCTCGCGACTTTTGCGACGCACGATAGCGCAAAGGGCCGCTCTCGCGGCCCCTGCTCCCCCAACCTGCTGTTACTGCTCGGCCTTCGCCTTCTTCGTGGGGCGGGTCAGCTCGATGGCCTCCTCGGGAGTGTGCTCGGGAATGGGATGAGCGGCGAACACCTCGGAGAAGTCGCGGCCGTCGGGGAACAGCGCGCGCATATCCACCTGCTCACGCGGCACGCGCTGATGCAGCGCGAACACCTCGCGCATGGCGTACCATGAGCATCCGTCCAGGCGATCTTCCTTCGGCAGGAAGTCGAAATCGCTTACCACCAGGGGCTTTCCGTATTCCACCGTGATCTTGGGGAAATGCATGCGCTCGCCTTTGCGCTTGACGTTCTCCGCCTCGCGCACGCACATGGGCAGGATGGGCGCCTTGCCCATCTTCGCGATGAACGCCGCACCGGAGTGAATCTGGGGTGTTTTGCTGCCCTTGCCGCGGCGCGTGCCCTCCGGCAGGATGCCCACCAGCTGGTTCCCCTTCAGCATGTGCGCCGCGCGCTTGATGGCGGCGCGGTCGGCCGAATCGCGCTTGATAGGGAACGCGCCCACGCGCGAGAGGATCTGCCCCGCCAAGCCGTGTGCGTTGCCGAACAGCGAATCGCGGCCCATCAGGCGCACGAACTGGCTCGGGCGCGCGGCCACGTACATGAGCACCACGTCAAGAAACGACGTGTGGTTGGAAACCACCACCGCGCCGCAGCGGTCCTTGAACGCGCGAAGGTTCTCGCGCCCATCCACGCGATAGCGGAACAGCACCTTGAACACGAAGCCGATCAGCACATACGCGAAGTTCGCGAACCAATGCGGGATCTGCTTCTCATCGGTGGTGCCGCCGAGCGCGCGGTCCCACATATCCTCGTATCTCAGAAACAGGCTCATACGTGCACGCCCTTCTCCTGGGCCAGCGCGCAGATGCGCTCGATGATCTGCTCGATCGTGCGGCCGGTGGAATCCATCTGCACGGCATCGGGCGCCGGCTTGAGCGGGCTGGTGTCGCGCGAGGAATCGATGGCATCGCGGCGCTCGATGTCGGCGAGCACCTCGGCGTAATCGGTGCTGCCCACGCCCCGGCGCTCGTTTTGCGCCACGCGGCGATGGGCGCGCTCGGCGGCGCTAGCGGTCAGAAACACCTTCAGCTCGGCCTCGGGAAACACCGCCGTGCCGATGTCGCGACCTTCCACCACGTAATTGCCCGCGCGGCCGATGCGCTGCTGTTGGGCCACAAGCGCCTGGCGAACGGCGGGCGCGGCGGCCACGGCGCTGACAGAGCGGTCGATCTCAGCTGTGCGGATGGCGTCGGTCACGTCCACGCCGGCGATGGAGACGCGGCGCGGCAGCGGGTCGCCCGGCTCATGGGAGAACCCGATCTCGTGCATATCGGCGATGCGGCCGAGCGCTTCGCCATCTTCCAGCGAGACGCCGTCTTGCAGCGCCTGCCAGGCGATGGAGCGGTACATAGCGCCCGTATCCAGGCACGAGAAGCCTAAACGGCGCGCGACCGCCTTTGAAACGGTCGATTTGCCGGCGCCGCTCGGGCCGTCGATAGCGATGATCATCGTGCAAGCCTTTCGATATCGTCCAGGAAGCCGGGATAGCTGACGCACACGGCCTCGAAATCCTTGATGTCCACGGAAACCTTGCCGGTCAGGCCGACGAGCGACCAGGTCATGGCAAGGCGATGGTCGCCGAGCGAGTCGAACTCGAGCCCCTCGGGGACCTGCAAGCCGGGTTGACCCTCGATGTAAAGGTCGTCGCCTTCGCACCAGGTGTCCACGCCAAACTTGGCCAGACCATCCATTATAGCGGCAAGGCGGTCGGTTTCCTTCACACGAAGCTCTCCCACCTGACGGAACACGGTGATTCCATGCGCGTGCGCCGCCACCAGCGCCAACACCGGGATCTCGTCGATGATTCCGGCGATCTTGTCGGCTGGCACCTCGCAGCCGCGCAGATCGGGCGTGTAGCAGGCCTCGATGATGCCGTAGGGCTCCTTGCCCGCCGCGCCCGTATGCGTGACGCTAACCTGGGCGCCCATGCGCTCAAGCGTGCGCACGAAGCCGATGCGGGCCGTGTTCAGGCTGACGTCCTCGATCTGGATCGAGCTTTCGGGGCGCAAAACCGCCGCACATGCGAGGAACGCCGCCGAAGAGGGGTCGCCCGGCACGAGCACCTCGCCGGCCTGGGGCTGGGCGGGCCCGGTCACGCTGGCCGTGCAGGCACCGGCCGTGGTGGCCACGCCGTATTCGGGTAGCATGAGCTCGGTATGGTTGCGGCTCGGCGCCGGCTCGTTGACCGTGGTGGTTCCCGAGGCATACATGCCGGCAAGCAGCACAGCGGTCTTGAGCTGGGCCGATGCCATGGGGGCGTCGTAGGTGAGGGGACGCAGCCCGCCGCCGTGTACGGTAATGGGCAGCGTCTCGCGGCCTTCGGGAAGGAAGCGCGCGCCCATCTTCATGAGCGGCGCGGTGATGCGGCGCATCGGGCGCTTGCACAGCGACGAATCGCCCGTGAGCGTGACCTGGATATCCCACGGCGCCAGGATGCCCATGAGCAGGCGCACCGTGGTGCCGGAGTTTCCGCAATCCACGGGTTCGGCGGGCTGGCTGGGACCGGCGACACCCCAGCCGGTGATGCCGCCGGCAAGGCTTCCGTCTGCCTGCTTCTCCAGGCTGACCTGGGCGCCCAGCGCGCGGACGGCCCCGATGGAGCTGCGCACGTCGGCGGAATCCAGCACGCCGGACACGCGCGAGGTGCCTTCCGCCATGGCGGAGAACAGCACGGCGCGATGGCTGATGGACTTGTCGCCCGGCACGCGCGTGGAACCGTGCATAGGGCCTTCCAGCGGTTTGATGACGGTGATGTTATCCGACATGGGTATGCTCCTTAGGCGCTAGCGGGCTGAACGATACGGAGAAACCGGCGTTGATAAGGTGCGCCGACAGCTTGCCGATGTCGCCTTCGTCGGTGAGCACGAGCGAGAGCACGGCCGAGTCCTCGGTGACGTGGTCGATCTCGATGGACTGGATGTTGCACCCCACCTTACTGGTGATGGTGGTTACCTCGGCCACCACGCCGGGGCGATCCTCCATGGGGATGCGCACCTCCAGCAGGCGCTCGGTACACGGCAGCCATGCGGCCGGCAGCGCGCGGCGGGCGTCGGCGGCCTCGGCGAGCAGGCTCGTCAGCGTTGCGCGATCGCCCGCTTCAAGCGCGTCGGCGAACTGCCCGATGATGCCCTGCATCTCGCGCAAACCACCCAAAAGCGCATCTTTGTTGTCGAAGGCGATACCGCACCACAGCTCGGGCGAGCCGGCCGCGATGCGCGTGGAGTCCTTGAACCCGCCCGCTGCCAGGCGCATAAGCGAATCCTGGCCCTTTGCATGGCGCACGGCAAGCTGCACAAGAGAGCTGGCGGTGAAATGCGGCACATGGCTGACCACGGCCACCGCCGCGTCATGCTGTTCGCGCGGCAGGCTGATCACGCGCGCGCCGATGCCGGTGATCAGCTCGTGCAAGCGCGTGAAATGCTCCGCGGGCGTATCGGCGTCGGGGCACAAGATCCAATACGCGCCCTTGAACAGGTCGGCGCGGGCGCCCACGATGCCGTTCTTCTCAGAACCGGCCATAGGGTGGCCGGGAACGAAGTTCTGCGGATACGGAAGCGTATGCGCGGCCATCTCGATGATGCGGCTTTTCGTGGAAGCGGTATCGGTGATGATGCCGCGATAGCCCCACTCGGCCAAATCTTTCAGATAGCCTTCCACCACGCTGACGGGCGTGGCCAAAACCACCAGGTCGCAGCCGTCTTCAATGAACTCGCGGAACTCCGCGGCATCGGGGGCGGCAGTGGCGGTGGCCCAACCTCTGTTGACGGCCTCGACGCGGGTGGCCAGGTCGGTATCGACGGCCATGACCTGCGCCGAAGGGTTCGCCTCGCGCAATGCGGCGGCGAAGCTGGCGCCGATGAGGCCGAAGCCGATGACGGCAACGTTTCCGAAGCCGCCGGTTTTCGTTTGATCGATTGTTTGTGCCATAAGGCGATGCAGACCTTCCGGATCCGATCTAGGATAGGACGTTGCGGGCAAGCCGGCATCGCATCGGCAAGCGCGAAACCGCCGCGCAGGTCAAAGAACGCCCGCGACAAGGCGAAACGCCGAGTTCGCAAACACCAGCAGTTTACCCGGGTGACCATTATAGCCGTTTCCCGACGGTACGCATCCTACCGCCCCGCGCAAGCACGAGGGCCACACGAACAGGGGACGGAGGTGTGTTCACGGTTGCCCGAACAGGGGACGGAGGTGTGTTCACGGGGAATGCTCATCGGCGATGCAGCACTGCGCACGAACAACGCGCGACGCGAGACCCGCCAACGGGCGTGAACAGGGGACGGAGGTGTGTTCACGAGGGCTCTTTGGGAAATGAAAGGGCAACCGTGAACACACCTCCGTCCCCTGTTCACGCCGCGCGTCCCCTGTTCACCCGGCGAGCGTTCGCCTACTTTATAGATGCGTGCAGCGCCGTTACCTCTTCAGGAGTGAGCTCGCGCCATTGGCCGCGGGGCAGGTCGCCTAGCTCGATGGGACCGAAGCTGTCGCGGTGCAGCGCCAAAACGCCGTGTTTGATGGCCGACAGCATGCGCTTGACCTGGCGTTTCCTTCCCTCGCGCAACACCACGCGCACCACGGCGCGCTGCTGGGAGCGCTTGCGCAGGATGGCGGCGCGTTGCGGACTGGGCACGCTGCCGTTGGGCTCATGGTCGGGTACGGCGGGCGGCACCTCCAGCATGGACAGCGCGCGCTTCGCTTCCGCACCTTCCACCAGCGCGGCCTTCGCGGGCGCGGTCATGCCGTCGTCAAGCTGGATACCCTGCTCAAGCTGGGCCAGCTGCTCGGGCGTGGGCTTGCCGTTGACCAGCGCCAGATAGCGTTTCTCCACGTGATGACGCGGGTGCAAAAGACCGTTGCCCAGCTCGCCGTCGGTGCTGAACAGCAACAACCCCGTGGTGTCGAAGTCCAAACGCCCGATGGGGAACAGCCCCGGGAAGCGGTCGGTGGGCACGAGCTCGGCCACCGTGGAGCGGCCTTGCGGGTCGGACATGGTGGTCACGTAGCCGGCAGGTTTGTGCAGCATGATGGTGACGGGTCCGCCCTCCAAGCGCACGGGCACGCCGTCGACGGCAACCTGGTCCACCAGCGGGTCCACCTTGCTTCCCAGCTCGGTAACCACCTGGCCGTTCACCGTCACGCGCCCTGCCGTCATGAGGTTCTCCGACCCGCGACGGCTCGCCGCGCCGGCGCGCGCCAGGAACTTCTGCAGGCGCATGGGCACAAGACGCTCTTCGGGCTGCGTTTGATTGGGTTTGAGTTGCCTGGTCATGATTCTCCCATCACAGGTCGGTCGAGGTTTGCCGGAAAACGGTTACTCGTCGTCGGTTTCGAACTTCAGGTTGTCGAAGTCGATCTTCTCCACCAACCCGAAGCTTTGCGCCATAGCATCGGCGAGCATCTGCTGCGCGGCATTGCTCGCCGGACCGTCACCGGCCGGGAACGCGGCGTGCGAGCCCGATGCGTCGCGATCCGGGTCGTTAGCGGACAGCGGCAGTTGCCCGCCTGCCGCGGCGCGCTCAGGCGCCGCTTGCCGGGACGAGCGATTCTCGCCGCCGGCACCCACGCCGCGCGAACCCTTTTCCGAGGTCAGCGCACCGCCGGCGCCTTCGTCCTCGAAGTCGAACTGCAGGCCGTCGAGCGGATCGCCCGCTTCGTCAACCGATACCTGCGCCTCGGGCGCCACACGCGCCTCCTGCCCACCAGCGCTCAAGCGCTCGCGGATAAGCTGACGAGTCGCATCATCGGGCGCAAACTCGTCCAGATCGGGAAGGTCGCGCACCGAGCGCAGCCCGAACTTCTCAAGGAAGCCGCGCGTGGTGGCGTACAGCGTGGGGTTGCCCGGCGCGTCTGCCTGCCCCGCTTCGCGAATCAACCCCTTCTCCACCAGGGAGTTTATGGAGCTGTCGGAGTTCACGCCGCGTACGCTGGCAACGCCGGCGCGCGTGCAGGGCTGCAGGTAGGCCACGATGGCAAGCGTTTCCATAGCCGCTTGCGAGAGCTTGCGCGTGTCCCACGACAGCACGTACTTCTCCACCAGGTCATGGTACGCCGGGTGCGTGTACAGCCGCCAGCCGCCGGCCACCTCGCGCAGCTGGATGCCGCGCTGTTCGCGCTCCAGCTTCTCGCGCAGGTCCACCAGCGCCTGCTCGACCAGCTTCGGGTCGGCCTCCAGCATATCTGCCAGCTCGATGACGCCGACCGGCTCGTCAGTGACGAACAGCATGGCCTCTATGGCGCCGCTCAGCTGCGCCTGATCAAGTCCCTCGAACATCTATTCCTCCCCAACCGACGTCAGCGCGTCGTCGCCATCCAGCAAAAGCTCGCCCGAGCCCTCGATGTACTCGATATCGATGTCGCCAAACAGCTGGCTTTGCTCCACGCGCACCATGGAGCGCTTGTACAGCTCGAGCACCGCCAGGAACGTGACCACCACAAGCGGCGTGGGTGCGTCGTCGGCGATCAACTGCGAGAAGCGCAGCTGTTTGAGATTGCGAATGCGCTGATGGATGGCGCGCACATGCACCTCCACCGGGATGGGCTTCGCGGCGATATGCTCGCTTTCCAGTAGGAACACCTCGCGCCGCGCCAGCGCGCGGGCGGCAAGCAGCGCCAACGAGTCAAGCGACACATCGCGCAAGAAGTCGGGCATGAGGTTCAGGAAGCACGCCTCGGGGCCGAACGGGCGCGGGTGCATGCGGCCCTCGGCAACGAACCGGGCGTGCAGCGCGGCGGCGGCGTTCTTGTACTGCTTGTATTCCAGCAGACGCTCCACCAGCATGTCGCGCGCCTCGGAGGGCGCCAGCTCGACGATGTCGTCCTCCACCTCGATATGCTCGCGCGGCAGCAGGCTTTGCGCCTTGATCTCCAGCAGCGTGCTGGCCACCAACAGAAAATCGCTGGCGACGTCCAGGTCGAGGTTCTGCATGCGGCCCACTTCGGCCAGATACTGGTCGGCGATCTGAGTGATGTTGATGGCGCCGATATCAACCTTCTGGCGGCTGACCAGGTACAACAGCAGATCGAACGGCCCTTCGAAGCTGTCGGTGCGAACGCGATACGACACGATGCCCCGCCGCCCCTACGAAATGGTGAAGGGGAACAGCAGGTTGCCCAGATTACCGGCGGTGACGTCCAGGTAGATGCCGAACACGTTCACGTGGATGATATACGGCAGCATGATGGCCACGATCATGAAGATGGGGAACGCATACTGCTGCACCTTGTAATACTTCGGCAACCACTTCACGGGCATGAAGAATGCGAAGATGGAGCTGCCATCGAGCGGCGGAATGGGCAGCAGATTGAAGAACATAAGGTACAGGTTGATCAGCGCGAACATGGGCAGGAACATCAGGTAGAAATAGAAGAACGCCTGGCTCTGCACCACCCACTGCGCAACGGGGGCGAACCCGTAGAGAACCCACGCGACCACGCCCGCCAGCACGGCGAGCAGCAGATTGGCGGCAGGACCGGCCAGGCCCACGATCAAGTCGCCCTTGCGCGGGTCCTTGAAGTATGCGGGGTTGTACGGCACCGGCTTGGCATAGCCGAACACGGGCATGTTCATAGCCATGAGCAGAAACGGCATGATAACGGTGCCGAACGGGTCGATATGCGCAAGCGGGTTGAACGACAGGCGCCCTGCGCGCTTGGCGGTGGGGTCGCCCAGTTTCCAGGCAGCAAAGCCGTGCGCCATCTCGTGCAACACGATGGCGGGAACGAAGCTCAAAATCGAGCAGATGAGATAAGGAAGCTGTGTAGTCATAATCGCATCATTATAACGCCACAAACGCCAATGCGAAACCGATAACCGACCTGAAACCCATTCGTAACGCCAATAAGCGCAAGCAAACTCGATAGACGCAGCACCGTGCAACTACGCAGCTCGCACGCAATCGCAACGCACAACACGTGTCCACCGGACGAACGCAACACGGGCGGGCGACCTTGGTGGCCGCCCGCCCGTTTGAAAGCGCTATCGCTTATCGAGAGACCTGCGCCCGGCGCACCGGGCGCTCATCTATCGCGAACTTACGCGTTCTCACGCTCGAACTTGTCCATGAACTGGACCAGCGCCTCGACGCCTGCCTTGGGCATAGCGTTGTAGATGCTGGCGCGCATGCCGCCGACGCTGCGGTGGCCCTTGATGTTCTCGATGCCCGCAGCCTTCGCCTCGGCGATGAACTTGGCGTCCAGCTCGGGGTTGCCCGTGACGAACGGCACGTTCATGAGCGAGCGGAACTCCTTCTTCGCCGTGCCGCTGAACAGCTTGGACTGATCAAGGTAGTCGTAGAGGATGGCGGCCTTCTCCTCATTGAGCTTCTGCATGGCCTCAAGGCCGCCAAGGCCCTTGAGCCACTGGAACACCTTGCCGCACATGTAGATGCCGTAGCACGGCGGGGTGTTGGACAGGCTGCCGGCGTCGGCCTGCGTCTTGTAGCGCATGATGGTGGGCGTGAAGGGCAGCACGTCCTCGCGGATCAGGTCGTCGCGCACGATGACGATGACCACGCCGGCCGGGCCGACGTTCTTCTGCACGCCGCCGTAGATCAGGCCGTACTTCGACACGTCCATGGGCTCGGAAAGGAACATGCTCGACACGTCGGAGACTAGCGGGATGTCGCCGGTTTCGGGCAGCTTGGTGTAACGGTTGCCGTAGACGGTCTCGTTCTGGCAGATGTAGACGTAATCAGCGTCGGGGCTGAACGTGAGGCCGTCGACGTCGGGCACGTAGGTGAAGTTCTCGTCCTCGGAACTGGCGATGCAGCGGGCGTCGCCGTAGAGCTTGGCCTCCTTGAAGGCCTTCTTCGACCAGTTGCCCGACACGATGTAGTCGGCAACCTTGTTCTGCATGAGGTTCATGGGAATGGCCGCAAACTGCTGCGTGGCGCCGCCCTGCAGGAACAGCACGCGATAGTTGTCGGGGATGTTCATGAGGTCGCGGATGTCCTGCTCAGCGGTCTCGATGATGCCCTTGAACGCGGCGGAGCGGTGCGACATCTCCATCACGGACATGCCGGTGCCCTGATAATCGAGCATTTCCGCGGCGGCGGAGGACAGCACCTCCTCGGGGAGCACTGCCGGACCGGCCGAGAAATTGTACACGCGAGCCATGCTGAACCTCCTTGGGTTGACGAATGGATGCAGCGCGCCCGCGATTCGCGGGTTGGCGCCGAACGCGGAGCGCAAGCGCGTTCCGCATCGGTCTAGTATGGGCCTTTCGCATGTTGAACCTACCGGCGATACGGGATTTAAGGGCAAACGGCGAAGGCGCTCCGCGGGCGGCGAGCGCGGGCACGTGTGCGGCGGGCGGGTGGGCGAAAGCCGGCGATTGGCGCACGGACCGGCCGCCGGATGCGCCTGGCGAAAGCCAGCACCTGCCGCGCGGAAGCGACAGGTGCGGCAGGGG
>ERZ1034920.211-NODE-211-length-48045-cov-49.219796_pt1 | contig 48045 bp, 50 predicted proteins | sample MGYA00520688_ERZ1034920 | MGnify/ENA primary metagenome ERZ1034920 (study PRJEB33766, sample SAMN09781785) | gut metagenome | biome: gut microbiome | host: Homo sapiens | place: Madagascar | study: EMG produced TPA metagenomics assembly of the PRJNA485056 data... | reverse complement strand
TTATCCATCAGATTTCTAATAAACTACCTGACCGATAACTAAAAATTATCCTTCACTTGCATTGTATCACACTTAACAAAATTTTACATCCATTTATTTACATTTATGTGTACAATCTTTATTATCTCAATCTACTGCCTCATCAATCAAATACAAACGAATCCGATATTTCTCTTCTTCCCTGTTCTCCAAAATCATCAACCGACTTTTCAAAATCATATATTAGGAATTCTGTTTTATTCCTGTCACATTCTTTTATAATTTCACCGGATTTTCCTATTACGACAGTAGGTGCCGTCTGGAACGGCTTAATTGAATCAACAGAAATAACGATAGTCACATTTTCTACCGCACGTGTTTGCAAATGTCCCTTAATCATATTGTATCTGTCATGGTCATCAACATCCGAAACATCATAGAACAAAACCACGTTTAGGTCTGTCCTTTGTTTATACAACTCACAAAAATATTCCGGAAATCTTATTTCAAAACAAATACGGACTCCGATAGTAATACCGCCTATTTCAAAAATGCCTCCGTTTTGCCCTTCTGTAAAATTATCTCTATCCCATCCCCATAAAGCTCGCTTGTCATAAAATTGGCAATTTTTATATGGTTGAGAAAGAATCGCCCTGTTATAAATCTTTTCATCCCTATATATCGTTCCTACAATAAACGAAATCTCTTTTTCATCTGATAACATTTGAAGTTTGTGACATATGTCATCAACAATTTTAAAATCAATACAGGTTGAATCGGGAATATCTTTCGGAGGATAAACGGTTAAGGCACACTCAGGGAAAATAACCAATTCAACCAAATTTTCTTTTGCCATACTTATCGCTTTTTAATTTCTTCAAAATTATTTCTGATATTGCCCGATACCGCAAACTGATATGCTGCAACCTTCAATTATGTAACCTCCGTTAAAAATTTAATGTATTTACTACTAACCAACGGGCAACTCCGTCATTGTCATTGCTTTCTATTATTTTTGTGGCTGCTGCTTTTAATTCAGGTTCGGCATTGGACATAGCGTAACATTCATCAGCAACCTCAAACATTTCCAAATCATTTATTCCGTCACCAAATACCACAACGTAATCACTTTGGGTAATCTGTTTAAGTTTTTGGACAGCACTTGCCTTTGTGACATCTTTTGGCATAATTTCAAGCCATTGCTCGTCCGAATAAATATCTTTCTGATAAACGCAATGATATATGTCTTTATATTTGTCATAAAACAGTTTGATTTTTTCCGGCGTTTCAATACAGGTTGTATATTTGCTTGTCATGTTCTTACTTTACCCTTAATTTCTCCCACCAGCTCATGCACTGTTGTACACGGGCACATCTCTGATGGTTTGGTTTTACCCTCCCTAATACATTGTTCCAGCTTATACTGTGCTATCTGAATTGCCTTCTCTTCGTCACCAGCTTTACTTAATTTCCCATACATCTGTTCATCAGCCTTAGAATACTTCTGCCCAGTCTTGTTTTCATACACTCGTCCGAAATCTGAACAACAAGTCCAAGAATCTTGGATTGTCGGCATAGAACCAAAATAAGCATACATCCATATCTCAAAACACGGATTGGACCATCCTACTTGTATTCCTTTATTCACTGCTTCTGCAATAATATCATCAAATCCCTGTACCTGATCTCTATCAAACACAATCCAAGGTATACGATATTGTGCATCGTAAGCCATAAGTTCCATACACTTATCAATCATAGTACGTGTCTTAGTTTCTATCACTTTTATTACAAGCTTGTTTCTTACATCTTCCGGCATTGCCTGATGTAGACCGGTAAAAAAGCAGCGTTCCGTAGCTTCTGTATCAGTCACAATCAAGTAGTAGCCTAATTCCGGTGTTTTGAATTGTTTTCTTTGGTCTCTCGTTTTTCTATTACCTGTTCTGTCCTTTTTCGCCATACTCAATCCTCCTTAAAAACATCAATATTCTTTAAGGTAGGAATTGCACCATACTTTCCAATCAGATAATTCTTCTCATAACTTTCATCCTTACGAATACGGGAACCATCTTCATCCACGAAGTCAGCAAGAGAATAAAGAGTGGACACACCCCTTTCATCCTTTTCCACAAACCAGATTTCATCACGTCGTAACAACTGATTAGATAACTGCCATGTATCATGAGTTGTAAAAACAATTTGTGCATGATTAATATTAATTTCTGGATTTAAAAATGTAAGAAGAAAATTCCTAACTAATAACGGATGCAAACGGGCATTTAACTCATCAATAAAGAATACACTACCCTTTTCCAATACTTCCTGTAATTCCGGATATAATGCAAACATCTTCAAAGTTCCGGCAGACTCCATACCAAAAGGAAGTTCTGCCATTTCATCAGAATCAATCATCTTATGAAGTGCATTAATTTTATATCTTTCCTCCATGTTTTCTGCTTCCTGAGGAACCTTCTCAATTCTGAAATCCTTGATATGTTCATCAAACGATGCAAAATATTCTACAACCTTCTGCTGTACATTCTTATCTTCTACAAATCCCTTTGGCAATCTATGGGACATAAAGAAGTTAGTGAAAGGATCACCAAAATCAGCAAACTCGTTTGCAAGAAACCAATCTCTGATTAGCTTACACTTACTAATCTTTAACTTTGCTCCCAGGGAAATAATAAGTACCTGCTTTTCCAATGCTATTTGAATATTATCCCTGCTGTTCTTAGGGAAACCAGACAAATCAAGTTCTTCATCTGTGGTTCCACGATAAAATACAGTACTATACTTTCTAGCTGTCTTTGCTTTAGAATTAAGCCACTCTTCGGTTACTCCTTCCTTATTGACACAAAAACCATAGTTATAGCATCTCTCAGATTTATCTCCGGGCAACGTAAAATATACCTCAAAGCTAGATTCCGCATCTGCGGATGTAGAATCAAACAAAAAAGGCGTAGGTCTGAATTCTTCAAACTTTTCATCTTCATCCCCATACTTAAAAGAATTTACCACATATTCAGACATATACTCAAAAGCATTGTAAATATTAGACTTTCCGCTTGCGTTTGCACCATAAATGGCGGCAACTGTCAAAATCTTCTCGCTCCCAACAGTCACTACCCGATCTGTGAATTCAGTTATCTTCGTTGCAGACAAATCCAAAGTAGCCTCTTCCCTAAATGACTTGAAGTTTTTGAAATTAAATTGAATTAACATAAACTCTACCTTACCTTTCTCTACCATCTATTATATACACTTTTTTGTATTTTTCAACATCCTAATGTGATTTTATCTCATTTTATTGTATTTTATATTATAATTTTTTAAGATTGCACAGTGAACTTAGTATACTGAATGACTTTATATAGCTTATACATTTTCTTTTTCTCTCCATCAATTCAAGATGCATTCCGTTCACTATAACAAGCAAAAAGGAAGGTATATACCAACCTTCCTTATAAAGCTTATATGTCATAAATCTATTTCTTTGCGTTTTTCTCTAATTCAAGCATATATTTATCAAAGTCTGACATAAACAATCTGTCCTGAATAATACGGTACTTTTCAAATTCTGTTTCAGCATGAAGCTTTGCAATTTCAGCCGTTATCTTACCTGCATCCTGTAAAATGCCATAATCAAACATTTCAATGAAACTATTAAGTCTTTTTTCCCAGTCCTGCATCGTAAGTGGGATATGTCGCAATGTCATATTTTCAGCAAAATCCAGATATGCAGTTACCATACGGTTCAACTGTTTCATTTCATTCTGAGTCAGATAATTCCTAGCAACCGTAACATCACTTTTCTTAATCTTTCCTTCCGGAGCATCTGCCCATGTAGTTAAGCCCATATTCTCTTTTGTGTGGTTTGCTCTTTCCACAATCAGTTCTGCTGCCGTATGTCCGTGAACTGCATAATGCATTTTATTCTGAACCGTCGCATAAAATCTTCTCGTTGTTGCGGAATTCTTATCATAATCAATAGCTGTAGTATACAGGTCTGTGATCTTCTGATAGAATTTTCTTTCGCTGGCACGAATCTCACGGATACGCTCTAACTGCTCATCGAAATACTTTTCTGTCAGATACGTTCCGCGTTTCAGCCGCTCATCATCCATAACCCAGCCTTTGATGGTATAGTCCTTTGCAATCTGGTTTACCCATTTACGGAACTGTACCGCACGTTCGGAATTGACCTTGAAACCTACAGCAATGATCATTTCCAGGGAATAGTGATTTGTGTTGTATCCTTTCCCATCAAGAGCAGTTATTCGAAATTTTCGAATAACTGAATCCTCCTGTAACTCACTGTCCTCGAATATCTTTTTAATGTGATAATTGATTGTATTTGTTCCTACATCATACAATGTGGCCATCATTTTCTGCGTCAGCCATATATTCTCATCCTCATAGCGCATCTCAATACTGTCCTGCTGATCACCCACAGAGGCAACGTATGTGAGATATTCTGCTGCACTGGAACGGATGGTTATTTCATCTTTTTTCTTTTTCAAATAGGTTCCTCCTTATGAATGTTTTTTAATGTTTTAACACTCTTCTCCCCAGTAATTTTCATACTCTTGTGATATAGTAGAAATTCCAAATAACTTGTATATAAAGTCTTTCTCTCTCATCAAACATCTCTACAATTATTATCTTATTTCTCAATTCGGTAAAATACTTTTTTCTTATAATCTGGAAATATTCAACTTTTTTAAATGCTATACTCCTAGCTTTTTCTAAATCATCTGTTAATATTGTTCGTTCCTCACGAATTGATATCTCTGAATCATTCAGTTTTTCCATAAACTATTTCTTAAAACAGAAACAGGGTTAGTACTAGGCATATTAATTTCTCAAATCATACATTTGAAATAATATGTTGTCTCTTATAAAACATATTATATTAATTTGAAGCAGATTATTCAATATATTTTCATGTTAACAGCAGTCTTTGCTAACAATACAAAGCCTGCTATCCTTTTCATAATCCATAAACCACAGTTATAAAGGATGATAAATTACCAAAATTACATTCATACTTCTTAAACTTCATGTTCAATAGCTGGTAAGATGCCCTCGCTCTTCAGAAGTTCATAAAGGAAAAGTCTGCCCTTCTGTGTCCAATAGGTATGCATCACACTTCTGCTCTCATCGATTGCATAGGTACGTGATTGTGTGTATCCGCATTCTGCATACTGCTGATATAAAAGCCATGTCTTTCTGAACTTGTACTGAACCCCAAGTTCATGAAGAAGATCATTGAACTTGCGACCACTCATACCGTAGTCCTTTGCAATCTGTGTAATAGGAACTGTGTTCTTGCTCTGTAAAATAAGGTCATAGTAGCTTGCCTTTGGCTGCATCTCTGCAATCTGTTGACGCTGAACCAATGCCAGACATTCAAACTGTTTTCTTCTCTCACGCTCTTCCTTAAGCTGTGTAAGTACTGCAATCGCAAGATCAGGATTTTTCAAAATCTCATCGATGGCATACATTCCATGCTTACGGATAGCCGGAAGAACCTCTGCCGTTACCCAATGTTTGAACTTCTTCGCATTAGGCATTTTGCTTGAAAGGATAAGACTGTAAAGACCTGACTCATTGATAATAATGGTTTCCTTATCCTGATTACCGTCAAAGATCATGACCTTGTGTCTGTCCTCTTCATCTACATGGCGGTTAATATCTCGACTACCGTTCTGGTACCCGAGAATGTCCGCTACATCCTTGCCGACAAACATAATCTCACCGTTTACAGTTGCAGTTCTTACAGAGCCAAACTCTGTACTGTTAAATACTTGTAATTCCATACGAATTACCTCCTTAAATTAATTTCTCGGAGGTGTCACCCTCCTACCTGGTAGCCTTGGGAGAAGGGTTAAAAGGACGTTTTTGAAAAAACTTTTTTAATTTGTTGATTGCACGTCTATAACGATGACTGACATTGTTGGCATCCTCATCGATTAAGGTCGCATACTCGCCAACGGTGTATCCGTCTAGTACGATGGCAATAACCATATCTGCTACTGCAGGTTTAAGAAGACTTCTCAATGTTTCACAGCATTCTTCGTATTCAAGCTGGTTATGTACGCCATCAATAGAAATGTTAAAGGCTGACTTATCAGCTGCTCTGAACATAATTGCCTCTTCTGTGTTGACCTCAACTGTCCCGTCCTTGCTCTTCATATAAGCGTTGCCAGTATGACGGTCATGCTTGTGCCAGCTGTTGTAATCGGATCTGTTGAATCTCTCTTCGATTACATCTTGGATCCTCTTTTCGTAGTCTTCCTGACTCTCTTCTTCTGAAATGGAGATATTTAGCCATTTCTCCAATTCCATGTTTTCGACCTCAAGTGTCTGATACTCGTTCTCGTAACGAATCTTGATTTTCATAAAGTTCCTCCTGCCTTTCTGCCTGGTTCTTGCAGAAGGGCATAGGAAACAAATAGGGTCGGTGCTTATAGAAGTACCGACCCATGAATTGCCTGAAAAAGGGCATAAGGAAATAAGGGTACTTCTATCGCACCTCTCACAGGTTGTCCTGTGATCGATGCCGATATCTGTATCCCAATGCCCTTATAGCTAATCAGGCCTTGTGATATTAATTGCTGAGTGATGTTTTTACCTTATATAACGATTCTTGATTTCGTTAACTTGGATCACATCGGAGTTATTACTTAACTCTGTAATTAGTATATTGAAAAGCAAAAAGTAATTGAAGATAGCAAGTTTTCACATAACTTTTTCATTTTAGTAATGGATAATGTGTTGTAATTTGAGTTATTAAAGAGTATAATTAGTACATTCCATATAATTTGCCATTACTATTTTTAAGCAAAAAAATAAAGCCATGACATAAGCCATGACTTTTCGACCATAGAAAGGAACCAAAAATTTTATTTAAGTTTGAAAGTTGTAGCTGCGACTGTGTTGAAGATATAGAGCACATTGCTCCGGGAGCAGAACCTATCAGCAAATTCAAGCTACAGGCAATACCAGAACATCCTGTCCTCTTTGGTTATGCAGCTAAAGACGGATTAGTCCGTATTGCACCCAACGGGACAATCGAAGAAAGAAACATTCTCGGTACTCTGATGTCTCTTGCAAATAAGCCTACCAAGGAACTCGTATCATTTATGAAAGACAATGGTTTCCTATTTCCAGTTTGTGCAGGCACCTATGAAGTATTTGATGAGATATCTTTATACGGAATAATCAACCGCTTAAAAATGACTGTAGAGTTAATGACTGCTGCCAATGAGATTAGAAAGAATTACAAGAAGATTTGTGACCTAACAATTTCTTTATTGTTCTCTGAGGATCTTACAATAAAAACCGACTCTATGAAAAATGCCTATTCCAGCTGCCATCATAAATATGTAGATACACTTATGAACCCACCTGTTCAGTTATCTTATAGCAGACAACAAGAAGCATTTGAAGGAGACACCTATAGTATCACCGATTGCATATACGGTTCTTATGCTCTTAACATTCAGGATTACAATAACATTATTGGTGGCTACTCTTCTATTCCAAGGTATCAGAATGGATTATATCAGAACATCACTTCGATGTTTGTTAATTATGAAAAACAGGATATGGCCAAGAAGATTTCTGATTTCCTCTTCCATTTCCTTTATGAAATGAACGGAAATAGTTCCAGGGAATTTTCTGATAAAATGAAATCAGCGCTGATTGAAATCGCAAAGTACATAATCGGAGAAGAAATCAATGCTAACCTTGATGGTATCCATCCTGTTTATAATTCAGAAACAATGACCCCATCATGGAAAGTAGATTCACTTCTTTGTGCAGCTTACTTCTCCATATTCTATTTGAAACCAGACCTCGAATTGTATCGTCCTTGTGACAATCCTAGATGTGGCCGTTACTTCCTTGTAAAGACCACTTCAACAAGAAATCGTTTCTGCAGTCAGGAGTGCTGCAACAGAGTCACTCAAGACCGTTACAGAAAACGAAAAAGAGAAAAAGAAGGCTTATAAGAAAAGAACCTCTGTCTGCAATCATCTGCAAACAGAGGTTTTAATATTTATCAGCTTTTTATTTTTTATCGACACCATATGGAGCAGGGTCTTCTGCAACCATTGATGCTGCAGGAACTGGAGTTGTATATGGTGTTATCTTTGTTATTGGCGTTTCTCCTGTAGATGTGATTGCCTTCTTTCCAAGAACAGCCTCTATACATTCTGCAAGAGCAACCTTTTCCTTTATCGGCTTACCAGAATAATGATGCATCAGATACCTCGTATCCATGACGATTCCCTGGATACGTTCATAGTATTTCTTGTTGTATCTCCAGTCACCAACTGCCTCTCCGATATTGCCAACAACGGATGTAAGCTTAAAATGATTCTTTGCCATATTGTACGGCATGATAAAAGCATTGAATAACGAGTTGGTATCCACACCTTTATACTTTTCCAGATACTCACCGTATGTAATCTGCTTATTGATTGATGAACCATTAGGCAGATGATCTGGAATGCCTGTCCAACCATATTTATAACATTTGGCATCAAGAATATAGTACTTTCCGTTGTAAATCATGATAGTATCCGGCATCAAAGGTCTTTTCTCCTTATACTTGCCGTAATCAAGCAGCCATCTTGAACGAGGGAAATACTTATCCTTATCCTTTTCTCCGAAGGCTCTATCGATAAGTTTCTCCCACACATGGTCAAAATCATCAGTGCCAAAGTAGAACTGCTTATCAGATGTTTGCTCATCCATGTACTCAAGCATATCCTTCATTCCACGAAATAAAGACTTCTTCTTATCATCATTTGTAGTAGCAAGTTTGCTCTGAACAATTCTGATTGAAGTTTTCACATCCGGGTGTGGTCCTGGTTCTTCCGGCATATATGGAACATACAACCATCCGAGTCTTTTGAATGCCTCATAAACACAGAATCTATTAATCTGAGTTATTTCCTTTGTGTCATTCGGTGTTGATGAGCGAACCTCGAACTGTGTAAAGACAAAAGAACTCACACCGTTTCTACTCTGAACAAGTGGCATCTGCTTTCTTGCAGTTCTTGCCCAGTCCTGCTTTCCGGTTGGAGCCGTGATATACACCTGTTCCTTCTCAACATAATATGTTCCACCGATGGAAAAATAATATTCGATGATACTTTTGTATGCGTTGATTGGAAAATCAACTGTCTGCGGTGCCGCAAACTTATTGATAGCAAGTAAACGGTCATCCTTTGTTGTAAACTCAGACAATACTTGTATTAAGTGCTTAATATCCGTTCTGATCTCAGCATCGGTTTCCGGCAGTTCATATCCGATAGGGAAATAGACCATAGCATTATCTGAATCTGCTTTGATACCTACAAAACGGTCACCATCTTCATTTGTGTTAATATGGCAGTGCTTTTTGATATCATATTCCATGATTGAATTCAAAGCTGAGCCTAAATCCATCTATCATCACCACCTTACTCTTCGTCTTCTCCTGTAAAGGCATCCTTCACATTGTCTTTGAAAACCTTAAATCTATCTAATCCCTGTGCATACATAAATGCACGAATTACCTGCTCAAGGCTTTGGTATTCTGTAACCTCAAAGATTACTTCACGGTTAAACTTAAATGCATCATCCCACAGATACTTGATTACCTTTTCAGGGAACTTTCTGTTCTGTCTTATAGCATCACGGATAATAGCAATTTGTGTTTTCTCATCATCTGAAAGAGTACCTTTGCTTTCCTTTTTGCGAAGTGCATCGTATACTTTTAAATCACCCATCGCATCATTAAACTTAAGGTCACGAAGATGAACAAAATATGCTCCAAGTCTCTTATCTTCTGCAGATGTCATTCTAGCACTATTGCCAACAACAATCTTATTGATTTCTACACAGAAGTTTCTCCACGTAACCGTAGTATCAAGAATTTCTGCATCCGCAAGTGTTGGGTCAACATTAGAAAAATCATTCTCAATAAGACGCATATCCCATCTACGCTGAAAAGCTGTATCCAATGTAAATACATTCTGATCAGATGTATTCATCGTGCCAATGATAGAAAGGTTTGACGGGATACGAACCTTTTCTGTCTTTTTATCTTTGCCATACATTTCTTCAGCAATATTCATATTTGTAATGCCATACTCACTTGTACCAATTGGATATCCGTCATCATCAATATCACGAATTTCTACCTTACGGTCAAGTAGCTGGAATACCTCACCAAAGATAGCCGGAGCATTACCACGGTTAATCTCCTCGATAATAAGGATGTACTCCTTACTAGGATTGTTATAAGCCTCACGAAGAATATTTGTAAAAGGACCTGGTGTAAACTTATAGCTTACCTGCCCGTCTTCTGCAACTGCAGGAAGAATCTGACCAATAAAATCTGAATAAGTATAGTCCGGGTGGAATACAAGCCTTTCAACAATACTTCCCGGTTTGCAATACTCATGTTCGATAGTCCAACTCTTACCAGAACCTGGGACACCATAAAGGAGGACATTTTCTCCTGTTGTGAGACGTTTTTCTTCCCACTCGCCTTCAACATATCCTGTAAAAGGTATATCTACTGCATTAACAAATTGAATATGGTATTTTTCTAAATCCAATACACCTCGTCTATCATTTTCAAAGATGTTCTCTAATCCAACATTTTGTGGCCATTCTTGAGGCATATTATGTTGATTTACAAATCCAGCATAGTATTTTTTGAATGATGTCCTTATAATCATTATTACTAAATCATCTATAATCCCTTCAAAATTGCCCTCTGAAGTGTAATCACCATTGCTATTTTTCAATGGTTCTGGAAATCCATTCTCAAGACTCCAAGCAGGATGTTTGTATTTCATATTTTGTCTACTAATTCTATAATTATTTCTTCCACCTCTAGGTGCAAATTCTATAAAAGCAGATTTCTCTTTAGCATCCCCTAATACATAAGCATTAAAAGTATAAATAAATCGGCTTTCATCCTTTAATGGACTGACTGACTTTTCAGCATAGCTTAAGAAATCAACTATTTTTTCGTTTTCAATACCAGCAGCTTCGAGATACGTTTGTCCACCACCACCTTCTGGTCTATCTATATCATAAAGTTTCTTGAAATCTGATGGATTTATCTTTCTATAAAAAATTCTTTCTATGTATTCCATTACGCTTCATTCCTTTCTATCGAAATAAGATATTCTTTCAGTTTTTTAGGTAGTTTACTGTCATTACTCCTGAATCTATTGTACTCGATTTTTTTGACATCAACCTTTCCGTACTTTTCGAAGCATTCTTTCAGCTGTTCTAAAGAAAACAATCCATCTTCACTGTAACTTATCAAGAATATTGGGCAATTCATAGTACTAATTATTTTTTCAAATGACTCTAATCCTTTTGTCTTAGTACATAATTTTGAATGTTGATCCCACCAATCTCTCAAACCACTTTTCCCAACTGCATCAGGGAAGTCCCCTCGGGCAATTGTTTCCAAAATATGATAGTTAGCTGCATACTGACGTTTCATATAAGGTGGATCTATATAGCATAAATCAGCAGTAATATCAGATGCCAATTCTTCAGCGAATCCCTTTTTTACTTGGTGTCCACCTGGATTTTCCACACAAAATGTTACAGGCTTCAAAACAATTTCTTCAAGAGAGTTTTTCTTGAATTCCGAAAGGAAATATCCATATGTACCTGAAATGTTAGCAACTTCATTTACAGCCATTATCAAGGTGTGCTTTAATAATGACTCTTCTGTTTCTGTTATCAAATTTTCTTCTACCCAAGAATTTATCTTTTCTCTTATTGCATCTATTTTCTTGGCATTTTCAGAAGTGAAGTATTTTCTCGATTTCGTTCCATTACTTGGTTTCCCGTCTGGAGAAAATTCATTAAAGAAAAAACTTTCTATGCCATTCAGAGAATTTAAGTAATTTAACACCTCTACATAGGCACTATTTGAAGTTTCAATTATCACTGCCTTTTCAATCAAACGCGAAAAAGAAGGAGTCTCAGATATTTGCAAATTAACCATCAAATGATGAAATGAGTATGTCATAATATCGGAGGCTATTACTTTATATCCCGCTTTTCTTAATTCCAAAGAAACCGTTCCTGTCCCTGCCATAATATCTGCTACCGTTCCAGTTTCTCCTATCAGTTCCTGTATTCGTTCCAAAATATAGCTAGTCAGTTTGGATTTATTACCTATATATCTATACATTCATAGCGACCTCTACTTTCATATCGTTTATCGCGCTTAGATCAGGAAGCTTATTCATTTCATCATAAATCATTCTCTCCTCCACTGGTGATAGAGAATACTTTTTCATAATCAATTTTTCTAATTGCACATCTTTCTCGTGCTCATAACACTCAGCAAGTTCAGTTGCAAGAGCTACTATGTGCAAATCATCTGCGCTTCCTGTAAACTCTATGATAGGAAGTGAAAATATTATTTGTTTAGTCAAATACGGATGAGATTTCCACTCGTTTTCGCCATATACTTTTAAATAATAATAATATATCACTCTGGAATTTATCATGGCTAAATAATACTCAAGTGGAACATTCATTGCATCTTGCTTTTGTTTTAAGATATAAACCGTCTGACTCGTCATGCTACCTGAATAATCTATTGAAGCATATATACCTAAGCCGGTTTTTCGAACCAGCAACTTAGGGGGATGATAAAGTGTTAAATCCTTATAATTTATCCCTGGAATGTTTGGTTCAATATAGTTTTCTCCAGATATAGTATATCTCCTTATATTTTCACCAACATAAATGCGCGTTTTATTATCTGAATATTCTTTTGATACTACATTCTTAATGGTATTTGTATCAACTATTATAACCTCTCCGCAATGCGTGCAGACTTTCTTTTTTGCTATCAGCTGACTTTTTTTATAGCCTTGAGCAAATCCACATTTTTTGCAATACACAATTTTCCCGGATTTAGAAATTTCAACACCTCTTCCAAAAATGAATTTTCTATTCCAGTCAATAGTTTGGGATCTAATTTTTGAAATCAGTTTTTCCTCATCACTTCTAATATCAATATCAAAATTACAAGCCTCATTCTGAAGGAACCTGCTTTGTCTTACATCGTGGTATGCGTCATTATAAAAATCTATTAACGGTTTTTCGGAAGATAGAAAATGTTTCCTTGAATCCGTATCAAGTCTAAAACAATGCGTAATACTATTGGTATTAGGTAAAGCTTTTTTACAGACAATTACAGTAGTTGCCCTATTGACTTCATCAAATATTTTTTCTCCAAGTCTAGCAATCACTCTAATCTCTGTTTTTGTTGCCAAGAATCTTCTTAATTTCTCATTTTGTGAATCAAACAAAGAATCTGGAATAATAAAAGAAAAATATCCCCCATCTTCTAACACTTTGTATGCTAATTCCACAAACAATACAAAACTATCATATTGCCCTGAAATTAAAGAAAATCCTCCATTTGTCAACTTATCCTTATCATATATCTTTTCCGTACTCCATGGTGGATTAGCAATAATCACTGACACTTTCCCAAGTTTGCGTTTCCAGTAATCCGCAGTTGAACGTTTTACATTTTTAGGAAGAATGGAGTCGTTCAGAACTATTGAGAATTCACCCTTAGAAACCATATATGCATCTACATCGACATCAATCCCTAAATATCTAAAATCTTCCCCTAACTTTCTCTTTGCAGCTTTCAACAAAGCACACTCTCCACAAGCTGGATCCAATACGCTTCCACACTTTATATCATGCATTTCTAAATGTAATAATTCAGCAGCAAAATCTGCTAATCTACCTGGAGTATAAACAACTCCATATTTTCTACTATCCATCTATATTACCTCCTATAATTGCAAGTATTTAATATTCATTAATATCTACACCTGCTTTTAATAATCTCTCATATCGCTCATAGGAAATAATTACAGCAATTGGTTTTCCATTTTTCTGTACAAACGCCGCACTATCCTGTTCAACTAATCCTCTGATTAATTTTGAAGATTGCCCACGATTAAACTCGCCTATATTCAAATGCTCCATTGGTGTTTTAATTTTAGTACCATTCATGTCAACATTCTCCTCCCAATAATTCACTATATATTATATCATTTTATAATTGTAATTGCAATCCCTTTTGTAATTTATTTACAAATTATTTTTTACATTACTATTGTAATTACTTTTACTATAAAAAAGAAGCCAATTTGTTCAATTAGCTTCTAATTATATGATGTTCACTTTTTTGTTTCGTTCTCTTCAAGTTCTTTCAACGTTTTTCCATCTTTAGTTTTCCATCTTTGAGGCCCACTTACACTATACCCTAAAACGAAAGAAGCAGCAGCTGATGAACTAGAAAATAAAATGTTTTCTTTAATAACATGGTTTTGAACTTTATCAGATTCAATAAGTTTTTGTCTTAAATTTTTCATACCGTTACTTAAAGAATTAACTGAACCCTTACTGTCCAAAGTTGATCCCTCGTACACAACAAAACCTTCGGTAGTAACTCTGCCTTTAGCATTAACAGAACCGGACGATATGAAGAGCATTTCGTCATCCACAGTTGAGTTTGATGAATTACTTTGAACTAATGGTTCCAACACCTTATATCCAAGTGCATTGATAAGTATCTTTACATTGTCTACAAACTCCTCCATTACAGCTACCTGCGATTCTTTCATAACTGTATTTCGGTAGGTATTCTTGGTAAGTACAAAATATCGTTTACTTGCTCTCGCAATCTCCACAAAACGATTTTCCAAATATCTAATCAATGCCTTATTGAGATCTCTGCCAATAAAGACAACTGCAGTACTCCAGTAATATGTTTCTTTTTCAGATTGATAATCTCTTAAATGCTGTACAAGCCTTTCTTTAACATTTTCCGCTTCTCCAATGTATACAGAATCAGAACCATCATCTTCCTTACAAAACAAGAAATATACTCCTGCCTGTGTAATATCCTCACGTTCACAAGAAGAAATCTCAATACGAGGAATCTTAATTGCTTTTCCATTCCAATTTGATAACTCTGCAATAATCAAACTGTCAGCCGTTCCATTTACAAGAAACAACTCTATTGATTTTCCGTATGCCAATTAGAATCACCTACCATTCATTATTTTCGTATACCCAACCTATCCTCAATATTCCTGTCTATCCAACTGTAAAAACACCATGGTTTTATGCACTTTTTCAGGCAAATTTCGCAGTCTAATTTTCAATTCTAGAAATCTCAAAAAGCACTTATTTCAAGCCTTTTTTACACTTTTTCTTGTGTACTTTAGTCAACAGAACTACGCTCTCCACATGCCCCGTCCCCGGGAACATATCCACGCAGCACACTTTCTTAACCTTGTAGCCTCTTGCCTCGAAAATCTCAATGTCTCTGGCAAGGCTCGTAGGCTTGCAGGAAACGTATACTATCTTGTTGACGCCAAAATCGATGATTTTTTCTATCGCCTTAGGGTGGATGCCGTCCCTTGGAGGGTCAAGAACGATCATGTCGGGCTTGTCCTTGATATCGTCTATTACTTTAAGAACATCGCCGGCAATAAATTCGCAGTTGTCAAGACCGTTAAGGCGGGCGTTTTCCCTGGCGGCAACAACAGCCTCCTCAATGATTTCAACACCAACAACCTTTTTTGCGACTGGTGCAAGAATCTGGGCGATGGTGCCGGTACCACTGTAAAGGTCGAATACAACCTGGTTGTCTATTTCTCCTACAAATTCCCTGGTTTTGGTGTAAAGCACCTCTGCTCCAAGAGAGTTTGTCTGGAAAAAAGAAAACGGTGTTATTTTGAACTTAAGACCGAGAAGTTCCTCGTATATGTAATCCTTGCCGTAAAGGACTTCCGTTCCCTCATTAATTACCGCGTCTGCAAGGGAATCGTTTACGGTATGTAAAATTCCGTTGAGAGTACCCTTGTAATCTGCTTTTTTCAAAAGTTCAACATACTCGGAAAGGTCAAAATCAATCTGTGTGGATGTGATGATATCAATGATTATCTCGCCTGTTTTGTATGCCTTGCGGACAAGAAGATTGCGAAGATAGCCCTCGTGTGTCATTTTGTGATAAAAAGGAAGTTTCTTTTCATTAAAATAATCCACAGTAACCTTGAGAATTTTACTATAATCCTCGTCTATATTTCTACAGCCGGTAACCGTTAAAATATCATAAAAACTGTTCTTTTTATGAAGTCCCAAAGAAAGTGGGCCGTCCTTAAACTCATCACCAAAAGTAAATTCCATTTTATTTCTGTAGGCTGTTGTTACAGGACTGCCTGTAATACCTAAAAACTCATAATCGGAACAGACATTGTCAATGAGTTTTTTAACCTGGCCTTCTTTGATTGCAAGCTGGTTCTCATAAGATACCGACTGATATGCACAACCGCCGCAGACACCGAAATGAGGGCAGATGTCCGTAACGGACTCAAGGGGTGATTTTTCAAGCACCTCCAACAATCTGCCTTCGTATTTGCCGCTTCTTTTTTTATTAATCATAAAACGGATATTCTGTCCGGGAATTACATTCTTGACAGTAACCGTACCATTTTCACATTCAACTTTTCCTTTATTAGGGAAATTAACTTCAGTTACTTTTCCCTCGTATATTTCACCTTTTTTCATTCATATCTCCTTTTTTGTCTTTTTTCTGTTTGAAAACAGGGCAAAAAATATAATGGCAGTTCCTCCAACAATGAGAATTAAATCCATTATCAATTCAAATGCTTTTATTTCTTTGACTATAATAATTGTCGTGTCAATAAAAAGAATTACTATTATCGTCATAACGCCGACAAACGAAATTATTTTGGACACTCTGAGTTTTGGCTTGATTATCATCATGATGATGCCAACGATAAGTGGAGATAATGCAACTAATCTCTGCCAGTTTCTCCATGTATCATTGCCTCCAAGGAATCCTGAGACAATCTTCGTCTTTGATACAATAAGAAAAATACCGGCAACAAGCATAACCAGACCGCTTATAACTTCTATCAGTTCATTTCTAGCTTTGTGATTCATTCGTCCTCCAATTGTTTATATAGTTAATGGGATAAATTCTATTATATAACGTGCAAAAAAAGAGGTGGCCGGATGTTCCACCTCTTTTCACTTTAGTAAAGATTATTCTTCTTCGTCTTCATCTTCGTAATCATCTTCAAAATCATCTTCATAATCTTCAAGATAATCAGGTTTAAAATATTTGCAAAGTGCAATTACGGCACCTGCAACTGCTGCAATTACTCCAATGATTGCGAAAACTTTTAATAATTTATTCTTAGATTTCTGTTCTTCCATAATCTAAACCTCCTATTAAATAGTATAGATAATATTATAGATATATTTTACCACTATTTTATACATATTTCTATAGTTAATTCCTTAAATTTTAACTAATTTTGCAAAACCGGCAAACATTTTCTTTCGACCTGCAGTATCAAAATCAACTGTTACCTCGTAGTCCCTGCCACCGTTAATCAAATCCGCAACCGTTCCTTCACCGAATTTTATGTGGCGTACCCTGTCTCCTACGACATAATCAGGGGCAGAATCAGTCTTTTTATCAAAAACGGTATTGGAAATTGCCTCTCTTTGGTAGGAGTTAAATGCAACCTGTCCACGTTTTCTTACAGGCAGCTCCATATGGTCTTTTCCCGTAATAGAGGAATATTCTGAATTTTTTTTCAACATCTGTGCACTTTCAGCAAGAAGTTCTTTAGGGATTTCTCTTACAAATCTTGATGTTCTGTTCATCTGGGTCTCACCGCGCACAGTCCTCATCCTTGCAGCACTCATAATAAGTGTTTCTTTTGCTCTCGTAATTCCCACATAGCAGAGTCTTCTTTCTTCTTCAATGTCGGACTCGTCACCTGTGGAAATGCTCATATAGCTTGGGAAAAGCCCATCTTCCATTCCTGCCAGATATACTATAGGAAATTCAAGACCTTTTGCACTATGTATTGTCATAAGTGAAACCATATCATTATTTTCATCAAGGTTATCAATATCCGCAACGAGTGCAACTTCTTCAAGGAAACCTGAAAGTGACGGTTCATCCACCGTTTCTTCATACTGGACGGCTTTTGAAATCAGTTCGTCTATATTCTGGCGTCTTTCCGTTGCCTGTTCATCAGATTCGCTTTCGGCATCAATGTAGTCACTGTAACCCACGGTTTCGATTATCTCTTCAATTAATTTTCCCACACCAATATACTGGGATTTGGATTTTAAAACTTCTATCTGGGTTACGAAGCCTTCCACCTTCGATACGGCTCTTTGCAGGCCCGGTACTTCTCTTGCCTGTCTTAGCGCAACATAAAAAGTGATATCGTTTTCGTATGCGTAATCATCTACTTTTGCGACAGAGGCTACCCCGATTCCACGTTTCGGTACATTAAGAATTCTTTTAACGGCAATGTCATCCCTTGCATTGTCAATTGTCTTTAAATAAGCAAGAATATCTTTTATCTCTCTTCTTGCGTAGAAATTTATGCCGCCGTATATCCTGTATGGAATGTTTTTTTCTATGAGTTTTTCTTCCAGGGAACGTGATTGTGCATTGGTTCTGTAAAGTATGGCAAAATCACTGTAATCTTTTCTATCATGGAGATGTCTGTGGGCAATATCCTCTGCTATGCCTCTCGCCTCTTCATATCCATTTTCATAAACGTTAAAAATGACTTTTGTTCCGTCTTTAACTGATGTCCAAAGTCTCTTGTCTTTACGTCCCGCATTGTTTTTGATGACTTCGTTGGCTACATCGAGAATTTTCTGGGTTGACCGGTAATTCTGCTCCAGTTTGATGATTTTAGCGTCGTTAAAATATTTTTCAAAATCAAGGATATTATTTATATCCGCTCCTCTGAATTTGTAAATTGACTGGTCATCATCACCTACCACGCAAAGATTACCGTGGCCTCCTGCCAGCAGTCTTATAAGGTTAAACTGTGCCCTGTTGGTATCCTGATACTCATCAACCATTATATATCTGAAGCGTTCCTGATAATATCTTAATACTTCTTTATCTTCGTTAAAAAGTTTTACCGTAAGGCCTATAATATCATCAAAATCCACCGCATTATTTTTCTTGAGCTGTTCCTGATATTCCCTGTAGATTTCTGCCGTTTTCATGGTATTGTAATTGCCGCCTGAGCTTTGATACATGTCATCCGGAGAAATAAGATTGTCCTTTGCATTGGAAATAACAGATAAAATAGTTCTGTCCTTGTACTGTTTAGGATCAAGGTTTTTTCTTTTTAAAATATCTTTTATGACGCTTTTCTGGTCATCCGTATCGTAAATGGTAAAATTATTGTCATATCCTATTCTGCATATATATCTTCGCAGAATCCTTACACAGGCAGCATGAAAAGTCATAATCCATGCTGAATCGGCGCCCATTCCCACCAGTCTGTCAACTCTTTCTTTCATCTCTTTTGCCGCTTTATTGGTAAAAGTTATCGCAAGGATATTGTAGGAGTTCACACCTAAATCATCTATAAGATGGGCAATCCTGTGGGTAAGCACACCCGTTTTTCCTGAGCCGGCACCCGCAAGAATCAGAACGGCACCTTCTGTTGTAAAAACGCCTTCTTTCTGTTGTTCGTTAAGCTTGTCATATATGCTCATATTTTACGTTCTCCTCGTAATCATCTTGCAGCGGCGAGTCGCTCCTCATCTCGCCTGGCGGCTCGATGATTAGCGGTCATCAAATGTAAAATGATACAAAGTCCTTAATTCAAGCATTGGGCTTTGTATCATTTTGCATTTTACTCGTCGCCATAACAAAATGGGAGCCCGCCGGGCTCCCGATTCAAAGGCTGCTGCCTCTTAATTGATGTCTTATGTAATATAACTACATTCCCATTTTAGCTTTAATAGCTGCTAATTCATCATCAACCGCAGGTGAAGAAACTGTGTATTTATCCTTAAGGTTCTCAACTGTATTGTCTCTGCCTGACTGATTAAGCTCTGCCATTGCGTTAGCTTCATCTAACATCTTATCTGCCTTAGCTTCAATCTTATCAAAAGCTGAAAGATTCTTATCTGCTCCGGCAACACTTGCTCCAATCTTATTGACTGTCTGCTGTGCCTTGGCAACTTTAATCTTAGCCTTGATTGTATCTCTTCTGGCATTAAGAGTGCTGATATCATTAACAAGCTTATCATGCATCTGACGCATCTTGTCAGCGTTGTCTGCCGCAAGATTGTATGTCTGCTGTAATGCCTGCTGCTTAGTTACAAGAGTCTGCTTCTGTTCAAGGAACTTCCTTGCATCCTCATCATTACCGGCAACTACTGCCTTCTCGGCATACTTCTGAAGTTCATCAATCTGTGCATTGCATGCATCCAGTTCTCTCTTGGCTCTCTGTTCATCAGCCATAACTGATGCTGTCTCCTGCTTAACCTTACCAAGGTCACTTTCGAGATTTCTGAGATACTGGTCTACCATCTTCTCAGGATCTTCCATCTTGTCAAGCAATGCATTAATGTTAGCTGACATAATATCTTTGAATCTTGAAATAATTCCCATCTAACTGTACCTCCACACATTAATTAGTTATTTCTGTTAAATTATAACCTATATAAAATAAAATGTCACTAAAAATTTATTAATGACCTGATTATGACCTGATTATTCGTCTTTTTTTTCTTCGTCAAGGCGTTTAAAAACCATATCATATCCGTCACAGCCATAATTAAGGGAACGATTTACCCTGCTTATAGTTGCAGTGGATGCTCCGGTAGCTTCCGCAATATCAATATATGTCCTGTTTTCCCTAAGCATCTTAGCTACTTCATATCGTTGCGAAATTGTCTCTATTTCCTTAACGGTACATATATCCTCAAAAAAAGCATAACATTCCGATTTATCTTTCAGGCAAAGTATAGCTTCATACAAATGATCTACCTGACTGGTTCTTACATTTCTGCTCATAATGTCCACCTGTTTCTAACTTTTTTACTACATCAGTTTAACACTTTAAAGCATTTTAGTCCAGTATAAATTTATGGATTACCTCTACGATACCATCCTCGTCATTTGTAGGAGCAACGTAATCTGCAGCTTCTTTTACCACATCTTTGGCATTGCCCATTGCAACACCAAGCCCTGCATATTCTACCATTGTTTTATCGTTATAACCATCTCCGAATGCCATAAGTTCATCCCTGTCTACCCCGAGAATGGCTAGCAGTGCTTCAAGAGCCTTTCCTTTATTAACATCCTTTGGCAGGATTTCAAGGAAAAAAGGTTCCGATCTGTATACGTCAAGATTATTGTGAAGCTTATCATATACATCTTTTTCAACCTCGGCAAGATAATCTCCGTCTCCTGTCATCAGAAACTTATTAACTTCAAAATCCAGATACTCATACAGATTGTCCACTTTCTTCTTAGGTAATCCGTTAAGTCTTGCTTCGATATCAAGATATTCGTCATCTATATCTTCAGAGATAACGGTCTCACCCTGATATGTCAGAAGATTAACGCCGTGTTTCTTAGAGAGTTCATATATTTCCTTGTAATATTTTTTTGGTACCTTTACATCATAAAGTACCTTTTCATCGGCACAGGACATTATATACCCTCCGTTTAACGAAAGAATATAACCGCCGTTTTCCTTAAGGTGAAGTTCCTCTGCATATCCTCTTAATCCCTTGACAGGACGGCCTGATGCGATAAGAACCTTGCAGCCTTTGTCCATTGCAGCAAAAATAGCTCTCTTGGTCTCTTCCGTAATTATTTTCTGAGAGTTGGTTAATGTACCGTCAATATCAAATGCCAGAATTTTGTATGCCATTATTTTTTCCTCATTACAATTTCATTTTTTTCAAATCCATATTCTATCAAATAAAATAAAATAATTCAAGTAAATGAGTGTTTACAAAATAAGCAAAAGGTTTATACTGTTATAAGATAAATATTAAGGAGGCAGAGCTATGCCCGGATTTGTAACACATCATATTTTTGGAATTAACGCATTTCATGGTTTACCTAAAGGAAATGCCAAGGATATTGTAAGAAAACACAATAAAGCTTATTCACTTGGGCTTCAGGGACCCGACCTGTTTTTTTACTTTCTTCCCACTTCATCAGGTCTTTTCCCTAATATTGCCAACAAAATGCATAAGGAAAATACAGGCGAATTTTTTAACCAGCTTATAATTGCCTGCTCAACAATAAAAGAACTTGAAGACTATGAGACCTGCAACGCATATATCCAAGGCTTTATAGGCCACTATCTGCTGGATTCGGCTATTCATCCTTATGTATACTGCAGGGTAACCACAAAGCCTGACAAAGAAGTTCTCGGTGTGCATTTCGGTCTTGAAACGGATATTGACCGGGAAGTCCTCATGCATTACAAAGGCATGAGCTTAACTGAACTGAATCACAAAAAAGCAATAGATATCACACCAAAAGAACAGGATGCCATTGCAAGGCTTCTTCACAAGGCAATTTTAGCTACATACGATGTTGATATTTCCATAAGAATGATTAAAGCGGCCGTTATATCATTTAAGATTGAAAGCAGCATAATTATGGATAAAAAAGCCAATAAGCACAAGGTAATCAGTAAAATCGAGGATATGACGTTCCATCATCCATTTTTATCCCCTCTTCTGATTAACGATGTAACCCATTCTAAGGATTCCTGCAATGAAGCTCACGAAGAGTGGTATAACCCATGGGATGACACAATCACCTCCACCCAGTCCGTTTTTGATATTATGGATGGTAAAATTCCTAAATATGTGAATACCATAGAGCTTATGGACTGTGCATTACTGAATTCCTACAACAGAATACCGGACAATTCTCCTGCGGTTCTTAAGGAACTTGGCAACCTTTCATATACAAGCGGTCTTGACTGCACTATTCATTTAAAAAGATAAAAAATCACCGTGATAAGCCTCACAAAGACTAATCACGGTGTTATTTTTTACATATATTTTTTCATTGTATCATTGATAAGTGCGCCGTCTTCAAAATAATTAATTCTCATAGACGCTTTAACTTCTTTAAGGGTCTCTGCAGCTGCTTTCTGTGCTTCCTCACTGCCTCTCTTTAAGATATCATACACCTCAGGAATATTCTTTTCCCAGTATTTTCTCCTCTCCCTTATCGGAGCCAGTTCTTCCTGCATTACATTATTAAGGAATTTCTTTACTTTGACATCTCCAAGTCCACCTCTGCGGTAGTGTGCCTTTAACTCATCAAGGTTGGCATAATCAGGTAAAAATTCTGCAAATTGCTCATCCTTACAGAAAGCATCAAGATAAGTAAATACTGTATTGCCTTCAACCTGTCCCGGATCTTCAACTTTAAGATGGTTAGGATCGGTATACATGGACATAACCTTCTTGCGTACATCTTCTTCTGTATCTGCAAGATAAATACAGTTGCCCAGGGATTTACTCATCTTAGCCTTGCCGTCCGTACCCGGAAGTCTTAAACAAGCCTTGTTGTCAGGTAAAAGAATCTGTGGTTCGACAAGTGTCTCACCGTAAATTGTATTAAATTTATTAACGATTTCCCTTGCCTGCTCAAGCATAGGCATCTGGTCTTCTCCTACAGGAACCGTTGTTGCTTTAAATGCTGTAATATCAGAAGCCTGACTGATAGGATAGCATAAAAATCCGGCAGGAATTGTCCCGCCAAAGCCTCTCATCTCTATCTCACTCTTGATTGTAGGATTACGGTGAAGTCTTGCTTCCGTAACCAGATTCATATAATAAAAAGTTAATTCCGTAAGTTCCGGAACCATTGACTGTATAAATATAACTGATTTTTCAGGGTCAATACCACATGATAAATAATCAAGCGCTACTTCCACAATGTTCTCCCTGATTTTGTCCGGATTATCGTAATTATCCGTCAATGCCTGGGCATCTGCAATCATTATATAAATTTTATCATATTCTCCGGAGTTCTGTAATTCAACTCTTCTCTTAAGTGAACCAACGTAATGACCGATATGAAGTCTTCCGGTTGGTCTGTCACCTGTTAAAATAATCTTACTCATTGCCTGTTACCTCTAAAATATTTATAGTATTAATTTTATAGTATGTTAAAAAAAAGTCAAGCAAAAGAGCATTATGGTCTTGGCATTTCCTTATCATTGATTGCATGGACAAGAAAATATATCCAGATTACAGCAAATACAACATCCCATATATTTCTTATAATGTTAAAAACAATAATTCTAGGCAAAATATTCAGGAGAATACATATTGCAAGATTAATAACAAAAACTATTCCCTGGTATAAAACAACCTGTCCTTTGTATATATTCTGTTTTACAAATGCAATTATCGAAGGTATAAATCCAATTATTATACTAAGTATTACTCCGAACGCATTCCATCCTATTAAACGTGACATCTCTATCCTCCGTATATAACAAGGGCCACGTTGAAGTGGCCACATGCATATTATTCTGTTGTTGTAGATTTTGACTTGTAGTAGTCATCAAAAAGCTTATTAACCGCATCCAGTGTTTCACTGCAGATTGACGGAAGCTTACCGCCCCATGTCTTTTCTGCCTGTTCATAACCCTTCTTAACAGCCGCCTGCATTTCCTTCATCTTATCAACGTCATCACCTGCGAGAGCCATGGCAAAATCAAACATTCTCTCCGATGTCTGCTTGACTCCGTAATAACCGTCCTCGGAAATGTCAGCCTGTGCCTGTGCCTTAGTCTGTGCATCCACTGTGAACTTCCCGCTTGAAAGCATCTTCCAGATGCTGTCATAAGTAGCACCCTGATTATTAAACATCTTCTGTACAAGACTTGTAAGCTGGTTCTGTCTGTCTTCCTGGTCCTGCTTAAGCTTCTGCACAAGAGCTGCTCTGTCGCTCTCACTCATCTTGCTTATTGAGTATGTAGCACTTGACTTAGCTTCTGATTTCTCATATACCGCAGCCTTATCTTCCTTAGACTCAGATGATTTCTTCTCTGCTGTCTTTGAAGAAGAATAGTCTGAATACGTACTTGTAGATGATACACTACCTGAAACATTAACGTCCATATATGACCTCCTTGTATTATGTGTGCAAATCCTTTTGCCTGTTATACTTTTTATATCGGTTCAGGTTAAGATTTAATTAACTCTATCTGTTATCAATTTTTTCGGGATACATATCATGGTTTGCCATTCTGTCTCCGGCAATCCTCTCCCACTTTGTTCCGGGCTTTCCGTAGTTGCAGTAAGGGTCAATGCTTATGCCTCCTCTTGGAGTAAATTTGCCCCACACTTCTATATATTTCGGTTCCATAAGTTTAATCAGGTCTTTCATGATTATATTAACACAGTCTTCATGAAAATCGCCGTGATTTCTGAAGCTGAAAAGATAAAGCTTCAATGATTTGCTTTCCACCATTCTTACATCAGGTACATAAGATATTGTTATGGTTGCAAAATCAGGCTGTCCCGTTATAGGACAAAGACTTGTAAATTCAGGACAGTTAAATTTGACAAAATAGTCATTGTCCTGATGTTTGTTAATAAAGGTTTCAAGCACCTCAGGTGCATAATTATCGGCATATTTTACCTTCTGGTTTCCTAAAAGGGTTACGCCTTCTGTTTCTTCTTTGCTTCTGCCACTCATATTCATTCTCCTAAAACCGGGTCTTTTACATTATTTGCTTCAAATGCTTTTATCCTGTCTATACATGTGCCGCACTTCATGCAAGGCTTATCCCCGCCCTCGTAACAGCTCCACGTAAGTTCATAAGGAACTTTAAGTTCCAATCCTTTTTTAACAACCATTGCTTTATTCCATGTAACAAGGGGTGCCTCTATCTTAAGCTGCCTGCCGCTTCCTTCGTAAACAGCGGTATTCATGGCATTATAAAATACCTCACTGCAATCGGGATAAGCATTGCCCGCTGCGTCATCCGCATGTGCCCCGTAATATATAACATCACATTTTTTTGATAAAGCAATACTTGCCGCTGTTGCAAGAAAAAGTCCGTTTCTGAAAGGTACATAAGTTGACACAGGCTTTCCGTCAGTCTTTTCAAGCTGTTTAGCATAACTTTCATGTGGGATTTCTTCTGTTGAATGTGACAAAAGTGAACAATCGCTGTCCTTAAAAATAAGTGATAAATCTATTGCCATATGTTCAACTCCGTAATATTTGGCCACTTTTGTTGCAGCTTCAAGTTCTTTTGTATGTTTCTGTCCGTAAAATACAGATAAAGATATTACATTTTCTTTGCCGTATTTATCAACAGCCATGCCAAGGCATGTGGTAGAGTCAACTCCACCGCTTGATAATACCAATGCTCTCATAATTTCTCCTTTCTTAATCTGCAGGTCTGTTATTAATTCCCATAAGGAATTTCATCTGAAGTAATTTATCCTTTGAAAATTCGCCTCTGAATGTTGTGGTAACGGTCTTACTGTTATTCTTTTTTATACCTCTTGCTGTCATGCAGCTGTGACAGCCTTCAATATACACGGCAATGTCTTCCGACTCCGTTACCGTTTCCATAATTTCTGCTATGTCGCTGCCAATCTTTTCCTGCAGCTGCAGACGTTTACCCACCATATCGGCAATTCTTGCGATTTTGCTTAAACCGATTACTTTGCCGTTGGGAATATATGCTACAGAAACTTTCACATCATACATGAGGGCAAGATGATGTTCACAATAACTGAAAATATCAATATCTTTTACCAATACCATATCTTTACTGTCGGTTATTGTATCAAGTCCCTGTTCAAAAGTCTTATTAAACATTTCTGCGATTTCTTTGTTGGAATAATTCATCCCCTCAAAGACTTCTTCATACATCTTTGCCACTCTTTCGGGTGTGTCTTTAAGGCCCTCCCTGTCCGGATCATCACCCAATGCAATAAGTATTCCTCTTATATGCTTTTTAATTGCTTCTCTATCAATAGCCATTTCTGCCTCTTTTCCTGTTACACGCCTTTTTTATCCGGATCCCAGATAAATTTATGAAGCTGCAGCTGTAACCTAACTTTATTCATTTTTCTTTCTTTCATAAATTCTACTATGTCAGCAGGATCTATATTCCCGAAAACAGGACTTATATATACTTTTGTTCTATTGCAAAGGTCATATTTTTGTATGATTTCTTCTGCTTTTTCCAAATCCTTAATGCTTCCCGATACAAATTTGACGGTGTCAATGTTCCTTAATATTTCAAAATTTCCAAGGCACATCTGCTCCTCCATCCTGCTTGTTGGAAGTTTATAATCCATGGTAAAACTTATATTTTTGCACACCGGCAGGTAAGGTTTCAGGTCCACGCTTCCATTTGTCTCAATTTCGACGGATAATTCCCTATCGTTATCAAGCAGTTCCAACAATATTGCCATATCCTTACGGAACAATGGTTCTCCTCCTGTAATAGTTACATTACGGATTCCTGATTTTTTAATAAGGCCGTATATTTCATTTTCATCCATGATTTCAAAGGATGCATCTCCTTTATTTGCCCATTTGGTATCACAATAAGAGCAGTCAAGGTTACAGCCTTTAAGTCTTAAGAAAAATGCAAGTTCACCTGCTTTTCTTCCTTCACCATTAATACTTACAAATGTTTCAACAACTTTATATTCTGCCATATCATTCTCCGTATACGGCACAGTTGTTTGGTGTCTCATATACGGACACACATTTTACCTGATAACCTTTTTCACTTATTCTGTCATAAAAATATTTTGAAAAATTTTCTGCTGTTGAGCGGAAATCAAGTTCAACAATCCTGAAGCCTTCATCTTTAAGTGCATTATAGGTATTTTCTTTTAATGAATTTTTTTCTATTATCAGACAATGGTCAAAATAATCCACTTCTTTTTTTATTGTCTCTTTTAACTCATCAAAATCAATTAACATCCCTCTTGTGTGGCTGTCTTTTTTCAATGCATCACCTTGAATTTCGACAACTACTCTCCAACGATGTCCATGTATATTGCTGCATTTACCCTCATATCCTTTAAGGAAATGAGCTGCATCAAAACTGTGTTCAGATATTAACGAATACATATTTGCCTTCTTTCTTAATATTAAAACTATAAATAAAAGGGACAGCAGAGCTGTCCCTTTGGGAGCCCTGGTTTTATTTATAGACAGGATGGTACAAACGAACTGTCTTAAAATATATTAATTATAAATCTGTGAATCTGCTTTTGTGCGTGGTGCAAAACATCCCGCTGCCGTAAATACAAGTCCAAGACCTGCAACTATGGCAGTAAATAATGTAAATGTGGTAACTACAGAATCCCTAAATATGCTGACCAATGCAGCCAGGTTATGGTCAACACCCTTAATTGCTGACATTGAAACGGATGCGATTGAAAATGTTGTCACTGCACTTAACAGGCCTACAATAAGGAAAGGTATTCCGATATGTAATAAAAGTGCCTTGACATAATGTCTGTTTACAATAACAACTCCTATAATCATTAATGCCAGTATTACGGCTGTAATCATAAATGCAAGTGATGAAAAAACTTTTCCTGCTATATCAAATTCCTCAAGAAAGGTTCCGTTGTTAATCTGCTCTATTGTGCTTTTAACATTACCATTCTCAAATGCACTTTCTATCACTGACATATCAGCATCGGAAAGCTCAATGTCTTCCATGCCTTCAACATGTGTATCTTCAAGTAAACCGGCTATATCCTGTGGTGTAAAGGATATATCGCCTTTTCCGTTAACAATTGCGTCTGCTGTATCCTCAAGCAATCCTTTAAAATATGGTGAAAGGTCTTTTTCCACAAATTCGTCAAAAGTATCCCTCGGAATTTCTTTAATATCCTTCATCTCACCAATTTTTTCATAAAGATAATCAGACATTGACTCATCATCATCTGTACTTTCAAAAAGGATATCGGATGATAATTTACTAAAGTCAAGTCTTGATGCCATTTTCCTAATATTATCAGCTTTCATTAAATGTTTAAATGCTGACATTCCAAGAAGAATAAATAAAAAAATAGCAATGAAAAAACTGAGTATAACTGAACCGGCTATTTTTCCGCCTGACCTTTTAATATATCCCGGATTATAATATTGCCGGTTATCATTATTGTTTTCAGAATAATAGTCCATTCAATTCCTCCTCTATCTGACAAATTTTGCTCTCAGTCTGGCAACATTCTCGTCATATACTTTCTGCTGTTTTGCTCTTTTTGCAGCAGCTTTGACCTTGTCAGCCACCTGTTCAAAAGGCATAACACTTGCATCTTCCCTCTCATCCACTCTTATAAGATGATATCCGAATTTAGTCTTTACAGGTCCAAGAATCTTATTGAGTTCTCCGTTAAATGAAGCATCCTCAAATTCCTTTACCATCTGTCCTTTACCAAAAGTACCGAGACTTCCTCCGCTCTTTCCGGAAGGACATGTAGAATATTCTTTTGCCGCATCTTCAAAGCTCTTGCCGCCATTTTCAATTTCGGATTTAATTTCGTTACATCTGTCCTCAGAATCAACAAGAATGTGACTTGCACTTACAGAAGCCGGTCTTCCAAACTGTTCCTTATGGTTCTCATAATAATCTTTAACTTCTTCATCAGTGACATCCACATCATTGATTATCTCAGCCATTGCCAACTGTCCCAGCACGTCTCTTCTTACAACACTAAGTGTATTCTTATACTCTTCTGTCTCATCAAGGTGCTTTTCTTCACCCTCCATCGCAAAAAGAGAAATCTCTTCAAGTCGTGATTTTACCTGATCCCTGAATGCCGGAACGTCTTTATACATCTGCTGTTCAGGTGCAAGTGTTGCTATATACTGGTCAATTTCTTTATCTGTTATATTATAATTTCCTATCTGCATTATACCATTTCCTTATTCTTATTATAAAAGGTGTGCCCTGAGTTCTTCACCTGAAGCCTTACTTAAATAGGCAGGTGCTATATCAAAAACTGTCTTACAGCCGTTGACGCCTTCCTTATGGAGTCTGTTAATTGCTCTGGCGTATGCAACTATGACTGATGATGTAAATTCCGGATTGGAATCAAGTTTAAGGCTGTATTCTATAATGTGCTTATGTTCACCGTTCCATCCTGTTATGCCGCTTCTGAATACAAAACCTCCGTGCGGAATACCACTGTGGTTGGCCTTAAGTTCTTCTTCCGAAATAAAATGCACCGTTGTATCATAATCTGCAAAATAGTTAGGCATATTCTTGATTGTCTCTTCAATCTTATTAAGGTCAGCCCCTTCTTCTGCAACGACAAAACACTCTCTTATATGTTTCTGCCTTGTTGTAAGTTCAGGATTCTCGCCGTTACGGACTGCCTCAAGTGCTGCTTCAACAGGAATTGTATACTGCTTTCCGTCCTTAACGCCTTCAACTCTTCTTATTGCATCAGAATGTCCCTGGCTTACGCCCTTACCCCAGAAAGTATAATCCTTACCCTGTGGAAGAATTGCATTGGCGTATAATCTGTTAAGTGAAAACATTCCCGGATCCCATCCACACGAAATAAGTGCCGTGTGTCCGCTTTCCGTAGCTGCCTTATTAACATTGTCAAAATGTTCAGGTATTCTTGCATGTGTATCAAAACTATCTATTACGTTAAAATATTTTGCATATTCCGGAGTCTGTACAGGTAAGTCCGTAGCGCTGCCTCCGCAAAGGATAAGTACGTCTATTTCATCTTTATGTTCCAAAATATCTGAAACCGGATATACCTTAACGCCTTCTGTCAATACTTTAACTGTATCCGGATTACGCCTTGTAAATACAGCTGCAAGTTCCATATCATCATTCTGCTTTACGGCACATTCTATTCCTCTTCCGAGATTGCCGTATCCAAGTATGCCTATTTTCATTGTAATGCTCCTTAAATCATATAATTAAATAATAAACCTGAATTGTAATTATTAGAAAAATTACCAACATTTGTATATGTATTAGCTTTGTTCATTTCACTCTTTATAGAAAATTCAATCATTGACGAATTAACGCTTAATGAATAACCATAGCTTCCTCTGTCATTTAATAAAGATTTTACTTTAGTCATATCGGATTTCATAAATGTATCTTTATTAACCGTAAGCATATTGTTATCGTCTGCCGTAATTCCGATTGACGCTAACATTTTGGAATTAATAACCGTATTGTTCATCATATTGGTAGCCGCTGTATTAACGGATGACGAGTCCGTATCCTTGGCTTCCTTAATAACACTGTTATAATTCTTAATAAAACCGCTTACTGCATTGTAAATCTTCTCTGTATCGTAATTTCCGTCCTTGTCTTTTGAAAAAACAGACTTGATACCGCTTTCTGTAAGTATATCAACTGACGCAGACAATGATTCAACATTCTCCTTAAGCTTGGAAAGTTTCTCCTTATCAGCTGTAGATGTGGAAATACTCTGCGAAACATCATTTAACTTACTCTTCGTATCACTGTCGGTACTCTTGGAATAATATCTCTTTGCAAGCTTATAAAAACTTCCCGAACGTATACTGTTATACTCTGTAAGGCTGTCAAAAATAGACTGTGTAGGACTATTCGTCTTAAGATTATTAAATAAATATGATACTGAATTTCTTACCGGGAGATTAATACCTTTCATAAAATCATTCCTTTCTGTAAATACATATACCTAATTAATTTATAACACTTATCCGTCAAAAAGTAAAGTTTTCTATAGGTTTTGTGTAGGATTCCAGCCATTTTTTATCATCATCGCAAAGATAAGGTGATATCCTTTCATATACGTTCTTCTGATACCTGTTAAAGAGCTTAATATCCCTGCTTGTCATAAGTTCAGGCAGAAGTGCCTCTTTGTCAAAAGGAACGTATGTAAGATTTTTAAAATAACACCTTTTTCCATATTCTGTTTCCGGTAAATCGGCCTTAACAAGCAATAGATTCTCGTGTCGTATTCCGAATTTTCCGGTTTCGTAATACCCCGGTTCATCGGATATAACCATGCCCTCATCAAGCACCACATCATTATTTTTCCAGCTTATTCTCTGTGGTCCTTCATGCACGTTAAGAAGATATCCGACGCCATGCCCTGTTCCGTGTCTGAAATCCATTCCGTATTCCCACAAAGGTTCCCTTGCAATAATATCAAGTCCTCCGCCTGTAACTCCATATTTAAAAACCGTTGCGGCAAGGCGTAAATGACCCATAAGTACAAGAGTATATGCTTTCTTTTCTTCTTCTGTCAGTTTTCCAAGCGGAACTGTTCTGGTTATATCCGTTGTTCCCTGAAGATAGTGTCCACCTGTATCAATAAGACAAAGGCCTACCGTTTTCATGGTAACATCCGTCTTTTTTGAAGCTTCATAATGGACAATTGCTCCATGCTCTTTATATGCAACGATAGGGGCAAAGCTTTGTCCGATGTAACCCTCTCCCATTTTTCTGAATTCGTCAAGTTTCTCTGCTGCTGACATTTCCGTTACAGTGCCTTTTTTAACGTTTTCTGTCAGCCACCGGACAAATTTAGTAACTGCCACACCGTCTTTTATGTGGGCACTTTCTATATTCTCGGTCTCTATAGGATTTTTTATCGCTTTCATAAGCTCAACAGGGCTTTCCTTCTCGTATGCAAAGCTGTTTATTGCAATATTTTCTTTTATAAAACAATTGGCACTTGAAGGGTCAATCATAATTTTCTCCGAGCTTATTCCTGCCAGATTGTCATATACTGACTCGTAATCCTTAATTATAATGCCATCATCGGCAAGCCCGCTAATAATATCATCGCTTAAAATACTGCGGTTTACATAAAGGACGCTTATTTTTTGGCTGATATACATAAAACTTAAAAATACGGGACAATACTCAATATCATCACCTCTTAAATTCAATAGCCACGCTATCTCATCAAGAGCAGTAAGCACCATGGCATCAGCCCCATTTTTATCCATTATTTCAAAAAGGTGTCCAATCTTATCCTTTCTTGACATTCCGGTGTATTCATAATCCAGTTCCCATACTTTACGCGAAGACATTTCAGGTCTGTCTTTCCATATTGCATCTACAAGGTCTTTATCCATGGCGTAGGTAATTTTCTTACTGTCCAGCCTGTTTTTTAGTCTGTTAAAAAAATTACAATTCACGGTTCTTCCGTCAAATCCCACAACACTGTTTTCTTTTAATTTGTCATACAAAAAAACTTCTATTGAGGGGCAGTCCGCTTCTCCGCTCTTCATAAGTTCTATGCCTGTACCCGCCAGTTCTTCCTCTGCCTGCAAAAAATATCTTCCATCAGTCCATAGTCCGGCAAAATCAGTCATGACAAGAAGTGTTCCCGCCGAACCTGTAAATCCTGACATATACTCACGTTCTTTGAAATAATCTCCTACATATTCTGAGCCGTGGTAATCGTCAGTAACTATTATATAGGCATCAATATTACTATCGCCCATGATTTTTCTCAAAGCATTTATTTTTTCCGTAACCTGCATTTTGTCACCTCGCCAAAAAAAATCTCAAGGTCATTATACACCTTGAGATTTTTAATGTCAGTATACTATTATATTTTTATATTTTGAGAATTCTGCAGGACACAGATTGGTTACAACGGTTGCCTCTCTGAAAGATGCAAAAGTTACGGCACTTATTGTATTAAATTTTGAAGAATCACATACAATAAAGGACTTACTGCATTTCTGCATCGCTGCTTTCTTAACAAGTGCCTCATTAATATCGGGCGTTGTATAGCCGGCTTTCGAAGATATGCCATTAGTTCCGAAAAAGCCCTTTGTAAAATGATATTTATCAAGTGTATTTACAGCTAATGTTCCAACAATTGCATCTGTAGATATCTTGACGTTGCCTCCCACAAGGACTACCTCATTGCCTTTTGACGCAAGTATTCTGGCATGTTCAATGCCATTCGTTACAATTCTTACGCCACTCATATTAAAATTGTCCGCAATATACTTTGTTGTAGTTCCTGCATCTATATATATAAAATCATCCGGAGTAATTAATTCAAGTGCCTTTTCTGCTGCCTTGCCTTTTTCAGTAGCATTAATATCCATTCTTTGTTCAAAACTATCTTCTTTGGTATCCACATCCTGCGGATCAAACATAGCTCCACCGTATACTTTTATAACTTTGCCGGTGTCAGCAAGGAAATTAATGTCGCGCCTTGCCGTTGATTCTGAGATGCCAAGTATCTTAGCCATCTCATTCGTGGTAATGCTACCTCTTTCTCTTATAATATTAATCATTTCTTCATGTCTTTGTTTTGTCAGCATTTTTTTTCGCCTTATAATCCTTAACATTTGTCTCAATAACAATCTTGCGAATAGGTAATACGCTTCCCGGTGACACCGATAATTCATCAACACCCATGGCAAGGAATTCTTTTGTAAGTGACTGGTCTGCACCAAGTTCTCCGCATATTCCTGCCCATATTCCCGCTTTATGTGCATTGTCAATAACCATTGATATCATCTTAAGCACTGCCGGATGATGTGAATCATAGAACATATCAAGTTCCGTATTCTGCCTGTCTATTGCAAGAGTATATTGTGTAAGGTCATTAGTTCCTATACTGAAAAAGTCAACTTCTTTTGCAAGTTCATCGCTTATCATTACCGCAGCAGGTGTCTCTATCATAATGCCCTGTTCGGGATTACCGTATAATATTCCCTGTTCATCAAGCTCTTTCCTTACTTCATCTGCAATTTCTTTGATTCTTTTCACTTCCCATACACTTGTTATCATCGGATACATAATGGCTATATTGCCATACGCACTCGCCCTGTAAAGTGCACGAAGCTGTGTCTTGAAAATCTCAGGCCTTGTGAGACAGATTCTTATGGCGCGGCATCCCATTGCAGGATTATCTTCATGTGCCATATTAAAATAATCACACTGTTTGTCTGCGCCTATGTCAAGAGTTCTTATAATGACCTTTTTGCCTGCCATTGTCTCAGCAACCTGTCTGTAAATCATGAACTGTTCTTCTTCCGTAGGGAAATCCTTGCTCTCAAGGTATATGAACTCACTTCTGAAAAGCCCAATTCCGCCTGCATCATTCTGAATAACTTTGGCAAGATCTTTTATATTGCCTATATTAGCATAAAGCATAATCTTTTGTCCATCGACAGTAATATTATCTTTGCCTTTAAGAGTCTGTAAAAGCACTCTTTTTTCATCTTCCTCTGCTTTACGCTTTTTCATTAGTTCCAGTGTCTCACAGTCAGGGTCAATATATATAACACCTTTAGTTCCGTCAACTACCGCCATTACACCATCAATTTCTTCGTCAAGGGGCAAAGGTGTGTCGACAAGTGCAGGTATTGCCATAGTTCTTGCAAGAATTGCAGTATGTGAATTTAATGAGCCATGAACCGTTACAAAGGATAAAACTTTATCCTTATCAAGCTGTACCGTCTCCGAAGGTGCAATGTCATCCGCAACAATAATTGATGCTTCATCACCTGTATCATTGCCGCTGCTTTTTCCATTCAGAACAGATATCACTCTTTCAGAAATATCTTTTACATCTGCTGCTCTTTCTTTCATATATTCATCCTCCATGGATGAAAACATTTTGGAAAAATTGTCTCCTGTAGCCGCAACCGCATATTCGGCATTAACACCCTGGGACTCAATTATATTACGGACTGATTCGTTATAATCCTCATCCTCAAGCATCATCTGATGGACCTCAAATATGGCGGCATTTGCTTCTCCTACTTCCTTAAGAGCCTTTTCATAAAGGCCCTTAAGTTCCGTCATACTTTTATTACGTGCTTCTTCATATCTTAGCAACTCAGCTTTAACATCTGTAACCTTATGTCTTTTTACCTGCTGTTCGCCCTTTAAATACAGTTTTATCTTACCAATGGCAATGCCATTGAATACACTTTTACCTTCATACACCTTCATAAGTTTCTCTCCCTTTTAAAGATTTTCCTGCATAAACCTGCTTACTGTCTCGTAGGCCTTGTCTTCGTCTTCTCCGTCAAAAGTAAGTGTTACTTCATTGCCTTTTTTAACACCGAGTCCCATAATTCCGAATATAGCCTTGCAGTTCATTGCTTTACCGTCTTTAGCTATTTTAATGTCACATGCAAAATCTTTTGTTGCTTTTACAAGGAGTCCTGCCGGACGTGCATGTATTCCCTCCGGATCAGTTATAACATACTTAAATTCTCTCATACCGTTTTTCTCCTTTCTAATTCGTCTGTTTTTTCTTTAAAATTCCTAAAAGAACTGTTGATACTGCAGTTCCTATTACAAGTGCCAGAAGATACATAAATTTATTGCCCATAACAGGTACTACGAAAATTCCGCCGTGAGGAGCCATGAGTGTACATTTAAATGCCATTGATAATGCACCCGCAACGCCTGAACCAACTACACATGCCGGAATAACCCTGAATGGATCTGCTGCCGCATACGGAATTGCTCCTTCTGTAATGAATGCAAGACCCATAATCAGGTTAGTAGGACCTGACTGTCTCTCCTGCTTTGAGAACTTGTTTTTGAAAATTATAGTTGCAAGAGCAATTGCGCAAGGTGGAACCATTCCGCCAATCATTACTGATGCCATCATATCATAATTGCCTGATGCAATGGAAGCTGTTCCGAATACATATGCTGCTTTATTGAAAGGTCCGCCCATATCAATTGCCATCATTCCGCCGAGGACAAGTCCGAGAACAATTCTGCTTCCGCTTCCCATACTCTTAAGTCCGTTGTTCATTGCCGTGTTAATATAACCCATTACAGGTTCAACCGCAAATTTCATCAGGAGACCCATTACCAGAATACCGACAACCGGATATATAAGTACAGGTGCTATCTTTTCCAGTGCATCCGGAAGTTTACTGCATAACTTAACAAGTAACAAAACAATATATCCTGCCGCAAAACCTGCTACAAGTGCTCCAAGGAATCCGGATGTTCCGTTGGCTGCCATCATGCCGCCTACGAATCCGACTGCAAGTGCCGGTCTGTCGCCTATTGCCATTGCTATAAATCCCGCCAGTACGGGGAGCATAAATTTAAAAGCTACGTTACCTATTTCGTTAAAAAGTCTCGCTGCATCCGTTATGCTTCCGAAGCTGCTTCTTTCAGCAGCAGACAATGAATTGATATCTACCGCAAATCCATCAATAAGAAATGATATTGCAATAAGAATACCGCCGCCTACTACAAAAGGAAGCATATGCGAAACACCGTTCATAAGCTGTGTATAAATCTTATGTCCAATTCCTTTTTTTGTAGTTGTTTTCTCAACTTCACCGTCAGATCTGACTCCGCTCTTATATACAGGTGCCTCGCCTTTAATTGCAAGGTCAATAAGTTCATCCGCTTTATTGATTCCGTCCGAAACCTGTCGCTCAATAAGCTTCTTTCCGTCAAATCTTTCCATTGGGACTTTGGCATCTGCCGCAATAATGATAAAATCAGCTTCTTCAATATCTTTATCTGTAAGTACATTTTTGGCACCGCCGGAACCTCTTGTCTCTACCTTGATATAACAATTCTTTGCCTTTGCTGCTTTTTCAAGTCCCTCAGCCGCCATATAAGTATGGGCGATTCCTGTAGGACAGGATGTAACTGCAAGTATTTTTACCTGGCTATCGTCTGCTTTATTAATATCCGAAAGTCTTTCGTCCACACTTTTCTTTTCTTCATCAGCCTTATCTATTATTTCAAGAAACTCTTCTGCTGTTGATGCATTTCTTAAACTCTTTGTAAACTCTTCATCCATAAGCATCATTGACAATTTGCTGAGTACGTCAAGATGGACATTATCCTTTGTGTCCGGTGCTGCTATAAGGAAAAGCAGTGTTACAGGTTCTCCGTCAAGTGATTCAAAATCCACTCCGTCTTTTATAACCATTGCTGCAAGTCCCGGTCTGTTGACCGCTGCACATTTTCCATGTGGTATTGCAATTCCTTCTCCTACACCTGTTGTACTCTCTTCTTCTCTTGCAAATACCTGCCTGCGATACCCTTCAGTATCGTTGATTTTTCCGCTTTCAGCCATAAGGGCAATAGCTTCGTTGAGTGCTTCTTCCTTGCTCTTAGGAGCTGCTGTAAGAGATATGCTTCTCTTATCAAGTAAATCAGTAATTCTCATACTTTTTCCTCCAATACTATAGTTTTATACACTTTTTCTATTTCTTCCTTTGTTGCCAGATTTTCCGAAAAAGCACTGGCACTTCCTGATGCTACTCCCATACAGAACGCATGGTTGTAATCGTGTCTTGCAAGATATCCTGCCATAAATCCGGCTACCATTGAATCTCCTGCACCTACTCCGTTAATGAGCTTTCCCTCAGGTGCCGGTGCGTCAATTACCTGGCCATCATCTGATACCAATACCGCACCTTCTCCTGCCATTGAAACCAGAACATTTCTTGCGCCCATATTCTGCAGTTTCTTAGCGTACGGGATAACCGAACTTCTTGTTGTAAGCCTTACTCCGAATATCTCACCTAGTTCATAATTGTTAGGCTTAATCAGAAACGGTCCGTATGGAAGCGATTTCACAAGCAGTTCCTTCGTCGCATCCACAACAATCTTAATGTCCCTGCCCTTAAGCAGTTCCATTATATTCTTGTAGGCATCATCATCCATTCCCGCCGGAATGCTGCCTGACAGGAAAAGAACATCCCCGTCCTTAAGCTGTGATAATCTTTCCATAAGAAGTTCTACATTCTCTTTACTTATAACCGGTCCCTGTCCGTTAATTTCTGTTCCATCAACTGATTTAAGTTTGAGATTAATTCGTGAAAATCCATTTTCAAGCCTGATAAAACCATTCTTAACGCCCATATTCTCAAGTCTTCTTACGATTTCATCTCCTGTAAAACCAGATACAAAACCAAGTGCTGTGTTATCAATTCCAAGATTCTTAAGAACTGTTGAAACATTAATTCCCTTTCCTCCGGGGAGAATCCGTTCATCACTTGTCCTGTTGGTTATCCCAAGCTTAAAATCCCTGACAGACACTATATAGTCCAAAGACGGATTAAAAGTTACTGTGTAAATCATTACCTTTCGCCTCCTTCTTTACTTTGTAGCCTCATTATAACTCCATACTATTTCAAAGTCAATCATTTTCATTCATTTTCTTGCGTGTTTTTGACCGACTTTGACTGTTTTGTATTAATTTATCTAAAAAAAGCATTTGCCACAACGGACAAATGCTCTTTCTTAAAGTACATTACAAAAATTTTCTTAATTTAACAGAAAGGTCTTCCTCTTCCTTAACGATATCATCAACAAGTCTTTTTATCTCAGCATCGGCAGCAGGATATTTATTAAAATACTTATATATGGACTTTATTCCCATATTGCACCCATCAATAATAAGCTCCGCGGCAGATACATCCGGATGCTCAGACATAAGCTTCACTTCTGACTTTACCTTGGCAAAAAATGATGCCATTGCCGCCGGCTCTTTGCCGTCATCACCATAGTTACCCAGTTTCTCGGCTATATTGCCCTTTAGCTTACAATGGGTTTCCCTGCTTTTTTCAAGAATTTTTCTAAGCTCATCGCTTTCAACATCATCAATTACATTATCGAGAGTCTTAATTCCCATCTCAACACCTGCGTCACATTCACGCAGAAGTTTTATTGTATCATCATTCACATTCATATACGCATCTCCTGTTTTTTTATCAGTATGCGCATATCAGTATTATTTAATTCATAGTATTAATCATTCCTTGAACACTTTTCTGCATCCATTGCAAGCACAAATGCAAGAACAAGCAATGCATCCTGCGGATTTACAACATCTATGGAATATGTATCGGTAAAATTGATTACTTCCTTGTTGATGTTGGCAACAAGATTATTGTATCCGTCATAGATTTCATAATCCCATTCCATAAAATGTCCCTCAACATACCAGCCGTTAAAATCAAAATAGAATTTTGGTTTAAAAAAAGTTAGCTCTTTATGAATATTTCCCACATATTCATCCCCGTAAAATATTTCAAACTGCGGCATAAAAGTAAATATTTTTTCTTTAACTGTGGCAAGATAACTGCCCGGGGCATCAAAAATTCTTAAAAGATGCCCCCATGCCGGTTCTCCCTTTACCTTAAAAGCCACACTGCCATCTTCATAATACACGTCATAGCTGTCAAACCACGAAAAAAATCTCTGTTTTAGTAATAATTTCATTTGAATCACTCCTGATTAAAAATATTTTTGCAGAAATTATAAAGCGAATTCTGCCACACCTTGTTTTCATGTTCACCATCCACGTCGTAGAACACATGGTTTATGCCATGTCCTGTCATATATTCATGAAGTGCATAAGTTACATCCCCGCAGACATTATCGGATTTTCCTACACTCAGCATCAGAAATTCAAACTGTGACGAATCCAGTTTCAGTTCATCAAGAAGTGCCGGAATACCGCCGGAATATCTTTCATCAGGAATCGGTGAAACAGATGAGAAAGCACCTATATATCCAAATTTATCCTGGTGTCTGAATCCGATTGCAAGGGAATTTCTTCCACCCATGGAATTGCCTGCAATTGCAGTATTTTCCCTGCCGGTAAGAACGTTAAAATGGTCTTCAATATAAGGCATAAGATTGTCTACGATTTCTTTCTCTGCGAGGTCAAAATACTGTATAGTCTCGTAGAAATTCTCATCTCTTGCATTTTCATCTGCACTTACAACGCAGTCAGGACATACAACAATCATTTCCGGTACATCTTCAAAATATATAAGATTCTGGATAATAATATGGGCATTTTTATTACGCCATGTGCTGTGTCTTCCGCCATATCCATGCAAAAGATAAAGTACGGGATAGGATTTGTTTTTATCATATCCTACAGGCAGAAATACCATTGCCTTTCTTTCTGTTCCTGTTATATCTGAGTGATACCTGACAGTACGGGGGATTTTGTAAAAATACCCCCACTGTCTTTTGGAATAATAGGGATTCTTAACGGAATCAAGCAGCATTCCTTCATCATTATAAGTATTATTATGTGAAAGATAACGTTCCTTTGATATTTTTCTTCCCACTAACCAGGAAGCAGCTAACAAAACAACTCCTGCTGCAATAATAATTAATACAATCGTTTTCTTTTTTTTCACATTAAAACTCCTCGTATTTACATTTTATTCTGATATTGTATGTTGCTTTAAAAACAATATACACGGAGTTTTAAAAACCTTCCTTCATTCGTGTTTTTCTAAGTTCGCTTCTTTTCTTTCCTGCTTCCCATTCAGCCTGTTCTCCAACAGATTCAACAATAAGTCTTGGTACTTCTTTTGATTTGCCATTCTTATCAACAGATACAAGGGTGAGATATGCCCTGTTCACAGGATGTCTCATGCCGTCGAGACTCTCAACATAGGTATCCACCCTTACTTCCATAGAGGTTCTTCCCACATAAGTAACCCTGCCAATCAGAGCAACTATTTCATGTTGGTAAACCCCTCTTATAAATCTAAGGTTATCCACGGAAGCCGTCACTACCGTATTCTCCGCATATCTGAGACCTGTAATGCCTGCAACTTCATCAATCCACTGCATCAGTCTCCCGCCGAAAAGCCGGTCTGCGCCATTAAGGTCCTCAGGTCTTACTTCTCTCATCTGCTCCACAATTGTTTCTTCTACTCTTTTCTCTTTCATCCCATACACATCTTTCATATAATATTGTAATTAATTTATATTTTATAGCGAAACAGCAATTAATACAAGAACCACATTAAAAAAAGGAATGACTGCACAGACAATCATTCCTTTAAATATTTTATACCTAAATACTCTCAACCTTTATCAGATTGGTATTTCCGGAATTTCCGTCTACAAGGCCTCCTGTCAGCACTACATTATCACCTTTTACAAGATGAAATACTTCTTCCGCCTTAACAAGATCGTTGTTAAACATCTCTTCCATATTGTCATATTTTTCACAAAGTACGGGAGTTACGCCCCAGCTCATATTAAGCTTTCTGAAGCCCTTACGCGATGTAGTCATTCCTATAATATCCACCGGGCAGCGGAACCTGCTTACCATTCTGGCAGTCTTTCCCGTAAGTGAATTAACAATTATACACCTGGCATTAACGTCTATCGCCATTGCACAGGTTGCGTGGGAAACAGCATCAATATTGCTCTTTATGGTAAATTCCGTTGTCTTAAACTGTTTCTCATAATCCATGTTTTTCTCGGTAAAAGACAATGTATCAACCATATTTTTCACTGCTGCCACAGGGTATTTTCCTGAAGCTGTTTCTCCAGAAAGCATTACAGCCGAAGTTCCGTCATAAACGGCATTAGCAACGTCTGAAAGCTCTGCTCTCGTAGGCCTTGGATTATAAATCATAGACTCAAGCATTTCCGTAGCAGTAATTACACGTTTGCCAAGAAGCCTGCATTTCTTAATGAGATATTTCTGGACAGAAGGAACCTCAATTGCAGGAATTTCCACGCCAAGATCGCCTCTTGCAATCATAATGCCGTCTGCAATTTCGCAGATATCTTCAATATTATCCACACCTGCCCTGTTCTCAATCTTCGCAATGATATCAATATCCGTACCGCCGTTTTCGTCAAGGAACTCACGCATCTCTTTTATATCTTTTTTGCATGATACAAAAGATGCCGCAACAAAATCAACGTCATTTCTAATTCCAAACAAAAGATCTTCTTTGTCCTGATCGCTGAGAAAATCATGTTTCATAACCTTATCCGGAAAATTCATGCTTTTTTTATTGCTTAGCTCTCCGCCTGCCAGAACTTTGCAATATGCATTACTTCCTTCTATTTTCTCAACTTCAAAAATAACAAGTCCGTTATTGACAAGGATTATGTCTCCAACGTTAAGATTCTCCATAAGTTTGTCATAGTTGACAGAAACTCTTTTCTCATTACCCACAACATCATCAGTTGTAAATATAAAACTGTCTCCGTCATCCAGCTTAATTCTGCCATTTTCAAAAGTTCCTATTCTGTACTCCGGTCCCTTTGTGTCAAGCATAATAGCTATAGGCATATCAAGTTTCTCCCTTGTTGCCTTTATCAGATCTATTTTTTTCTGATGTTCCTCGTGGGATCCGTGTGAGAAATTAAGTCTCGCAACGTTCATTCCCGCATAGCACATTTCGCTAAGCACATTGGCATCCTCACACGCCGGACCTATAGTACATATAACTTTAGTTTTTCTCATTTTCATTTTCCTCGTATGTATCAATATTGTTTATGTCTTTTTTCTTATGAAAATATCCTTTATCCACGCAAAAGCACCACACTCCTGCAGCAAGCGCTATTGCTCCTATTATGCCTATAAAAATATTAAGTCCCATATAAAACCTCCGTTTAAGGCATACAAAGACAGGCATACCCATCTTGTATGCCGAATAATTATTATTTAATTATGATTGGAAATTTTCAGACTCTCTTCTTGCCGTCCGACTTGTGAATATAATTTGTGACAAGTTCCTCCTGACGGACATTATAATCTCTTCCGTCAGACAAACCTGCATAGAAAGGACGGACATTGTATCCGTTCCCATTATCCTGATAAAAATCTACGGTAATCCTGTACTCTCTCCTGCCTGAGGTACGCACATAATTATCCCTTAAAGTAACAGTTCTTCTGATACCAAGCATTTCCGATGTACATGCCTTGGAATTATCCGCAACCGAATCCACAGTTTCAATGCAGGCACCGGAAATATCCACAGAAGGGCATACGAAAACCGAATCTACTTTAACATCACCAAAGTACATCCCTGTCACACAGATAAATAAAGTCACTATTAAACCAATTATTCTTCTATGTCCGGCTTTCATAATATGCCCCTTTCCTGTAATTATTTTTTATTATAATGCTCTTTAATCAATCTGACAACCTGAAATACAAAAGTCGGTAAAAATGCAAGTATACCAATCATCAGCAGATTAAACCCGCTTAATGTTTCTACCATAAAAAGTGTATTAAATCCGGGAAGCATAAGTGCTGCAACCAACAACAAAGTTCCTGTAAAAAATGCCAACACACTCCATTTGTTACTCTTTAATCCAATTTTAAAAATCGAATACCCGCTTCTGCAGGTAAAACCGTGAAAAAGTCTTGCAAGTGTAAGTGTGGCAAATGCCATCGTGCTTGCACTAGCCGCATTAACTTTCAATCCTATATAAAATGCTGTCTGTGTTACTACTGCTATTGAAATTCCGTATGCCAGTAATTTCGTAGAAAACTTTTTATTAAGAATACCTTCTTCAGGATTTCTTGGTTTGTTTTGCAAGAGCGATTTATCAGCAGGTTCCATACCGATTGCAAGCGCAGGAAGCGAATCCGTTAAAAGATTGATAAACAAAAGATGTACCGGAAGAAACGGAGTTGTAAGTGCCATTACAGAGCAGTAAAGCACCACAAAAATCGCAGCTAAATTTCCTGACAGCAAAAACTGTATTGAGTTCATAATATTCCTGTAAACATTTCTGCCGTTAAGTACAGCCTTGATTATCGTAGCAAAATTATCGTCGGATAAAACCATTGCTGCCGCATCTTTGGAAACTTCCGTTCCTGTGATTCCCATTGCAACACCCACATCAGCTTTCTTTAACGCAGGTGCATCATTAACTCCGTCACCTGTCATAGCCACAATTTTACCTTTTTTCTGCCATGCATCCACAATTCTTATCTTATTCTCAGGCGACACCCTTGCATATACCGATACTTTTTCCAATATATCGCCAAGCTCTTTGTCTGATATATTATCAAGTTCAGCTCCGGTTAAGGCAATGTCTCCGTCATGATATATTCCAATCTGTTTTGCTATGGCCGTCGCCGTCACTTTATGGTCTCCTGTTATCATAACCGGCTTAATTCCTGCATTTATTGCAGATAAAACCGCTTCCTTGGATTCCTCTCTTGGTGGATCGACTATGGATGTAAGTCCGATAAATACATAGCCGTTCTCACTCTCTTTTGTAAGATGTTCGCCTTTCTTACATTCCTTATATGCAAAAGCAAGGACTCTTGTTCCTTTTTCGGAAAAAATACGGTTCTGGTTAAGAATATTATCAATATCAGTTTTAGTAATTGTCCTGACAGTATCTCCATCCATAATATACTCCGTTCTTGCAAGAAGTACATCCACGGCTCCTTTTGTAAAAACAGTAGGAATACCATGTACACTATATTTGCTGCTCATAAGTTTTCTGTCGGAGTCAAAAGGAATTTCTTCCTGTCTTTCCATCATGTCTCTTATGACTTCTTCTGAAATACCTTTATCACCAAGTCCTGCTTTTTCTGCCATTACAAGAAGGCAGGTTTCTGTAGGATCTCCTATTTCTTTACCCCCTGAAATGGAGGAATCGTTATTTAATATTGCATTATATAAAAGATATCTGTGATGCCTGCTTCTTATGTCTATTTCTTCAGGCAGAATACACTTTCCGTCAATATATACTTCCGTCACCGTCATTTTATTCTGTGTAAGCGTACCTGTCTTATCAGAGCAGATTACTGATACGGAGCCAAGGCTTTCAACGGCTTTCAATTCTTTTATAATAGCATTATCTTTTGCCATTCTGCGTGTTCCCATTGCCTGAACAATGGTTACAATTGAACTTAATGCTTCGGGGATTGCTGCTACCGCCAGAGCCACAGCAAACATAAGCGAATCCAACACCGGTTCTTTCTGCCAGATTCTAAGCAAAAATACAACCACACTTATAGCCATAATTATGATGGCAAGCTTTTTGCTGAAATTGTCAAGGCTTACCTGGAGAGGTGTTTTTTTATCTCCCGTATTGTTCATAAGATTTGCGATTTTGCCTATCTCCGTATTCATTCCCGTTGATGTTACGACCACATTTGCGCGTCCATAAGTCACAAGGCTGCCGGAGTATACCATATTAATTCTGTCACCCAGCGCACATTCTTCAGGTATTTCCATATCTTTCTTTTCTACATTGGTAGATTCACCCGTTAGCGAGCTTTCATTTACCTGCAATGAATAACTTTCTACAATTCTTCCGTCAGCAGCTACAATATCTCCTGCTTCAAGCAAAAGCAGATCCCCCGGAACTATGTCCTTTGCCAGTATTTCTTTCTTCACGCCATCCCTCAAAACTTTCGCTTTCGGCGACGACAGTTCTTTTAAAGAATCCAATGATTTTTGTGCTTTTACATACTGAACCGTTCCCAATATTGCATTAAGAACAATTACTGCAATTATTACAATGGTGCTTTCCACATTACCCGATATCATTGATATAACAGAAGCTATAATCAAAATAATAACAAGCAGGTCCGCAAACTGGCTCAGAAAAATCTTAAAAATACTTTTCTTGCCCTTATCCATTAATTCATTTCTGCCGTAGGTCTCAAGATTCTTTGCTGCCTGTTCTTCTGTCAGCCCCTTCATGCCGTACTGCTTTGCCAGTTCATCTTTTGTCATTCTGTAAACTTCTTTCATGCGCTGTCTCCTCTTTCTTGATTTTAATACGTAGATTATCTTTTGCACAAAAGAAAAAGACCTTTTGTGCATCAAAAAAATACACAAAAAGTCTCGTTTAACAAAATAGTCATCCGGCTTCCGGTCCTTGCGGACGTCCTGACGAAAACCGGAACATGCTTCGCATGCAACTACTCCCTTTTTGGATAGTGTTATCCTAACATATAGAATGGGTGGTGTCAATGGGGAAGTGTGGGGGGAAAAAAATTATTGCATATATTGTTTATAAATCGCTATTGTATATCGAACATATGTTTGATATAATACATACAATGCTACCCTATACGGTAGGCGGTTAGCCTTCCCCGCAAGAGTTTTAGCTTGCATTTACATAGAAATCCCCCGGAAATAACTCCGGGGGAAGTATATTCATTACAACTATTTATTTCTTCTGCTTGTAAGGAAGTTAGGAATCTTAATTTCCTTCTCCTCTACAGTAGATTCAACCTTGCCCGGTCTTGTAAGTCCCGGAATCTCACGTCTTGCTGTATCAGTACCTGATGTAACAGGACGATAAGATGGTGTTGAAGCCGGTCTCACAGGTGTTGAAGGTGTATAGTTAAACCCTGCCATTGCCTTAGCCGGACTTGGAACAACCTCCTCGTCAAGACCTGTAGCGATTACTGTAATTGTAACCTGGTCAGTCATTGAGTCATCATACTTAGCACCAAAAATAATATTGGCTGTCTCGCCTGCAAGTTCCTGTATGTAATCTGCTGCTTCACTGGCTTCCATAAGTCCGATATCACCGCTTACATTGATGATAACATGTGAAGCACCTTCAATAGTAGTCTCAAGAAGTGGGCTGGCAACTGCCATCTTAACAGCTTCAATAGCCTTATCATCCCCTGTAGCCTGTCCTATACCGATATGGGCAATACCCTTATCCTTCATTACAGTCTGGACATCTGCGAAGTCAAGATTAATAAGACCGGGAACATTAATAAGGTCTGTAATTCCCTGTACTGCCTGCTGCAAAACTTCATCAGCCTTCTTAAGGGCATCAGGCAAAGTCGTCTTCTTGTCAATTATATCAAGGAGTCTGTCATTAGGGATAACAATTAATGTATCAACATTCTCCTTCAGTTTCTCAATTCCTGCCAAAGCATTAGTCATTCTTGTCTTGGCTTCAAACTTAAATGGCTTAGTAACAACGCCTACAGTAAGGATACCCATATCCTTAGCAATCTTGGCAACAATAGGTGCTGCACCTGTTCCGGTTCCGCCACCCATTCCACAGGTAACAAATACCATATCTGCTCCCTTGAGTGCTTCTGTAAGTTCTTCATAGCTTTCTTCGGCTGCCTTCTCACCAACTTCCGGCTTGGCTCCTGCGCCAAGACCCTTGGTAAGCTTCTCACCAATCTGGATTACAACAGGTGAATTACAAAGCTTAAGCACCTGCTTATCTGTATTAACGCCTACAAATTCAACGCCTACAATTTTCTCTTCTATCATTCTATTAACGGCATTATTACCTGCGCCGCCAACACCAACAACGATTATTCTTGCTGCTGTATTAGTCTCATTAGTCACTATTTCTAACAAGGTCCTATCCTCCTCTAAACCAACATAATAATAATATAGTATTT
>ERZ1034920.210-NODE-210-length-48264-cov-7.077351_pt1 | contig 48264 bp, 37 predicted proteins | sample MGYA00520688_ERZ1034920 | MGnify/ENA primary metagenome ERZ1034920 (study PRJEB33766, sample SAMN09781785) | gut metagenome | biome: gut microbiome | host: Homo sapiens | place: Madagascar | study: EMG produced TPA metagenomics assembly of the PRJNA485056 data set... | reverse complement strand
GCGATCTTCGATCGCGTTCAAGGGGCTGCGGATACTGCGCGCGAGCCCCGCCGCCTCCGGCCCGCGGCCTTGCCGTGGTCGGAAGGGTTTCGATCATGGTTGATCGTGAGAATTCCGCTCGGACGGAAAAGGAAGTTTGCTATGAACTATGACAAGGAAACGCGGCCCAATGGGGTGTCGAGTCTGACTGCCGAGGTGCTGGCGGAGGCGATGCCTTGGATCAAGAATTGCACGGGCAAGACGATCGTCATCAAGTACGGCGGCGCGGCCATGGTCGATGAGCGGCTGCGCGCCGATGTGATGGCAGACATCGTGCTGCTCAAGATCATCGGGGTCAATCCCGTCATCGTGCACGGCGGCGGCAAGGCGATCACCGAGGCGATGGAGCAGCGCCAGCTCGACGTCCGTTTCGTCGAGGGGCAGCGCGTCACCACCGACGACGCCATGGAGGTCGTGCGCACGGTGCTGACCGGCAAGGTCAACCAGGAGCTGGTCGCCGCCATCAACGCCCACGGCAATCTGGCGGTCGGCGTGAGCGGCGCCGATGCCGGAACCATCATCGCCAGCCAGGCCGACATCCGCCTCGGCCGCGTCGGCAAGGTCGAGCGCATCAACAGCCAGCTGCTCGAGGATCTGGTCGCCGGCGATTTCATCCCGGTGCTCGCGACGGTGGGCATCGGCGAGGACGGCGGGTTCTACAACGTCAACGCCGATGTCGTCGCGGGGCACGTCGCCGCCGCGATCGGCGCGCACAAAGTGGTGTTCCTGACCGATGTCGACGGGCTGTACGAGGATTTCTCGGACAAGGACTCCCTCGTGTCGCGCATGACATTGGAGGAGGCGAAAGGCCTGGTGGAGGGTGGCAAGCTCGCATCCGGCATGGTTCCCAAGATGCGCTCGTGCGTGTACGCGATGGAACAGGGCGTGCATCGGGCGCACATCATCAACGGCACCACGCCGCATGCGCTTCTGCTCGAGCTGCTCACCGACAAGGGCATCGGCACGATGATCGACCAGGAGAAGCACGCAGACGCCCACGACGCTAAGCCGCTGGGGACGTTCGCGTCGAGGCTGGCGGTGAACAATTAGGTTCCGTCGGTCTGCCGACCGACGGAACCTGCCGACGCTGCGGACGCCCGAGGCACCCGGCCTCCGCGCGATCCCAAGGACTCGCGTACCGAAGTACGCTTCGCCCTTGCGATCCCACGGATTCCGGGCACCTCAGGCGTCCTCGCTGACATTGCTCGACCTGTGAGATAGAAAAAAGAAAGGAGCTGTGCGGCATGGGTTTCGCTCAGCAGAAAGAGCTTGAATCGCAGTACCTGATGAGCACGTTCGGGCGCAAGCCCGTCGAGCTGGTCAGCGGCAGCGGTATGGAGGCGTTCGACGATGAGGGCAACGCCTACCTCGATTTCATCGGCGGCATCGGCGTGCTGTCGCTCGGGCACTGCCATCCGCAGGTGGTGGCCGCCATCGAGGATCAGGCCGAAAAGCTCATGCATGTGAGCAACTACTACTACATCGAGAACCGCGGAGAGGTCGCCAAGACGGTGTCCGATCTGCTCAACGAGGGTGCCGACGAGGCGTCGCGCACGCCGTGGAAGAGCTTTTTCGCCAACTCGGGCGCCGAGGCCAACGAGTGTGCCATCAAGCTGGCGCGCCTGCATGCCCGCCGTCGCGCCGGTGCGGCCGCCCGTGAGGCGGGCGTCGACGAGACGTCCGTTGCCGCGGCCGAATACGCCGCGCCGCGCTTGATCGTCACGCTCGAGGGAAGCTTCCACGGCCGCACGCTCGCATCGCTCGCCGCCACCGCGCAGCCGGCCAAGCAGGAGGCCTTCCAGCCGCTGCCCGGCGGGTTCGCCAGCGTTCCGCTCAACGACGTGGAGGCGCTCGAGGCGCTGTTCGCGCAGCGCGGAGACGATATCTGCGCCGTGATGCTCGAGTGCATCCAGGGCGAAAGCGGCGTGCATCCCTGCACGCCGGAGTTCCTGCAGGCGGCGCGCCGTCTCACCGCCGGGCGCGGGGCGCTGCTCATCTGCGACGAGGTGCAGTGCGGCGTCTTCCGCACGGGCAAGCCGTTCGGCTTCCAACTGTTCGGCATCGTGCCCGATGTCGTGACCATCGCCAAGGGCATCGCCGACGGGTTCCCCATGGGCATGTGCGCCGCCCGCGGCGATGCGGCGGATGCGTTCCAGCCGGGCGACCACGGCTCAACGTTCGGCGGAAGCTGCCTTGCGGTCGCCGCCGCCAAGGCAACGCTGGAGACGCTCGTGCGCGACGATGTCGCCTCCAACGTCGAGGAGATGGGCGCCTACCTGCGCGGCCGTCTCGCCGAGCTTGAGCACGTGGTCGAGGTCCGCGGGTTCGGCCTGATGCTCGCGGCGCAGCTCGACGACGACTGCGACGCCAACGACATCGTGGCGCGCGCGCTGGGCGAGGGGCTGCTCCTCAACGCCACCGGGCCGCGCACGCTGCGTTTCCTCCCTCCGCTCATCTGCGGGAAATCGCACGTCGACGCCCTTATCGAGCGTTTGGGACGACTGCTATAATGGCCAACGCAACGAAAGGGGGTGTCGCGATGGCGGCTACGAAAGCGAGCACGCGACGACAGCAACGCCAGGAGGCGATCCGCGGCATCGTTCGCGCGGAGGGCGTCAAGACGCAGCGCGATCTTGCCGACAAGCTCCACGAGGCGGGGTTCAAATGCACGCAGGCGACCGTCTCGCGCGATATCGTCGAGATGGGGCTCAAGAAGGCCCCCGACGGCTGCTACGCGCTGCCCGAGGAGGAGCGCCTGGCGCGCCTGGTGACCGAGCTCGTGTGCGACGTCAAGGTGGGCTGCTCGATCGTGGTGATCAAGACGCTGCCCGGAGGCGCCCAAGGCGTGTGCGCGGCTCTGGACGCGGCGCATTTCCCCGGGGCTTTGGGGACGGTGGCGGGCGACGACACCATCATGATCGCCGCCGAGAGCTTCGAGGCCGCCGACCAGGTGGCCCGCATGGTCGAGCGTCTGCGACGACGATGAGCGTGACAGGGTGAGCGTGACAGGGGACGGTCCCCCTGTCACATTTGGATAACGTGGCAGGGGGCCGTCCCCGTCACGCAACCGGCAACGACGGCGTCTCGCGCGATAGGGGCGCCGAGGGATATCTTCGGAAAGGGAATCGAACAACATGGCTGATCAGAAAGAAAAGTGCGTCCTGGCGTATTCGGGCGGCCTGGACACCTCGTGCTGCATCAAGTGGCTGCAGGAGGAGAAGAACGTCGACGTCATCGCCGTGGTGGGCGAAGTCGGCCAGGAGCACGACGGCCTGGAGAAGGTGCGCCAGAAGGCGCTGGCCACCGGCGCGATCGCGTGCCACGTGGTGGACATGCGCGAGGATTTCGCCAACGAGTACCTCAGCCGCGCGCTGGCGGCCAACGGCCTGTACGAGAACCGCTATCCGCTGGTGAGCGCGCTGTCGCGTCCGCTCATCTCCAAGCACCTCGTCCGCATCGCGCACGAGTACGGCGCCAAGTACATCGCCCACGGCTGCACCGGCAAGGGCAACGACCAGGTGCGCTTCGAGACGAGCATCCTCACGCTCGATCCGTCGCTGGAGATCCTGGCGCCGGTGCGCGAGTGGGATCTGGGAAGCCGCCCCAAGGAGATCGCCTGGGCGCGCGAGCGCGGCATCGAAGTGCCGGCGACCAACGACAAGCCGTACTCCATCGACGACAACCTGTGGGGTCGCGCCATCGAGTGCGGCGTGCTGGAGAACCCGTGGAACGAGCCTCCCGCCGACATCTACACGATGACGACCGACCCCGAGGCGGCTCCCGACGAGGCCGAGTACGTCGAGATCTCCTTTGAGAAGGGCATCCCCTGCGCCATCAACGGCGAGAAGAAGAGCTTCCTCGGCATCGTCTACGACCTCAACGAGATCGCCGGCCGCAACGGCTACGGCCGCCTCGACATGATCGAGAACCGCCTCGTCGGCGTGAAGAGCCGCGAGTGCTACGAGGCTCCCGCCGCGCTGGCGCTGATCGAGGCGCACAAGGCGTTGGAGGATCTGGTGCTCGAGCGCGAGGTGCTGCACTACAAGCTGGGCATCGAGCAGGAGTGGGCCCGCGTCGTGTACTACGGCCAGTGGTTCAGCCCGCTGAAGCAGGCCCTCGACGCGTTCATCGCCTCCACGCAGCAGTGCCTGACCGGCGATGTGCGCCTGAAGTTCTACAAGGGCACCTGCGTCGTGCGCGCCCGCCGCAGCCAGTACTCGCTCTACGACTACGGTCTGGCCACCTACGATGACGACGACGCGTTCGATCACAAGGCGGCCAAGGGCTTCATCGACCTGTACAGCCTGCCCGCGAAGGTCTGGAGCTCCAACCGCCGCGAAAACGGAGTTCCGATGGCTTAACAGCCATCGGAACGGCCCGACCGCTGAGGCTTCCTCTGGCACCGGATCTTCGCGCGATCCCGTGGACTTGCGTACCGAAGTACGCGGCGCCCACGCGATCCCGCGAATCTCCGGCACCAGAGAAACCCTCAGCTGCTTATGCTCAACCTGCAATTCGATTCTGATGATGCTTCAAATCAGCTGTTTTTATTCTGTCTACCTGTGTAAGAAGGAGAGACACCCATGGCACTTTGGTCGGGGCGCTTCACGGAGGGCGTGAGCGAGTTCACTCAGCAGTTCGGCGCGTCGCTGCCGGTCGACAAGGCGCTGTATGCCCAGGATATCGCCGGATCCAAGGCGCACGCGCACATGCTCGCCGCCCAGGGCGTCATCTCGCAGGAGGATTGCGACGCTATCCAGGCGGGGCTCGATCGCATCAAGGAGCGCATCGAGGCAGGCGAGTTCGTCTTCGACATCAACAACGAGGACATCCACATGTCCATCGAGAGCGTGCTCACCGCCGAGATCGGCGACGCGGGCGCGCGCCTGCACACGGGCCGCAGCCGCAACGATCAGGTGGCGACCGACACGCGCCTGTACGCCAAGGAACGCTGCACCCAGCTGATGCAGGCCAACCTGGAGCTGCGCCGCGCGCTCGTCCACCAGGCCCAGGAGCACTTCGACGTGATCCTGCCGGGCTACACGCACCTGCAGCATGCCCAGCCGGTGCTGTTCAGCCACCACATGCTGGCGTACGTGTGGATGCTCACGCGCGATTACGAGCGCCTTGCCGCGGCGCGCCGTGCGGCGGATGCGAGCCCTCTCGGCAGCGCGGCGCTTGCGGGCACGACCTATCCGCTCGACCGCCAGATGACGGCGCGCGAGCTGGGATTCTCGCGTGTGATCCCCAACTCGCTCGACGCGGTGTCGGATCGCGACTTCCTGCTCGATCTCATGTACGCGTGCTCGGTGAGCTGCATGCACCTGTCGCGTCTGGCGGAGGAGATCATCCTGTGGTCGACGAGCGAGTTCGCGTTCGTGACGTTGTCCGATAGCTTCAGCACCGGCTCGTCGATCATGCCGCAGAAGAAGAACCCCGATTTCGCCGAGCTCGTGCGCGGCAAGACCGGCCGCGTGGTGGGCGATCTGGTGGCGCTGCTCGTGACGATGAAGGGCCTGCCGCTGGCGTACAACAAGGACCTCCAGGAGGACAAGGAGGGCGCCATCGATGCCGCCAAGACGCTGGAGGACTGCTGCGCGTGCATGGCGGGCATGATCGGCACCATGCAGGTCAACGCCGATGCGATGATGGCGCAGGCCAAGAAGGGCTATCTGGCCGCCACCGACGTGGCAGACTACCTGGCCAAGAAGGGCATGCCGTTCCGCCGGGCGCACGAGGTGGTGGGGCATCTGGTGCTCTTGTGCGATCAGCGCGGGTGCGACCTGGACGATCTGACGCTCGAGGACTTCAAGGCCGCGAGCGACCTGTTCGAGGCCGACATCACCGGCGCGCTCAACCTTGCGAGCATCGCCGCCGCCCGCACGACCGAGGGCGGCACCGGCAACGCGGCCGTCAAGGAGCAGATGGACAAGGCGCTCGCCCAGCTCGAGGCCGACGAGGCCGCGCTGTAGCGACGCGACGACCCGCGACGTTTTCCGACAAGGCGGCGTTCCCCGAATAGAGGGGGCGCCGCCTTTCTCTTTGCCGCGTGCCGCCCACAATCGTCTTGTCGGAATGGCGATTGCGGGCGGCCGTCCTTTTGCCGTCTGCGGAAAGCGAGGTGGGCAAATGGACTCGACCATCTGCGAGGACGTGCACGGAATGACGAAAGGCCGGGTCTACGGTTACGCCCGCGTGTCGACGCGGGATCAGAACCTGGATCGGCAGCTTCAGGCGTTGGCGGCGTTTCCGGTGGAAGGGCGGCGCGTGTTCGCCGACAAGGCGAGCGGCAAGGATTTCGACCGGCCGGCGTACCGGCGGCTGATGACGCGGCTGCGGCCGGGGGATGTGCTGGTGGTCAAGAGCATCGACAGGCTGGGACGCGACTACAACGAGATCCTGGAGCAATGGCGCGCCATCACCAAGCGCAAGGGCGCGCACGTGGTGGTGCTCGACATGCCGCTTCTGGACACGCGCACGACGCAGAACGGCATCACGGGCGTGTTCTTGGCGGACGTGGTGCTGCAGCTTCTAAGCTACGTCGCCCAGATCGAGCGCGACAACACCCACCTACGCCAGGCAGAGGGGATCGCTGCGGCCAAGGCGCGGGGGGTGCAGTTCGGCCGTCCGCCGCTCGAGCGTCCTTCGCACTACAGCCGTGTGCGCGATGCCGTCCTGCGGGGAACCCTCTCGCGCACCAGCGCCGCACGCCAACTGGGCGTAAGCCTTTCTACACTCTGTCGTTGGCTGCGGCAAGATGAGACGGATATGAATGCGGTGTCTCACGCGCTCAACCCGGTTTAGGAAGATTTCATGGCGGCAAACGCCGGTTAACCGATTTCTTACGTGAAGAGCGTTTCAAAAAGTAGACATTTTGAAACGGCTTGAAACCCGGGCAGCAACTGACGTTCGACATCGTCCGAACTGCACGTTCGTTCACGACGGTTATTATCGTTCACCTCCTCCAAAAAGTCTACGTTTTGAACAGCCGCCCTGCAGCGCCGCGTCGACGGATCCGGACGCGGGAAGGCAGGGCAAGGCGAGTTCGATGGCTGTCAAACCATCAAACGCAAACGCGTTTCCCCATGAGCTCCTGTCGTCGCGCGAGGCGGCGGCAGGAGTTTTGCGCTGGTACGCCGCTCACGTGCCGCGAGGCCGCGAGGAGGCGTTCGCTGAGAAGTGTCGCCGCATCATCTCGGCGGAGGTGCTGGAGGACTGCTTTTTCCCCAAGTACGAGAAGTTCATGAAACGCCAAGGCGGCTGGGTGGTGGAGGAGGCTCCGCTGTTCAGCGAGTACTTCTTCCTGGCGACGCGCGATGTGCGCGCGCTGGCGAAGGAGCTGGCCACGCTGTCGTTTCCGGTGATGCTCATCGGACGCGACGGGCGCACGTTCGCGCCGCTGGCGAAGGACGCGCAGACGTGGCTTGCCGGCGCCCTCGACAACCGCCATGTGCTGCGCGCCAGCACGGGCGTCATCGAGGACGGCGCGCTGAGGGTGCAGCGCGGTCCGCTGTGCGGCCATGAGGCCGACGTGAGGCGGATCGATCGGCACAAGCGCGTGGCGTACGTGGGGCTGTGCGATCGTGACGGGTCGGGCGGCTTCCAACTGCGGGCGGCGTTGGACGTGCCGCAGAAGAGTTAGCAACATCCGCGTTGGATCCGGGAGGCCGGTGAAGGCGCGGAGCGGTCCCCCGCGGGCGAGCTGAAGCGGAGAGGCTTCGGTTGGCCTGCGGGGAACCGCGTGAAATACCCCGGTTCGGGAAGGCGGTGCCTGTGGTGGGCCTTCGTCCGTGTCGGGGGGATGAAGATCTTCGTTGAAGACCCGTTTTCGGGTAGGGCGAAGCCGTACCGGAAAGCGCCTGACGCTCCGGTGAAATCTCGATCGCGTGCATACCGATCGAGTGGCGAAGCCGTGCCTTGACGGGTGGGAGCGGAAGGAACCCGTGTGACCCCGTGGTACGTGGTGCAGGTGCGCGCCGGCCAGGAAACCCGCGCGATGGCGCTGATCGAGCAGCGTGCAAAGGAGGCCGAATCCCTTGAGGAAGCCGAATCGCCGTTGGTCAGAGAATGCTTCGCGCCGCGCTACCGCACACAGCAGAAGATGCGTGGTCTATGGCGGAGCGTCGAGAGGCCGCTGATTCCCGGCTACGTGATTGTGGTTACCGGACATCCTGACAAGCTCATCAAGCTGCTTCGCGGCATTCCGATGTTCACGAGGCTTTTGCGCAACGAAGTGAAGTTCATCCCCCTGGATCGGAACGAAGTGGCGTGGTTCGAGGCGTTCACACACGAACACGACCGCACGGTGCCAATGTCGACCGCCGTCAAGGAGGGCGATGCGGTCACCATCACCGACGGCCCCCTGCAACAGCGCTCCGCCATGATCACCCGTATCGACCGCCGCCGCAGCATGGCGTACGTGCAGATCAGCTTCCTGGGCAGGACGAAGGAAGTCCCCGTAGGGCTGAAGGTGGTCGCGAAGCGGGGGTAGGGATGCGGCCTGCGAAGGCGGGTCGTGATCGGATCCGGCAAGAGCCCGGGTCGAACGATGTTTGCTGCAACAGCGCACAGATTGAATAACACCAACGACATTGAGAATAGCGCCGTGGCGGGTGAGAGCTTCACCGCCCACGACGGCATGGGGTTCGAGTACGGTGCCAACCGCGTCAACGCCGCCAGCGCGAGGCGCATGGCCTCGCTGCGCGAGCAAATCGGGGGCGAGCCGCTGACGGGCATCGAGGGCAGGTGGGCCTACCGGTTCGTGAAGCGCGCGTTCGACGTCGCGTTCAGCCTGTTCGTGCTGGTCTGCTTCTGCTGGCTCTACCTCATCATCGCGATCCTGGTTAAGACCGACGACCCCAAGGGCCCGGTCATCTTCAGCCAGGACCGCGTGGGCAAGGACGGCCGGATCTTCAAGATGCACAAGTTCCGCTCCATGTGCGTTGACGCCGAATCGAAGCTCGAGGATCTCCGCAAACTCAACGAGAAGACCGGCCCTGTCTTCAAGATCAAGGACGACCCCCGCGTGACCCGCGTCGGCCACTGGCTGCGCAAGCTGAGCCTGGACGAACTGCCCCAGTTCTGGGACGTGCTCGTGGGTCACATCTCGATCGTGGGCCCCCGCCCCGCGCTCCCCAAGGAGACCGAGCAGTACACCGACTACCAAAGGCAGCGTCTGCTCGTGAAGCCCGGCATCACCTGCTACTGGCAAACCAGGCGCGACCGCGACTCCATCACCTTCGATGAGTGGGTTGACCTCGACCTCCTCTACATCCGCAAGTGCGGGATTTGGACGGACGTGAAGCTGATCATCCAGACCGTGGGCGTCGTGCTTACGGCACAGGGAAGCTAAGGAGACCCATTGTGATTCATTTGGTTTTGCTGTCAGGTGGTTCTGGGACGAGGTTGTGGCCTCTCTCAAACGACTCCCGCTCCAAACAGTTTCTCAAAGTGCTTAGGGATGAGAACGGGAATCATGTTTCGATGGTTCAGAGGGTGTTCTCGCAAATCTCAAAGGTTTCTGCCGAGGCGGACATCACGATCGCGACTTGTGATTCTCAAAAAGGCAGCATAGAAAGGCAGGTTGAGGGCGAGTACTCCCTCGTTCTCGAGCCCGAACGCCGCGATACCGCTCCTGCCATCATGCTTGCTTGCATGCACTTGCTGAAGAAGCGTAATGCCGATGTCGGTGAAACTGTCATAGTGATGCCGATCGACACATTCGCTGATCAGGCTTATTACGATCATATGGTCGATCTTGATCGCGAGGTTCAACGAAATACGGCCGATCTTGTGCTGTTGGGTGTGAAGCCGGTCTACCCGTCGGAGAAATATGGCTACATCATTCCGGTCAACCAGGATTGCGATGTCTCTGTTGTAAAAGAGTTCAGGGAGAAGCCTGATACGAAAACTGCGCAGGAATTCATTACCCAAGGGGGTCTTTGGAACTGCGGCGTTTTCGCATTCAAACTCGGGTTCGCTGCGGATGTTGCGAGAAAGTATTTCGATGCCTCTTCGTATGAGGAATACGTCGCCCACTATGATCGCTTCCCCAAAATCAGTTTTGACTACGAAGTGGTTGAAAAGACCTCAGATATTGCAGTGGTCTCTTACAGCGGAGAGTGGAAGGACCTCGGAACTTGGAACACTCTCACTGAGGAAATGCAGGAGCCGTATAGCGGACGCGTGGTTGTAGATGACTCAACTTGTGAGAACGTCCATGTGATCAATGAGACGGGCTTCCCCATGGTAGTAGCGGGGTTGAAAGACGCGGTGGTAGTCGCAACTCCTGATGGCATTCTCGCGACAGGAAAGGAAGCAAGCGCGAATATCAAGCAGCAGGTGAAGGACGCTGCAGCTACTAGACCCATGTATGAGCAGAGGCGTTGGGGCGAATATCGAGTTATCGATGCGAGTGTTTTTTCCGACGGAGCCAAAGCCCTCACCAAAGAGCTCATCATCAAGTCCGGAAAACAACTCTCTTATCAGAGGCATCAGCATAGAAGTGAGATATGGACCATCGTCTCGGGACATGGGGAAGTGGTTCTCGATGGACTGGTGCAGGAGGTCCGAGCTGGATCGGTAGTTCAAATTAGGGCGGGGCAAATGCACTCGGGTAGGGCTTTGGAAGAGCTTCATGTGATCGAGGTCCAAACCGGCGAAATACTCGTCGAAAACGATATCGAACGTTTTGGAAACTACTGGAATTAAGTGAATGAAAGGCGGGGTCATGAAGAAGGCACTCATCACTGGCATCACTGGTCAAGATGGTAGTTATTTGGCGGAGCTGCTTCTCGAGAAGGGCTATGAAGTCCATGGCATCGTTCGCCGTTCGTCGGTGCATACGACAAATCGCATTGATCATTTGCTCGCCGACGGCAAGGTAAAGTTGCATGATGGCGACCTCACGGATTCGAGCTCTATCGTACGTATTGTCAGCGAGGTTCGTCCCGACGAGATTTACAATCTGGCGGCACAGTCTCATGTAGGTGTTTCATTCGATGCCGCTGAGTACACCGGTGACTGCGATGCTTTGGGTGTGCTTCGTGTGCTTGAGGCTGTGCATATGTTGGGAATGGATAAAACCTGTCGTATATACCAGGCGTCGACTTCCGAACTCTACGGAAAGGTGGAGGAGGTGCCTCAAAGCGAGGAGACGCCGTTTCATCCTTATAGCCCCTATGCTGTTGCGAAGCAGTATGGCTTCTGGATGATAAAAGAGTACCGCGAGGCGTACGGCATGTTTGCAGTAAACGGAATTCTTTTCAATCACGAATCTGAACGCCGAGGAGAGAATTTCGTAACGCGAAAGATCACTCTTGCTGCCGCCCGCATTGCAAAAGGCCTGCAAGATCATCTTGAGTTGGGCAATTTGGACAGCCTGCGCGACTGGGGCTATGCCAAGGATTATGTCGAGTGCATGTGGCTGATAATGCAGCAAGACGAGCCGGACGATTTTGTAATCGCTACAGGCGTGCAGCATTCGGTACGTGAGTTCACCGAATGGTCCTTCAAGCATGCTGGCATCGAGTTGCGCTGGGAAGGCGAGGGTCTAGAGGAAAAGGGCTACGACGTAGCAACTGGCAAGATGATCGTTTGCGTCAACTCTGATTTTTATCGCCCGACCGATGTCGTTAACCTGTGGGGTGACCCTACCAAAGCAAGGACAGTGCTTGGTTGGGATCCTCAAAAGACCAGCTGCGAGGAGCTCTGCCGCATCATGGTCGAGCATGACCTGAAGGTCGCGGAGCGAGAGGCGAAGCTCCAGTGACGGAGAGAAGCAAAAGCGCGCTCATTTTCGGGGCTTCCGGCTTCGTGGGAGGATATCTTGCCCGGGAGCTAAAGTCGAACGGCTACGAAGTGTTCGGATCAGACAGGGCCAAGCCCGCTGATGATTCGTTTTTTGATGCGTTCAGCGCCTGCGACATCACTGACTTTGAGAGTATTCGTGATGTCGTAAGGGAGTATGAGCCCAAAGCAATTGTCAATCTTGCTGCAATTAGCAGCGTAGGGCAGTCGTGGCTGATGCCGGCGACAACCATGCGCGTCAATGTCGAAGGCGCCATCAATGTCATGGAAGCTGCTCGATCGCAAGACGTATCTCCAAAGCTGCTGCTTGTCGGCTCGTCAGAGGAGTACTCTCCAAACGACCACCCAATCAGTGAGGCCGATCCGATCGACGCCAATAGTCCATACGGTATTTCAAAGATTGCGCAAGAACGATTCGCTGAATTGTATGCGGAGCAGTACGGTTTGACGGTCTTTCTTACCCGTTCGTTTAACCATACGGGGCCTGGACAGAGTGCCACTTTCGTACTTCCAAGTTGGTGCAGGCAAGCAGCTAAAATAGAGGCGTCTGGACATCCAGGAAAAATGATAGTCGGCAACCTTGACGTCTCTCGTGATTTTTCCGACGTGCGAGATGTTGTTCGGGCGTACAGGCTGATTCTAGAAGGGGGCAGTGCGGGGCAGGTATATAACATCGGCTCCGGTACTGCAACTTCGCTTAGCCAGTGCCTCGAAGAGATAAAGGCCTTTTCGGAGCAGCCGATCGAGATTGAGGTGAATGAGGAGCTCGTTCGGCCGACCGACACGCCCGTCATATGTTGTGACGCGACGAAGATACGAAAAGAACTCGGCTGGGAGCCCGAGCATCTACTCGAAGATACGTTACGCGAGATGTTCGAACGGTTCGTCAATCTAGAAGTGGCTGCCAGGCAAAGTCTAGATTAGCGCTGAAAATGCAGAAGGTTTTATTCTTTACTGACCGAATATTCTGGCCGGCAAACGACGGGCACAAAGTCGTTTTATCCAACTATTGTAAAGGACTGGCGGAGAGGTATGGATGCGAGATTCATGTACTCTCTTTCCTGGAAACGGGTCAGTCGGAAGATTTGCTGAGGACCAAGCCTGCGTATATCTCTAGCGTTCAGCTTGCGGAGAAACCTTCGAAGACGACTATAGCGATCAATCTTTCTGTCAGCCTGTTAAAAGGAAAAAAGGGAGGGCCCATTCAGGGTGCTCTATTCAAAAGCGGTGATGCTATGCGCCAGTTGCGTGATGCGGTGAGCGAGCTGATTCCCGATTACTGCTTCATCGACCTACCGAGGCTTGCCTCCTTTGTCGAGTGCATCGATGATCTGCCGTGCAAGAAAGTACTGTATATGGAGGATGCTTTTTCCGCGCGCTATGATCGGCAGCTGAAATGCATCGATATCCTGAAGAAGACGGGAGGGGTTGCAGGCAAATACTCCGCAAACTTTTCGGGTGGAATGACGAAGCTCGCATCGAATCGGTTCCTACAAAAGGCGGTCTTGGCGACCGAATCAAAACGAATGAAGCTTCTCGAGCAAAATGCACCCGCTACGTTTGATTATGTGGTTCTCGTGTCGCCCGTCGAAGCAAAAAAGCTCGCAGAGGGTACGTTTGCCAATAATGTGGTAGCAATTCCTCTTGGCGTTGATTGCTCGTATTACATGTCGGGTCCCCATCCTGTTGCAAGACGGAATGTTGTTTCGTTTCTTGGGGATATGCGCGCCTCTGCAAACGCTGATTCTCTTAGATATATCGTAGGAGAAGTCCTTCCTCTGCTCGACAATGATGTCGTTCTAGAAGTATCAGGCACTGCTCCAAAAGAGCTATTAGAAGAGTTTGTGGACAACGACAGGGTAAAGTTTCTCGGGCGCGTAGAAGACACCAGAGAGACTTTGAGATCTTCCGCTGTCTTCTTGGCTCCAATTGCTTATGGAACCGGCATTAAAACAAAGATCCTTGAAGCGATGGCGATAGGAATGCCAATAGTTACGAATTCGGTTGGCAATGAAGGTATCGGACTGGTTGATGGCGAGGATGCTTTGATCAGTAATACCGCAATCGAGCTTGCGAACGACGTGGCATTACTCATAAACAACGTTGAGAAATCAAGCAGTCTAGCTAAAGCGGCGCAAAAGAAAGCCGCTTGTTCTTTCGATTGGAAAACATCGCTGAGCTATTTTTCCCGTCTTGGTTTTGTTGAGGAGAAGGCTCAAGAGACGAGAGCGGGCAACGGTGAAAATACTACTCGATGATGGCATGCAAATAGCGCTTGGAACGGGAATAGGAAGATACAGCCAATATCTTTACGATGCTTTGGCAGCGCGCGATGGCGTGGAAGTTGATCTTACGTCTTGGAGAGCTTCTCGGGGAAGTAGACAAGCTAACCGCATCGAGTATCTAAGATACCTTAATTCAAACGAATTTATCAAACTTGCGAAATCATACGATGCCGCTATCTTTACCAACTATGCGATTCCGTATAAGAAGCTTCCTTGTAGAGTTATGGGTTGCATTCCAGATATGGTTTCCTACATACATCCTGAAACGTTGCCCTTACCATATCGGTTTTACAACAGGGCAATGATACGCAACACTGTCCGTAGATCCGATATCGTAATGACAATTTCGAAATCAGTGAGAGACGAGATAATTGATCGTTTTCCACAATATGAATCCAAAGTAACATATGCTTGGCTTGGTCTATATGATGGCATCCAAAGAGACGACAACCCGCCTCCTTTCGAAAGCGAAAAGCTATCCAAGCTGGTTTCCGGAAAGTACTTCCTGTTCGTTAGCACGGTAGAGAAGAGAAAAAACGCAGGAATAGTTTTAGATGCATTTATTAAAATGAAGCAGTCGGGTTCTGCCGAGGATTTCAAATTGGTGTTTGCGGGTAAGTTGGGATTCGGCGGAGAAGAATACGTAGATACTGCGCATCATTCTGGGTTCGTGGATGACATTATATTTTCTGGCTATGTATCCGACTCCGATCTAAACCGTTTGTACAACGAGGCATCCGCTCTTGTGTTTCCGACCGTGTATGAAGGTTTCGGGTTTGCTCAGATTGAATGCATGGGCACTGGCCTGCCAATTATATTGAGCGATATTCCAACGAATAGGGAGATATCGAGAGATTACGGAATATTTTTTGATTTAAGAGATGTCGATACGCTTGTCAATGCAATGAGAGAAATTGTAGAAAAGCGAGTAGATCGTGAGAAGCTAGACAAAATCGCTGAGGTGTATCTCCCGGATTTCACATGGGAAAAGACAGCGCAGCATTATGTAGATGCAATCTTATGCTGTATGGAAAGCTAAGCATTTAGAATGCCTGTATATATTGGAGCATTTGCCCTCTCTATTCTACTGTCGTTGCTCTTTTGCAGGAATAAAGCAGCTTCAGATGGTTCTAAGCTGGTTTGGTTGCCGGTAATTCCAATTTTATTGGTATCAATTTTTAGATACGGTGTAGGAACTGACTATTTTTGGGTATATGACTATGGTTTTGAATCTGTGGCGGAAGGGCGCGCATGGAACTATAGTCGTTTTGAACCTGGATACTTGGCAATTAATTTTCTTGTTAGCTATTTCGGCGGTACTTCGTTTTGGGTGTTTGCAATTGTTGCAATTCTGTACCATTATTTTATTTATCGTTTCATTCTTGATTGGTCTGACAGTGTTCCTTTGTCGCTGCTTATTCTGTTTGTGAGTCAACAATGGTTGTTCTCACTAAATGCGATTAGGCAAGCTTTAGCAATTGCGATTGCGGCGTACGCTATAAAATATATTGGAAAAAGCTCTATAAAATATTTTATTTTAATTTTAATCGCTTCAAGTATGCACTTTATGGCGTTAGTGTTTGTCCCGCTTTACTGGTTACTGCAAAAGAACTATTCACAAGTTGGTATTTTATTTTGCGCTATTTTTCTGTTTGCCATCAGCTCTTTGTTTCCAAACATTTTAGAGTCAATTGCATCGTTGTTCGGCAGAGAAGATTATTTTGATAGTACTTATAGTAAAAATAGATTGTATTATGTTGAATTTGCAATGGCATTGTTAATTGCTGTTTTCGTACTAATCCATCAAAGTAGAAATCAGGAATTCAGCAAACAGTATAAAGTACTTATTAATCTCGCAATATTTGGATTGCTCGCAGCATCGGCATCTGCGGCGATTCCTAATGCAGAGCGATTCGATATGTTCTTCACAGTATCGTATACCGTTTTAATTCCCGCGATGGTAAAGCGGTGTAAAACGCAACTTGCATCAATTGCGATGATATTTTTTCTGGTAGGTGCACTGGGTGCAAGACTTACATATGACACGTATATAAATCAGGATAGCAACGGTATTGCGGAATACAGATTGATCGATCTTAATATAATATAAGTAATATTAATGACTATAACCATAAAATTTAAATATCAGAATCAAGATATGGATGATTTCAAATGAAAGTACTTCTAATCAATGACAAAGCTTCGGCAGGAGGAGCAGAGGTCCAGTTTTGGAGAGAATACGACCTTCTTAAAAATAGCGGCCACGACGTCTATAGTTTGACATTTGACGAGGAGCTCGATTTCTCGGATGGACCTCGATTCAATATTCCAATTGGCGGGAATCAACTGCAAAAATTCCTCGTTCGTGCTTCTAGTCGGCGGTATCGTGCCGAAATTAAGTCCGTAATATCTGAAGTTGACCCCGACGTGATACACGTTGGCAATGCGATAAAGGTTCCGCTTGCCCTTTTCGAAGAAGCAAAGGAGTATCCTTGCGTTCAAACGATAAGGGATTATGGCGCTATCTGTCCGAAGTCAACTTGTATTTATCCAGACTATTCAATATGTAAAGGTATCGCATATGGCTCGTGCAAGACTTGCGGCATGAGCGTTGCGGAGAAGATGAAGTATTACTTGTTTCCTAAGACTGACAAGGCAAGAAAGACAGCGGTAGACGTTTTTCTCGCTCCGAGCCAGGCGTTGGCCGACGCTTGTACTCAGAACGGAATGAAAACAATGTGTCTGAATAACCCTTTCGACTTCGGATTGGTGTCCAAGCGAAAAACCGATTACAAGATAAAATGTTACTTCTACTATGGCGTGATCTCTGAAGCGAAGGGTATAACGCAGCTTGCAAGGGCTTTCTATGAGTTCTCCAAGGGTAAGTCTGACGTATCGCTGACTTTTGCTGGAAGAATAGAAGGCAAATTCGATGAGGAGTTCCACTCCATTCTAGACAGATACGGTTATCGGTACCTTGGAAACCTATCAAATCAAGAAGTGCTGGATGTATTAAGCACGGTTTACTGTGTTGTGGTGCCATCTCTGTGGATCGAAAACTATCCGAATACCGTACTAGAGCCTCTGGCTTCTGAGGTGTTGGTAATAGGTTCCAACAGAGGAGGTATTCCAGAGCTCATCCAAGATAAGCGATTCTTATTTGATGTAACGAGCATTCAATCAATTGTGAATACATTTGAATATACATATGTAATGAATTTTAAGGATTATGCAGAAGTTACATTGTCTGCATCCTTAAGAATTCAAAAGAATAATAATCTCGAAAAATTTTACGCAAAGCTACTCTCTATATTCGAATTAGCAATTAAGCGTCATAGCGATCGAGCATGAAAAGGCAGTCATGAAAATAATGCTTAGAGCAAAGACGCTTTTCGATCCAAGCAAACGAATTATATTTGATATTGAAAAGCTTCTTGAAGCGTATAAAGCTGGCAGGATGACAAAATGCGCATTAGTTAGAAAAACAATCTACCATCGTTACAATTGCTGGATAGGGCCGGGGGCTAAAATCGGTTCCAATTTAATGCTTCCGCATCCTTGCGGAATCGTAATTGGAGATAAGGTTACTATTGGAAACAACTGTACACTTTATCAGCAGGTTACTCTGGGGCAAAATAAGGGCTATTATCCAGAACTCGGCAATGGTGTGATTGTCTATGCCGGAGCAAAGATCATTGGTGGAATCTCAATAGGCGACAACGCTGTTATTGGTGCAAATGCTGTAGTCACCAAAGACGTGCCTGAGAATGCGATTGTTGGAGGAATCCCTGCTAAGGTGATTCGGATGCGTGATCCCGTGGCAGATGGGGAAATGTATTAACGATGCCTTCCCTCAAGAAGAACGTCGCCTACAACTTCGCTTATCAGCTGCTGATCCTCGCGCTGCCACTTGTGACGGCGCCCTATCTCTCGCGCGTGATTGGAGCCGAGGGCGTGGGCGTTTACTCGTATTCGTATTCTATCGCGACCTACTTCGTGTACTTCGTGATGCTGGGCCTCAACAACTACGGGAACCGCTCGATCGCAGCGGTTCAAGACGACCGCGCGGAGCGCTCGAAGAGCTTTTGGGAGATCTACGCGATGCAGGCAGCCTGCTTTTTGGCAGTGGGCCTCTTCTACGTGTTCTACGCCGTCGGGCTGTCTGGCGATGCGCTCGTCGCGCTGTTGCAGGGCATCTACGTTCTGTCGGCTCTGTTCGACGTTAACTGGTTCTTCTTCGGCATGGAGCAGTTCCGTCTCACGGTGGTCAGGAATGCGGTGGTGAAGATCCTGACCACCGTGGCGGTGTTCGCCTTCGTTCGCGAGGCGGGGGACGTCGAAGCGTACATAGCCGTCATGTGCGCGGGGTTTCTCGTCTCTCAGCTCGCGCTTTGGCCGTTCCTCGGACGCTACGTGGACTTCGTCATGCCCTCTCTGAAGGGGGTCCTGCGTCATGTTCGACCCAATCTCGTGCTGTTCGTGCCGGTCATCGCCGTCAGCGTCTACAACGTTCTGAGCAAGATCGTCCTCGGCGCCATGGAGGGCGCCGAGGCGGTCGGCTACTTCGAGAACGCAGTTAAGATCGTCCAGGTGCCGACGGCTTTGGTGACAGCGGTGGGGACGGTGATGCTGCCGAGGGCGAGCGCGCTCGTCGCCAAGGGGGAGAACAAGGCCGCCGCTCGGCACACCGAGAGGACCCTCGTCTACGTCATGGCGTTCACTTCCGTGGCGGCGTTCGGCATCCCCGCTATCGCGTATCCTTTCACGGACCTGTTTTATGGCGAGGGGTTCGGTCCCACCGCAGCGTGCATGGTGGCACTGTGCGCCACCATCCCGCTTCTGGGATTTGGGAACGTGGTTAGAACCCAGTACCTGATCCCCATGGCCCGCGACAAGGTGTTCCTGTGGTCGGCGGTTTGCGGCGCAGGAGCGAACGTGGTGGTCAACCTGCTTCTCATCCCGAAGTTTGGATGCTTGGGTGCCGCTTTCGGATCCATCGCCGCTGAAGCGGCTGTGCTGCTCTACCAAATGGTCATGGTGCGTCGTGAGATCCCTCTGGCGAGGTACCTGAAAATTGGACTTGCGTTTCTGGGCGTTGGTGCCGTCATGGCGATCACGCTGGCTTTTGTGCCCTCCTGCAAAAGCGATCTGCTCGATGTCGTTATCCCCGTTTTCGTCGGTTTGGGTGTTTTCGCCGCCCTATCCCCCTTTGCGTTGAGGGTGATAGGGCTTCGTCTGAGTGCGCTTCTTCCGGTTAGCGAAGTGACTGGAAGAAAGCAGTGATGTCGTCGATGAGAGCAACTTCTAGAAAGGCGCTCTTTGCCCCGACGGCAAAAGTGATGTTTGCGGTATTCTCCATTATGCTGCCTTTAGCAATAACGTTTGTTGCGAAGGCTCTTGATGGCGATGAGATCAACTATTGCGATGAACTTGTGAACTACTGTGCCGGCAGTGCGCTTGTGTGCGCTGCGACATCGTTGATTGTCGAGTCTCTTTCATGGTTCGTCCTCGACTGCGGGAAAGAGATCAAGAAGGTTGATGTGTTTGTTGGGTTGATATCGCCCCTGATCATCTATTTAATCACAATTTTTATGGGAATGCTGTCCATCAACCAGGGGACGCGTGCGATCCCGTTGGAGGCGGCGATTATTGCCATTGTCGCCAACGTTTGCCTAATAGGAAATATAGAAATCATTAGAAATCGCGTAGCCCCTCGCAACAAGGAGGCTGAATGATCGATACGAACGTTTCGATTCTGTTGGTGTCTGTTCTAGTAGTGATGGCACTGCTGTACATGGCATGGCTTTCGTCGATGCCAAAACGTTTAGAGGAGGGCAGAGCGGCAGGGCAGCGTGTTGGGGAATTGAACCAACACGGTCGAAGCGCACCGTGTGCGAAGAAAAGCGTTTTGCCTGAAGCTGTTAATTACATATTGAACAGCGCGACCGAGGAGGATGTCCGACTCGTCTTGATGGCGATCTACCTTCGAGAGAACGCGAGTCAAGCCGATTGCGCCACCTTCACGAACGAACTCAATCTTTCTGCCCCAAGAAATATCCAATCTTTAACTTTCCTTGAAGAAATGAAGAACAATCCGCAAGGCAATCTGCTGATGAATGCTAATGAGTGGAGAAGGGATCCGAATGTCAAACCTAGATAGCATGATGCGAATGATTCTCGAGCAGGCTTTGAGTGAGAAATTGTCGGGGCAGAATCAAGTTAGAGAAATGACGAACGAGGACTTTGCAACTCAAAAGCGCTTACTACGCGGCATGTATGAATCTTTCATTATGGCTCGAGATTACGAGGTTGGAGATATCGTCGTGTGGAAAGAGGGATTGAAGAATCGGAAGTCCCCCTTGTATGGGCAACCGGCGATAGTCATGGAGATGCTTGACGAATGCGAGTATGCCGAGCGGGAGGAGACCGGAAGCATTTACTTCATGGAGCCTTTGAACGTGCGTTTAGGCTTCATTGACGACGATGGCGACTTCGTTTCGTATCTGTTCGATGCTCGAAAATTTAAGAAAGCGAAGGAGCAGTAGCGATTGCGTTTGGGTGATCGGCGGCAATTGAATTGCTGGCTTCGCTCGGGTGCCATCTGGGTTTTTCGTAGAGTGCTATTTTCGCTATGAAGTGAGTCGCCTTCTGGATCCTGATATCAAAATGAGCAACATTGCTGCTCCGTATTTTCTTCTCGATTGAAACATCGATCCCGGACACCTTATAGGCTAGATCCTCTGCATTTCGTTTTGTTTAGCAAACATGCTGTTTGTAGAAAATGGGAAGGGCAAAGATATGCAAAATATACTCGTAACCGGCGCTGCTGGCTTCATCGGCGCGTTCCTCTGCAAACGTCTGCTCGAAACGACCGACGCGAAGATCGTCGGCCTAGACAGCGTCAACGCCTACTACGATCCCGGCATCAAGGAAGACAGGCTCCGCATGGTCCTCGATGCCGACTCCGACGGCCGCTTCGAGTTCGTCAAGGGCGACCTCTGCGATGCAGCTCTGATCGAGCGTCTGTTCGCGGAGAACGATTTCGATATTGTGGTGAACCTCGCCGCCCAGGCGGGCGTGCGCTACTCCATCGACAGCCCGCGAGACTACATCGAGTCCAACCTCGTCGGGTTCTTCAACATCCTCGAGGCCTTCAGGCACCATCCGGTGAAGCACCTCGTGTTCGCGAGCTCGAGCTCGGTCTACGGCGGCAACGAGAAGGTGCCCTTCTCCGAGGCCGACCAGGTGGACCATCCCGTGTCCCTCTACGCCGCCACCAAGAAGTCCAACGAGCTCCTCGCCCACGCCTATTCCAAGCTCTACGGGATTCCCGCGACGGGGTTGCGGTTCTTCACGGTCTATGGGTCGATGGGCCGTCCCGACATGGCCTACTTCAAGTTCGCGAACACCCTGCGCGAGGGCGGAACCATAAAGATCTACAACATGGGGGATTGCCAGAGGGATTTCACCTACGTCGACGATATCGTCGAAGGCATCGTCCGCGTGATGGGGAAGGCTCCCGAGGATTGCGGCACGGGCGCGCGTTACAAGGTCTACAACATCGGCAACTCGCAGCCCGTGCAATTGCTCGAGTTCGTCTCGACGTTGCAGCGCGTGCTCGTCGAGGAGGGCGTGCTGCCCGAGGGATACGACTTCGAGGCGCATCGAGAGCTCGTTCCCATGCAGCCGGGGGACGTCGCCGTCACCTACGCCGACACCTCCGAGCTGGAGCGCGATTTCGGCTACCGGCCCTCGACGAGGCTCGAGGACGGGTTGCGGGAGTTCGCCCGCTGGTACAAGCGCTATTACAGACTCTAGTTTTCCCGGGGGCCGGCGACGGCCCTCTTTTCGTTTTCGGACTTTGACAATAGAAGAGAGGATGAGGTCATGAAGGTCGCCATTGCGGGAACGGGGTACGTCGGGCTGTCGGTCGCGTTGCTGCTGTCCCAGCACAACGAGGTGAAGGCGCTGGACATCGTGCCCGAGAAGGTGGAGATGCTGAGCGAGGGCGTCAGCCCGATCAAGGATGCCGAGATAGAGCGGTTCCTCGCCGATCGGGAGGCGATGGGGCTTTCCTTCCTCGCCACCGTCGACGCTGCGGAGGCGTACGGGGACGCCCAGTACGTCGTCGTCGCGACGCCCACCAACTACGACACCGCCAAGAACTTCTTCGACACCTCGTCGGTCGAGGCGGCGATGGACGCGGTGCGCGCGGTGAACCGCGACGCGTGGATCGTCATCAAGTCGACCATCCCCGTCGGCTACACCGAGCGCATCCGCGCCGATCGGGGCGACGACAAGATCATCTTCTCCCCTGAGTTCCTGCGCGAGGGCCATGCGCTCTACGACAACCTGCATCCTTCCCGCATCGTGGTCGGCGCCCCCGCGGACGATGGCGACGCCGTCGCGGCGGCGGAGCGCTTCGCCGGGCTCCTCGAGGAGGGGGCGGATCCCGCCGAGCGCGGGCGCGAGAACGCCGACGGGACGACGGGCATCGAGAAGCTCGTGTGCGGCACCACCGAGGCGGAGGCGATCAAGCTGTTCGCCAACACGTTCCTGGCGCTGCGCGTCTCCTATTTCAACGAGCTCGACACCTACGCGGCTTCGCGCGGCCTGGACACCGCGGAGATCATCCGCGGCGTCTGCCTCGACCCGCGCATCGGATCCCATTACAACAACCCTAGCTTCGGCTACGGCGGCTACTGCCTGCCCAAGGACACCAAGCAGCTGCTCGCGAACTACGGCGACGTCCCGCAGAACCTCATCGAGGCGATCGTCGAGTCCAACCGCACCCGCAAGGACTTCGTCGCCGACGAGGTCCTGAGGCGCGTGAACGAGCTCGTGTACTCAGGCGTCGAGGCGCCCGTGGTGGGCGTGTACCGCCTGACCATGAAGACCGGCTCGGACAACTTCCGCGCGAGCTCGGTGCAGGGCATCATGAAGCGCGTGAAGGCAAAGGGCGTGCCCGTGGCGGTCTACGAGCCCACGCTCGACGCCCCGGACTTCTTCGGCAGCGAAGTGACCCACGACCTGGAGGCCTTCAAGTCCCGCTGCGCCATCATCATCGCCAACCGCTGGTCCGGCGAGCTCGCCGACGTGGAGGAGAAGGTGTACACACGGGATCTGTTCAAGAGGGATTAAAGCGTATCTTATGGATCAAAGGCTATTACGCTATAGAGTTTGAGGGTGGACATGAAAGACATTGATTTAGAGTATCGGCGCTGGATCGACTATGCGGGAGATCTCCCCTGGAACGAGCTTGTTGATTTGGGGGATGATCCTAAAGCGCTCGAGGACGCGTTCTACCGAGATCTAGCCTTTGGTACGGGAGGGCTTCGAGGCGTCGTCGGAATTGGCCCCAATCGCATGAACATCTACACCGTTGCCAAGGCGACTCAGGGGCTTGCTGACTGGCTCAACGCTCGCTTCGAGTCTCCTTTTGTCGCGATTGCGCGGGACTCCCGGCGCATGGGTGAAGAGTTTGTCCGGGCTGCTGCCGAGGTGCTCGCCGCGAATGAGATTCGCGTGCTGATCTACCCCCGCATTGAGCCTACGCCGGCGCTGTCCTTCGCGGTGCGCAATCTGGGATGCTCGGCGGGCGTGTGCGTGACTGCGTCGCATAATCCAGCGGAGTACAACGGCTATAAGGTCTACGGCTCCGATGGCTGCCAGATCACGACCGAGGCGGCGCAGGGGATTCAGGAAGCCATCGACGCGGTAGACATCTTCGAAGGAGTGCGCCGCATGCCGTTCGCCGATGCCGAAACGGCGGGGTTGGTTTCCTGGGTCGGCGAGGTGACGCTCGATCGCTATGTCAAGGCGGTTCTCGCGCAGTCGCGCGGGATCGACTGCTCTGGCTTGAAAGTCGCCTATACTCCGCTGCATGGCGCGGGGCTCGAGCCCATGAGGCGTGTGTTTTCCGACATCGGCATAGGTGGGGTTGCCGTGGAGCCCGCCCAGGCGGTGCCTGATGGGTCGTTCTCCACCTGCCCCAAGCCCAACCCGGAGGAGCGCGCGGCGCTCGAGCTCGGGCTCGAGCTTGCGAAGCGGGAGGGATCCGACCTTTTGCTCGCCTCCGACCCCGATGCCGACCGGATGGGCGTGGCGGTGCGCCATGGCGACGACTACGTCTTGCTCAACGGTAATGAGGTGGGAATGCTGTTGCTGGATTTCCTGTGCTCTACGGCTGAGGAGCGCGGGGAAGAGCTTGGCGGACGCGTTGCGGTGACAACGGTGGTTTCTGCCCCCATGGCGGATGCTCTCGCGGCCGACCGCGGGATCGAGCTGCGGCGCACGCTCACTGGGTTCAAATTTATTGGCGAGCAGATCGGGCTGCTCGAGACAGCCGACGAAAAGAATCGCTTCCTGTTCGGCTTCGAGGAGTCTTATGGCTACCTTGCCGGGTCTTATGTCCGTGACAAGGACGCCATGGTTGCGGCGATGCTCGTCTGCCAAGCCGCAGCGTGGCACAGAGCGGCCGGTCACGACCTGGTGGAGGCGATGGAGGCGCTCTGCGGTCGCTATGGGCACTGGAAGACGTCGCTTCTGTCGGTTTCTTACCCCGGGGCCGAGGGGGCTGCGCGCATGGCCTCGATCATGTCCGGGCTGCGGGAGGATCCGCCCGCGAAGATCGCCGGGCGCGCCGTCGAGGGCGTCGTTGACTACCTGTCGGGTGTTCCCATGCCCGTGGTGAACGGGAGGGAAGGTGATCCTGTCCAGGTGCTCCCGCCTGCAGATGTGCTGGAACTCAGACTGGCGGACGGCGTGAAGGCGATAGTGCGCCCCAGCGGTACCGAGCCCAAGATCAAAGCATACGTGAGCGTATGCGGTAAGGATGCCGCAAGCGCCAATGCCGAGTTGGAGGAGCTCGTAGCGGCGGTGAGGGATCTACTGGGATAGGGTCAGCCGCGAGAGAGATCCTATAGATGAAATCAGATCTTAAGTGATGCGGCAAAATGAAGAGGCCGCTGGCTAACACCAGCGGCCTCTTCGCGTCTGTGGACGCAATAGTTGCAGGAATTGTTTTGCATGCGTATCCCTGTGCAATATCCAATTTGCGTTCGTATTGGATAGCGTGGAGCCGGATTTTAATCCGCCCGCGTGCAGCCTGACCACTCGACGGGAAGCCCCAGCCTGTAGAACAACACAGGATCAAGGTCTATCTCTTCCAGGTTCCCGTTTCCCCGTCGTACCCAAGATATTCCGTTTGCGTCGGTGAAGGCGATCTCGGTTGCTGTCACAACGTGCATTCCCGAGCCTCTGGTGGGAAGCCAAGCGAACCAAAACCCCGGGGGAAGAGTGCCGACGCATGTTCTGCAAGGGTAATCGCTTCGGTTTTCTTCTCCCTTGCGGGGCGGTCCGGCGCCTTGGAAGCCGACGCAGGTTACGATCACGTTGTAGACGGGCGCCTCGCTTTCGTTGCGGAGAGCAACTGATCTCCAAACAAAGCGTTTGTCATTAGGGCGAGCGCATTCGTTCGGTGCGGCTTCGTACCAGGAGGAAATACGTATCGGCTGATGACGCTTAATATCTTCCTTGCGGCTTTTCTTATTTAAATGCGTTTCATAGAGCGCGACTATCACTGCGGCTACCGTTGCTACTCCTACAATCCCTTGAATGATAACGTTGACAATGTCCAACATGGCCGCTCCTCGTTTTTCGTACGATCAGCTGCAGTTTAGCCTTAGTCTTGATTTTAGGTTGTATTGGATTATTGGCGCCGATTGCTGAGGCATTGTCCAATATGAAAATTCTGGCGCAATGACACTCTGTTGTTGCGTAATTACAGGCGAGCTAATTTGTTTTTCTGGCGAGGTTGCAAGGAGGATGGATGTGAGGCTTTTTCAGGCATTTGGCAAGAGCGTAAGTTATTCGGATTTGGTATCGGTTGATGGAGCGTTTTCTGCCGCTCACGTAAATTACGGCAAGTCGCCGTTATTCAATGGCATGAGCGGGGAGGCGCTTGCTGAACAATCGCGAAAAGGAAGCGTCTCGGATCAGGATCGACTCGAAGATGTTTTTAGTTCCATCTGGCTGTTTAATGGGACGGAAACAGGTCTCGGAAAAGCAGACCGACTGGATCTTTGGAAAAACTATTGGTTTGAGTACATCAACGCCTTCGATCGGCTTGTAGCGGCATTGCCGAACTCGGTGGTGACGGTTTATGTCGGCAGGCAAGCTATAGAAATCGGTTTCAAATATGCCATTCTATGCTCGAGTGGCGATATACCTAGAGGGCATGATCTGGGAAAGCTTGCTCGCCTATTCCTCTCTACGTATTCCGTCTCCGAAGAGTATATGAAGTGGGTCGATTCGTTTTGCGAACGGTATTGCCAATACATAGAGGGAGGTAATCCTGAGTATTTCAGATACCCTGAATACAAAGCAAACGCATTCTTTGCTGGAACCCGACTGGATCTCGGCTGGATTAACTACAACTTCGCACTGATACTCTTGAAGTTGATCCACTTTGTTCAATGCGACAATGAGTTTGAGTAAGAGTCGAGTGTTGCCGATAAGATGTATTCGTGCGTCCACTTGCGCTCAAACATGGACTTTCCGAAGAGGAAATCCTTGCGGCGTGGTCGAACTTCGTTAGAAGCCGGCAACGCCGAACCCCGCGAGAGAATCAGCGCGTCAGGGTCGGCTACGCTAAGATCACTCCGGGCGCGATCCAGATGGTGGGTATTGTGAAGCCATTCGGGGCGTTGGTCATTCACGCGATGACACCGCCCCAGAGAAGCGTGCTCGACGAGCCTATACAACAGGTGAGTTTCAGGGAGCCCAGCACCGGGGTGCAGGCGATCGACCGACGCGCCGAGCAGCTGGGTATCCGCAGATCCGACTACCTGCGCCAGCTTGTCGAGAACGATCTTCAGTGCGCCGGGATGATTTAGGCGGGAGGCATTCTCGAGGATTTCGGTATTGACGTTTTGGCATCGTGAACCGCTTTCAGACGGAATCGAAGGGATGCCCTCGCCCGCACGACTGATAGAGTCTGAGCTATAATCCATTTTTGAAAAAAGCCGAAAACGGCAAAATACAAAAATAGGAGTGCAAGTGAAGATCGCCAGGGACCGGTACCTCGATAGGCTCATCTCAAAAAAGCACAACGGGCTGGTGAAAGTGATTACCAGCGCACGGAGATGTGGGAAGTCGTATCTGCTATTCAACCCTCGGTAACGATCGGGAAAAGACGGCGTATCTGAAACGCCTTTTCGATGAGACTTACCTGCGCGATATCGTCGAATGTAATGGGATACGCAACGATGGCGAGCTTTCGGATTTGGTGGACGTGATCGCTTCGTCCGTCGGCTCGCTCACTAACCCGAGCAAATTGGAGAGGACTTTCAGGAGCGAGAAGCGCGCGCAGCTTTCCGCTCCGACGATCAAACGTTATCTGGATTACTTGGAAGACGCCTTCGTTGTCAGCCATGCAAAACGTTACGACGTTAAAGGCAAAAGGCATATTGGCAGCCCGATGAAATATTATTTCGAGGATATAGGATTGCGAAATGCCAGGCTCAACTTTCATCAGGAAGAGCCGACGCATCTTATGGAGAACGTCGTCTACAGCGAACTCGTCTCCTGCGGTCTCTCCGTGGATGTCGGTATCGTATATGCTCGCGAGGGCGACATAAGGAAGCAGATCGAGATTGATTTTGTCGCCAATGAGGGAAGCCATCGCTATTATGTGCAGAGCGCCTATGCGCTGCCGGACGATGGCAAACGGGCGCAGGAGGAGAGGCCGTTGCTTCGCGTTGCCGATTCCTTTAAAAAGATCATCGTGGTCGGGGGGAGCCGGAAGCCGTCCTATGACGAAAACGGTATTGTCACGATGGGGGTGAAGCAGTTTCTCCTCGACCCGGATAGCCTTGACGTGTAATGAGCTTCGTTTTTTTGCGACGGCGCCCGGCGTCGCGCCATCGTCGAGCGTCGCGCTGTCTACGGATCCAGGTCGAATGGTTTCGACCTCAAGGGCTCGCTCGACTCCCCTCCAGGCGATGGGTTACTGCCCGATATCGGAGATCCTGTCGATATCGTTCAAACGAAACGCCTGATCGTAAGGGATGGGGGCGCCGTCGGGCAACTCCCGCCAGAATGATTCGCTGTGAGTGTATCCGCTCAAAGCCGATGCCGTGCCGAATTGCTTCAACAGCAAGATGACGTTGTCCATGATCCGAAGGGCGTCTTTTCCGAGGATTTCGGTGTTGGCGTCCTGAACGGCGTACAACGCCTCCATCTCGTATCCGTTCGCGTCTTCCTCCCTGACCTCCAGATACCCCCTTTTCACGAGCGCGGCGAAAAGCGGCTCGTATCCGTCGATGATCGGCCCCATGGGGGCCCGCGCGTATTCCAGACCGGACAAAGATCGACCTTCGGCGGCAAAATACCCGAAGTCGGAATAGAAGAAAGCCTTGTTCAGACGGATTCGTCCGAGTCTGGGGATGCGGCTGGCGAAGTAGCGCGCCATCTCTCCGATGGCCTCCAGGCTCGGAGCTTTGAACCCGTTGTTGATGGAGGGTTCTGAGTTGTCGAAAAGGCCGACGAAGAGGTTCGAAAAGCGTATCACCCCATATTCCTGACGGCTTTTTCCTCGACTGTTTTGTTTCTTCGCGACAGCCTGCCTTTCCGCAGTCTCTTTTTGGCGCAGCGGTATTTCGCCTCCGTGCTTGGAGAGCAGATCGAGCATGTGATCCGGCGAGATTGCATCGCGGATCTGGCGATCGATGCTGCGCGTCTGGAGCGCTCCGTTTTCGTATCGGCTGATGGTAGCCGCTCCCAGCCCAAGCAGCTTCGCGAAGGAGGCTTGCGAGAGTCCGTACGATTCGTACGCACTATGGATTTGGGCGGGGGTGAGAAGGCCCTCTTTCGCTCTATAGGCGGAATAAGCGTTGTCGAGATTGCGGCGGCTCATGTCCTCCGTGGCGATCTCGTCCCCGCAATGGGGGCATACCGCATGGGACTGCATCGCCGAGATCTCCGTCCCTTTGACGCTGATGCGGTCGAATGTCTCGTATGGGTTGGCATCGACTACCGAATTGCATTTAGGGCAATACATACGGGGCATCGTCTACACCTCCATAGGGGTAGGAAAGAGGCTTTTCCGCTTCATGGAAAGAGACGCATAGGCACTCCAGCCCTTCGTCCGATCTGCCGATAACCATCTTGATGTAAACCTCTACTATGCGGTCATCGATTTTGACGAATCGTCCGAAGACCCATACGTCGTTCCTCTGAAGATCGCCGTCGTCGTAGCAGGGGCCTTTTGAATAATGGGCAACACTAAGCGATAGAACAATGTGCTTTGCGTCATCATGGCTCAATCCGTATGCCATTAAGAAAGCCATGTTCTTTTTCCGTGGCGAGATGACGAACGATCTGTTTGCGTAGCTTTTGATAAGACAAAGGTATTGCGCTATTCGCTTGCGGTCGATCATGCGTCCACCTTTGTCAATTGATAATATAATTCAACATAATACTGCTATCGACGATTGAACTCAATATAGAAATCATGGTGGAGAGGGCGAATTTGCTCTCAATCCGATATTGTCGAGTGGCGATATCGCCGGATTGTCCTATGGGATTTTCCAGCATCCCGTTCTCAGCATTCTTCTAGTCTGCCTGCTGAGGTCACCCGGAAGTTTTTTGCAAAAGATATATCTGCCAACGTGCGGCCGAGGGACAAACCCGGCATGTACCCCGTCCCGGAGGAGCCCATCTCTGAAGATTTGCGTGGGCGATCTCTTCGATTTCGTGGCGGGTCATGCGATGATAACGGGCGCAGTTGGAGGGAAACGCGATGGAAAGGCCGACCATGTCCGAAACAGATGAGCGCCGCGATATTGCCTCGCGCCCCTACAGGGGTGCGGGGTTCTCGATCATGGGGGATTCGATCAGCACGCTTGCGGGGTGGGTTCCCGATGGGTGGCGCGTCCACTACCAGGGGGAAGCGCGCATCGACGGCGTCGAGCGGTTCGAGGACACGTGGTGGGGGCGCGTGATCGGGCATTTTGGCGGGCATCTAGTGGCCAACTCGTCCTTTTCCGGGGCGACGGTGGAGGCGGCGGAGGGATTCGGGTTCCCGGCAGGCGACAGCGACGAGCGCGTCTGCGTGCTGGCGGGCGCTGGCGGCGAGCTGCCCGATGCAGTGATCGTGTTCATGGGGATCAACGACTACGGCTGGGGCGGTGCCCGCAACCAGGCGATGGGGCGCAGCGCGGCGGCTTCCGCGCGGCCCAAGGACTTTACCGAGCCGCGCGAGGTTGCCGCGACAGTGGGAGCAGAGGAGCTGGCGCGGTTCTGCCGCGCATATGCGGGTATGCTTGTCCGGATAGGGGAGCTGGCGCCCGATGCCAACATCTGGTGCGTGACGCTTGCGCCGGGCAGCGTCTCAACCTCAACTACGTCGGAGACCTGCTGGAAGTACCGCATTCGCGGCATCGATCTGGACGACTACAACCGCGTCATCCGCGAGGAGGCTGCCGCGGTGGGCGCGCATGTCGCCGACATGCGCGCGTTCGGCGTCGACTACGATGCCGTCGACGGCGTGCACCCCAGCGCACGGGGAATGGCGCAGATCGCTGCGATGATTGCGGCCCAGATGGAGGGCCGTCCCGTCGATCCCGCCGTGCTGCCCGAGCTGCGCGACGCCCAACGTTCGAAGCGCCGCTGCTTCCGCGAGAGCTGCGAGGGCTGCGAGCTTGCCGACCGCGACCCAACCCGCTGGACGCTCCTGTGCGCGGGGCCGAACGGTCGTTAAAACGCATTCGCGCAAGCAACGGCATAGGAATCGAGGAGGATTACGGCAGAAGGACGCAAGATCCATCGAAGAAACGCACGAGGTCTCAAGGGCAAGCCTCGGGCATTCGCGGAAGGTCGTGGCGCTATCGTTTCGGGAGCGTCGCCGCAAAGCGGCGTTTCCGTGTCGAGCGAAGGGGTGGCGGAATGCTCGACTCTTCAACAAATGGCAAAGTGCACGGCAAGGCCGCTTTCGATGGGGATGACTATTCGCCGGCGCATGTGATGATAGGCTCACGAAGCCGCGGAAGGGCGACATCGCTGGCGATTCCCCATCGTTGCACGGGCGAGCTCCCGCCCCGATCGCTGTCTCGCCTCGCGGGAAATGCGTTCGTCGTGTCGTCCAACCTCGCATTATGCCAGGCGGTGCGCGGCGAGGGGGATTTCATTCGGATGCTGAAGCTGCTTTGGGAAGCGTGCGGAACATACTGCACGTACGAGACGGGATTGAGCACCTAGAAAGCGGCTTTGTTCAATCTCGATCCTCTGATCGGATCTTCGGAGCTCATCGCGTTCTGCCGTAGGAATTCCTCGATTGGAGGCGCGGCTAAGATCGTGCGCGCCGCTCCCTATCTAGCGTGAGGCTCCGCCTCTCCTCGCGAGACCGATCTGGCATTGCTGCTCGGCCTGCCGGAGAGGTATGGGGGATTCGGGCTCGGGATTCCAAGGATGAACTGGGAAGTCGAGGCCAGCAAGGAGGCTTACGATATTTCCGGCAAAAGGTCGTTCAGATGCGATCTGTGCTGGCCGGATGCGAAGATCGATGTCGAATACCAAAGCGATTCGGAGCATCGCGGAGAAAGCTGTCGAATCGACGATTCCCGAAGGGCGAACGCGCTGATGTCAATGGGCTGGCATGTCATCGGCGTGACGAACAGCGAGGCGTCGAGCTTGTCGTCTTTGAACACGATCGCCGGATCGGTGAGAAGACGTTTGGGCAAGTGCGTGCAAACTCGGGTTGCGGATGTGGAGGGCCGCCGTTCGCGGTTGTGCGCGAAACTCGGATTGGCGAAGAGATGGTGAGGTGAGGGGACGCAGGTCGTCTTGAGCCCCCCGTTCGCATCTTGGGCATGGAAGATCTGCTCGGTGCGCGAAAAGTCGTGCCCCCGGTTTCGAAATCGGGATGTTTTCCCCGTAGTACACCCCTACGGGGGATGTGAGAGCGCCCGAAGCGGCGGTTTTCCCTGAGCCGTTGCCTTTTGCGGTACGGCAAGCCCCGGAAAACACGCGCGTGGTTTCCCGTTTTTGCCATCACTGGATGGACGGGGTGCACTTTGGGGATACTGCTCATTTTCTTCCGCTGCGCTTCAGCTTTTGAAAGCGGCATCCATTACCTCATGAGCGATTTCGGCATTTTCGAACCTCAGGCTGCAGTCCTCGGCTTTGGGGAAAGCGAGAAGAGGCAGGCTGCCGTACCAGACGGTCTTCTCGTCGAAGACGGCGAGACCCGACGGGACTGCGCTGTCGAACGACACCTCGCATCCGGCCCCCTCGAGTTTGGCGATCGCCGAGCTGAACTGGACGTCTCCTTTTTTCGATATCCGGTTCGGATCGGCATCCGGCAGCGGCTTCTTTCTGCATATCGTGCAGCTGATCGAGATTCCGCGTGCCGCCGCGCTCGCAAAATCCGCCTCCAGAGCGGACGCGAGCGCCATGCTCGCATACGGCGCGGCGATTCGGATGGAACGTTGCGCCGACGAGACGTCTTTGCGAAACGCCGTCCTGAACATCCCCGCATTCAAGAACACGCCTTCCTCTGCGGTTTTCGCCGTCTCCGTTGCGTTAACGATGGTTTTGTATCCAAGGCTCGCATATGTTTTCAATCGGCGTTTATACATGCGCTCCAGCATAGGGATGGAGACGTCGACGTAATCGTACGCAAACACCGCCGTCTTCCCCTTCGCCTCGCGATGAAGCCGTCCTGATTGCTGGGTAATGGCTCCGTCCCACGAGATGGGTGTTGCGAGGAAAAGAGCATCGAGGCGGGGCAGGTCGAATCCCTCTCCCAGGTAACTCTCCGTCGCGACGATGGCGAAGGGGTCTTTCTCCGATTCGGCCATCGCAAGGGTTTCGGCAATCGCTTCGCGGCGCTGCCGGGGAGTCCCTTCGCCGATCAGCAGCCGAGCCTTTCCGCCTGAGTGTTCGATGCCCCGCGCGAGCGTTCGCGCATGCTCCTTTCTTTTCGAGACGACGAGCGGCATCCTTCCCTCGTCGAGCGTTCGGACGACATCGGCGATGATGAGCGCATTGCGCGCCTTGTGCGCGCATAGTTTGTCGAGGATTTGGTTGAACGAAGCTCCCGGTTCAAGATCGGGAAGGCGTATCTGGGTGAAGCGGGGGATGTGCACGCGTTCGAACCCCTGGCGTCGCGCTTGATCTTTGGGGTCGACTTTGCAGCGAATCGGGCCGCACAGCATGAAGAGCGCATTGTCGAGCCCGTCGGCGCGCTTCGGGGTGGCCGATAGCCCGTACACCTTGCGGGCGGACACTGCTTTGAGGACGCATTCGAGCTGAGGGGCGGCGGCGTGATGGCATTCGTCGCAGATCACCAGTCCGTAGTCTTTGACGAGGGTTTTCGCCTCTCGGCCCCCTTCGGGGCTTTTCTCGACGAGCGATTGGAACGTGGCGACGTCGACGATGCCGCTCGGCTTGTTTCTGCCCGCTCCTATCTGACCGATAAGGCACGGCTTGCGTTTGCTGGGTTTCCCTGATGGAGTAAGGGGGCGGTCTTTCCCCTCCTCGATCTCGAGGAATGCGGCGAGTTTCTCGATCCACTGGCTGACGAGGGCTGTTTTCGGAACGATGATGAGCGCGGAGCGAGCGATGCGCGAGATCAAGTATGCCCCGATCACCGTTTTGCCGAAGCCCGTAGGAGCGGAGAGGATGCCGTCATCGTGCTCGAGCAGCCGCTCTGCGGCTTCGGCTTGGTCGGGCCTCAACTCGCCTTTGAACCGGACATCGATCGGGCGTCCTTCGGCTCTTTCATCGGAGATCGCATGACGGACTCCGACGCGTTCCAAAAGCGCGATGAGCGAGGCGCCGCACCCGCGGGGCAAGGCTACGGATCCATCCCGCAATTCGCCGAAATAGAAGATTCGGGGCTTGCCGTATACGGACTGGTGCATCGCCTGGGCGCGATAGAACTCCGGGTTCGCGAAGGCGGCGAGCCGTCGAATCGAGTCTTCGGCAGCCGGGGTGAGCCCTATTTCGGGAACGAGGATCATGTCGGACTTGACGATGCGCACGGGATTGGGAAAATCGGACGGAGAGAGGGCGCTGACGAGACGCGAGAGTCGCGATGCAGGGGATCTTGTTGGGCGGGATCCGCTGCTATTGCCCGGCCATGCCTGCGAGAAGCCGCAAACGGCGTCCGGAGAGCGCTCGTCCGCGATTCTTTTCGCCTGCGATTCCGTGATCTTTTTTATCCGGGACAGGAAAAGCCACTGATCAGGGTGCGGCCGAAGCTCGTCGTCGACGAAAACGCTGTTGCCCGCGCGTTGGGCGCGCCCCTGAAAAGGGAGCGCGATGGGGTTGCCGAACCCTCCGTCGGGAACGTTGTCCTGGGCGGGGATCAGACGATCGTAGGCTCCAAAGCCAAGCGATGGAGCCTTTCTCATCGCGTCGGTGATGATGATCGTGCCGAGTTCGCGGGCGAGCTTGGCCTCCACGGGCTTTTCGAAGAAGATCCACGCATGGCCGCCCTCGCCCGACCGCGAGCGTTCCACCGCGACGTCGATCTCAAGCGAGCGAGCCGCATCTCGATAGGCGGCCACCGCGTCCCGCCAGCCGTCCTTATCGAAGTCGGCGACAAGGACGGACGTCTTGCCGTCGGAGTCGATCGGATAGAGCGCTATGACGTCTTTGAAGGATTCGCTTGCGCCTTTGATGTGCGACAGGATCGCGCGATCGGAAAGCGGGGCGAAAGTCCGCGCGCCGCATTCGGCGCAATGCGCTTTCGAATTCGAACATTTGGGACACACGCCCCTTTTCCATTCGTTTTCGCAAGCGGGGGCGTAGCCTATCCCGCCGTCTTTTCTGCGGTATCCGTGGGCGAAAACGTCCTGCCTTCCCTTGAACAGGCTTCGGAAAAGCCCGATCTTCTTCGCGGCGGCGCTTGCGGCGGTAACGATCCCTTCCGAATCTGCCGCCTCTTCGAATCTTCTCGCTCCTTCGAGCCACTCGCGATCCGTCGCGTACCTCAGCTCGCCGGCTTCGTTCCGGCATTCCACGATGACTTGCCGTTCGTCCTCGATGTGGGGGACGGCTCGCTCCATCGTATAGCGCGATTTGCCGAACAGGGCGTAGCGTTTGCCGATCATGGGCACCAGCTCCTGGGATCGTGGGGTTGTCGGCGCGCAGCGGCGGTTGAATGCCTTCCATCCGACAATGATGCGCCAGGGGAATGCGTCGTGCAAGGCGCATTAAGGAGGAAAGTTGCGCTGTCGCTTTCCGAAATGAGCAGTATCGGGCGAAGTGCACCTCGGCGTTTGCAGCTCATCGTGTGGGGATTGTTTCAGGTGTCGGTGCAGATGAAGGGCCGATGCTACAATGGGCGGAGTTTTACCTGCCGGAGGTTTCGCCCGCAGGGCTCCGTTCGGGCTGGTCGCAGCCGGACGAGGCTCCTCGCCGGGCGAAAGGGCGGCGGCATGCCAAGACGGCGCGCCCGCTCGGATGCTGTCCCTCCGGCCCGTTCAGGAGGTGACGCGTGGCTTCACGCTCGATGAAAAACCGGCATAGCACCAAGCAGAAGCGCGGTTCCACGATCTTTCTCGCGATCCTCGCCGTCATCGGCACGGCGCTCATCGCCGGTGCGATCGGAGTCTGGGCCCTGTGCACCTCGTGGCTGCAGGACCTGCCCGACCCCGCCGAGGTCAACGCCTACAACGAGGCGCGCACCACCACGATCCTCGCCAGCGACGAGACCACGGTCCTCGCCGAGTTCCAGCTTGAGAACCGCACTCCCGTCGAGCTGTCCGAGGTGAGCCAGTACGTGCTGCTTGCCACGGTCGATACCGAGGACGAGCGCTTCTACGAGCACAACGGCGTCGACCTGGCCGGCATCGCGCGCGCCGTCGTCGTCAACATCACCGGCGGCCAGGAAGGCGCCTCTACCATCACGCAGCAGCTCGTGCGCCAGACCATCCTGTCTTCGGAGATGAACGAGATCTCCATCAAGCGCAAGGTGCGCGAGATCGACCTCGCCCTGCAGGTGGAGAAGCTCTACTCCAAAGACGAGATCCTCCAGATGTACCTCAACACCATCAATTACGGCTCGGGCGCTTACGGCATCCAGGCCGCGGCGGAGCGCTACTTCTCGAAAAACGCGAGCGACCTCACGCTGGTCGAGGCTGCCACCCTCGTGGGCATCCCCCAATCGCCGACCTACAACAACCCCATCGACAACCCCGACAACTGCCTGGAGCGCCGCAACCTGGTGCTCAACCGCATGCTGACCAACGGCGACATCACGCAGGAGGAGTACGACGCCGCCGTGGCGACGCCGCTCGAGCTCAACGTCTCCGACATCAGCACCGACGGCATCTACAAATACCCCTACTTCACGAGCTACGTGCGCGACACGCTGCTCAACGACTACGCCTACACCTCCGACGAGCTGTTCCAGGGCGGTCTGACGGTGATCACCACGATCGATCCCAAGACCCAGGACGCTGCCGAGGCCGCCGCCGCCACCAAGCTGGCGTCGTGCGATCCGGCGCTCGTGGTCGGGTCGGTCGCCATCGATCCCGACAACGGCTACATCCGTGCGATGGTCGGCGGCAAGGATTGGGCGAGCAACAAGGTCAACGTCGCCACCGGCTCGGGCGGCGGCGGTCGTCCGGCGGGCTCGACCTTCAAGACCTACACGCTGGTCGCCGCCATCGAGGCGGGCATCGATCCCGAGACGACCTACGTCGACTGCTCCTCGACCGCCGAGCTGCCCGGGTGGAACGTCCACAACTTCGGCTACACCAACTACGGCACGCGCACCATCGCCCGCGCGTTCGCGGTGTCGTCCAACACCGGCTTCGCGCGCATCGCGATGTCGCTGGGTCCCGAGAAGATCGTGGAGACCGCGCACCGCATGGGCATCGAGTCCGACCTGGTCGCCGAGGGCGGCTTGACGCTGGGCGCCGACTCGTCGCCGGTCACGCCGCTCGAGATGGCCGACGCCTACGCGACCATCGCCAACGGCGGCACGCACTACGAGGCCACGCCGATCGTCAAGGTCATCGATTCGGACGGCAACACCCTGATCGACAACACCAACCCCGAGGGCGTGCGCGTCCTCAGCCCCGAGGTCGCGCACGCGGCGACCGAGGTCATGAAGCGCGTCGTCAACACCTCCGAGGGCACGGGCCGAAACGCCGTGCTGTCGAGCGGCCAGCCGGTCGCCGGCAAGACGGGCACCCAGGAGAACTACATGGACATCTGGTTCTGCGGCATCACGCCACAGCTTTCCGTGGCGTGCTGGATCGGCGATCCGAACAACCAGGTTGCCGTGGGCAACGCCGGTATGGATGACTTCTTCCACAACTTCATGGAGACCGCGCTGGCGGGCCAGCCCGTCGAGCAGTTCCCCGAGGCGGGCGATCCCGAGTATAAGGACTACAAGGACGACAAGTACAAGATCAACGCCGGTCCTTCCGAGGAGGAGCTGGCCGCTGCCGCCGAGGCGCAGCGTCGCGCGGAGGCTGAGGCCGAGGACGATGCCGAGGATGAGCCTGCGGCGGGCGATGGCTCTGATACCGGCGATACCGGCGGCACGGGAGGCACTGGAGGCGGCGACACCGGCCAGACCCCGGGCGGCACGACCCCGGGCGGCGGTACGGGAGACGGCGGAGGCGGAGATCCTTCCGGCGGAACCGGAGGCACCGGCGGCGGTGGCGGAACCGGCGGCGGGACGACCCCCGAAGCGTAGCAGTGGACGACGGCGGGCTTGCCGCCGATGACGAGCGAACCGATAAGGAGAAACCCATCCATGGCATTTTCGATGAGCACCACCAAGGTGAAGGCGGTCGGCGCCGTCGTCGCGGCGACGTTGGCGATCGGCGCGCTTGCAGGCTGCACGGGCCAGACGGCGGGCAGCGAGCAGCAGGACGTCAACCGTCAGTACCTGTCCCAGGTCAACCAGGTGATGGACGATCTGGAGACCTCGCTTGCCAGCTTCACCGACGCCGTTTCGCGCAATGACGTCGTGGGCATGCAGACCCAGGCCGAGAACGCCCTGTCGAAGCTCGACAGCCTGGACTCCATCGAGGCGCCCGAGGAGCTTTCCGAGGTGCAGCAGAGCTACCAGGACGGCACTGCGCAGCTGCGCGAGGCCCTCAGCAGCTACGTCGCCCTCTACACCGAGATCAGCAGCGCGACGGAGTCCCAGCCGTTCGACTGGTCGACCTATGACGCGCGCCTCGCCGAGATCCAGGAGAGCTACGATGCGGGCATCGACGCCCTCGAGGCGGGCGACAAGGCCGCGGCCGAGGTCGAGGGCGGCGCGCAGGGCGCTGCCTCGGATCAGCAGGCTGCCGGCGGCGACCAGAAGCAGGACGGAGCCGCCGCCCAGTAGTCCAGGGCCGGCCGAGCGTTAGGAAACCGGGCATGCGCCGTCTCGCGACGGCAGTAAGAGACGAGGGCCCCGCCCGCCGCGGAGATGAAGCGGCGGGCGGGCCCCTCGCATGTCGAACGGCGCTGGAACGCGGGCATGCCGAAGGGCGCTAGGCGGCGGGGCCGGTCGACACGGTGAGCACCACCATGCCGTCCCGCGCCTCCTGCGAGATTACGATGCCGGCGGGCACCGTGTCAGAGGACGCCTCGAGGTAGCCCGCCTCGTATCCCGCGAGCGTTTGCGCCGCCTGCTCGAGCGTCTGGCCCACGGCGCTCGGCGCGGTGGAGGGATCGCCGTAGTCGCGCTCGGCCTCTTCCGCGCGCTCCGCCTGCTGCCGCTCGGTGCCGTAGCGGGCTTTTTGGCGCTGGTTGAAATCATTTCGGTAATCCGGCTTCTCCGTGGAGGGGAAGGGCTGCACCGGCGTGCCGGCGAGCGCGCGGCTCATGAAATCCTGCCAGAACGCGTTGCAGTTGAGCCACGACGCCGTGGAGATGCTTCCGGCGGGGTTGCCGATCCATGTCGCGCACGACAGGGTCGGGCTGTATCCCACCAGCCAATGGTCGGCGAAATTGTCCGACGTGCCGGTCTTGCCCGCCACGGGCTGTCCGTTCCAGGGGCTGGATCCGTACGCGGTGCCCTCGCTGCTCTCGAACACCGTGCGCAGCACCTGCGTGACGGCTCCCGCGACGCGCTCGTCCAGGACGCGGGCGGAGGTGTCGGGGGCTTCGTAGACCGTCTCGCCGGCGGAGTTGACGATGCGCGTCACCACGACGGCGTCGTGGCGCACCCCGCCCGAGGCGAGCGTCGCGTAGGCGGACGCCATCTCAAGCGGCGTCACCGCCGAGGAGCCCAGCGTCAGCGTGGGCACGGCGTCGAGGTCGGAGGTTATCCCCATCTCGTGGGCGAGATCCGCCACGGTCTGAGGCCCCAGCTCCTGGATCAGGCGCACGTAGCCGGTGTTGGACGACACCGCCGTGGCGCGCTGGATGGAGCGGATGCCGTAGTTCGCGTTGCCGAAGTTCTCGATGCGCGTGTTCTCCGCTCCCACGGTCATCGGGGAGGTGCAGTCGATCAGGGTGGCGGGGTCGATTCCCGCTTTGATGGCGGCGGCGAGCGTGAACGCCTTGAACGACGACCCGGCCTGCCGTCCGCTTCCGCCCGACCCCGTCGCCAGGTTGACCTGGCCGCTTTCCGCCGCCGTGTAATCCTTGCCGCCCACCATGGCGCGCACGTGCCCGTTGCCGGGGTCGATGGCGACCAGCGCGGCGTCGAGCTCGGGGGCCATGCGCGCGAGCTGGGCGTCGCGCGCCGCCTCGGCCTCCGCCTGAAGCGCCGGGTCGAGGGTGGTGTAGATCGTCAGCCCGCCTTCGAACAGGTCCGCGTAGGAGCAGCCGTACGGGTTGTCCTCGCGCAGCAGCTCGTCGCGCACGTAGCTCGTGAAATACGGATAGGCGTAGATCCCGTCGGCGGGCGCGTCGGGCGCGGGGTTGAGCCCGAGCGGCTCGGCGGCCGCGGCGTCGTGCTCCTCCTGGGAGATGTGGCCCGCCTGCAGCATGCGCTCGAGGACGAGGTCGCGGCGTTCGAGGCACTCCTCGGGGTGGGTCTTGGGGTTGAGGTACTCGGGCGATTGAGGGATGCCGACGAGCGTGGCGGCCTGGGCGAGCGTCAGATCGAGCGCCGAGACCTGGAAGTAGTTCTGGGCGGCGGCCTGGATGCCGTAGCAGCCGTCGCCGTAGTTGATCGTGTTGAGGTACATCTGGAGGATCTCGTCTTTGGAGTAGGCCTTCTCCATCTCGACGGCCAGCTCGATCTCGCGCGCCTTCCGCTCGAAGGTGATGTCGTTGGCCTCCTGAGACAGGACCGTGTTGCGCACGAGCTGCTGGGTGATGGTCGAGCCGCCCTCGATGGCGCCGCCGGTCAGGTTGTTGACGACGGCGCGCGCGATGCCGACGAGGTCGGCGCCGTTGTGCTCGTAGAAGCGGATGTCCTCGGTGTCGACGGTCCCCCATACGACGTAATCGCTGATCTGGTCGCGGGTGACGGGATCGCGCTTCTCCAGCTGGAACCGCGCGAGCAGGGTGGTGCCGTCGGCGGCGTACATCACCGACTCCTGGGCGTAGCTGAACGCGTCGGTGTTCTGGAGGTCGGGGACGTCCTGGGTCCATCCGTCCACCAGGCGCAGCATGCCGACGACGCCCGCCCAGGCGGCGAATCCGACGGCGAGCAGCGCGAAGAGGAGCGTCCATGCGAGGGCATGGGTGCGCGATTGCCGCTGTTTGCGCCGATTCTTCATGATTGAATTATACTAGCTACCCGTATCGCCACGATCATCGTACCGCCCACCAGCAAGGATGCCCCCATGAACGCACATCCCTCCCGCTTCCACGCAGACAAACCCGCATCCGCCGCGCATCCCGCCGAGGGTCGCGCGACCGGTCCCGCATGCGGGGTCGAGCTCCTCGCCCCGGCGGGCAGCATGGCCGCGCTGCATGCCGCGGTGAGCGCGGGCGCGGACGCCGTGTACCTGGGCATGGAATCGTTCAACGCCCGCCGCGGAGCGGACAACTTCACCGCCGAGACGCTCGCGGAGGCGTGCGCGTACGCCCATCTACGCGGCGCGCGCGTGTACGTGACGATGAACATCGCCGTGCTTCCCGACGAGATGCGCGCGGCGCTGGACGCGGCATGCCGGGCGTACCGGGCGGGCGTCGACGCGTTCATCGTGCAGGACATCGGCCTCGCCGCGGCGCTGCGCGAGATGCTGCCGCAGGCGCGCCTGCACATCTCGACCCAGATGAACACGCACAACATCGCCGGAATCGAGGCGGCGGCGCGCTTGGGCGCCTCGCGCGTGACGTTGGCGCGCGAGCTGTCCCTCGGCGAGATCGAGCTGCTCTCGCGCGAGGCGCGTGCGCGCGGCATGGAGGTGGAGACGTTCGCCCACGGCGCTCTGTGCGTGTGCTACTCGGGGCAGTGCTTCATGTCGTCGCTGATCGGCGGTCGCTCCGCCAACCGCGGCATGTGCGCCCAGGCCTGCCGCCTCCCGTACGAGCTGCGCGCGGCGGGCGAGGGCGCGCTGCCGGCGCCGGGCGAGCACCTGCTCTCGCCGCGCGATCTGTGCTCGATCGACCTGCTGCCGGAGCTCGTGCGTGCGGGCGCCGCGTCGCTCAAGCTGGAGGGCCGCATGAAGTCGCCCGACTACGTGCATGCGGTGACCTCGGTGTACCGCGCTGTCCTGGACCGCGTGCTGGCCGCGGAGGCGGCGCGCGCGGAGGGCGCCGGGTCCGACGGGGGTGAGGACGCGCGGGAGGACGTGCGCGCCACCGACGAGGAGCGCCGCGTGCTCGCCGAGGCGTTCTCGCGCGGGTTCACGACGGCCTACCTCGAGGGCGAGCGCGGCAACGACATCATGAGCTACGGGCGGCCCAACAACCGCGGCGTGCTGGTCGGCCGCGTCGCCTCGGTGCGCGACGGCAAAGCGGCGATCGCCGTCCAGCGCGAGCTGGCGTGCGGCGATGTCCTGGAGTTTTGGACCAAGCGCGGGCATTTCGCCTACACGCTCGACGAGATCCGCCTCGACCGCTCGGGCAACGTGCTCACCGAGCCGGACCGCCCGGTGGGCAAGGGCGACCGCGTGTTCCGCGTGAGAAGCGCCGCGGATGCGTTCTCCGACGATCTCGCCGAGCCGCGCGTGCCGGTCGAGGGCCGCGTGCGGATGCGCCTGGGGGAGCCCCTTCGAATCGAGTTCCGCCTGGCGGGGGACGGGAACCCCCGCGCCCGTGACGGCCGCGTCCTCCCTGCGGTCGGCGTCGCCGAGGGGTCCGAGATGGAGCCGGCCCGCACCAAGGCCGTCACGGCGGAGGACGTGCGCGCCCATGTGAATCGTCTCGGCACGTCGCCGTACCGCCTGGAATCGCTCGCCATCGACCTCGACGAGGGCGTGGGTGTCGGCTTCTCGCTGCTGCACCGCGTCCGCGCGGCGGCGCTCGAGGACCTGACGCGGCAGCTGCTCGAACCGTGGGCGGATCGGGAGGATGCGGTATCGCGCATGGGCGGAATCGGCGCGAAGCGGAAGGGCCGCCGCCGCGACGCCGTGCGGGATTGCCTCGTCGTCGCGCTGGCGACCAATCCCGCCTGCGCGCGCGTCGCCAAGCGCGCGGGGGCCGATGCGGTCTATGTTCCCGCGCTCGAGTACAAGCGCGGCGGGGCGCTCGTCGCGGGCCTGCGCTCCGACGAGGTCGATCAGGCGGGCTATCCCAAGCAGTGCGTGGTCGCTCTGCCGGCGATCGAGCATGAGGCGGTCGGCCGCTCGCGCGAGGCGCTCGTCGGCGACGCCGACGCCTGGGAGCGCGTCGTGCCCGGGCGCCCCGTCCTCGCCGACAGCCTGGGCGCGCTCGTGCACGCGGCGGATTGCGGCGCCGAGCCCGAGGCGGGTCCGCACCTGCCCGTCGTCAACGAGCTCGCGCTCGCCTGCGCGGCCGATCTGGGCGCGCGCCGCGTCTGGCTCTCGCCCGAGCTCACGCTGCGCCAGATCGAGGAGCTCGGCGCCGTCTCGCCCGTGCCGCTGGGTCTTGCCGTCATCGGCGCGCAGGAGCTCATGGTCACCGAGCACTGCCTGCTCATGAGCCAGGGCCCCTGCAACCAGGACTGCGCGTCGTGCCCGCGGCGCTCCAAGCCGCACGTCCTGCGCGATCGCAAGGGCTACGATTTCCCGGTCTACACCGACGCGCTCGGGCGCGGCCATCTGCACAACGGGGTCGTGCTCGACATCGCGCACCTCGCCCCCGAGCTCATCGCGGCTGGCGTTTCCGCGTTCATGGTGGACACCACGCTCATGTCGATGGAGGACGCCGGCACCGCCGTCGCCCGCGCGGTCAGGGCGCGCGACCTCGCGCTGCGCGACGGGTCGACCGTCCCCAAGGCATCGGGCGCCACGACGGGCCATCTGTTCCGCGGGGTCTCGTAGGCGGATCGCCGCGGCGCGTTCGCGGAGACGGGCTGCCCCCTCGCGCTACGGGGTGGGATGTCCCATGCGCAGCGAGGCGCCGCGGCGAGGCGCTCCTCGTGCCGTCGCGCAGCCCGTGCTGTCGCGCAGCCCGTGCTGTCGCGCGCTCCGTATCGCCTTCTAGCGTCTCTTATTCAACCATGAGGATAAAGTTACCGAATCGTAGCCGCGGCGCAGGGGCACTTGTGGCAAAATAATTCAGTTCGGACAACCCGTATCCCGCACCTTTGCCACAAGGCCCGAACGGTCTTAGGCAGCCGCGCGAGACGCAAGGCGACTAGGAAGAGAGCTTGGAAGCATAATGGCAACCGGCAGCGAATCCCGTAAAAAGAAGAGGCCGTCCTCGAAAACCGAGGCCAGGAAGAACATCTGGCTGCTTATCCTGTGCACGGTCCTCGCCATCGGCGCGATCTTCATGTTCACGCCGCCCCAGGAGAAGATCAACCAGGGCCTCGACATCCAAGGCGGCCTGTCGGTGGTCCTCACGGCGACGGGGGAGGACGGCCAGGCGCCGTCCAACGAGGACATGGAGACCAGCCGCGAGATCATCGAGAGCCGCGTGAACGCGCTCGGCGCCTCCGAGGCGTCGGTCCAGGTGCAGGGCACCAACCAGATCCTCGTGCAGATCCCCGGCCTGTCCGACACCGAGCAGGCGCTCAACACCATCGGCCGCACCGGCAGCCTGGTGTTCGCCCGCCTCGACTCGTTCACCGACGAGAACGTCGTGAGCCAGATCGAGAACGGCAACTACGGCAGCGAGGGCGTGATCTACGACGACTTCGGCAACGCGTTCCCCTCGGGCGAGACCACCGAGCTCGAGGTCGCGGAGGGCACTTACACGCCCCTGATCACCGGCGCCAACATCACCAACGTGACGATCGGCCAGGAAAGCCAGACCTCCGCCGACTACGCCGTCAACATCGACCTCGACTCCGCGGGCGCCGCCGCGTTCGAGCAGGCGACCGAGGAGCTCGTGTCGACCAACGGCCGCATCGTCATCATCCTGGACGGCGTGGTGCAAAGCGCCCCGGCGGTGCAGAGCGTCATCCCGGGCGGCCAGGTGTCCATCACCGGCGGCTACACGCTCGAGGATGCGCAGAGCCTGCGCACCGTGCTGGAGTCCGGCTCGCTCCCCATCAACTTCGAGTACTCGCAAAGCCAGGTCGTGGGACCGACGCTCGGCCAGGACGCGCTCGCGTCCGGCGTGGTCGTCGCGCTCATCGGCTTTGCCGTCGTGCTCCTGTACCTGCTGTTCTTCTACCGCGGGCTGGGCCTCATCGCCGCCGCGATGATGGCGGTCTTCGCAGTGTTCTACCTGGGCCTGCTCGCCCTGCTGTCGCACTTCGGGCTGTTCAGCCTGTCGCTTGCGGGCCTTGCCGGCATCGTGCTTACCATCGGCATGGCTGCCGACTCCTCGATCCTCATCATGGAGCGCTTCCGCGAGGAGATCCGCATGGGCCGCAAGATCCACAACGCCGCCAAGACCGGCGTGTGGCACGGCATCACCACCTCCATCGACGCCGACCTGGTCACGCTCGTCAGCGCGCTCACGCTGTTCTTCCTGGCGGCGGCGTCGGTCAAGGGCTTCGGCCTGACGCTGGCGCTGGGCATCCTGTGCGATTTGGTCGCGATGCTGGTGTTCTTCATGCCGGTCATCCGTCTGCTTGCCCCCAACGTCATCCCCAGGCATCCCGCGTTCTGGGAGGTCAAGGACTGCCTCGACCTCGCCGAGGCGGAGCGTGCGGGCGCGCTCACCCGCAAGCCGCGCGGCCGCTTCATCAAGCGCGACATCGATTTCCTGGGCAAGCGCAAGATCTTCTTCGGCATCGCCGCCGTCATGATCGTGGCCGCGTTCGCCATCGTGGGCATCCGCGGCATGAACTTCGGCATCGAGTTCCAAGGCGGCACGTCCATCAGCATGCATGACACGGGCGATGTGACCATCGAGCAGGTGCGCGACGCGTTCGACGCCGCGGGCGAGCCCGACGCCGTGGTGCAGACGACGTCCTCCGACGGCGAGGCGGGATTCCTGGTGCGCACGGCGGACACCTCGGCCGAAAGCGCCGCGGCGGTCGCCAACCAGGTGGCGGACCAGTTCGGATGGTCGCACGACTCCATCGAGGTCACGACCATCGGGCCCGACTGGGGAGCCGGCGTCATCCAGGCCTCGGTGATCGCGCTTCTGGTGTCGTTCGCGCTGATCATCGCCTACATCGCCGTCCGCTTCGAATACAAGATGGGCGTGTGCGCCATCATCGCCCTGCTGCATGACATCATCATCGTGGTGGGCGTGTACGCCCTGGTGGGACGCGAGGTGACGCCGAACGCCGTCGCCGCTTTGCTGACGATCCTCGGCTACTCGCTCTACGACAAGGTCGTCGTGTTCCACCGCATCAACGAGAACATGAAGGACGACGAGGGCAAGTGCACGTTCATGACGATGGCCAACCGCTCCCTCAACCAGGTCATCATCCGCACGATGAACACCTCCATCGCGCAGCTGGTCCCGGTCGTCGCGATGCTGCTGTTCGGCGGCGAGACGCTCAAGGACTTCGCGTTCGCCATGACCATCGGCCTGATCTGCGGCGCGTACTCGACGATCTCGGTCGCGACGCCGCTGTACAGCATCTGGAAGACGCGCGAGGCCAAGTACGCGCATCTCGCCAAGAAGTACGGCCCCGAGGTGCAGCGCTGCTACCTGGGCTACCTGCCGAGCGATCCGCGCGTGAAGGGGCTGCTCGCCGCGATCGAGTCGGGCGAGGCGGAGACGGGCGACGCCGTCCCGGCGACGGACGCCGCTCGGGGTGGTGCCGATGGCGCACCCGACGGCTCCGGATCCGAGAAGGCGGATCAGCCCGCTTCGTCCGAGGCTGAGACGAAGGGCGCCGAAGACGGAACGGCGAGGTTTGCGGCTTCCGGTGATGAGGCCAAGGAGAAGATGGCCCAGCGCCGCCGCCAGACCCGCGCGCAGCGACGCGGCAAATAGCGTTTCCGACGCCTAGCCGTCGAAGCGACGATCCTGTCGAAAAGGGGCCTTCGGGCCCCTTTTCCGCTATCGGGGGAGGATCCGCGCCGTGTCCCAGCTGCGGATGCGCGCGCAGGCTCCTGCGACGTCGAGCACGCCGTAGGCGAATCCGCGGCGGACCAGCTCGGCGGGCAGCAAACCGTCGTACTTATCGAACAGGGGGATCTCCTGGGGGTAGAGCAGCTCCAGGGGGTCGAGCCGGCCCGCCTCGTAGGCGTCCGCGACGCGGGCGAGCTCGAGCATGAGCTCCTCGGCCGAGCCGGGCATCTTGAATTGGATGAAATACGGTCGCGAGGCCTCGATCCCCTTCAGCCCCAGAAGCGGCGCCACCTTGATCTTGATGATGCGCTCGAGCGCCAGAAACGCGTACGTGCCCAGCCACGGCAGAAGGCACCAGGCGTTTCCGCCCAGGTTCACCAGGGGCAGCTCGGCGAGCCCGGCGTTGCCGGCGACGCGGCGCGCGAGGCCCAGGCGCGCGACGGCGTTGCGCATGAGGTAGGGGTAGGAGGCGTCTTCCCGCAGCACGCGGCGCATCCGCTCGAGCACGTGCGTGTCGATGTCCCCCGGGCAGTCCCCGAAATACGCCGGCACCTTGCCTCTCACCTGCGTGCAGTACACGAGATGCCGCTTGTGGTCCACCTCGTCGACCACCCAGACATGCCCGGCGATGGCGATCTTCTCGCCGGCGGGGGGCGGTTGCACGATGGTGCCGATCTCCTGCGATTCGCTGCGGACGGTGTATTCCTCGTTCTCCTGGAACACCGCGTAGAACTTGAACGAGTTGACGATGCGCTCGCCGGCGAGGCCGACGATCAGCCCGCCCGCCTCGGTGGGTTCGACGAGGTCGGTGTCGATCAGATGCCTCAGCAGCAGGCGGAAATCGTCCTGCGTCACACGGTGGAACGGAGCGAGCGGCAGCACGCGCGCGGCGAGCGCGGCGGGGGAGAGCTCTCCTTCCGCGGCCAGCGTCGCCAGCGTCTGGTGCAGCAGCAAACTGTAGGGCAGCCGGTCGAGCCGCGGAGGCTCCACCCAGCGCTCCTCGACGTAGAGCTGCACGAGGGCGATGCCCTGCAGCAGCTTCCACGGGATGCTCTCGGGCGTCATGGAGCGCGCCTCGGGCTGCTCCTCGCGCATGACGAACCACATCTCTTGGGGTGCGCCGCGCCGTCCGGTGCGGCCCATGCGCTGGAGGAACGATGACACCGTGAACGGCGCGTCGATCTGGAAGGCGCGCTCGAGCCGCCCGATGTCGATGCCGAGCTCGAGGGTCGCGGTGGTGACGGTGGTGAGGTTCGACTCCTCGTCCTTCATCAGGGCCTCGGCGCTCTCGCGGAACGACGCCGACAGATTGCCGTGATGGATGAGGAACCGGTCGGGCTGTCCGTTCGCCTCGCAATACTGCCGCAGCGTCGTGCAGACCGCCTCCGCCTCCTCCCGCGAGTTGACGAACACAAGGCACTTCTTGCCGCGCGTGTGCTCGAAGATATACCCCATCCCCGGATCCGCCGCCGCAGGAGCGGTGTCGGTAGGAGGCTCGATCGGAGGCCGATCCGGATCGCCGCCGAACCGGTCAGCGTCACCGCCCTCCGCAAAGCTGCGAGCAGAACCCTCTTTTCCAAGAGAAGCGCTTCTGTCAATGAGCATCGCATCCGCCTCAACCGAGGTCGCGCAGGCGTTGGGAAGAGGGCAGGGGTTTTCA
>ERZ1034920.209-NODE-209-length-48271-cov-66.046603_pt1 | contig 48271 bp, 44 predicted proteins | sample MGYA00520688_ERZ1034920 | MGnify/ENA primary metagenome ERZ1034920 (study PRJEB33766, sample SAMN09781785) | gut metagenome | biome: gut microbiome | host: Homo sapiens | place: Madagascar | study: EMG produced TPA metagenomics assembly of the PRJNA485056 data... | reverse complement strand
ATCCATTGATATCTCTCCATATTAATATTTATTTTTTAGTTCTTGAAAGTGCGTAGTTCACTTCATCAAGTTTTTTTACTTTATCTCCAAGCATTATTTTTTCAGCTTCTTCAAGAATTTGAGTTACCATAAACCCGTTATCACCGTCTGAACGAGCTTTTTTGCCGGATGCACAACAACTTACAAAGTGTTGGCATTCAAGTTTAAGAGGTTCAATTTCAAGATAATCAAGTTTGATGTTTTGTGTATTATCTTTTACGAAGTTATCGTAAATTACAAGTTTGTTTTCTGGAACAGTGTCATCTAAAATAGCGGTAGCTTTTGTTCCTCTAACAAGTAGCTGAACATGTTTTCTCGGAGTAATCCAGCTTTCTGAAATGTGACCTAAAACGCCATCTTCAAACTGAATTCCAACGTGTGTAATATCCATGATTTCGTTTTGATCCGAAGAACAACCCATTGCAGAAACTACATGAACAGGAGCCTTGCCGATTACGTAAGAAATCATTGAAACATCATGCGGAGCTAAATCCCACATAACACTTCTATCATTCTTGAAATAGTTAACATTCAATCTGTCGCTTTGAGCATAAATAATTTTCCCTAAGACACCCTCTTCAATAAGCATTTTAAGTCTGTTTACTGCAGGATGGTATAACAATAAGTGACCAACCATTAAGACTAAACCTTTTTCGTGTGCAAGTTGAGATAAATCTCTAGCTTCTGCAGCTACTGTAGAAATAGGTTTTTCTACGTAAACATTTTTGCCGGCTTCTAACATTGCTTTAACCATCTTGTAGTGAGTGTGGCTAGGAGTTACAACACAAACTCCGGTAATTTCTCTATTGTTAATGATGTCATGAAAATCTTTTGTTATTTTAACACCGGGATATTGTTCAGTAACTTTTTTCAAGTTTTCATCATCAATATCGCAAACTGTGTCAAGTACGTTCAAATTATAAAAATTTCGTACGATGTTCCTTCCCCATACGCCGCAACCAATTACGGCAATTTTTTGTTCTTTCATTTTATTTCCCTAATCTTTTTAATAATTATACTTATCTATCCTTTAATATCATACTACTCAAAGATTTTTTTGCAAATATATTTTACATGTTTTCTTTAATTCGTTTTTGTTGTTCAATAGCCTGAACCCTTATATTGTGCATTTGTTCGCATTTTTCAAAGAACAAATCTCTATCAGCTTCAGGAAAGAATTTTGCTAATCTGTCAAGCAATGGTTTCGGAAATTCTGAATATTTTGCCATTCTGTCAAGCATTTCTTCATTAAGCGGATATAAATTTCTGAAGTTTTTGTAGTAAATTGCTTTGCTTTCGTTTTCGGAGCGTTCAGGATTTTCTAGTGCTTTTGTTCCTAGTTTGTATGTAACATAATTGTTATCGAAGAATGCCGGCTTATAGCCTTTCATTATAATTCTCATAATGAAATCAAAATCTGACATTGTTTTGAATTTTTCATCAAAATAGTTTTCTTTTTCAATCATAGATTTTTTGAAAAACATTGCTTGTCTGGCGCAAGGCATTACTTGAAAAGCGTTGTGCATTGATGGCGCAAACAAAAATACAAAACCTTCAGGATGTCTGCAATATGCTGGAGCGAATGTAAAATCAGCATCAGTTTCTTCCATAAGATTTACGATGTCATAAATTGATGTAATGTCATGGATAAAATCATCACAACTTAAAAATGCAATATATTTCCCTTTAGCCCTCATTACACCCTTGTTATAAGCATTAAATTTCCCTGTATCTTTTTCTGAGAAGAATTTAAAAAATCCCTTGTTTTTGTAATCTTTTAACATCTCTACAGTTCCATCATTTGATGCGTTATCAATTACCATGTGTTCAATGTTTGGGTATGTTTGTAAATCTAAAAGAGATATTAAAAGGTTGAAATCATCTGCAAGATTATTTTCAAGTAAATTGTATGTTGGTGTAACTATTGTAACAAAAGGTTCCATATTATTTCCTTCTTTTCCTATTTCCTTAATGGTAGCATAATCCTTTGTTTTTGACGAATTGTTACGATATGTAAAAACTCTTGCACAATATGCACAAAAAGTTCTATTATGAGTTTAAATATAGGTACGAGTGTTTATTATATATAAGTTTAGGAGGTAATTATGAGTCAGTACAATACTGTTTCGCCTGCTGAAGTTGGTATTATGTCTGGTTTGATGGGTGCAGGAATAGGGTACACAATTGCGCCAAGAAAGTACAATTTGGAACAATTGTTGACACAAAAACCGGATGTGTTTGAAAAAACTCTTTCAAAAGAACTTATGAGTAATGCAAATGCAGATCAACATGCTGCTCATAAAGTATTACTAGAAGGGCGTGAAATCCTAAACAAGGCACATCAAAACAATACTATGGAAGCTAAACTTGCAGATTTGTTAGGTTCTCCAAAGTATTCCAAAGCTTATAGAAATATCAAAAATCTTTTACCGAAGGCAAGAATACAAACTGCAATTGTATTAGGTACAATAGGCGGTTTGATTGGTATAATTGGTAAAATTATTATGGGAGATAACAACTAGTAATTAGTATAAATATCTCTTAAAATGTATTCTTCCAAAGATTTTTTGTCGTTAGATTTTGATTTCGGGTCATTAATCATGATATCAAAAGCGTACGTTTTACCGGTTCTTGAGGTTATATAACCTGCGATTGCGCTAACGTCTGACAATGTGCCTGTTTTAGCCCTCAAATTATCTTTGAAATATAGCATTCTGTTTTTTAATGTTCCTTCTCCAGATGTTGGAAGTTCTGGTTTCAATGTATCAATAACCTCCTGTTTAGAAAGAAATTCCGTCATAAAATCTGTTGTCATAAGATTGTTTTTAGAAACGCCACTACCATCGACAATTTTTATATTTTCATAGTTTAAAGATAATTTGTCAAAATAGTTATTTAACATTTTTTGGGAGTTCGCAAGAGAACCAGTATTATTAACGTATTTTCCACCTGCTAATTTGAAAACAGTTTCAGCTACAAAGTTGTTGCTATTTTTTAAAATTGCCGAAATTGCAGTTTGTAAATCATGATCTGCTTGTGCAACCAAATAAACATTTGTACTTGGAACTTTTTTCTGCGCAAATTTTCCATAATAATCCATTTTTGCAGACCGAATAGCGTCTTCTATTCGCAAAATAAAATATCTTTTAGGGTGGTTTATTGGAATAAATTCTGTTTCTTGTTTTTTTACTGTTCCTTCAATAGTGATAATATCAGGGGAAATACTATTATTTCGGCTTATAGAAATATTATTTTCATTCCCTGTTGTAACAAGGTTCATAAATGTTATCGGGTAAAATTTTGATGTAAAAATATTTGCAGGAGCATTAATATTGGTAGGAGCAATAGTAATGTTTAACAAATTTTTATCAATATTGTATGAACTGAATTTTGGCATAAGCGGGTTTAAATCATCATCCCATTGCCAACCTTCACCCCATTCAGTGCTGTCAAAAACGTAATCATCAACATATATAAATTTTGGTGACAATATTTTTTTATTCTTAACTGCACTTTCAAAAATTCTGTTTAAATCAGATGATGTCAAAAAAGGATCTGCTCCCAGTTTTAGAAATAGTTCGTTATTTGTATTCTTATATAATTTAGTTGAAAATTTGTAATCTTTGCCTAATGTATCAACTGATGCTGCAAGAGTTAAAATTTTTAAAGTAGATGCCGGCATGGTTGGTTTTTGGCTATTTTGTTCATAAATAACTTTTCCAGAGCCGACTTCTTTTATAGATATTGAAATCCCTGCTTTGTTAATTTCAGATTGAGAAATTGTCTTATCAATTGCGTTTGCAAATACTGAACATTGCACACTTAATAATGTAGCTAAACAAATTATTAATTTTAATCCGTTTTTCATACTCTTTTTACCTCGTAGGTTTCTCTTATATCGTTAATACAAGTGCATTTGTTTCTAAAATCATACATTGGGACAAAATTCAAAGTTGCATTCATTACGCCTTCTTTTTGGTCTTTAATTTCTGCAATAGAATCACCCTTGTAATCAATTATTCTTGAATGTCCGATATTCCATTCGTTATCTTCAATATATCCTGATTGAGTTAGTGCAACCATAAACGATTGGTTTTCGACTGCTCTACATCTTGTCATACATTCCCACGGAATAGGCTTTTTAAGCCCCCAAGCTGCGCAATTTATTAATAAATCTGCACCGGCTTTTCTGTATGCTCTGTAAATTTCAGGAAATCTTATATCATAACAAATTGTCAAACCTGTTTTAACTCCTTCAATGTCAACCATAACCGGAGATGCTCCAACTTCTACATATTTCCCTTCATCACTTCCGTAATAAGAAAATAGATGGTTTTTTGAATATGTTGCGATTAACTCACCATGTCTGTTTAATACAGGACATGTATTGTAGTAATGAGTGTCAATTTTGGTAATAAAACTTCCGCCTATAACCCAGCTTTTGCAATCTCTTGCGATATTTGAAAGAAAATCAATTGTTTCACTTGTTTGGATTTCTTCTGCGCTATCTCTAAAATGTTTTGGAGACCAACCGACAGTCCAAACCTCAGGGAGAACAATAATATCAGTGTTTTCTTTAATATCCCTGTCAACGATTTTTTTTACCTTTTCAAAATTAGCTTTTTTATTTGCAATTTCTGCATTCATTTGGATTGCAGAAATATTAATTATTTTTTCTTTTTCCATTTCTTTTGTTTTTTAGCCTCGTTATAAATTTCAGGCGCAATATCTTCCAATTTTAGAAGTTGCGTTTTTACTTCATCTTTAACCAAAGCAAGTTCTTCGCTTGTCGCTTCTGGTTTTACATAAATCGGATTACCATAAATATTTAAAATTTTGCAATCTCCGAACGGAGTTTTCATTTTATCCCATGATGGCAAATTAATAAAAGTTTTTTGAGGAGAATACCAATATGCAGGAATAATTGGCGCACCTGACATTTGAGCAAGTTTTATTGCACCGTTTTTTACTTTATGTAAAGGTCCGCTCGGACCATCTACCATAATTCCAACGCATTCGCCTTCTTTTAGTCTATGGAGCATTTGCATAGTTGATTCAACAGCTCCTTTTTTGCCAGAAGAGCCTCTTACTACTTTGAACCCCCATTTTTCAACTGCCCTTGCTATAATTTCTCCATCAATAGAATTACTTATCAAAATGCTAAGATGTTTTTTATCTTCAATTCCGTGAACTAAAAACTGGTTTGCATGCCACATTGCATAAATGCAAGGAGAGATATTTGGATTGTTGTGTTCATAAATATGTGTAAATTTTTCCTGCAAGCGCATCATTGAATATGCAGTGTTTGCCAAAAAATCTATATTTCCATCATTAATTAGTCTTACCATGCCTTTGATTATATCATGAAAACTTGCACAAAATCTTTTTTGAGGTATGATTATGGCACATGTATTAATATATATAAAGGAAAAAGGTAAAATGAAAGTAACTTTAGAAAAAGAAAAAGAAAATGTTGTAAAATTAGATATTACAATTCCGGCAAAAGATGCTGCAGATGCTTATAATAAAGCAGTTAGCACAATTTCAAAATATGTAAATATTGATGGTTTTAGAAAAGGAAAAGCTCCTCGTGCAGTTGTTGAAAGACATGTTGGAACTGAAAGAATTAAACAAGAAGCTATTGAAAACTTAATGCCAAAAGCAATTAATCAAGCAGTTGTTGATAATAATCTTGATATCATAGCTCAACCATATGTTACAAACTACAATTTCAATATTGGTGAAGACTTAACAGTTACTGCAAAAGCAGAACTTAGACCAGAAGTAACTTTAGGGCAATACAAAGATTTGACTTTGGAAGTTAAAGATTCTCCGGTTGAAGAAGATGCAATGCAAAAATCAATTGACAGATTGTTAGAACAACATAGCACTCAAGAAACAGTTATTGATAGACCAACTAAAGATTCTGATATTGCAGTAATTGATTTTGAAGGAACTGCAAACGGTGAAAAAATTGTTGGTGGAGATGCTAAAAATTATCCATTAGATTTAGGACATTCTAACTTTATTCCTGGATTTGCAGAACAATTAGTTGGTAAAAACTTGAATGATGAATTTGAAATTAAGGTAAACTTCCCAGAAGATTATCATGATGAAAAATTAAAAGGTCAACCTGCAACTTTCAAAATCAAAATTAACGAAATTAAAGAAAAGAAATTACCTGAACTTAATGATGAATTTGCTCAAAAAGTTGGTTCTTTCAAAAATGTTGATGAATTAAAAGCTGATATTAAAAACTATTTGGAAACTCAAAGAGAAAGAACAAATAAAATGAATTCTGAAAATGAAGTTTTCAAAGCAGTAATAGATGCCGCTAAAGTTGATATTCCTCAATCTATGATTGATAGAGAAGTTAATTCTTTGAGAGAAGAATACAAACAAAGACTTGCTGCTCAAGGTATTAATTGGGATGCTTTAGTAAAAGCTCAAGGTGAAGATCAATTGTTAAAAAACTTAGATGAAGATGCAATGACAAGAATTAAAAATTCTTTGGTTATCGACAAAATCGCTAAAGTTGAAAACATTAAACTTGAACAAAAAGATTTGGAAGCTAAATTTGCTCAATTAGGTGCAGCTTACGGACTTAAACCTCAAGATTTGTTAAAACAATTAGGGCAAAATCCAGAAGTTTTAGCTTCAATTTCTCAACAAGCTATGAACGATAAAGTTAGAGAATTTTTGATGAACAACAATAAAGTTGAAATCAAATAGTTTAATAAATTAAAAAAATAATATATGTGCCGTATTTACTACGGCACATTATTTGATTAATATAGTAAAGAAATTTATAATAATGTTATAAGGAGAAAAAAATGAGTTTTGTACCTGTAGTAATAGAACAATCAAGTAGAGGTGAACGTTCATTCGATATCTTTTCAAGATTGTTGAGAGAAAGAATTATTTTCTTAGGCACTCCAATTGACGATATGGTTGCAAATTTGGTTGTGGCGCAGTTGTTGTTATTGGATAGTGAAAACCCAGAAAAAGATATTATGTTATATATTAACAGTCCAGGAGGTTCTGTTACTGCCGGCTTTGCTATCTATGATACTATGCAACATATCAGAGCTGATGTATCTACAATTTGCTTGGGGCAAGCAGCATCAATGGGTGCTTTCTTGTTGTCATCTGGTACAAAAGGAAAAAGAATGGCTTTACCTCACTCAAGAGTGTTAATTCACCAACCTTTGGGTGGCGCACAAGGTCAAGCTACTGATATTGAAATTCAGGCTGCTGAAATTTTGAGAATTAAAAAATCATTGAATGAAATTTTGGCATCTAATACAGGTCAGTCTATCAAGAAAATTGAAAAAGATACTGATAGAGATTATATCATGACACCGGCTGAAGCTTTGGAATATGGTATGATTGATAAAGTTGTTTCAAGAGATGCTATTAAGTAGTTTAAAAAGAAAGGAATTGGCTTATAAAATGATTTTATAAGCCAGGTAATATAAAGACATGCCAAAACATGATGATAGTAGATTAAAATGTTCATTTTGTGGAAAATCACAGGATCAAGTAAAAAAATTAATTGCCGGTCCTGAGGTTTATATTTGTGATGAATGTGTTGAGCTTTGTAACCAAATTCTTGACGAAGAGTTTTTTGAAAATAAAGATAAAGAAGGTGGTGAAGGAGCTGAAGCTGCGGTTGAAGAAAAACCTATTCCAAAACCTCATGAGATTAAGGCTTATCTTGATGAATATATTGTTGGTCAAGATGATGCTAAAAAGGTTTTGTCAGTTGCAGTTTATAACCACTATAAACGTTTAAAACATAACAAAGAAGCTGATAAAGATGCTGTTGAAATTCAAAAGTCAAACATTTTGCTTGTTGGACCGACTGGTTCTGGTAAAACTTTGTTGGCACAAACATTAGCTAAGATGTTGGATGTTCCGTTTGCGGTTGCAGATGCTACAACATTGACAGAAGCAGGTTATGTTGGAGATGACGTTGAAAATATCTTGTTAAGATTATACCAGAATGCCGAATTTGATTCTGCAAAAGCTGAACGTGGAATTATTTATATAGATGAAATTGATAAAATTTCAAGAAAATCAGAAAACACATCAATTACACGAGATGTTTCAGGTGAAGGTGTACAACAAGCTTTATTGAAAATGATAGAAGGTACTGTTGCACATGTTCCGCCTCAAGGTGGAAGAAAGCATCCTCATCAAGAATTTATTGAAATTGATACAAAAAATATCTTGTTTATCGTTGGTGGAGCTTTCGTTGGTCTGGATAAGATTGTTGAACACAGAGCAGGCGAAGGTACATCTGTCGGGTTTGGAGCAAAAGCTCCGATGACTCAAGTTGAAAAAGAAGCTGCAGCTGCAAGAATGTTGAAGAAGTTGCAACCTGAAGATTTGTTGAAATTTGGATTAATTCCTGAATTTATTGGTCGTGTTCCTGTTTATGCAGTTTTGGATCAATTGAACGAAAAAACATTGAAAATGATTTTGACTGAACCAAAAAATGCTGTAGTTAAACAATATAAATGTTTGTTAGAAATGGATGGCGTTGATTTGGAATTTGAGCCAGAAGCAATTGATTTGATTGCACAAGAAGCTATCAAGCGTAAGACAGGAGCAAGGGCTTTAAAATCAATTGTTGAAGAAATCATGCTTGATGTTATGTATGATGTTCCAACGAAAAATGATATCAAGAAATTTGTTGTTACGGCAGATATGGTTAAGAACCGTAAAAATGCAGAGGTTGTTCCTTTACCAACCAAAGATGACAACAAAGAAATCAGTGCATAATTTAAGGGGCGATGTTAAATCGCCCTTTTTATTTATTTTAACTTAACAATTTGTCAGTGTGATGTTTTTATGAGAAAATAAAGCTATGGGGAATAGTAAAACTTTAATTTTAATAGATGGACATGCACTAGCTTTCAGGCAGTATTACGCTCTTGAAAGAACTAATATGAAAACTTCGGATGGAACTCCGACTTGGGCGGTGTATGGTTTTTTCAAGGCGATTTTTGATTTGCTTAAAAACGAGGATTTGAAAGCTGATGCAATTGCGGTTGCGTTTGATGTTAGTCACAAAACTTTTAGAACAGAAAAATTTGCGGATTATAAGTGTAATCGTTCTGCCATGCCGGATCCTATGAGAGTGCAGATGGGGTTAATAAACGAAGGTTTGAGGGCATTTAGTATTCCGATTTATACTAAGGAAGGTTTTGAGGCGGATGACGTAATTGGAACAATTTCTCGTGAAGCGTGTGAACTTGGGCATAAAGTTTTGATTTTGACAGGTGATCAGGATGCTTTTCAGCTGGTTGATAAAGATGGTTGTGTAAAAGTTATTTTGCCAAAAAATGGTGAACTTATTGAATATGACTGGGATAAAATTTATGAAAAATTGGGCGTTTATCCAAATCAGGTTATAGATTATAAAGGTTTGAGGGGGGATACATCTGATTGTATTCCTGGAATTAAAGGTATTGGCGAAAAGACTGCGCAAAAGTTACTTGCTCGTTACGGGACATTGGATGCGTGTTTAGCAGATTGTGAAAATATTCCGGAAAAATCTGTTCGAGAAAAAATATGTAATGGTATTGAACAAGCTAAATTAAGTCAATATTTGGCGACAATTATCAGAGATTTGGATGTAAATTTTGATTTTGATAAAACAAAGGTTGAATTACCAGATGTAGCAAAAGTTACAGAATTTTTGAAAAAAATGCAATTTTATACATTTATCAAAAATATTAATTCAATTTTATATTCTTTTGATAAAGTAGAACACTCTGTCCCTCAAGAAACTCCGCAAATTAATTCTGATGGTTCTCTTCAATTAGGATTTTTTTCGGAAGTAGTTAATCAAAAAATTAACAAAAGTTCTGATTTTTCTGTAGAAAAAAAATGTATTACGGATACAAATGATTTGCAAAAATTAGTTGAGGATTTGAAACAACAATCATTAATTGCATTTAAGCTTTATGCAAATATCAAAAATGCAGTAAATTCATCTTTGACAGGTATCTCTATTGCTTATAAAAAAGCTTTGAGTGCTGATGATAGAGTATTAATTAATAGTGACGACAATTCAGAAACAAAAACTTTTTATATTCCGTTAGGACATTCTTCTATCGAAAATCAGTTGAGGGAAGAAGATGTTATAAATACCCTTAAACCGGTATTTGAGGTTGAAAAAATTAAAAAGACAACTCATGATGCGAAATCTGAGTATAATGTTTTGAGATGTTTAGGAATTGAAACAAAAGGGATAATTTTTGATACAATGCTTGCAAGCTATGTCAAAGATACTAACAGAAATCATGAACTTGATATTCAGGCTTTAGAAAATTTGGATCATGCAATTACTCCGTTCGCACCATTTGAAAGAGAGAAGAAAAAACAGTTAAAGTTTGAAGATGCGAACTTTGATGCCGTTTTGAATTTTGCATCAGAAGAAGTTGCTATAATTATTGAATTAACTAAATTTTGGTCTAAAAATCTTGATGAAAATGAGTTGAAGTTTGTTTATGATATAGAAGTTCCATTGACCTTTGTATTGGCTGATATGGAGTATGACGGAGTTTCTATAGATGAAAAGTATTTGAATGATTTGACGGCTTTTATGAATGCTGAATTAGCCAAAATTGAGGGCAAAGTTTATGAGTTAGCTGGAGTGCCATTTAATATAAATTCTCCTCGTCAGGTTGGGGAAACTCTGTTTGATAAAATGGGGATTAAATCTCGTAAAAAACGAGGAAAAGCAACCTATTCTACAAGTGCTGCGGTTTTGGAAGAATTGGCAGAGGATTACGAAATTGCCAAATTGATTTTGGATTACAGAAAGTATTCTAAACTAAAATCGACTTATACAGAGGCTTTACCTGCTTTGATTGAAAGAAAAGATAATAGAATACATACAACTTATAACCAAACAGTCACGGCTACTGGTAGATTGTCGTCGTCAAATCCGAATTTACAGAATATTCCGGTAAGAACTGCAGAAGGAAACAAGATAAGGAATGCTTTTGCTCCTAAAGATAAAGAAAATTATTTGATATTGTCTGCGGATTATTCTCAAATAGAATTAAGGTTATTGGCGCATATAACAGAGGATAAACATCTGTCAGAAGCTTTTAATAGCGGAATTGATGTTCATACATTAACTGCGTCAAAGGTTTTTGAAGTACCGGTTGAAGAAGTTACGAAAGAAATGCGCTATAAAGCTAAGGCGGTAAATTTTGGTATAATTTATGGTCAAAGCAAATATGGTTTAGCAAAGGCTCTTGGAATTTCTAACAAAGAAGCTGAAGAGTTTATTAGTAAATACTTTGCGACATATCCTAGAGTTAAGGCTTATATGGAAGGAACTATTCTTGAAGCAGAGAAAAAAGGATATGTAGAGACAATATTTGGTCGAAAAAGATATTTGGAAACTGAACTTGCAAGTTCAAATGCAATGATTAGAGAATTTGGTAAACGAGCTGCAATTAATCAACCAATGCAAGGTACTGCAGCTGATTTGATGAAAATTGCGATGATTGAGTTTTCAAAGAAATTGAAAGAAAACAATCTTAAATCAAAAATGATAATTCAGGTTCATGATGAATTAGTGGTTGAAGTTTTGAAATCGGAATTAGATGAAGTTACAAAATTGGTAAAAGTGGCGATGGAATTAAACCAACCGCTATCTGTTCCTTTAGTTGTTGATGTAAATGTAGGTGAATCATGGAAAGAACAATAAAACTATTTTTTATAACTGTGTTAATGTTAGTGATGGGAAGTATTGCAGTATTTGCGGAGGATGGAATGCCTTTGAGTACTTTGGTTACTCCACAAAGCATTGATTATAATATTTGTACAAGAAATTATATTTTAACACCTGAAAAATTGTTCTATATGGCACTTGCGAGTATTAATGCGAATAGATTTACTATTGATGAAATGCAATCTAAAACGGGCTATATTTTGTTTACGGCGGTAAATAAACAATATTTGGCTAGTGTTGTAAAGGTTGATGCAAATAAATCAATGTTGAGAATAACTCCGACAAATAACAATTATTTCTTTGCTCCCGGAATTGTATTGAATGTTTTTAGATATATTGATTTGAATGGGGCAACTCCTGTTTATAATTTGGTGCAGCGTTAGGAAGTAGTGGAAATTTCCCTCCCTTGTGAGAGGGAATTTAGGTGTATGCTATCTCGTAGGGAAATGTTATAAGCTTTCACCCATCTGTCTTTCAGGCATCTTTCCTATGACAAATAGGGAAGAATTTGAGGTAACTACTTGAAACGAAAAAGGTTAAATAGTAAAAATGGTGGTGAAAAATTTTTACTTTATTTATTCAATATTTCAAAAGCCGTTTCAACGATATTTTTTATATCAAGAGTTGCTTTATTTTCATTATGTGAAGATAGCCAGATAAGGTATTCTATGTTGCCGGATGGACCTTTTATTGATGAAAAAGTTAGGTCGTTAATTGAGTAATTTAATTCTTTTGCACAATTGATGACGTTTTCTATAACCTCTTGATGAACCTTTTTATCTCTGACAACTCCGCCTTTTTCAACTTTTTCTTTTCCTGCTTCAAATTGGGGTTTTATTAATAAAATCATTTCATGAAAATCAGGCGATAACAAATTTTTTAAATTAGGCAAAACTTTTGTCAGAGAGATAAATGATAAATCACTTACTAGCAAATCTGCTATAGGCTCGTTTTCTGAATATATTTCTTCAAATGCGCAGTTTTTTAGGTTTGTTCTTTCAATTGTTTTAACTCTTTCATCAGAACGGATTTTCCAATCCAATTGCCCATAACCGACATCTGCCGCATAGACAAATTTCGCTCCGTTTTGCAATAAACAGTCTGTAAAACCTCCTGTTGAAGCTCCGGCATCAAGACAAATTCTTCCTTCTATTTTAACAGGGAAGGTATCTAAAGCTTTTTTTAATTTGAAACCGCCACGAGATACAAAAGGCATTGATTTTACAACGATTTCGTATTCTTTAGTCGGATTAATTTGAAAGCCGGCTTTTGTGATGTATTCGTCATTAATTTTTACGTGACCGGCTAAAATCGCAGCAGCAGCTTTGCTTTTTGTTTCAAAATAACCTAAATCAGTAAGGTATTTGTCTAATCTTTCTTTCATATTTTTAAAGTAGCATAAAATCGTTTTGGTTTGTAGTACAATTTTGATATGATTAAATCTGATATTATAAAAATTGAAAAAATTGATAATTTTGATAACAATTATGTTGAACGAGAATTAGCGAAAAACTTTGCTAATGTTATTCGCTGGGCGATTGTAGAAGTTACTGAAAAAGATTTGACTGTTAGTATTTCTTACGAAATGTAACGATTAATGTTATTTAGTTAAAGTATTTTTATAAAATATCCGACATATACGTAGTAGGAGAATATTTATGTCAGATTTAAGTGTACAACAACAAAAACAATTAAGTTTATATTTGAAGAAAAATCCAAAAATTTCTCGTGAAAAAGCGATTGTTTTGCTGTTCGGGGGGGGGCAATGCGCCCACTAATAAAGGGATCGCGGTAGAACATTCTACCAAACAAACTCAATCTCATACAATTTATCTTCAATCTGGAAGAAAAGTTGTTTATACAAAATTAAAAGATGGGCGGATGGCTTGTAAATATTATGGTGCAGATGGAACCCAAATTAAACCAGAGTATTTTAAAAAAGTAGAAGGTAAAATTTCTATTTCTAATGATGGTACGACTTATTGTGTTACAAAAAATGGTAAGAAAAGTAAGCAATTAAAAGCTAAAAGTCCATCTTTAGGACAACTTGATCAAAATATTGCCAAATTAAACAATCAAGAAAAGAAATTAAATGAAATAAAAAAAGAGCAAGGCTTTATTGGCAAAGGTTGGGACTGGTTTAAGAATAAAACCGGTATTGGAGATAGTTCCAATAAAGCGCAAATGCAAATTAATGCGGAACGTGATATGTTGAAACAATTACGTCAGCCGAATGCAAAAATTGACCAAAAACAATTCGAAAAAATAACAGGACAAAAATATACAAAAGCAAATCTTGAAAAATTTAAAAAAGGAGAATTTTCGCATGCTAGTCAAAAAGTTGCAGGATATCAAGAAGGTCAAGAAATGGCGGTTGATGTTGTTGCCGATGTTGTAGCAGGTGCAACTTCTTTTACTATTTATACTCTTTCTATCGCAGCAGCTCCATTTACAGGTGGAGGGAGTATTGCATTAGGGGTTGCTTTGGCAGCCGGAACAGGTGCTTTGGTAAAAACAGGTGTAAAATATGCAGATGCCGTAAGTGGTGGTAGAAAATATACATTGAATGATGCAAAAAAAGATGCTTCAACTGGTGCTGTTTCAGGTTTGTTAGCTCCTATAACTGCAGGAGCAGGAGGTGCGATTGGAAAAACAGTTGCAACCAAATTAGGTTTGCAAACCATAAAAACAGTTGGAAAAGAAATTGGAGAAGATGTCGTTGAAAATAGCTTCAAACAAACGTTGAAAACATCTATGATGTCACCTGGAGCATTCAAATATGTTGGTGAAGGTGCCGGAAAGAAAATTTTTGCTTATGGCTCAGAGGTTGTAACAGATGGAGTATTGAATGGTGGAATTGATAATGGTTTTAGAACCGCAATAAATGGTGGAAGTTTATCGGATGTAGCAAAAGCTACTGGCGAAGGTGCTTTGTTCGCGCCTCTCGTTGGTTTAGGAATGAAAGGTACAGGTTTTGCTATATCTAGAGGTTTTGGTAAAAAAAATATAATTCTTGGAAAAGATATTATTGAAAACAAGCGAGTTCAGTTAAAACAAAAAATAGCAAATGGAAATAAAGTTTCGCAAAATGGAATTTTGTCTATTCCGAAAGGTTCACTAAAAGCTCCATCATCAAAGTTTGCAGAGACGGATGAAGCGTTTGTAAATATTGTTCGCAATAATAAACAAGCGATTTTAGAATTGAATAAAAAATCTGGTGACGATTTTATAAAAGGCGCATTTGCATTATGCAAAAAGGCAATGGGACTGGAAGAAGCTCCAATTAAACTAAAAATAATTGGTAGTGGTTCAAATTATTCTTCTGTTGGTGATAAGTTAGGTGAAAGTGCAGAAATTGCAATAAACAGAAATTGGCAAAATGGCAACAAAGCAGAATTATTTGGTGCTATTTGCCATGAATTAAACCACCAGTTTCAATATAAAGAAATGTACATAAATTCAACATTGAATGATAAACATTTGAATATGTCTAAAAATTTGACAGATTGGATAGACAAGCATGTTGAATTTCTTGATGGACATGAAAATTATTACAATAAGGCAGAGATTTATTCTGATAATTTCTTAAACCATTATATAGAACCGGATGTTAATTTTGTCGCTTACAGACAACAACCGGTTGAGGCTGAAAGTATGAGAAGAGGAGAGTTAGTTAGAGATGCGTATAATCAAGTAATACAAGACAACCACACAAATATTAAATTAGACCCGTTAGAAAAACAAGCTGCTCAGCAAATAATTAAAAATATTAAAAGAAAATACCCAAATGCTACAATCGAAGCACTTCAAGAGGTAGCAAATGATGCAATTGCAACAATGAGGCAACCAGAATTCTCCAATTATACAGTTCCCGAGTTTGTTTCGTATTTTCTAAGTATGTATTAATGTTAATATACATCAGTTAATAATTTGATTTTAAAAGTTGTCTGATGTACACTTTTTATTAGTACATTGCCGGGTCGGAATTAAAAACCTTACCGGCTAAGTGTTCGTCATTCTGAGGGGGTGGCAAACCCCGAAGAATCTCGCAAGTGGTGAGATCTTTCGCTAACGCTCAAGATGACAACCAAAAACAAATTAAGGAGAATTTGAAATGGCACCAAAAAACTTTTTATTTACTTCCGAATCAGTTACGGAAGGACACCCCGACAAAGTTTGCGATCAGATTTCTGATGCAATTTTAGACGAGTTTTTAACAAAGTATCCGCAATCTCGTGTTGCTGCTGAAACTACTGTTACTACAGGTATGGCACTTGTTTGCGGTGAAATTACATCTGATTGTTATGTTGACATTCCTTCAGTTGTAAGAAACACTATTAAAAATATCGGTTATACAGAAAGTGAAGGCGGCGGTTTTGATTTTAATACTTGCGCAGTTTTGACTAGTATTGATGAACAATCTTGCGATATTGCAGGCGGCGTAAACAAAGCTCTTGAATCTCGTTCTGACAATGCCGATACATCTGTTTCAGAAACAGAAGATATTGGAGCAGGTGATCAAGGTATTATGTTTGGTTACGCTTGTAATGAAACACCAGAACTTATGCCTTTACCTATCAGCTTGGCTCACAAGCTTTCATATAGATTGGCTCAAGTTAGAAAACAAGGGGTTTTATCATACCTTAGACCGGATGGAAAATCTCAAGTTACTGTTGAATATGTAGACGGAAAACCTTCAAGAATACATACAGTATTAATTTCAACTCAACATGATGATGTAATTGATGGTATTTCTGATAATGCTCAAATTCAAGCTAAAATTAAAGAAGACATCAAAAAATACGTAATTGATTATGTATTTGAAAACGAAGCGATTAAACTTGATGACGAAACAAAAATTCTTGTTAATCCATCAGGTCGTTTCGTAGTTGGTGGACCTCAAGGTGATGCTGGTTTGACAGGTCGTAAGATTATTGTTGATACTTACGGTGGTTATTCTCGTCACGGTGGTGGGGCTTTCTCAGGAAAAGATCCAACAAAAGTTGACAGATCCGCAGCTTACGCATCACGTTATGTTGCTAAAAACGTTGTTGCAGCAGGCTTAGCAGAAAAATGTGAAATTGAATTGGCATACGCTATTGGTGTTGCAGAGCCTATTTCAATTATGGTTGATACTTTTGGAACAGGTAAAATTTCTGATGACGAAATTTCTGAACTTGTTTCTAAAAACTTTGACCTTAGACCGGCAGCAATTATCAAAAACTTCGATTTGAGAAACTTGCCTGCTAAAAACGGTGGCAAATTCTATCAATTATTAGCAGCTTACGGTCATATGGGCAGAATAGATATTGATGTTCCTTGGGAACATACAGATAAAGCCGATGCTTTGAAATCTCAAGCTTGCTCTTGCGGATGTTGTTCTTGCAAGTAAGTTGATAAATAAATGATTAAAAATAGAGTTGGAAAATCTTTCTGACTCTATTTTTTTGTTGGACTAGAAAGCCCAATCTACTTAAACAACTGTGGTATATAGAGCTATTTTAACTTAATTTTTTTCTAAATTTGAAAAATCAACCTTGTTTTCATTGCTTTTTTTAATCAAATAAGCTGCAACTATTGCCGTAATTGGTACACAGAAAAGAATTGCAATACTTCCTATTAATGCTGACAAAATTTCAGTTGCAACTTGGTTTAGATTGAAAAATTTGTTCATATCAATGTTGTTTGATAATAAAACTAATGGTAAAGAACTTCCCAAATATACTAAAATCAGAGTGTTTGACATTGTTCCGATTATATCTCTACCGACATTCATACCGGATTTGAAAAGTTGTTTTACTGTCAAATTTTTATCTGTTTCGAAGATTTCATTAACCGTACTTGCAATAGATACTGCAGTATCCATCAATGCTCCCAATGCTGCTATAATCATTGAAGCCGCCAAAATTCCTGTAAAACTTAAATCAGGCCTTGCGGTGTATAAAAACATGTTTTCTTCGCCTGCAAAGCCAGTTAGATGTGCGAAATATATTGCCAACATTGAAAAACCGCCGGCAAATACCAAACTTATTGAAGTTCCGATGATTGCAGCCGAGCTTTTTGAATTAAATCCCCCAACAAGATAGATTGTTATTACTGTAGATAAAATCCCGACTAAAACCGCAGATGCTATCGGGCAAAAACCGTGCAATATCATTGGCATTAGCATAAAAAATATTAGACACATTGTTGAAATTATAGAAACAATGCTTGTTGCTCCTTTTTTCTTTCCGATAAAGAGTAATAACGCAAAAAATATAGCTGTAAAAATATAAATATAATTATCTCTTTGAATATCTGCAATAAATATATCGACATCATCAGGGGTTGAAACAGTGTCATTTAAGGGTTCTAAGTGGAGAACAACTTTGTCGCCTTTGGATAAATTTATGTCGTAGGCAGGGTTTCCAGTTAACATATTGTCTATAAGGCGTTCTGTGTTTTTAAATTTACCTGTTAACACTCTTACTGTAACAACTTGTTTGGTCGTTTCTTCACCTTGATTTAGTCCTTGAGCATCTTCATATTTTATATTTTCTACAATTCCTGTTTCAGAAGGAAGAACTGTTTTGGAGTTGTCATCTGCTTGTGCCGGTAAAATTAAACCAAAGAATAAAATAAAAATTGCTAATATTTTTTTCATAATTGTCCTTTAGAACAAACTTTTTTGTTCATTAATATTTCTGTTTTTATATCCCAGATGTCTGTAAGTCGCAGGTGAAACTTTTCTGCCTCGTGGTGTGCGCTGAAGTAAACCTGCTTGTAGTAAAAATGGTTCGCAAACATCTTCTATTGTTCTAACGTCTTCACCAATAGCTGCGGCGATAGTTTCAATCCCGACTGGTCCTCCGTCGTATTTTTCAATAATCAATTTTAATAAACTTCTGTCGGTATTATCAAGTCCGTAGTTGTCGATTTTTAGAATATCTAAAGATTTATTTGCAACATCTTCTGTGATTTTTCCGTCGTGTTTCACAAGAGCGTAATCTGAAACTCTTTTAACCAATCTGTTTGCAATACGAGGAGTTCCTCTTGACCGCTTGGCGATTGCGTGTGCACCTTCTTCTGTGATTTCAATGTTTAAAATTCCTGCGGTTCTTTTTATAACTTCAGAAAGCTCGTCTTCTGTATAAAATTCAAGTCTGTGAATAATTCCAAACCTATCTCTTAATGGACCTGAAAGTTCGCCGGCTTTAGTTGTTGCGCCAATTAAAGTGAATTTAGGTAGTGGAACTCGTAGTGTTTTGACTGTTTGACTTTTTCCGGTCGTCATATCCAAAAAGAAATCTTCCATTGCGGGATAAAGAATTTCTTCTGCTACTTTGTTAAGTCTGTGGATTTCATCAATAAACAGGATTTCTCCTCCCTTTAATGACATCAAAATTCCGATAATATCTCTAGGTCTTTCAAGAGCCGGAGCAGAAGTTATTTTTATATCAACTCCCATTTGTTCTGCAATTACTCCTGCAAGAGTTGTTTTTCCCAATCCGGGTGGACCATAAAAAAGTAGGTGATCGAGAGGAAGTTCTCTTTTTTTTGCGGCAGCAATTGATATTTTTAATGTTTCTTTTAAAGCTGATTGACCAATATATGTATCGAAAGTTTTTGGTCTAATACAGTTTTCAAAATTTTTGTCATTATCAAGAACTTCTGATTTGATTACCGAAGATTTTTTCTTTTCAGCAATCGGTTTACGATCAAAATCATTGTCATCCGCTATAATACTCATTTATATCCCTCACAAGTAACTTTATACTCAAAATAGTGTATAAGTTTCTGTTCATTGAATTTCCTCTATATTTATGTTACCATAAAATTAACGTATAGAACAATTTATTAAGAAGGAGAAGTAATGAAAGTATCAGAACGTTTGGAACAGATTCCTCCATATTTGTTTGCTGAAATAGATAGAAAAATTGCAGAAGCAAAGGCAAAAGGTATTGATATCATAAGTTTGGGAATAGGAGATCCTGACAAACCGACACTACAACCTGTTGTTGATGCTATGCACAAAGCAATTGACAATCCTAAAAACCATGATTATCCACCTTATAATGGGACAGAAGGATTTAGGAAAGGTGCTTGCGAATGGATGAAAAAACGTTTTGGCGTAGAATTAAATCCTGATACTGAAATGCTTGCAAATATCGGTTCAAAAGAGGCTATTGCGCATGTATTCTTTGCGTATGTCGATAAAGGCGACTATACGTTAGTTCCTGATCCAGGTTATCCGGTTTATCACAATGCTACAATCTTTGCAGGAGGAACTCCATATGAAATGCCTTTATTAGAAGAAAACGGATATCTTCCAGATTTTGATAAAATACCTGCTGATGTTGCCAAAAAGGCAAAATTGATGTTTTTGAATTATCCGAACAATCCGACTAGTGCTACTGCTGATTTGGATTTTTGGAAAAAAGCAGTTGATTTTTGTAAAAAGTATGACATTTTGTTGTGTTCAGATATGGCCTATTCAGAAATGACGTTTGATGGTTATAAAGCTCCATCAGTGCTTCAAGTTGAAGGTGCGAAAGATGTTGCAATTGAATTTTATTCTCATTCAAAATCGTACAATATGACCGGATGGAGAGTAGGTTTTGTATGTGGTAATGCAGATGCAGTAAAAGCTTTAGGAACAATTAAAAATAATATTGACTCTGGTACATTTAAAGCTATTCAAGAGGCAGCAACTGCAGCATTTACTGTTGATGAAAAATATATTAATGATTTGAATAAAATGTATCAAGAGCGTAGAGATGCCGCAGAAGAAGGTTTTAGAGAATTAGGTTGGGATATTAAGCCGTCTAAAGCAACTTTCTATTTGTGGTTACCTGTTCCACATGGAATGACTTCAGAAGAATTTGTTACTGCAATGCTTGAAAAAGCTCACGTCGTTGTTCCACCGGGAAATGGTTACGGTAAATATGGGGAAGGTTATTTCCGTGTTGCTTTGACTAAAGATGTTGAAACTATTAAAGAATGTATTAAAAGAATGAAGGATGCAGGAATTAGATATAATTAAGTTAAACAAGATAAACTTAACATTTTTGTCTGATTGATTGTAGAATGGTATAATTTTTCTATGGAATGTCCAAAGTGCGGATTAGAAATTGATGATAAGGCAATGGTTTGCCCGAACTGCAAGAAGGTGTTGAAACTAGCATGTCCTATATGTAAGACTATAAATACGACAAACACTTGCAGAAAATGTGGATATACTATTATAACAAAATGTCATAATTGTGGAAAGGTAAACCAAACAGCTGTAAAAAAATGTAAAAAATGCGGATTTGATACTGAAAAAAGCGTAATTATGAATGAATCAAATGCCGATGATTTTGCTATTTTGACAATTGATTTTCCTAATATGGATGAGATGAAAAATTGTTTAGGTTCTGCAAAACTTTTGAATAAATTCAAAATTAACCTTGACAAAATTATTCTTGACTACACAAAATCGATTGGACTTCGTCGTCAATTAATTGGTAAAACATATGTAATTCGTTGTGACAAGGATTATACTTTTAACAGTTCGGCTGCTACTGCCGTAAAAACTGCGATAGAGTTACTAAATCTAATTACTGCAATGAACTGTAAATTAACTCGTAAAAAAAATGCGACTGTTCGTTGCAATATGTTTATCTTGAAACGAAATATTGAAGATGATCCGAACAATCTTGATTCTGGTTACAATATTAGTCTTTTAAATCAAAACGCAAGTAAAAAAACGGATAAAATCCTCAATACTTTTCAGGTTTTGACAGAAGATAATGTCGCAGATGCAATCAGTGGAGATTACAAATTGTCACCGTTAAATTCAGTTGTTGTTAATGGTGAAATGTTAATGTTTTACGAAGTTGATTTGAGAGAATTTGTAAAAGTTGAATATCCTGAAGAAGATGAAGATCAAGAAATTGAAGTTCCAAATTTTGTTCAAAATATGTTGATTGAACAAGATAAAATGGACGGTGAAGCTCTAAATAATTTGGATTCACCGGGGGATCCTGATGCAATTTACGATATTGAAACGATTAATTTTGATGAAATAAATTGTGAATTTATTAGGACTGAAAATATTGATGTTCTGTTCTATATAATGAACAAATTCCAATCTATTCCAAAAGGAATTGTTGCTATTAAAACCGCAGAAATGTATAAACCATATACTTTGAAAGTTTTGAATGCGGCAGGAGAAACAGGAAAATTTAACAATATTATTTCATTGACTTGTTACGACGAAATGAAATATTCTCCATATTCATTCTTTAGAGATTTGGTTTCTGCGATTTTTGAATATACCGTTTCACAAAAACTGTTTTTTGAAAATGATTTTTCAATGTTTGCATCAGTTGATCCTGACGGATTGATTAGAGATTTGATTACATTAAAAGAAAGGGATGGACAAAATACAGAAGACACACGATTTGTTTATTTTGATATTTTCTTAACTCTATTGCAAATTATTCCGAAAACATTGATATTTATTGAAGATTTTGAAAAAATTGATTCAAGTTCTTACGATGTTTTGAAATATTTGTTTGAGGCTTTTGAACAATTAGATATAAGTTTCTTGATTTCTTACAACAAAGATTTTTCTTTGCATAAAGACTGTCATTTTTTGTTGAGCAAACCTTATTATACAGAAATAACTTTAAAACCGACATCTTTTGAAAAATTGATTGAGGAAAATAAAATTTATTATAGAAATATTTTGAACAATTTCTATTTCCAAAGAGTTGCGAAATATGCTTGCGGAAGTAGTTTGTTTATTGATATAGCAATTCAGTATTTGATAGAGTCTGGAGTTTATGCTGCTGACGATGATAGTATTGAGATGATTAACCCTAAAACAATTATTATTCCGTCAAGTTTGGATAAATTGGTTGCTCGTAGGTTGAATTTGTTGCAAGATGATGAAGCTGCGATGAAATTTCTTACTTCAATTGTCCTTTTAGGGACAAGAATTGATATGGGAACTGTCGAAAGTTTGGGATATGAAAATTTGAATGAAATTATTGAAAAACTTTCTGGAATGGGATTTTTATATCAGTATAACAATTGTATTTATTTCCCTAATTATAATTTGTTGAGGGATAATCTTTTGACAACTATAAGTAAAATTTATTTGGAAGAAGTTGCAAAAGATTTGTTTGCAAAAGTGTTTAATGACGATATGCCAAGTCCTGTAAAAGCTTATTTATATGGACTTTTGCAAGATACAGAAAATGAACGTCATCAATGGGAACAATTGGCTGAAATTGATTTGTCTTTAGGTGACTTTAGTGCTTATTTGAACTGTACTAACAAAATTTTGGAGCTTCTTGATAAAAATGATGATTCTGAAAAGATGGAAGAAATTGCAGAATACAAAAAAAGTTTGTATGAAAAAATATCAAATAATTTGTATGAATATGTTCCTGACAAAACTGCGGATATTGCAGAAATGACTTTGAAGAATTTGGAAAAAACTTCTGATGTTGATAAAATTATTCTTCTTTGCAATAAGATGATTAATGGTGCGTTGATGGCTGGAAATTACAATCACGCATTGGAATTAACTCATAAGGTGTTGTCATTATTACCTCCATCATCATTAAATCCTGCAGATGAAAATTTTAATAGTTACTTTTTCTTGATGTCTGTTATTCATATTCAAATTTTGTTCAATATTGGAGCTTTGATGGATTGTTTGGATATTGGTTATAAAGTTTTGAATGTTGTAAATAATCAAACAATGCCGACTTTAAAACCAGATTATATGTCAGATGATGATTTTCAATCTTTAATTGTTGATTCTGCCGGATATGTAGCGTTAGCCAATGTTTTATTATTGGGCGGAAATGTAGAAGAATTTTTGAAAATTTTGAGAGCAGATTTGGATTGTGTTCCGCAATCTTATGATTTGTTTATAGCTTTAGAAAAACTTATTCATGGTGTTGAAATCACCGAATTTAATCCTGAAATTTCTGATAATGATAGGTTTGGAAGCGTTATTTATAATATAATCAGTGCGTTTGTTTTGTTAAATGGAGATTACACTCAATTCGCAGAAAATATTTATAGAGCGAAAGTCTTTGCAAAAAATAATCGTTTACATCAGTTAGAATTGTTCTGTGACTTGATGATTGGGTATTCTTATATGGAATTAAATTCTTTCCAAAAGGCCGATTCTATTATTTATAAAATTATTAAAGAAACAAACAAAAATGGTATGACAACGTTACTGTATGTTACGTGGTATGTTATGAGTGAATTGCACTTGAAACAAAACAAATATGATGTTGCTTTTGGTATTGTTAATAATTCTCTTATTCAATTAGAAAAAAATAATACAACTAGCCCATATCTATTGATGTTGTTCAAGTATAACATGTTTAAAATAATGATGTTTAAAAAACAAAATGATAAAGCTGAAATTTGTATTGGGCATGCAAGATATATTGCTGAAAAATATGGTATAAATTTTGAATTTGATACAGATGAAAGTCACTATATTGCAGTAGAAGACGACGAAGTTTCAGCAGAAGATATTGAAGAAATTAATGGCGAGGCAAATCAGAGTGATATAGAAGGAGAGGCAGAATGAAAATTTTATTTGCAGCGGCGGAAGTAGCACCTTTTTCAAAAGCTGGCGGATTAGCAGATGTAGTTGGAAGTTTGCCTAAACATCTTGAGAAAGATGCAGAAATCGCTATTTTTACTCCATTGCACGGTCTTATTGATACTAATAAATGGGGAATAAAAGAACTTGAAAATTCTGAAATGTGGCTAACTTTTGGCGGTATGGGGCATAAATTTAGATTATTTATGTGTCAGTTGCCAGGTACTAAAATTAATGTATTTTTTGTGCATAATGATTGGTATTTCTCTTGTTTTAAAGAAGTTTATCCAAAATGGTTAGACACAAAATATGAACATGAAAGATATATCGCATTTTCTTTGGCTACAATGGAATATGCAAAATTACTGAATTTTAAGGCTGATGTAATTCATGCTAATGATTGGCATACGGCTATGATCCCTGTTTATTTGCATAGCAACTACAGATTTGATGAATTTTGGAAAGATACAAAGTGCGTTTTTGAAATCCATAATCTTGCTTATCAAGGTATTTGGTTTGAAGATGTGCTTGACTTTGCCAATATGAGAAAAGATATTGTGTATAACGAACACGGTGTTGAACACTTTGGTAGAGTAAATTGGATGAAAGGTGCAATCAATTATTCTGATAAGGTTATTGCGGTTTCTCCAACTTATTCAAGAGAGATTTTGACCGGTGAATATGGTGAAGGTATGGATTATACTTTGCGTATGAACCAAAATAAACTTGTTGGTATTCTTAACGGAATTGATTATGATGTTTTCAATCCTAAAAAAGATAAAACTATTGTGAAAACATACGATGTTAAGTCTTTGAAAAACAAGGAAGAAAACAAGAAAAAGGTTTGTGAAGAATTAGGTTTGGAATACAATCCTGATAAACCAATGTTTGCAATGGTATCAAGACTTGTTGGACAAAAAGGCATTGATTTAATCAGACAATGTCAGGATGAGTTGAAAAATATTAATGCAGATTTTGTTTTCTTGGGCAGTGGTGAAAAAGATTATGAAAATTTGTTAATTTGGCTTTCTAACAATTCGTCAAATATACGTGCTTATATTGGTTATAGAGCAGATTTGGCTAACCAAATATATGCAGGAAGTGATTTTTATTTGATGCCATCAAAATTTGAACCTTGTGGATTGAGCCAATTGATTGCAATGCGTTATGGATCTTTACCTGTAGTTAGAGCAACCGGTGGATTAGAGGATACTGTAACTGGTTATCCGCTGGATAATTCAAATGGATTTAAGTTCTGGGGTTATTCAGGTGTGAATATGATGGAAGCTATTCGTTGTGCATTAGGTGTTTATCAGGACAAGTACACATTTAATGCGATGCGTAAATCTGCTATGGAAGCTGATTTTTCATGGAAGAAAAGTTCAACTGAATATTTGAAATTGTATAAAGAATTAGCAAGTGTTTAATTTTAAATAATTTGACATGTTAAAAAAAATGGCGCAAAATTGAGTTATGCAAGAGAGTAAATTAGATTATTTAAAATTACACATATCCGTTTTGTTAGCTGGTTTTACCGGATTATTGGCAAAACTGATTTCGTTAAATGAAGTTATGATTGTTTTTTATCGAATACTTTTTGCATTTTGTTTTTTTGCAATTATGCTTGTTTTCATGAAGAAAAAGCCTGTAGAAAAAATAAAAGATGCTTTAAAAATCATTGGTTTGGGTGCATTATTAACAATCCATTTGATATTCTTTTTCGGCAGTATGAAGTATGCAACCCTAGCAATAGGTGTAGTTTGTTATTCTTTGGTTGGTTTTTTTACAGTTCTTTTTGAACCTATAATTTTAAAAGCAAAATTTTCGTTTGTAGAATTGATGTATAGTTTGGTTGCGGTATTAGGAATTTGGTTGATATTTAATTTTGATACAAGTTATAGATTTGGCATTTTTCTTGGTGTAATTTCGGCGGCATTATTTGCTCTTTATACTTTATATAACAAGACAATTCTGGTTGGCAAATCTTCACGGTCAATGTTATTTTATGAATTGTTGGGTGGTGCGTTGTTTATGACGTTATTTTTGCCGATTTATATTCCAATTTCTCATACAACGCAGATTTTACCTATTGGAATTGATTGGTTGTGGATAATTTTGTTGGCATTTTTCTGTACCGTATTATTATATTTGTTATATATTGACGCTTTGAAGAAATTGTCTGCGTTTACGGTTAGTTTAGCGGGGAATTTAGAACCTGTTTACGGAATTTTGTTAGCGGTAATTTTTTTAGGAGAGGCAAAAGATTTTACATTATCTTTTTATGTTGGGATGATTTTGATTTTCGCTTCAGTTTTTTCTCAATCGTTGATAAAAGGGCGAAAGGTTACATTTTAGTGAAAAGTGAGAAGTGAAACGTGAAAAGTCCGTATCGTTATTAATAAGTGAATGGTGAGTGGTGAATAGACCTTATTGTAAAAGATATTTTCTTTCATGTTTCCAATACTTCTAATCTTTCCCCTCGCCACTTGGGGAGAGGGTGCCTGAAAGGCAGGAGAGGGGTTCTTCAAACCATAAGATACTGAAACAAGTTCAACATGACCATAATCTGTCATTGCGCACTTGTTGCGCAATCTAGCAATTTGTTTGTGCCGTCTTTTCCTCCCTTGTGAGGGAGGATTTAGGTGGGTGCTATCCCGTAAGGGAATTTATATTATAAGCTTTCACCCATCTGCCTTTCAGGCATCTTCCCTATGACAAATAGGGAAGAATTAGGGCAACTACTTGAAAAACATCAAAAAATTTGTTAGAATAGAGATGTTACAGAGAACAGAGAGGAATTTTTATGAAAAAGAGATTGTTGTCACAAGAGTTTGAAAAATTGAACAAAGCTCTATGTGGCGGATGGAACGGCACGTTCCTCGTCGGGGGGGGGGCAATAGTCTAAAACCCTCTCATAGTCATGGTGTACGCCTGTTTTTAAGATGCCTAGCAGCTTTCACTCTCGCTGAAGGTGCTACGCACGTAGCCCATTGGAACAATTCTCGTAAAATAGCCTTTACATTGGCGGAGGTTTTAATCACTCTCGGCATTATTGGAGTAGTTGCGGCATTAACTCTGCCAACTCTTATTGAAAACCATAACAAAAGAGTTGTTGAAACGAGGTTGCAAAAATTCTATTCTGCAATGAACCAAGCTATAAAAATGGCAGAATTGGATTACGGCGACCGTGATACGTGGTTTGAAGATAATACGGCATATTCTGGTAAACAAAAAATTTGGGTTGATAAATATTTAGTCCCTTATTTAAAAGTCGCTAAAACTGATAAATTAAAGACAGGTAGTGGTGAGGTGTATGCGATTTATTTCGCAGATGGCTCTGCGGTTTCTATGGTTCCGACTAATGGTAGAGATTGGTGGTTTTTCTCAAGTAATCCTGAAAAATGTATTGCAGATAATGATTATTCTTATCGTAAATTCATGGGAAAATGTGCTTTTGCCTTCTATTATAATCCGACAAGAGATGAAGATGGTAAAATAAATAATGCAGGTTGGAATTTCAACCCGTTTGGTTATGGTTGGAATGGGTATTCTGAAAATTATCTTAAAAATGATCCAACATATGGTTGTTATCCAAGTTCTTCTTGGCACGGACATTGTACGGCATTAATTCAATACAACAATTGGAAATTTCCTAAAGATTATCCGTTCAAAGTTCGTTACAGATAAAAAAATAATCCCGTTTACAAGCGGGATTATCTTTTATTATAAATTTTAATTATTATTAGTTATAGATTTTTCTAGTTAAATCTGCTTTTCTAATTCTGACGTTTTCTGGAGTAATTTCAACAAGTTCGTCATCTCCGATGTATTCCATACATTCTTCTAGTGACATTTCTTTATGAGCCTGCAATGTTACCATTACGTCAGCGGTTGCACTTCTCATGTTTGTCAATTTTTTAGTTTTACAAATATTAACTACAATATCTTGAGGTTTGTTGCATTCACCGATAATCATTCCTCTGTAAACTTTAGTCTTTGGAGTTACAAAGAATGTTCCACGATCTTCATATTGAGCCAATGCGTAAGGAATAGCTTCTCCTTGTTCGTGAGCAATGATTGAACCGTTTCTTTGACGAGGAATATCGCCGGCAAATGGTCTGTAATCCAAGAATGTGTGGTACATAATACCTTCGCCACGTGTCATTCTGATAAATTCGCTTCTGAAACCGATTAAACCACGAGCAGGAATATGGAATACCATTGTAGTTCTGCCTTTTGCGTTGTTCATTTCTTTCATTTCAGCTTTTCTGCCAGAAAGTCTGTCGATACAACTTCCAGCACAACCTTCTGGAACGTCTACAATTAAGTTTTCGAATGGTTCGCATTTTACGCCATCAATAGTTTTGTAAATTACTTCCGGTTTAGAAACTTGGAATTCGTAACCTTCACGACGCATCGTTTCAATCAATATGCCTAAGTGAAGTTCGCCTCTGCCTGAAACTTTGAATACATCAGTTGAATCAGTATCTTCAACTCTCAAACTTACGTTCTTTTCAAGTTCATCATAAAGTCTTTTTCTCAATTGACGAGATGTAACAAATTTACCTTCTGTGCCTGCGAATGGACTATCATTTACTGAAAAATTCATTTGCAAAGTTGGTTCATCAACTTTAATCAAAGGTAATGGTTGAGGATCTGCTAAAGAACAAATACTTTCGCCAATTTGAATATCTGCAAAGCCAGCAATACCAACGATATCACCTGCATAAGCTTCTTCGATTTCTGTTCTTCCCAAGTCATGAAATCCGAAAAGTTTTGTGATTTTACCTTTTTCTTGACTTCCATCTGCGTGAACTACACAAACTTGTTCTTGAGATTTAACTTTTCCGTTTTCAATACGTCCGATAACAATTCTTCCGACATATTCGTTGTAGTCAAGAGTTGTTGCACGGAATTGGAAAGGTTTGTCTGCATCTCCCTTTGGTGGTTTAATGTTTTCTAAAATACAATCCAAAAGCGGAATCATATCTTTTCTTTCATCGTCCAAATCTTTAATTGCAAAACCATTTAAACTGCTTGCAAAAATGAATGGGAAGTCGATTAAATCTTCTCTATCAGTCAATTCTGTAAACAAGTCAAATACTTTGTCTAACGCTGTCAACGGTTCTGCTGCAGGTTTGTCTATTTTATTGATTACAACAATAATTCTTAAACCTAATTCCAAAGCTTTTGAAAGTACAAATCTTGTTTGAGGCATAGGACCTTCTGCTGCATCAACGATTAGTAATGCACCATCTACCATGCCTAATACACGCTCTACTTCACCGCCAAAATCTGCGTGACCCGGAGTGTCGATAACGTTGATTTTTGTGTTTTTGTAATTAATTGAAATGTTTTTAGAAAGAATTGTAATTCCACGTTCTCTTTCCAAATCGTTGCTATCCAATACACGTTCTTGCACCTGTTGATTTGCACGGAATGCACCTGCTTGTTTCAACAAACAGTCAACAAGAGTTGTTTTGCCGTGGTCAACGTGAGCGATGATAGCGATGTTTCTAATATTTTCGTTATGTGTTGTCATATTTCCCTACTATCTATATCTTAGTAACATTAGTGTAAAATTTACACTAGTATTTTATATTGCTGATAACTATTTTTCAAGTTAAGATTTTGTAAATTTAACGGATTTGGTCAAGATAAATTGACAAAAAGTGGAAATTTGTTATAATCTGTTTATGAAAAAATTTTTGTTTCTGGGTATTTTTATTTTAGCACTTGGAATGTTTTCTTTTGCACAAGGTGCTGAACAACATGCACGTATATATAGTTATCCACCAAATGGAATTGAAACTACAAAAGAGATAATTCCGCTTGTAAGCAGGTTAAAAAAATATTTTTATTTTTTATCTTGTTCGGTAACTAATAATTCTCAAGAAACTTTATATTTAAAAATTAATAATATCGGGTTGACTCCTGATGATATGCTTACAGTATTTGCCAAAGCTGAAGAGAAAAGTCGATCAAAAAATGAATTAAAAGAAACTATTGATGGCGTAAAAGAGTTTGGCTCATGTATTGGTTCTGTTCCACTTGCTGAGTTAGGTACTATTTATTATGTCGGTTCTTTGCCTTATGCATTTGTTAAAACAGTTTTCAAAAAGAAAAATTTATCAAAACGTGATATTGAAGTATTGTCAGATGAATATTTAAAAATAAAAGAACTTGAAAAACAAAATGTTACAGAAATATTCATTGCTCCTGGGCAAAAAATGCAGTTATATGGCATTTACTTGTTAGGATGTAAAGGTTCGCCTATTATTGAAATTAACTATAATAATGGTAAAAAACATTTCTTTAAGATTTAGCTTCATTTTTGTAAGCTACGTAAGCGAATGTCAAACAGGTCAAGCCGAATAATATTCCGAAACACATTGTTGTTCTGTATGAATACAAAAATGCGGTTTCGTATATTTTCCCGTTTTCAATAAATAAATGTCTGAAAGTTTCAAATAACGTAATTGTAACTGCAACTCCCAAAATGTTCCCAAGATTTCGAGCAAGTGCCAAAATTCCAGATGCTAAGCCTAATTCCCCATGATCAACACTTGTCATAATGGCGTTATTAGAAGGTGATTGGAATAAACCATTTCCTATTCCCATAATTCCAGATGCAAGAATTATTTGCCACATTGTTGCGTTTTTGTCATACAAGGTAAACATCAATAATGCTATGCAATACGTAGCAGGTCCTAATCGGGTTAAAATTTTACTTCCGTATTTCCCTGACAGCCTGCCTGCAATAGGTGCGGTTATTGATAAAGTTAGGGAGTATGGAAGAATTAATAAACCTGTTATAAGAGCATTGTATTTTAAAATTTCCTGCAAAAAGAATGGTAATAAAATACTATTTGTGTACATTGCCATATACGAAGTCATTACGGCAAGATTACCAAATGTGAACGGTTTTATTTTGAACATTGAAAAATTAATTAGCGGGTAATTGATTTTATGGTCCCGAATATAAAATAAAGCTCCAAATATTAATGTAATTATTCCGAGAACAATTATTCTAATGGAGTTCCAGCCCCAACTGTGACCTTCTGAAATTGCTAGTAAAAGAGCAAATAAACTTACTGTGAAATAGAAAAATCCCCTGTAATCGAATTTGAAATTTTTGATATCTGTTTTTACACTACGAGGCAGCATTCTGAATGAATAAATTACACCGAAAATTGCAACGATTACGCAAGGATAGAATACTGAGTGCCATCCAAAATAATTGATTAAAATACCGCCTAATGCGGGACCACTCATCCCTCCAATTGCTACAATACAACCGTTTAAGCCAAGAGCTTTGCCTCTGCGTTCTTTTTTGAAAATTGATGCAATAATGGCTTGACCATTTGACAATAAAATAGAAGCCCCGATTGCTTCTAAACATCGGTATGCAATTAGTAACGGAAATGTTGGAGCTGTCGTGTTTAGGAATGCTCCAATTCCAAACAACAAAAAACCTGTAGTGTACATTTTGTTTTTTGGAAAAATATCACCTAATTTTCCAAAAAATGGTAAAAATACTGTCAAAATGAGCATGTAAGCAATCATTACCCACTGAATTTGTCCCATTGTTACGTGCAAATCTCTAGCCATTGGGTAAAGTGCAAGGTTTACAGATGTAGAATCAAGCATGGCAATAAAATTGCCGACTGCCGTAATTACAAACATTGTCCATTTTAATTTTTTGTGGCTCATGTTATTTGTTTTTTACCCACCCTTCAATAATTCTCAATGGCGCACGGGTTATCGCTAAAGCCCATTCTCCAATGTTTTTTGTAATAACACTGCCGGCTCCGACATTTGTTCCTTCTCCTATTTCTACAGGAGCTACAAGTACTGTGTTTGAACCGATTTTAACATTGTCTTTTAAAACGGTTTTACTTTTCTTTTTGCTTATAGGGTCGTAATTTGCGGTGATTGTTCCGGCTCCGATATTTATATGAGAACCAAATTCAGAATCTCCTATGTAACTCAAATGACCAGCATTTGTATTGTGACCTATTTTAGCTTTTTTAACTTCAACAAAATTCCCGATTTTGCAGTTATCGTCAATTTCTACATCTCCTCTTAGGTGTGCGCAAGGACCTATTTTACAGTTTTTGCCGATTTTGTTTTTACCTTCAATATAAGTTGATGGATAAATGATTGTGTCAGCTCCAATTTCTGTATCTTCTGAAATCCAAGTAGAAGATGGATCAACGATTGTTACTCCTTCTACCATTAAATTATGTAGTTTTCTTTCGTTCATTATTCTGGTAGCTTCTGCTAGGTTAAGACGAGAGTTAATTCCGTAGATTTCGTCGCTATTTTCTAAAATATAAGCGTTTACATTAAGTGAATTTTTTTTACCCCAAGCGATAATATCTGTTAAATAATATTCTCCTTGTGCATTGTTGCTTGTTAATTGAGAAAAAGCCGGTTTGATTTTTGACCAATTTAAACAGTAAATTCCGGCATTAACCTCTTTTACTGCTTTTTGTTCTGGTGTTGCATCTTTTTCTTCTACAATACATTTTAGCGAATTGTTGTTTTCTCGTATAATTCTTCCGTAATTTGTTGGGTTTTCAAAAATTGTACTCATAACAGTTAAGTCGGAATTGTTTGAGTTGTGGTATTCAATAAATTCTGTTAACGTTTTTTCTGTGATAAGCGGGGTGTCGCCACATAGGATAATGACTTGTCCGTCAAAATTGTCTAAAGAAGGACAAACCATTGATACTGCATGCCCTGTTCCTAATTGAGGAGATTGAAGAACCGTTTTGGCTGCAGAGTAATTCTTTTCAACAAATTCTGTTACTTCTTCTGCATGGTGTCCTACAATTACAAATGCTTCATTTGTAATATTTTTAACATTATCCAAAACATATCCCAACAAGGGTTTTCCAAAGATTTGATGTAAAACTTTTGGGGTATTAGATTTCATTCTTGTGCCTTTTCCTGCTGCAAGAATTACTGCTTTAATATCTTTATTCATGTTTCTCTCCTTAATTATTTCCCTATAATTTCATTTTACTATAAAAACTTTTTAGATTATAATTAAATTATGGAAAATCAAAAAATTGCAGTTGTGGCAATGAGTGGCGGTGTTGATAGTTCTGTTACTGCCCTGCTATTGCAACAACAAGGATACAACGTAATAGGTTTGACGGCAAAAATGCAGGAAACTCCTGCTGCAAATTCAGTTGTGCAGAATGCTAAAAGAGTTGCTGACAAATTAGGAATAGAATTGATTGTTTACAACACTTCAGATAAATTCAATGAAAAAGTAGTTGATTATTTTGTGAACGCCTATAAAAATGGAAAAACTCCTAATCCTTGTATTGTGTGTAATCAGTTTATAAAGTGGGGAACTTTGTTTGACTACGCAACAGAGGTTTTGAATGCGGATGTATTTGCTACAGGGCATTACGCAGATATAAGATGTGTCGACGGAGTTTATAAATTGTATCCGGCAAAGGATGAACATAAAGATCAATTGTATTTTCTTTACAGATTAGGTCAAAAACAATTATCAAAGACGATTTTCCCGCTATATCATTATGAAAAATCTCAAGTTAAACAAATTGCTATTGATTATAATTTGCCACCAAAGGATTCAAAAGAAAGTCAAGATATTTGTTTTATTCAAAAACCTGAAACAACAAAGAGTTTTTTAATTAGTAAATTTGGTGCTAAAAAAGGTGATTTTATAGATGTTTTGACCGGTAAAAAATGGGGAGAACATCAAGGATGTTATCAATATACAATCGGTCAAAGAAAAGGTATTGGAATTGCTGCGCCATATCCGTTGTATGTGATTGATATTGACGCACAAAAAAATATAGTTTATTTAGGTAGGGAAGAGGATAATTACAAAAAATCTCTAAAAATAGTTGATTTGAATTGGTCTTACCATCCTCAAACTACTGAATTTGATGCTTGGGTAAAAATTAGATATAACATGCCACATAAAAAGGCGCATGTTAGTATTTGTAATGAAATAGCTGATATAGAGTTTTATGAACCTGTAAATTCTGTTACAAACGGTCAATCTTGTGTTATTTATGATTTGGAAGATAAGCATTTAATCGGTGGCGGATTTATCGCAAGAAATTAAAAAGTATTTACTTTTAATTTTTTCAGGATTATCATGTAACTGATATGGGAGAGAAAAATTATGTATAATCCAAAATCGCACAATGCTGAAGAATTTATTTCACATCAAGAAATATTAGATAGTATAAAATACGCTGATGCAAATAAAAATAACATAGAATTAATTGACAAAATTTTAGAAAAAGCTAAGTTGGGTAAAGGTTTAACCCATAAGGAAGCTTCTGTGCTTTTAGCTTGTGATATAGAAGATAAAAATAACGAAATTTTTGAACTAGCTAAAAAAATTAAACAAGACTATTATGGAAACAGGATTGTTTTATTTGCACCGTTGTATTTGTCAAATTATTGCGTTAATGGTTGTGTGTATTGCCCTTATCATGCTAAAAATAAGCATATTCCTCGTAAAAAACTGTCTCAAGAGGATATTTCTCGTGAAGTTATGGCTTTGCAAGATATGGGACATAAAAGATTAGCGATTGAGGCTGGCGAAGATCCTGTTAATAACCCGATTGAATATATTTTGGATTCAATTAAAACGATTTATTCAATTAAGCATAAAAATGGTTCAATTCGTCGTGTAAATGTTAATATTGCAGCAACTACGGTTGAAAATTATAAAAAATTACATGATGCAGGTATTGGTACGTATATTTTGTTCCAAGAAACTTATAACAAAGAGAGTTACGAAACTCTTCACCCGACAGGACCGAAACATAATTACAAATATCATACAGAAGCTATGGATAGAGCTATGGAAGCTGGAATTGATGATGTAGGACTTGGGGTTTTATTTGGATTGGAATCTTATAGATACGAATTTGCCGGAATATTAATGCACGCAGAACACTTGGAAGCTGCATTTGGCGTTGGACCACATACAATTAGCGTTCCTCGTATTAGAAAAGCTGATGATATTGATCCGGATGTTTTTGATAATGGAATTGATGATGATATTTTTGCCAAAATCGTTGCATGTATCAGAATAGCAGTTCCTTACACAGGCATGATTGTTTCTACAAGGGAAAGTGCTGAGTGTAGAAAACGACTTTTGGAACTCGGAATTTCTCAAGTTTCCGGTGGCTCAAAAACAAGTGTTGGTGGGTATTTTCAACCAATGCCGGAGAAAGAAGATTCTGCTCAATTTGATGTTTCAGATAGACGACCTTTAGATGAAGTTATTAAATGGCTTATGGAACTTGGGTATTTGCCTAGTTTTTGTACAGCTTGTTACAGAAATGGCAGAACAGGCGATAGATTTATGGAGATCTGTAAAGATAAGCAAATTCATAATTTCTGCCATCCGAATGCAATTTTGACATTAAAAGAGTATTTGGAAGATTACGCATCTCCTGAAACAAAGGAAGTTGGTGAAAAACTAATTTCAAAAGAACAGAAAACTCTTGAATGTCCTGAATGCGTAAAACTAAAAGTTGCTGAGGATTTAGAAAAAATAGAACAAGGTGGCAGAGATTACAATTTTTAGGTTGAAATAACTTCTAAAATATGTTAAATTTAGCTGCAAAGATGCACAAGAGCGAAGCAATCCAGTGAAACAGGTGCTACGCACGTAGTCCTTTGTGATAATATTGGTGATAATTTAACACTTCTCACTTTTTGCTCAAATATAAAAAGAACCTCTTTCAATTATGTTGAGATGTTCTTTTTTGGGTTATTATAAGATATTTTTTATAAACATTTTTGTAAACGGTTTGTTGAAAAAACCGTATAATTGTGTTCCAACCATTTTTAAAGATTTCCCATCTTTGCACATTACAATGATTGTTCGAGATTTGTAGTGAGTACAGATAATGTCACCAATTTTTGGATTTTTAATATTTGATTTCTCGAGAATTTTTTGCGTGTATTCTTTATCTAAGATTTTTAATTTATATGGGTTTGGAATAAAGTATTTTGTCTTATAAGTTACATAGCAAGGTAGCCAAGGATGAAAAGCCTTTATTCGAGATTGAATTTGTTCTGCGGTTTCTTTTTCAAAATTCAGCATCATGTCAGTTGGTTTTATGTTTGTGAAATATGTCGCCTCTTTTTCGTTTTGTGGAACAGGTATTATCAAACCTTCGCCTAGTTTTGACAGAATTTCCGAACATAACAACCTCGCCTGATAAACAGTTCTGTCTTTCAGTTCTTTTGAGGTGTCGTCAGGTAGAATTTCAATTTCTTTTTGAATTAAAATATTCCCTTTATCAAAATTTTCGTCAATTAGGTGAAATGTCACTCCAGATTTTTTTTCGTTGTGTAAAATTGTTTGCAAATACGGGTTAGGCCCTCTGTATTTTGGTAAAAAAGATGGGTGAACATTTACAGATGCGATTGTTGGAGTATCAATAATATCCTTTTTAAGCCTTTCTCTCCAAGTTCCGACAAGCAAAATATCAGCATTTAATTTTATTAATTCGTTTTTAAATTCTTTTGAATTTGCGGATTTGCAATTTATTTCATGTATTTTTTTATTTTTTATAAGAGTTACCTCATAAGAGGTTTTGAAAAAATCACGTAGTTTTAGCAAAAGTGGTGGCATTACAGTTTTTTCATAACGCAAAACTCCAACTATTTCACATCCCGCTGATAATGTGCCTTCTATTAAATTAGAAAGCATTTCGCCTTTTCCAATTATAACGACTTTCATATTGACCCCATAAAATTAGTATCTGATTTTGGATGCTCTGTCCATTTCTCGTTTTTGGTCTTTTCTTGCAATATCTTCTCGTTTGTCGTGAAGCTTTTTACCTTTAGCTAAGCCGATTTCAATTTTCGCAAAACCGTGTGACAAAAAAACTTCCAATGGAACAATTGTAAAACTGTCTTGTTTTACTTTGTTTTGGATTTTTAGAATTTCTTTTTTAGTCATTAAAAGTTTTCTTGTGCGTTCTGCATCGTGGTTAAAACGATTTCCTTGCTCGTAAGGAGAAATGTGACATTTGTATAGAAAAATTTCGTTATCTTCAATTTTGCAAAAACTATCTTTCAAATTTATTGCATTTTTTCTGATAGATTTAATTTCTGTTCCAGTCAAAACAATACCTGCAACGAATTTTTCTAAGATTGTAAAATCGTGAAACGCTTTTCTGTTAGTTGTAATAATTTTTCTATCCATAAGCAGATTATATCATTTAAGAATATTCTTAGCAAGTGGAGATTTTATTATTCATAAAGAAAACATTTAACTTTATGCGTTGCCCCTTTTTCTAGTGGAACACAAGTTTTACATTTCTCCATAACGTAAGGGCATCTTGTATGGAATTTACATCCACTTGGTAAGTCTGCTGGAGATGGTAAATCTCCTTTTAGTGTCATTTTTTTACCTGTTTTGTTTATTTGTGGAACTGAATTTAACAAAGCTTTTGTGTACGGATGATAAGGATTAGAAAAAATCTCATTAGTATCCCCAATTTCAACTATTTCACCCAAATACATTATTGCAACTCTGTCTGCAAGATATTCAATTACGCTCATATCGTGAGTAATTAGGAAAAATGTCAAATTGTATTTGTCTTTAAGTTCTTTGATTAAATTAATAACCTGTGCTTGAATACTTACATCTAATGCACTAACAGGTTCATCTGCAAGTATAAATTCCGGATTAAGCACTAATGCTCTTGCTATTGCAATTCTTTGTCTTTGTCCGCCTGAAAATTCGTGAGGATACAAGTCTAAACAACTTTCTTCTAAACCGACGAGTTTGATTTTTTCACTTATTATTTTTTTTATTTCTTGTTTAGAAAAATTTGTATTTATTTCAAGCGGTTCTTTTAAAATATCAAAAATTTTCATTTTAGGGTTAAGGCTTGCGTAAGGATTTTGGAAAATCATTTGTGCGTGTTTTCGAAACTCTTTTAAATCTTTTTTGTTAAAAGATAAAATATTTTTGTCTTCAAAAATTATTTCTCCTGATTTTGCAGGTTCAAGAGAAATTAACGCTTTTGCCAGAGTTGATTTTCCACAGCCGGATTCACCAGCGATTGCAAGGATTTCGCCCTTGTTGATATCCAAATTTACTCCATTTACTGCGTGGATTGTTTTTTCTCCTCCTAAAGCTCCTTTGGTTGTTTTATATTCAACAAATAAATTATTAATTTTAAGAATTTTTTCTTTTTCCATACAGAAATATTAGCTTAATTTTTTAATAAATGCAATTACTCTGATGTTGAAAAGTAGAAAACAATATGTTATAATTAGAATGTAATACGATTTTTTATAGGAGTTGAGGATATATGATGAAATTTAATAACGGTTTTACGTTGGCAGAAGTCCTTGTAACACTCGGCATTATCGGTGTGGTATCAGCTATGACAGTTCCAACATTGATGCAAAATTATCAACGTCAAAGTTATGTAACTCAATTGCATAAGGTTTATAACGAAGTTAGTCAAGCTATGGTGCAATATCAAAATGATAGAAATGCTTTGAATTTAAATGAAGCAGGGTTAAATTCTCAAGCTGCGTTTGATGCGATGGTTCCACAGTATTTCAAAACTGTTCAAAAATGCGATAGCTCGTTAACTCCATGTTTTCCTGCAACAACAAGCTATAAAAAAATGAACGGAACAGCCTTGAATGCTGATGTTTACACAACTCAGACATCTTTTGTATTAGCAAGTGGCGCTTCTATAAGATTTAACTACCTAGTGAGTGGAAATAGAATTTGTATTATTCAAGTTGACGTAAATGGTAGAAAAGGTCCAAATATTTTAGGTCGTGATTTGTTTACACTAACATTATACAATGATGGAGCAATCGATGAAATCGGAACTTCTGCTCCTGTTTCAGAATCTGATAGAAATGGCTCATATGCGGCAGGATGTAACAGCTCTACCGGTGACAGTGTTTATGGATGCTTTGGTAAAATCTTAAACGATAATTGGCAGATGACTTATTAAAGTTCTCGTCTGCCTTCAATGGCTTTTGCAATTGTTATTTCGTCGGCGTATTCTAAATCTGCACCGACCGGTAGTCCGAATGCAATTCGAGAAATTTTTATGCCGAACGGTTTAATTAATTTGTTTAGATAAAGGCTTGTTGCTTCGCCTTCTACAGAAGGGCTTAGTGCAAGGATAACCTCTTTTACGTTTTCATCAGTAAGTCTGTTTAGAAGTTCTTTTATTCTGATATCATCAGCACCAATTCCATCCATTGGTGAGATTAATCCTTGCAATACGTGATACAACCCTTTGTATTCGTTTGTTTTTTCAATAGCTATCAAATCCTTTGTTTCTGCAACTACACAAATTGTAGATTTATCTCTTTGTGGGGATGTACAGATTTCACAAGGACTTGTTGATGAAAGATTAAAACATATTTCGCATGTTTTGGTATTTTCTTTCGCATCAAGCATGCTTTGTGCAAATTTTTCCACCTCAGACTTTGGCATTCTAAGCAAATAAAATGCCATTCTTTGCGCTGATTTTGGTCCTACTGACGGAAATTTTTGAAAATGCTCTATTAATGATGCTATTGATTTTGGGTAAATCATTAGAAATTTAGTCCCGGAATATTAAGTCCGCCTGTAACGGCTTTCATTTTGTCTTCCATAGCTTTTGAAGCTTTATCACTTGCTTGTTTAATAGCAGAAGAAATAATATCTTCAAGCATTTCTACAGTATCAGCATCAATAGCTGAAGGATTTTCTGGGTCAATTGCTTCTGCAGTCAATTTGATAGATTTGAATTTGCCTTGACCATCGCAGATAACTTTTACTGCGCCATTTGCAGCTTCACCTGTGATTTCAAGGTTAGCAAGTTCTTGTTGAGTATCTTTCAATCTTTTTTGTATGCCTTGAGCTTGTTTCATCATTTGCATAATGTTCATAAGTTTTCTCTCCTAAGTCTAGTTATAATACACCTCGTGTACTCTTATTGTTACACAATTGGTTTTTCCCGAAATTTATTATATAATAAAAATATGAAAAAATATACCTATGTTGCAGAATCTTTAAAAAACGGACAGATTATGCGTTGGACATTTATGCCGTTAAATGTTTATATTGCTCCAATGAAGTTTTATTCAAAACAAGGTCAGGAATACAAATACCGTGATATGGTTATTAGAGCTTTGAATGAATGGCAAAATGCGACAAAGGGGAGAGTTGCTTTTAAAATTGTAAATAATTTGTTGGAATCCAATGTTAATATTGATTGGAAAAGGGTCGAAAGAAAGGCTCTCGGACATTGTTATTTTAATTTTGACGGTGCTAACAGATTGTATGGGGCAGAAGTTGCAATTGGATTGACAGAAGGATTGGTTCACGCAGATTATATGGATGAGAGTGAAGTTTATCATACTATTTTGCATGAAATAGGGCATGCTATCGGTTTAGGGCATAGCCACAATCCTGCTGATATTATGTACACTCCACATCAAAAGGGAATTAATACGATTTCGCAAGGTGACAAATTAACGGTTAATTGGCTTTATACACTTCCGCAAGGTGCTGATACTGCAGAAATTTCTGCAAAATACGGTATTGGCGGAAGTAATGTTGATGAAATTATTGCAAAATTTATAGACAGAAAATCTCCAACAGAGTTCGAAAAAGTAAAATCTTCAATAAAAATGCCTAAGCGTGATTTGTTGGAAGAACAAGAAACACTTGCAAATCTTCGCAAATATCACATGGCTTTGCAAAGTGTTCAAATATCCGAAGATATGAAAAAATTCTTTAACAATCGCCCTAAGTATTGATTTGGTAGTCAATCCCGAATTTGTTGAACAGATTATTGTAGAAATCTTTGTTGTTTATGATATCTTTTTTAGTTAATTCCATATCAAAACCGGAATGTATATGAAACTTTGGATCTTTATGGAGGTTGTTTTTGACAACATTTTGGAGGTATTTATTTAAAATTTCATTGCCATTTTTTATGTAATCTTTTTTTGATGGGGCATTATTTGATAAGAATGTTTTTACATCTTCAACGTTTTTAGAAAATCTTGTATCATTTGAATGAACAAGTATATCTTCAAGTTTTTCGGTTAGTTCCTGTTTATCAGTTATAGCTGGTTTAAACTTAAATTTTGAGTGAAAAAATACGGCATTTCCCATAGAGAACAGTTTTATTTTGTTCATTTTAGGATTTTCAAGTAAAATAATGATTTGTCCTAAGCGCATGGTAGATCCCACTCCTTGAACATTCCAATCTTGATGAAGGTTTTGGATAATGTTGTTATATAGCGTTCCATTATCTTTTATTGTATTGCTTGTACTTATCCCAAGATGTCTGCCTTCTTTATTTTCTACATCTATAAAAAATCGTTTTGCATCGGAGCTTGCTCTTACAAAACAATCTTCCGTCAAGTTGCCAGATTTTAGTTTAATTGGAAAATCTTCAAATATATTAACATAATTGTTTATTTTTTTGAATTTTAATGCTTCAAATGATATTGAGTTATGTTGTGGGGTTGTGGTGTATTGAGTATTGTTTGATATTTTCATGATGTGAATTGTAAACCTCATAAATGTAAAAATTTGCTATTAAATTTTTTGGTTGTATAATTATTATTGTACTATAAGTTGATGATTAAGGGATATATAAAATATGACAGTTCAAGATTGGTTTGAAAAACGTAAACAAGCTCAAATTCAACGTCGTGAGCTTGAAGGTAGAGTAGAATTGGATATGGACCCTAATTTGTGGGTTAAATGTGTTCATTGTGACGCTCAGCTTTTGAAAGAAGATTTAGAAAAGAACGATATGGTATGCCCTGTTTGTGACTACCATTTCAGGATAAATGCGAGAAAGCGTATTAAACAATTATTTGACGAGAACTCTTTTGAGGAATTGTTTGCGGATGTAAGACCAACAGACCCGTTAGAATTTACGGATACTGAAAGTTATAAAAGCAGACTTGAAAAAGCTCAGAAAAAAACAGGTTTAAATGATGCCGTAATTACAGGTATTGCGACTATTAAAGGAAACAAATTAGCAACTGCGGTTATGGATTTTGATTTTATGGGCGGTTCAATGGGGAGTGTAGTTGGCGAAAAAGTTACACGCATAATTGAAAAAGCTATTGAACTTCGTTTGCCTGTGCTTGCAATCACCTCATCAGGTGGGGCTAGAATGCAAGAAAGCGCACTAAGTTTGATGCAAATGGCTAAAACATCTTGTGCAGTTTCAAAACTTGATGATGAAGGTCTTTTATATATCAATCTTTTAACAGAACCGACATTTGGCGGAATTACTGCAAGTTTTGGCATGTTAGGTGATATTATTGTTGCGGAACAAGGAGCAAGAATTGGTTTTGCTGGTCGTCGTGTTATTGAACAGACAATCAGACAGAAGTTGCCGTCAGATTTCCAAACTGCAGAATATTTGTTGAAATATGGTCAAGTTGACGTTGTTTCTGCTCGTAAGGATTTGCGTGATACTTTGGCTAAGATTTTAGAAGCACATAAGGGGGTAAAATAATGAGCGCAGTTTTAGATTTTGAAAAACCCATTATGGAAATTCAAGAAAAAATTGAAGAACTAAGAAAGATAAGTTTGGAGTCAGGCATGGATTTTAATAAAGAAATTGAAACTTTTGAACAACAGGCAGAAGATTGCAGAAAAGAATTGTATTCTAATTTGAAGCCTTCTCAAAAACTTCAAATCGCAAGACACCCTGAACGCCCAAATTTCTTAGATTATGTAAATAATATTTGTGAAGATTTTGTTGAACTTCACGGTGATAGAGAAGGTATGGATGATAGAGCTATCATTGGCGGTTTAGCTAAAATTGACGGTCGCCCTGTTATGATTATCGGAACTATGAAAGGTAAGTCAACAAAAGAAAATTTGGAATATAACTTCGGCATGCCTCAACCTCAAGGGTATAGAAAAGCTTTGAGATTGTTTAAACACGCAAGTAAATTCAATATTCCGATTGTAACTTTGATTGATACTCCGGGTGCATATCCTGGAATTAGTGCAGAGGAAACTAATCAGGGTGGCGCAATCGCAGTTAACCTTAGAGAGATGGCAAAATTGAATGTTCCTGTAATTGCTATTATTACCGGTGAGGGCTGCTCAGGTGGTGCATTAGGTTTGGCAGTGGCTGATAAAGTATTCTTGCTAGAACATGCTTATTACACAGTTATTTCTCCAGAAGGTTGCGCTTCAATTTTGTGGAGAGATGCCACAAAAGCTGCTGATGCCGCTGATGCTTTGAAAATTACGGCAAAAGATTTGATGAAATTTAATATTATTGATGGCGAAATTAAAGAACCTGTTGGCGGTGCGCATACCAATTATGAAGAAGTTTCAGCTAATATGAAAAAAACAATTTTGGATAGTATTGATGAATTGTTAAAATTGCCGGTTGAAAACTTGAAAGAGCAACGTTATCAAAAATTCAGAAAAATGGGTGCGTTTTTAGAAGGTTAGTTTAAAATGATAGAAAAACGAACTGATTATTATGAATTGCAGATAAAAATTAATCCTGATATGGAAGATATTATTTCTGATTTTTGTTTTGAAAATCTTCCGTGCGAAGGTGTGGTTCTTGCTGAAGAAGCTTATAAAGATTTAGAAATGATTTCAACAACAGAAGGAACTTTGAAAGTCTTTTTGACATTTGAACCTGATAATTTATCTGAAATCCTAAAAGATGAACGAGATTTGTTGAAATCTCGTGGTTTTTCTGACGAAGAGTTAGGTAGCTGGGAATTTGTTATATCTAACAAACCAAACGAGGATTGGTCTAAAAAATGGAAAGAAAAATGGGATATAACGAAGGTTACAGATAAAATTATCATAGTCCCTGATTGGTTGGAATATGATGATAAAGAAAATGAGGTTGTTATTCGCCTAGAACCAGGATGTGCTTTTGGAACAGGCACTCATCAGACAACTCAACTTTGTATGAAAGCTCTTGAAAAATATATGAAAAAAGGTGACAAAGTTGCTGATATTGGCATGGGGTCAGGAATTTTGTCTATTTGTGCAAAAAAATTTGGTGCATCTTCTGTTTACGGTTGCGATATTGATGAAGATGTTATTGATGTTGCAAAAGAAAATGCAAGAAAAAATTTGCCTAACAATGGAGAAGGTTGTTATTTTGAACTCAACACTGCTGATAAAATAAATGAAAAATTTGATTTTGTAATGGCAAATATTTTACACAATGTTTTGGCTGAAATAATGGGTGATTTGAAAAATATTATGAAAAGCGGAGCTTTGATGTCGCTTTCAGGTATTTTGGATGAAAAGAAACCTGTTGTTTTAGATGCAATAAAAAGAGAGAATTTAGAAATTATAGAAGAAATTCATCAAGATCAATGGACTTCTTTTGTTGTGAGAAAGAAAGCATGAACATCCCTTTTGAGTTTATATATCTAATGCTTAGTGTTGGATTTATTCTAATTTTGATTTTGGGTTTTAATCTTGTTTTTTATATTATTACTCGAATTGTTATTGGTAAGCATTTTCCTAATAATTATTCAATGTTAGTAAAGGATATTGGTAAACCTGTTAAAACGATTGGGTTAACATTAATTCGATTTGGGAATGAAAAAAAATGTTATGGAACAGATTATCAGCAAAGTATTTCTGTAAAATTGTTAGTTTTTCAAAAATTTTTTGTTTTGGAATGTTGTGGTAAAGCATTGTTGATAAATGATTTTAATACAAAATATATTTCTTTTCTTAATACTGAAAGCTATGAAGAAATTTTGTGGAAAAGAATTACAAAACCTAGAACGGATTTGATTGTTTTTTCAAAAATTTGTTCTTTACAGTTTTTAATAAATAAAAAAGATTGTGAATATTTAAAGAATTATATAAAGGAGTGTGAAAAATGTCTAAAACAGCAATAATTATTCCAGCACGTTACGGCTCTAGCAGGTTGGAAGGTAAACCATTAATAGAAGTTGAAGGTAAGCCTATTATTCAATGGGTTTATGAAAAAGCGCAGCAAGCTAAACTCGCTGATATGATTATTGTGGCAACTGATGATGAAAGAATTTTTAATGCAGTTGAAAAATTCGGTGGTAATGTTGAGATGACATCAACTGAGCATAAATGTGGCTCTGACAGAATTAAAGAGGTTGTTATGCGTCATCCTGAAATTGATTATATCGTAAATCTTCAAGGTGATGAACCTTTGATTAAACCTGAAAGTATTGATGAAGTTGCTAAAAATGTTAAATTTGATGAAACTGCAGATATTTCAACATTAATCAGAAAAATTACGCCGGAAGAAGCTGAAAACCCGAATTTGGTTAAATGTATTGTTGATTGCAACGGTTTTGCAATGTACTTTTCTCGTTCAAAAATTCCTTATGAAAGAAATGTTGGGAAAGCTGACTTTTTTGGTCATTTGGGAATTTATGGATATAAGAGAGAAGCTCTTATTAAGATGACAGAAATGCCTCAAACATCTTATGAAATGGCAGAAAGCTTAGAACAACTTAGAGCATTACAAAATGGAATGCGCATAAAAACATCTGTTGTCGATTTTGTTCCTGTCGGAATTGATACCGCAGAAGATTTGGAAAAATTCAAATCAATTATTGCTAAGGCTGTTTAAAAAAACTACTTGGGTTAACTTTAAAAATTTCTGCAATTTGCAAAAGCATATTTAAGCTAAGCCTTTCGTGGAAATTTTCAACTCTGCTGATAAATTCTCTTGAGCAGTTTAGTTTTTCTGCAAATTTTTCTTGAGAAAGTTTGCTTGAAACTCTTAGTTTTTTAAGATTTTGAGCAATAATATTATGATAATTTGTATCTTTATTTTTCATCGTAACTCTATTAAAGCTACATTTTACCAATATGACTATGAAGTAGTCCATCACACTTTTGGCTATTTCTAAAAAAATAAAATTGAAAAATTTTATAAAAGTACTTGCAATTTTTCGTAAAATAAATTAAGATAAATATACAAATATTAAAAAAAATTTAAAAAAATCAATATTTTGTAATATTTTATATTTGTGATATATTATAGGTGTTAGATTATTATAACGAAGGAAAAAGATGACTATGACTGAAAATGCTGAAATGCCTAATGAAACAGAAGATCGTCAAAGAATACTTTTAGCTGATGATGAAGCTAGTATCAGACGTATTTTAGAAACAAGATTGAAAATGGCTGGTTATGATGTTTATACTGCACAAGACGGTGAAGAAGCTGTTAATGCGTTTAATAAATATAATCCTGATTTGGTAGTATTAGATGTAATGATGCCAAAAATGGATGGTTATGGTGTAACAAGAGAAATTAGAAGAACTTCTGATGTTCCTATTATTATCTTAACTGCATTAGGAGATGTTTCAGAAAGAATTACTGGTTTGGAGTTAGGTGCTGATGATTATGTCATTAAACCTTTCAGCCCTAAAGAATTAGAAGCTCGTGTAAAAGCTGTTTTAAGACGTACAAATAACCGTGAAACAGTTACTCCAACCGGAAAAGTAACAAAGAATGTCATTACAACAGGTAATATAAAAATTGATACTGCTCGTCGTCAAGTGTTCAGAAAGAATGAACGTATTAGACTTACTGGAATGGAATTCAGTTTATTAGAATTATTGGTTAATAATTCTGGTCAAGCATTTTCAAGAAACGAAATATTACAACATGTTTGGGCATATCCACCTGATCACAGAATTGATACAAGAGTTGTTGATGTTCATATTTCAAGATTGCGTTCTAAATTAGAAGCAGATCCTGCAAATCCAGAGTTAATCTTGACTGCTCGTGGTATTGGTTATATGTTCCAGAGAATAAGCTAGATTTTAGCAAGCAAAATAAAGTTTAAAAAGTTCCGTAATATTGCGGAACTTTTTTTATAAAAAGTCTTGATTTCAAGATTGTTTATGATATTATTAATAAGTAACGAGAATATATGGCGGGTGTCGTCAAGTGGTTAAGACCTCGGATTGTGGTTCCGATATGCATGGGTTCGAATCCCATCACCCGCCCCATATTAAACTTATTATCAGTCAATCGGTCTAAGATGTCGAATATGACTGATTTTTTATGTGTTCGAAATTCTGAAAGATTATACTGAATGCCCTCTGGATAAATCAGCTTTTGAAGCCTTTGCCTAAAATCTAAACTCCCATTTAGCCATAAATCTTTAATGTTATTTAATACGAATGTACAACTATTCAAATACTGTTCAATATTAACATCGGGTAATTCAATAGTTGCAATATCAGCTTTTTTAGAATTAATAGAGCTGTCATAGTCCTCATTTACAAGCTTATAGTCATTTTCTGTAATTCTATCTTCTAAATATCTTTTTGTAAGTGTTTTCTTATTCTCTATAAGTTCTTCAAGCTCTTTATTTAGCCTATTTAAGGTTGTTTTCTGTTCTTTAATACTATTTTCGTAAGTATCTTCTAAAATAGCTCTAAAGAGTTGTAATAACTCTTTTTTAGGCTTAATTTGTTCCAAATGAGCAATAAAATCACTTTCTATTCTTGATTTTGCAACTCTAAATTTGATATTACAATCTTTATTATGGCAATGATAATATGCGTATTTTTCTTTTCTACCTTTACTATAACTTGCAGTTAATGGAGTGTTGCAATAAGGACACCTAACATATCTTCTTAAAGGGAAGTCCTCTCGATTGCGTTTGTAACCACTTATTATAGGTTTCTTTCCATCAAGAATAGCCTGTACTTTGTAAAAAGTTTCATCGTCTATAAGTGGTTCGAAAATTCCTCGTTTTGGTTCTTCAAGCCACTCATAGGTTAACATCCCTATATAAACCTTATTTCTTAATATTCTTCCTATTTTATTTTTATCTAGCTTTTC
>ERZ1034920.208-NODE-208-length-48300-cov-57.787107_pt1 | contig 48300 bp, 38 predicted proteins | sample MGYA00520688_ERZ1034920 | MGnify/ENA primary metagenome ERZ1034920 (study PRJEB33766, sample SAMN09781785) | gut metagenome | biome: gut microbiome | host: Homo sapiens | place: Madagascar | study: EMG produced TPA metagenomics assembly of the PRJNA485056 data... | reverse complement strand
TTTTCAAGAAGAAAGAATAAATAAAATATTACAGGATTTACATATTGACTTTCAACGACAAATGCGTTTTGATACCTGTATAAATCCAAAGACAAAACAGCAGTTACGTTTTGATTTTTATATTCCGTCTAAGAAATTGTTAATTGAGTATAATGGAAAACAGCATTATTTTCCAGGTGGAAATGAAGGATGGAATAATTTAGACCGTTTTACAGAAGGTCAGTATAGAGACAATATCAAAAAACAGTGGTGTAAAAATCATAGTTATCATTTACATATTATTCCTTATACAGATGCTTCTTTAATAGATATGTCATATATCCAAAATATTTTATCCTCGTATCCTGATAGCACAAGTAAAACTGATGATACATTGGCAAAGGAGATTGAAGAGTGGTAGAAAAAGAGACAATCAAAATCAAGTATTTTCCTGGCGCGGCGCATATGGAAATGACTGACAAGGGTGATTGGATTGATTGCTACGCATATGAGGATGTGACGCTCAAAAAGGGCGAGTATGGCTATGTAAATCTAGGTTTTGCTTGTCAGCTTCCAAAAGGTTATGAAGCGCATGTAGCGCCTCGTTCTTCTACTTTCAAGCATTTTGGAGTTATTCAAACGAACGGGATAGGCATTATTGACGAATCCTATAATGGTAATGATGATATTTGGATGATGCCTGTACTTGCTATTCGTGATACCGTTATCAAAAAGGGCGAGCGTCCTTGCCAATTCCGCATTATGAAGAAACAGCCTAACGTTGAATTCAAAGAAGTGGTTGACCTTCATAATGAGACTCGTGGTGGATTCGGTAGTACGGGGCGATAAAATTGGACAAAGGGCAATAGATAATTGCCCTTTATTTTTATATATGAATAAGAAATAACGTTCTTATTTATATATAAAGATAGGATTCAATTATGAATAAAAAGATGCTCGCTGTAGACCAAGCCCTTGGAACGACTGGCTGGTCTGTTTTTGAAAATCGTCAGTTGGTTGCTAGCGGAAAATTTTCAATTAAACCGACTCTTCCAATAGAACAAAGGTTAAATGAATTCATGAAACACATTAGTGAATTGCACAATCAATATCAATTCGCATCAATCGCATTCGAGGATATTCAATTACAGTGCGGCAATGTCAGTACATATCAGAAATTGGCATACGTTCAGGCTGCACTAATGATTTGGTGTTATAATAATACTGTAAAATATAAAATTCTTGCTCCTTCCCATTGGCGCAAAATTTTGAAAGATAAATGCGGCGTATCGTTTGGCCGCAAACGTGAAGAGCAAAAGCAGAATGCAATCAATTTCGTAAAAGATAAGTTTGATTTAGAGGTGACAACGGATGAAGCTGACAGTATTTGTATCGGATTTGCGGCACAACTTGAACGAGTGGAGGTTCAAGAAAGCGCTTTCTAAAATGAATAAAGCGTATGATAGACTTTATGGTTATGATGTGAAGCCTGATATCTATAAGTTAATTTACAGGCAACACAAAATCGATGGTGTGAATTATATGCCGCCGTTTATAAATGAATAAAAAAAAGAGGGCTACCTAAAAATTAGATTAGGTAGCCCTTTTATTTATTTAGAAAGGATTATGGTCGGAGATACAAGCTTGTAGACGGTCAAGAGACTCACCATAGAAGCCTGCATAATCATCCGTGTAACCAGCAATTGAACCGCCATCGTCGCAGACGACATCAAGCCAACCAGCACGGTCAACAGTTTGAGAGCGATACCATACCTGTTGGTAGTCTTGTCCAGTAGGAGTGGAGTAATACATACGAACACCATCGATAGGGTCGCCAGGCCAGCCAGCGCAACCATTCTCGGTATCATTCTTATCTGCCTTAGCAACCCAAGGCTGCCAGCCATGGTTTTTAGTATGGACTTGATACTGAATGTTGCCATTATCAACCCACGCAATCATAAGGTCGTGCTCGTGGCAAGGATAGCCCGCGAAACCATCTTCACCATCACCAAAATTGGTAACAGTATCAAGCCAAGTACCATCCATCATGCGAAGGGCATAATGGATATTGGTAGAAACTACGCCTTCCGTGTTTTCACGATGCGCAGGGGCGCTTGGTGCGGAAGGGGTGGTAGGAACTGCAGGTGCCTCGCCAGCATCGGTGCCATTGACCATGGCATCATACCACTCTTGAGCACGAGCCATATAGGCATCCTTTTGGGAACCATAAAGCTCGCCTGGGCAGCTGGTTGCTGACCAATGCTTGTGCGGGAAGACGTTGACTCCCCACTCAGGACGGCCAAGGCCATAATATTTGCAAAGCGCAGCGACAAGGTGTGAACCAGATTCGATAGCAGCCGCATGAACGGTCCACTTATTGTTCATATCATTTGCGTGCTCGATAGAGATAGTTGTATCATTACCAAGGCCAGTTCCGATACCGTCGCCGCAAGCCCATGCGCGGTCAGTGTCATTGACGTGCTGTGTGATATAGCCGTTTTTATCAACGCAATAATGTGCGGAAGTACCCGCATTGCGCCAAACATTATTACAAGTAGCACCACTTAGATCGCCAGCCATGTGGTGAACAGTAATGCCTTTGATGCCCCATGGACGGCCAGAGCTATAGTTCTGACCTAGAAGCATATATTCATCGGGTTGAACATTTTCCCAATCTGCCATATTATTTACTCACTTTCTTTTGGAGCATTATAACTCATAGCCAACTCACTATCATGAATGCCTTGCGTGGTTGGGTCAACAACAATACCAAAACCAACAAGCATGTTGATGATTAGGCCAGCGAGATTGATAAGCGTATCTTGGCTGATAGAAGGGATAACACCAAATAAGCCAAGCATTTGATATACGAAAGCAATCACGGCAAGGATAATAGAAGTCAAAGTTGCTTTATTTTGTAAACGAAGTTTCCAGTTGATAGCCATTTCTTTCCTTCTTTCTTTTGGATTAAGCAGTAACGATAGTGCCGTCCTCGATAAGCTCTTGTGTAAGTCGTGCACTCTGCTCGTCAGAAAGTTTAGGATATGAAGCGATTACTTCATAAGCGTCTTCGCCACGAGCAACGCGAATCTTGACTGCCTTTTTAACTACGCGATATACGTTTTCTGAAACTGCCATTATTATTCACCACTTCCTGCCGTTATGTCGGCAATAGTTATATATAAATCATCGATAGAATTTGTATTGTTCTTTAGTCGGTCAGGACCGTTTGCCATAAAGTCCTGCTGCTTTTTCATTTTCTCTTCTGCCTCTTGACGTTCTTTCAATTCCTCGGCGGTATAAAGCTTATATACTTGAATATCTTCATATTCGTCATAAGCTTCTTTTGCTTCTTTCTTTTCAACATCAATGACTTCTTCAAGGTCCATTCCTCGAACAGCATCGCGCGTTTCATCTATGTATTCAAATACGCCTTGCTTATCGTCGATAACGGCAAGGTGAGAGTCGGTGTTATCGCCTTCAAGGTCAATCGCAGTAGCGTCTTCAAAATAGACAGTTTTTACGCGATAGTGCTTCACTTGCGCTACAGCGTCTTCCGCGTCATGATGGGCAATAAATTTCTTATCTGGTTCAAGGCGACCTTTAGAGGTATCTACGTCAGCTTCGGTAATCTCATTGCCAGCTTCGTCGTAGATTTTTACAGGCTTGCCATTGCGGTCGTTCATATTGTCTCCTTTTATCTCTTATCTATAAAGAAATTATATTTTGAAAGATACTTTGGGCTTTTTTGTACTATCTGGAGTGTAGAAATATACATTCTTCAGCTTTTGTCCATCTGGAATACGGACATACACTTTAGCAATTAAGTTCACTTTCGTAGTAGTGTTTGTGTTAGCCCAATCGCTATGTGTCGTATTGTCAGTGTTATATACTCTCACTTGAAAATATAATTGTGACTGAGCTTGCCCATTTATTGCTTGTGTCCTCATTTTTTTGAAAATGTTTTTGAGAGTAGTATCTAAAACAGTGGCGCTTGCATCATTGATTTCACAAGATTGAACTCCGTTTAAACTATATACTGCAGAAGTCGAACCATTTGGTCCATACCAAGTTGTTCCATTTGTGCTATATTGAACATCAATTTTATTGGTTGGACTAATTGCAGTATTATCAAATTTTATAGAACAATTATATGCTGTATCAGATAACGATAGAATGTTTGCCGTCACATTGGTTGGAGCCTCTGGTTTAGTATATACAACGTTTGAGCTAATTCGATTGGAATTACCAGCGCTACCATTTGCACGAACTTCAAAAGTATAGGCTTTATTCAAATCCAAGTCTGTGAATGTTGTGCTGCGAGCACTTGCACCTACATCAGTTTTTGTCGCAAACCCATCTTTTGAAATCGAGAAATTGCTTAGCGGATATGTAGATGAATTTCCATCATGCGCCCATGTAACAGTAGCGGTTGTTCCCGTAGCCGTTGCTGTCACATTGGTTGGAGCCTTTGCGGAAAATCTTGAAGGTGATACAGTAACAGTCGTGCTCGCTTGCCAGCTATCAACATAATTGAATTCGCCATGGTCATCCCACTGCATCAAAATAGTAAATGAACGACTCGAACTAGATTTGCCACAATCATACCATTTAGAAATGGTTACATCTTTGCAATTGCTTTGATAAATATATTCTTTGTGCGTATGGATTTTTTCACTGTCAACCCACAGGGAAAAATCAAGGCCGTCAATAGCGTCCCAAGTATAACCATTGTTATGAAATCTACCGACAACAGTAAATCCAGTGTCGCTTATGTCTTCTGCCCAAACTTCTACCCAATTTCCCAAACTAATCTCCTCTCAAAACAAGCACTAACTTATTTTGAAACAAAGATTCTTCAAGTTAGTGGTATTCACATAAATCTTTGGATAAATAGCGTCTTTCTATATTGAAATAAATATTAGGAGCTTTTATGTTAGTATATATCTCAGTCATTTCATTTGGCTGAGCATCTACTAATTCATTTTGTGTCCAAAATATTCCTTTGCTATTTTTGTCAGGATAAAATAAAAGAGGGCAAACCAATATAATATCGGTTTGCCCAAGATTTTACTTATACATATTTATAATGTATTGCACCTCTGCGGCGCGTTCTATAATTTTATTGTGCTCATATTCATATAGCGCCATCATTTCTTTTGGCGGTTCACCTTTTGAATTGCGGAAATCATAAATTATACGCGTAACTTGGTCGTGCAACCTATTCATATGCGCCATTTCTTCTTTAGAGATTTGAATATAAGTGTCACCTAGTTGTTTATCCGTATCCTTATATTTGATAGCTTTTTCCGCATACCATTTAGCATCGTCCAATTCTTCATAGATTTTTTCAGACAGTTCCTTGATGCACAGCATTTTATGCTACCTTGATAACAATCACGTTCGCATTTCGCACGCTTGTCGCATTTGTGGCTTTGAAGTTGAGTTGAAGAATTGGAGCATTTTGCGGCACGGTGACAATTGCATTGAATGATTGTGATGTATTGTTTCCAATAGTGGTTGCTGTATCAGAAGCATAGGCTCCAGGAACCGCATTGCCCGCACGATACATCATAGTTTCAATCACCCCAACAGCAGTAGCAGTGAAAGTGAAATTAGCAGAAATTTGATATACACCTGCTTTATTTATAGTAATCGTGTTTCCGTCGCATGACACGCATTTATTTGAAGTGGTTGATTGCGGCAAAGGGATATTGGCTCCAGCCGCAACTGGCGCAGGTGTTGTATTATCGAATACGAAACGTCCTATTGTTTTCATTCCCATAATAAAGACTCCTTACATAAGCGTATGGAGTGGCCTTTTCTCCACTCCCTACTACCGAAGATAGACGGTGATTAGAAAGTGGTGCCGCAGCAACCCTGGGCAAAATTAGGAACTACGCCATAGCCATATGGGCTAATACGAGGCACGCCGCAGAACATGTTCTGGGTCTTGAGTTCGGAAACTTGCGCCTGAAGGCTATCAATCTTATTCTGAGAAATAGCATCAAGAACCTTCTGAACTTGTGCTGTAGTATTTGCATTAATAGCAGCTGCATTCGCTTCATTGGTATATTTAAGGTCCAAAGTAGCAGTTTTATTGTCGCAGCAGCATTGAGCCAGCTGACTAGATAGAGCATAATCTCCATCCTTAATTGCGGCTTGGGTATCCGCAAAGTTGCGCAGATTCTCATAGCCAACAGTAGATAGACCCTGAGAAAGTTGCATCATATGAAGATTCTCGTTATCGCTCAGACGACCAACTGCATTTTCAAGATTATTGAAGTTCATTGCGCTACAAAGACTTGACTCTGTGACAGGCTGCTCTGCAGGTCCACGATTGCCCCAGAATCCGCCATTGCCAAACATAAACAGGAAGAGGACGATAATCCACATCCATCCGCCTTCACCCCAATCGTTCTTGTCGGTGACAGCCGCAATGTCAGATAAAGTCATACCATTTTCCATAATATAAACTCCTTTTCAACAAAGTTTTATTTGAATCCAAGAACATGTCCAATTTGTTGAGCCTGTTGCTTTATTTGCTCAAACTCACTGGAAGATACTTTCTTCTCTTGGATAAGTTGCTCCACCTGTGCCTTGGCTTGGCTGGGTGAAGTTGTTTTGATAAAATTCAGCAGTTGTTCCATTTGGTTGCCGCTGGGAGAGTTGCGCGGGTACGTCTGCGACCCGCTTACTTTGTTGTATAGACTGTTCATATTCCTCCTTCCATTTCTCAAATTCCTCACGAGTTATATAGTTCTCGTCGCTACGTGGTTTGATTTCTTCAAACTTGTACGATGTAACGTTTGAGACTCCATTGAAATCGTTTTCTTTGAGATAGAAAATATTTTCGTTTTGATTCATAAAAAGCGCTTTAGTTCCGATAGGAATGGAACAATTTTGTGCTTCTTGTAAATCTTTGACGAATTTGACTCCTTGAATTTGCTGCGGCTGTTGATATTGGAGAGCCATTTGTTGAGCAAAATAAGGATTATAATTATAAGGATAAGCTTCAAACATAATATTGTCATTCACCTCCTCACAAAATATTTTCTTAGTAGTTTTATGAGCATTACCTTTTCACTATAATACAAAAATAAGGCAAAGCCTTTATATGACTTTGCCCTATAAAACTATAGTTTTTATAAATAATATTATTTGATAATTAAATCTTTATCCAAATCTTACAATTGCTGGAAGTTGGCTGAGTAGCAGAGACAACAATGATATCTGATGGTGCTGCCGTGAAACCTTTAGTGACAGTAATTCGAGAAGTGCCGCTAACGGCTGTAACGACGTTACCTGAGCCAGTTGTTGAAACTGAAGATACTGCGCCAGTTTGGCCCGTAGGTCCAACGGGGCCAGTTGGACCGGTCCCACCCCCAGGACCAGTAGGTCCAACAGGACCTGTTCCACCAGTAGGACCCATAGGACCCGTACCTCCGCCAGGACCTTGGGGTCCAGTCTTACCAGTGGGACCCATCGGGCCAGTAGCACCCTGGGCACCATCGGTGCCTGCTTTGCCTGTAGGTCCAACAGGACCTGTTTTGCCTTGTGGTCCCTGCCCGCCAGCAACACCTTGAGGACCTTGTGGACCAGTATCGCCCTTAGCACCATTCAAGCCGTTACGAGATACGGAATACATGAGTGTTGAGCTTCCATCAGTTTTTGTGAGTGTTGTGCGTGTCCACAAATATTGTCCCGGGCTAGTCTTGGGAATAGCGGATTTCCACTCGTCTGTTGGAATAGTAGTACCTGAACTTGAAAGCTGATAAGTCACCGCGGAACCAGAATATCCGATGCCTGTTGGACCTGTCTTACCAGTTAATCCTTGCGGGCCTTTGGGTCCCTGTGGGCCTGTTTCACCAGTATGACCAGTAGGACCGATTGCGCCAGTGGCACCTTTCTCACCCTGGGGTCCTCGCTGACCTCCAGGACCTTGAGGGCCAGTTGGTCCAATTGCACCCGTTTCACCTTGAGGTCCTTGCGGACCCTGTTTGCCAGTAGGACCTAAAGCACCTCCAGGACCCTGCGGACCCGTGGGACCAAGAGGACCAATAGGACCTTGCTTACCCGTTGGACCCTGAACCCCTTGCTCGCCAGTTTTGCCCTGGATGCCCTGTGGACCTTGAACGCCTTGTTCACCAGTCTTACCAGTAGGTCCAACAGGACCAGTTGCTCCCTGAGGTCCACGAGGTCCTTGTCCGCCTCCAGGACCTTGAGGTCCAGTCTTACCAGTGGGACCCATCGGGCCAGTAGCACCCTGGGCACCATCGGTGCCTGCTTTGCCTGTAGGTCCAACAGGACCTGTTTTGCCTTGTGGTCCCTGCCCGCCAGCAACACCTTGAGGACCTTGTGGACCAGTATCGCCCTTAGCACCATTCAAGCCGTTACGAGATACGGAATACATGAGTGTTGAGCTTCCATCAGTTTTTGTGAGTGTTGTGCGTGTCCACAAATATTGTCCCGGGCTAGTCTTGGGAATAGCGGATTTCCACTCGTCTGTTGGAATAGTAGTACCTGAACTTGAAAGCTGATAAGTCACCGCGGAACCAGAATATCCGATGCCTGTTGGACCTGTCTTACCAGTTAATCCTTGCGGGCCTTTGGGTCCCTGTGGGCCTGTTTCACCAGTATGACCAGTAGGACCGATTGCGCCAGTGGCACCTTTCTCACCCTGGGGTCCTCGCTGACCTCCAGGACCTTGAGGGCCAGTTGGTCCAATTGCACCCGTTTCACCTTGAGGTCCTTGCGGACCCTGTTTGCCAGTAGGACCTAAAGCACCTCCAGGACCCTGCGGACCCGTGGGACCAAGAGGACCAATAGGACCTTGCTTACCCGTTGGACCCTGAACCCCTTGCTCGCCAGTTTTGCCCTGGATGCCCTGTGGACCTTGAACGCCTTGTTCACCAGTCTTACCAGTAGGTCCAACAGGACCAGTTGCTCCCTGAGGTCCACGAGGTCCTTGTCCGCCTCCAGGACCTTGAGGTCCAGTAGGACCTACCGCGCCAGTTTGTCCCTGAACGCCAGTTTCGCCTTGGGGTCCTCTTGGTCCAGTAGGACCTGTATTTCCTTGAATGCCTTGCTCGCCTTGGTTTCCTGTTGGTCCAATAGGGCCTTGGATACCTTGAGCGCCAGAGAGGTCAGTAACAAAACTATAAGTTGTTGATGTTTTCACATACAGTTTCGCGTTGTCTGCATCATTCACATTATTCGTATTTATCATTACGAATTTACCAACAGCGATAGCGCTGTTCTTATAATCTGCGTTCATAGCCGCAACTGATGGATATATTTTAGCAATTGCGAATGGTTCACCCTGCGGGCCTTGTGCTCCTGTAGGACCAACCGCACCCGTAGCACCTTGTTTACCAGTTGGACCTGTTGTGCCAACCGCACCAGTCGGACCAACTGGGCCGATACTGCCTTGTGGACCTTTTGGACCAGTCGGGCCTATTTCGCCCTGAATGCCCTGAGGACCAATCTCCCCTTGAATACCCGTAGGGCCAACAGGACCGATATTGCCTTGAATACCCTGTGGACCTTGGATACCTTGGATACCCTGTTTACCAGCTTCGCCTTGTGGTCCTGTTGGTCCTACCAAACCAGCTTCACCTTGTGCTCCAGTATGACCAGTGGGGCCAACCGCGCCTGTAGCGCCCTGTTCGCCTTGAGGGCCAGTTGGACCTAATTGTCCTTGTGGTCCTGTTGGGCCAATACCCCCAGCATGACCTGTTGGACCGACATTGCCCTGTGGACCAATCTCACCCTGTGGGCCTGTAGGGCCTACGGGGCCAGTTTCACCTTGAGGGCCTTGCGGACCAATAGGCCCAATAGCTCCAGGATTGCCAGTTGGACCCGTGACTCCTTGCTGAGCTAAACTATATGAATAAGTAGTCGTGTTTTTACTGTCAGTAAATGCAATTCGAGTCCATAAAAATTGTCCTGGCTTTAATTCTGGAATCGTATTTGTCCAAGTGCCAGTAGGAGCCACGAGGCCGCTATTGCCAGCTTGATACGTAACCGCAGTTCCAGCAATGCCGTTTCCAGTAGGTCCCACGGGTCCTGTCGCCCCTCTCAAATTCTGAAAAGCGAAATTATATGTTGGCGAAGTCGTTGTTCCGCTTTTAGTAACTGATACCGTTGGCGTGCCAACACCGTTATCCACGGAAGCTGTAGCAGCAAAAGAGCTGATTTTGGATTCGTTCAGAATCTTGCCCTGCGCGGCAGACAATGATTGGTCAGTAGCGGTAGAAGTTAGATTATTAACTACTGGTCGCCAAGTATTGTTGTCTGGCACTGTTACAGATTTTGTACTGCCATCGCTTCCGCTTAGTGTAATCGTATGTCCTTCAATGGATACATCATATGTGGTATTAGTATTGGTATCAATATTATCTCGTAGTTGTAATAAAGTATTGGTGCCAGTTCCTAACCACATCGTTCCAGTGTCTAATGCCACATATAATGTGCCATCGATAACTTTGTTGCTTGCGGTTAGGGCTTTGATGTTAGGTTCTTTATCACGGATAAATTTTACTTTTGCCAAAACGCCCTACCCTTTCTATATCAAAGAACTGCTCACAAAACCAAATGAGAAATGTGGGCAGTTACAAATATTATACTCTATGCGAATTACAGGGTTCCCCAAGTAAGTGCTTCAGTAATTTTATCGTCAGCATATTTCTTTGCATTGCCAAGAGCAGTATTGGCAGAGCCAGCAGCATCAAATGCGCTAGTCTCAGCGAATGCCGCAGAACCAAGGCCTTTGACAGCCACATCGGTTCCCTTGACAGCGATTGTGCCATTGACGGAACCACTTACAACATCAGCAGCCTGAAGAGCGGTGTCAGCCTTGGTGCCTTGCTCAGCGGTGGCATAATTTTTAGCTAGACCATCAGCGTAGGTCTTTGCATTTTCAAGCGCTGTGTCAGCCTTTTTAGTTGCATCAGCGGCAGCTGCGGTAACAGCTTCGCTCTTGGCGGTAGACGCTTGGCCTTCTGCGTAAGTCTTGGCTGCAGTAAGTGCTTCATTTGCCTTGCTTTCAGCATAGGTCTTGGTAGCATAATCCTTGAGGTCAACAGCTGTGTCGCCGATTTGCTCCCACTTGCCGTTGATAACCATATGCTCCGTATAGCCATTACCTGCAACGTTACCAGCTACACCAGTAGCCTTGGGAACCATATAAATGGTGTTGGTATCTGCGGTTCCCACAGCAGGAAGTTCTTCAACAATTGCGCGTTTCAGGTGAGGAGCAGCAGCAATTGCTTCAGAAATCTTAGTGTCAGTTTGAGCAGAAGTATACGCATCTGTAATGCCATAGCCAGCAAGAGTTGTAGCCTTGGTAGCCTTACCGTCGATTGCAGTTTGAAGTTCTTTCTTAGCAGCGGTTAGCTTACCTTCGGCATCAGCAATAGCCGCGCTCTTAGCTGCATTAGCCTTAGTTGTCGCATCAGTAGCCGCAGCCGCAATAGCAGCAGCTTGTGCATCAGCGGCAGCTTTCTTGATGGAGCCTTCACCCTCACCTTGGATAGTTTCTAGCTTACCTTCTGCTGTTGTAATCTTACCCTCGGCATCGGTAATCTTGCCCTCAGCGGTACCAACTCGTTTCTCCAAAGCGGAAAGGTCAGCTGCTACAGAGGTAGGTTTGACTACTGCGATATACTTAGTGCCATCCCAATAGGAAACATTATCGCCCTTATCACCTACGATATAGAGGGTATTGACTTCGCCTGTTGCGGGAAGAACTTCTACCTTTTTATAAATACCACCAGAATAAGGCTTATTGCCTTTATAAATGCGTTGTTCATCAGTTACAAAATATAGGGTATCGGCATCCTTGGATTCAAGACTTGAATAACCAGCAAGGGTAGCCGCAACGAATTTTACTTGACCCATTCATATCTCCTTTAGATACTTGTCCATTCTGTATTATTAGCGACACACATATATGTGCGCGTGGCCGCGTGCCACTTATAAATTGCTTTATCAGCAACATACACCATATTTTCTTTGCCTTCTGTTGGAAAGTCTGTGATAGAAGTCCCAAAAACAAGAGGTTGAAGGTTGGATGGAGTGAGCTGCTTCCATCCATCTTTATAGCGCCACATAACGCCAGTTTCTTCTACATAATAGTAGCCTTCAACTGGCGCTAATTTATCCGTTCTATCTTTATCTGTCGCAAATTCTTGAATACAATTATATCCAATACGTAATCCATTATAATCAAGATAAAGACGATGGGTATCAGAGACAAAAACTAAATTTCCGTCACTGACTGGCAATTTATCCAATTTAGCAGCCACAGTTGTATATACACGAACCACAGCCATTATATCTCCTAAAATTCAGTAATTGTCAAAGCGCTATCTGTATATGCCTTTGAGGTTTCAATTGCTTCCTTCTTTGCTGCCGCAATAGCTTCAGCACTAGCGGTGCCACCAGAACCTACGCTGGTGTCGATATATTGCTTGATAGTAGTACCTTCAGCAATATCACCAACCTTTTCACCAAGAATGGTTTTTACTTGAGCTGCATCAACCTTGGTATTCAGATTCTCTTGGAGAGGAGTAATTTGACCGTTAGTATAAGCTTTAGCCTGTTCAAGAGTGGTAGTATCTTGGGTATCAGCATATGCCTTAGCATCTTCGAGTGCTTTAGCTGCGGCACCAGCCTTTTCATAGTTAGCAGCAAGACCGTCGCTATACGTCTTTGCTTCCTTCAGTGTAGCGTCAGCCTTGGTTTGTGCATCTGTAGCGGCTTCCTGCTTAGCGGTAGCAATTTTTCCTTCTGCATCTGTGATAGCCGCGGCTTTGGCCGCATCCGCTTTGCTTTGGGCATCGGTAGCAGCGGTGTCAATAGCAGCCTGCTTGGCAGTTGCGACTTCATCTTTAGTCGCATACCCAGAAAGGTCTACCTTGCTATCTCCGATTTTCTCGAATTTCTTGACTTCGCCAGCAACAACAAGAATATATTCATCATAATGGTCATCGACTGGAACCATGTAAATTGTATTAGCATCAGCTTCATCAACAGTTGGGATGGCATCGACGATGGCGCGCTTCAGGTGGTCTGCTTTAGCAATAGCAGAAGCGATTGCGGTATCAGTCGCTTCTTTGGTATAAGCATCTGCGATACCGTATCCTTCTAAAGTAGTTGCTTTATCAGCCTTGCCTGCGACAGCAGTATCGGTATATGCTTTTGCGTCTTCGAGAGCTTTCTTTACAGAGCCTTCACCCTCGCCAGATAGACTATCCAACTTAGCTTGAATTGCTTCGATAGTTGCCTTGAGATTTTCAACTTGCTCAAAAATTACTTTGAAACCAGAGCCAGTATAGATATAGCCTTTATTATCTGTTGTATTAATATAGATAACGCCTTGCTCTTGGTCGGCTTCAGGAAGCGCTGTCACAACCTTGACGTATTCTCTGACTTTCGTTGGGTCGATTTTGCCATCAAGTCCAATAGGAGAAAGGTTGAAGCCAGTTCCTTCAGCTTTTGGCTGAAGCATATAAGCTTTGTATTCTCCATCTACCAATGCGGTGATGACTTGACCACCATAAGCAATTGCGGATTCAGCATAGGTCTGTGCGGCTGCCAGCGTCTCATGAACGCTTGATGCGTCAAGCGGAAGAGCGTTGCCACGAGAGTACGCTTTTACAGCAACCAATAGTTTCGTGCTATCAATAGCCATAAGTTATAACTCCTTCCTAAATGGTTACTGTAAATGTCATTGGGGCAGCAGCAGGTGCAGCCATAGCATAGCTGTAAACTTTATAGTCAGCAGCCTTAGCTCCATTAGCACCTTCTACGGATACTGTTTGCTTGGTAAAGCTGGAAGCCATTCCAATATCATTCGTTTCTTCATACTTAACTTGATTTACATCGCGGAGAGCTGCAGGATAAGCAAAGACAATGTACTGTTGCCCTTGAGCAACTTTAATGGTCAGCTTAGTTCCAGCAGTAGGATTAAGAGACTTTCCAGTAAGACCACGAACAGCCGCAGAATTCAATTCTGGTACAGAGCCTACTCCAGTACCATAAAAAGCATTGCGCTTTCCGATATAAGAAAGTGTTGCGGACGTGATAGAGCCAGCGGTGATATGTCCAGCTGGAGAATCGTCACCTAGGTTATCCTTCTTGATTGCGCCTTCTCCATAAGAAGCAACTGCTTTAAAAGAAGTCGTGCCTTCATTAACAGTAATAGCATGGTCAGATAGTACAAGAGGACTAGTAGTACCTTCAAGTACGTCAACAGCCCCATCTGAGATTTTAATAGAAGTAAGTCCGCCAGCATCTTGCTGTGTAAAGTTTGCGGTCATAGTCGCAGTTAATGTAGTCCCAACTTCATAGTTGCCAGGTTGAGCGCCCTTGGAAACTGCAAGGGAAATCTTTGGAGCGGTGTATGTAGCAGGAACACGCTTCATAATGATTTTCTTGATTAATGTATCCAGGTCAGTCCCAGCATCAATAACATCACCAGTCTTGATGCCGCCAACGCTTCCGCCAACGCCAAGCTGCACAGTATGTGCTTCTTTTGACTTTGCACTACCAAGAGTGTGTGGCGTTTTAGCATCATCAACATAAATCATATTGTCTTCTGTAGAAACAACAATACTGTTTGCGTTAATGATTCCAGCAGTAATTTTTTCATCTAAGTTTGTTTCAGAACCGTGAAAAAAGCTAATCTTTTTAGCATTTTCTGCATCAGCCATCTATTGTAGCTCCTCTCTCTTTTATTGAATCTAAAAATTTTTATATTATAAAATAAACCATATAACTAAAATTCTTGAATTTTTACTTCAGCACTGACGGTTATTTGATCTATTTTATTTTCTACTGAAACCGCTTTATCATAAGCATTCGTTGCAATTTGCTTGATTTCTTCTGTTGAATTAGTCCATTCTTCAAATTCTTTTCGCTGCTCTTCCATTTGCTTTTCCATTTTATTCCCAATAGAAGTAAGATTAACTACAGCATTTTGAAAAGCGCTAAAATCGTCAGAGACAACAAAAGAAGAACCGTCGTGCGGATCAGATAAAATATGTACCAAGAAGGTCTGTGTTGGAGAAATAGAAATATCATCTACCAGCTCAATATCACAGGTAACTTCACCAGCGCCGCATTTCATCATTGACAAAGGCCATTTTAGTTCCCATACAATAGGATCATCATTTACTTTTGTAAAATTATTATATCCTTGAACATTGCTTTGTTGATGCTTCCAACGTAAATATACGATAGTATCATCAGTCATTTGCGCAGCCGCTTCCTGGTCAAAAAGAATGCGGAACGTGCGACCATTTGCATTAGCGCCGCCAACAGTGATTGGATCTGGAATATCTTGATCCAAAGACTTCAAATTGATAGTGAGAGTCTTTAATTCTTGCGGCATTTATTACTCCTTTCTATCAATTTCATTTTTTTCTATATTTTTAACTCCATAACTTGTCAAACGAGGTAAGGCACGCAATCCTTCCATAAGGCTATCAATATAAGTATCTCCACCAGCTGCCTTATAATAAAGATACTCGCGCTCTAGACTTTGTAGACTTAAATCGTCAATATGACCAATCTCATAACAGAAATAATGGTGGCGATCTATAATATGACTTCTCGATGATTCTTGAAGCCTTTCTGTTACTAAGGCCATTTGATTTTTTAAATCATTGCTTTTTTCTATAGATTCATCTACTTTTTTATTTAAAAGAGTGATCTCTTCTTTTTTCAGAAGAACGATTTCTTTTTTTAACTGTTCAATTCCCTCTATAACTTCTTTATGACTTTGCTCTTTGGAGGTCTGGTAATTGAAATATTTGCGAAGTTTATCATAAAAATATTCCCACAGCTCACTTATCGCTTTGAAAGCTACAGCAATAGCCATAATAAAAATAATTATAGATTCAATAGAATATTGGGAAAATAAGTTAATCAAAACCTCCATAAATCACAAATATCCTTTCCCTTAATTTAAAACCTACAAGTATACAAAAAGAAAGTATCTTTAATTCTCACTATCAGCCCAAACAAAAATGGGGCAGTCTAATTAAAGACTGCCCTAAATAATCTTATTATAAAAAACTAAATGACGAAAGCGAATGAGTTAAAATAAGTATCATGTCCAAAGAGAGCACTACCGCTAGTAAAGTTTCCAACAAAACGATAACTCTCCCCAGCTGTACAAGGTCCCCATAACGAGATAGAGGTTATTTGACGGCCAATCTCATTCCCGCCCGAAGCATGTCCATCCATATAATTCATGTTTTTTATTGACGAATCTGGGCATGTAACATGAAAAACTACTCCGCCTCCATCCCATCCCCAAGTAGCACTGGATACCATGATTACCATTATATAGCCATCTACATTAGGAGTAATTGTTACAGGACATATATTTGTCTTACGTGTATTTAAGCTTACGATATCATTATTTGCAGCACATCCTTTACTGTTTCGTGCTATAGTATCACAGAGAGAATATACCCCCCCCCGCTGTTTGTATCTTTGATATATCTGCCATTTAATTTTCCTTTCAATTATTTTACGCAGTTCTCCTCCAACAATAACAAGTAATATAAGGCGGCATTGCTGAAGACTCTGTTGTCGCGCACTCCATCATTGCGCTAGCTGGTTTGCTCGCAGTTCCAGAAGATAAGGAAGCTGCGTGTGAATGACCCCAAATGCTTTGAGACTTCTTTCTTTGAATTACATAATCTGTTCTGCCGTCTACCCCATAGGGACCATCTGATGACTCAAAACAAATTGTAGAATCTGAATTCTCCACAGAAGGGTGCGTTCCATACCATTCTAGCCATCCTAAAAACCAATGATGATCGTGTGTTTTTGATCCACCAGTCGAGCCGCTTACAGTAGTATTATATAAGAACTGGTCTTCAATTTGTTCCCAAGTTCCACCAAACATTGCGGCTGGAGAATTAGAATTAAAACTCTGATAAACAGTTCCAACTGGATATACTATCTCTAAAAGATTTATGAATGTAGACATACTACATCACCTTCTTTAAAAAGGAAGCTAAGCGGTTCGCACCCAACAATAGAGTGAATAATTGTATGGGTAGAATGGTTTGCCCCCCCCCGTTGGCATAGCTCGTGCAGTTCTAATAGTGTCTTCTGCACCGCTCAGTAGCAACCAGCCTGAGCCTTTGCTAACATTGGAATTTTGAAAATCAATATCTTCCCATGAATTGTTTGCACTATTCCATCTACTAACTTTATGCTCATGGGCTGGCATTTGATCAATTGTCATAGTGTTGTTGCCGCTATATTGACCACCAGACGCTCCGCCATATCCAACAGTAGAAAGCAAAGCATTTCTCACCTCTGACCAAGTGCCACCAAAATTTAACGCAGGACTTATATTGATTTTAGAACAATAGATACTTCCTATTGGATAAATCACTTCTGCTAAATTAATAAAAGTAGACAAATTAATATTCCTTCCTTTAAGAAGGAATGAAAATATTATTTTTATTCTTCAGCTTAATCTTATATTGTTTCTCTCTTTTCTAAGAAATTTATTGTTATGCAGTACGTTTCCAAATATAGCTTTTCGTTAGGTTAGAATAACTTAGCGGATATGCTGCACTTAAAGCCCAGTAATCTATTCCTGTAGTTTTTGTATAAAGGCTAAAATTCTGCGGCTTACCTTGTGATGAGTCTCCGCACCAAGCACTAGAAATTTTATTCCACTCACCTCCAATTGGAGTAGCGGCTGGAACCATTACAATAGCAGGAGCCTTTTCTCCCGTAAAAGTTTTAACGATAAAATAGTTATCGTTTGACGGTAAAGTTTTCTGCCCATAGCTCGCAGCACTTACAAATTCTATTCCGTTGCGAGTATAAGATAAAGCATATTCTAGATCTTCTCTTAGCGAAGTTTTTGAAGTTGTACTTTTTAATGTTTCAGGATAAAAACTATCATTTACGCAACTCCAAGTCCCACCAAAAGAGGCTGCGGGACTTATAGAGCTAGTTGTAATATAGTAACTCCCAATTGGATATACAACCTCTAACAAATTAATAAAGGTGGACACTTAGACCACCTCCGCAATTTTTAAGCTGTGCGCCGCCAAACGTAAAAAGAGATGTGTGCAGGGATATAGTCCTGCCCCCCCCCTGTGGCTTTGTTTCCAAGTAATCTTGATAAAATGAAGCGCCAGTACCAGATCCAACTCTTACAGTGCCACCCGCAATATTGAAAACAACCTGTTCAGACTTAGAACGATGGCCGTGACTTGGCATCTGGTCTACGCTAATTGTTTTAGAACCACCTGTAGAGCCGCTTACCGCGTATCCATCAGAACCAGCACAGGCAAGAAGTCCACCTTTAACTGCGTCCCAAGTGCCGCCAAATAACGTGGCAGGAGAGATTGATTCTTCGCTCATATAAATAGACCCTACGGGATATACAATTTCTAAAAGGTTAACAAAAGTAGACAAATTATTCACCTACCTTTTGATTTGCTGAAGAACAAAGGCTATTTACAGATAGCCCCCCCCCAGCAAACCCTAAGTTTACTAGATTGAACATAATATATTCATATCCTTTCAAGTTTCTTTTGATATTAGATTAATTGTTTGTCTATACTTTATACTTTCCTGTTAGAAATCTATTAAAACTTGATTTTTGTTATGAAGTACGTACCCATACATTCACTGAATAATGATATGGTATGAAGTCTTTATTATGTTCTTTGCCAACTCCAGTAAGTTCCGCAGCATACACCCACTGGGTAGCCCCGCTTGCTCCAAGACTTGCTAATTTCCATTGGCTACCAGAAGCAGCATTTGTATTCCACATGCCAAGATAGTTGTCTTCTACATCTTCTATGTGCTCAGCACTAGTTGCCGCACGTACAAAGTGCTTATGCTCAGGTAAATGGTAGTTATTGATTTTCAAACTACCACCACTAGAACCAGCAGAAGCAAAGCCATTTCCACCAGTAGCACTTAAAATTGCGCCTTTAATTTGTGACCAAGTTCCACCAAAAAGTGTGGCTGGGCTTGTACTGTTTTTAGAACAATAGATAGAGCCTACTGGATAAATTACTTCAAGTAAATTAATAAAAGTAGACAAATTAAATCACCCACTTTACTGCGGGGTGATTTAGAAACAATAATCTAATATTTTCTTTTATTTCTAAAAAATTAGAGACTAGGCTACTGCCATAGCCCCCCCCTAGAAACGTGGGTTTGTTAGAATTTTTAAAATTCATTCCATAGTTCTCCTTTTCTCTCTTGCGTTATTGTAACCGCACCCTAATTTTGGGCTATTATATAATAAAAATGGGCGAACCATCGTTATGATTGCTCGCCCATTGGGTTTTGAAAATAGATTGTGAACTAAATTAAATTTTTACCCACAATTTGATATGTTCTTCTGTAGGTTCTGTACTACCAACATAGACAGTGCCAACATCATCATCTAATTTAGCATTGGTAACTGCACCATCTTTGATCTTGCCAGTAATAACTGAATTATCTGCAAGTGTAGTTGCTAAACTTGCTTGACCATCTGCATTTAAAGAAACAGACCCAGTTACATTGCCAGTTAAAACCAATGTTTTGTTAACCCTAGAAGCGGTTGTCGCTGTTGTCGCATTACCGTTGAATGTCGTTGCATAAACATTTGCCCATTTAAAGTTAGAAGAACCAAGATTGCTAGCATTATCCGTTACAGGAACAATACCAACAGATTGCAGCTCACCAGTTAATTGTCCGCCTTCTAAAGAAAGCGCTCCAATATTATCAGGAGTCAAGTTAACATTACCAACACGGTAGCTATCTTCTGCATCGCCCTTTACACCAGTGACTTCTCCAGCAACTTGCCAAGTTCCATCGCCTCGAAGAAATTTATTTTGATTTCCCGCAGCTGGTGCTGGTACTAAACCAGTCCCGCCCGCAGTTGATTCAGAAGCGCCATTGAATACATCGTATGTTGTATCTTGGGTCGTGAAAGTTGCTGTAGAATTATCGCCTCTAGTGTACGTAACTGTTCTTCCAGAAGCAGAAATAGACTTTACATAAGTGCTTGTAATAATTTGGTCAGATCCGTCTTTAGTAGCCTTTATTGCGCTATCCGCTGTCACGGCCTTTTTAGCATTATCAGCTGTTGATGCGTGTGATGCTTCTAAGGCTGTGCTTGCTTTATATTCTTGATAACCATCTTCAGAGGTTAACTTTGTCTGATCTATAACAACATACATAACACCTGTATCGAGTTGAAGAACACTGTCACCAAGCTGAACATCATCTGTGGTTAATTCAAAACGAGCTGTTTGATCTGCCACTCGAATTAAACGCTCTAAAGCCCCTTGCGGAACACTGGATAGCGGAATTATACCAGTAATAGCAGCGCCATCAATAGTTGGTATAGTGATAGAAACATCGCCAGTTCCATCAAAAGAACCTGTTCCCGCAGTACCGTTAGCACCAGCTTTAATGGAAAAGCTTCTTGTATTTTTTAATTTTGTGGCTGTGTCTGCATTACCAGCTAGGTTTCCTTTTACACCACCGTTAGCGACAATTTGACTTGTAAAAGCAACAGAACCTGCAACGGTCTGGTTTTCTGTAGACACTTTGCTTAGACGATCATTGGCGTTATCGTTTGCTGCTTTTACAGCTTTTGGGGTTGCAGCCACAACACCAGTTGCCGCATTATCAGTGGCATCTGTTTTATCAGAAAGATAGACACCGCCTTGAACATTGTCGGTAGCATCTGGTAAAATATAAATTGGACGATAAGCTTTTGCCGTTGGGTCATAAACTTTAGCGACAAAATTTAGCTTTTTGCTTGCGTCATTGGGATTGCCTTTTGCCATACTACCTCCTTATTCAATTCCCTCAGAGTAGATTACATCAACAATAGTTTCCATTGGGAAGTTTTTCTTGAATTGAATCTTCACATAACCGTCACTAAGTTGTCCATCGAATTCAAGGATACCGCACTCATTGATACGGTATCCTTGTCCATTTATCTCAACATCGGCTGTGGGAGGTCCATCAAAAGAAATATACTTTTGTTTTTCATCACTCCACCAACCGATGGGTTGTCTATTAGGAATCTGAATGCCAATATGAACATAGTTGACATCATTTTCTCTAAACTCTTTATAACTATTGGCCGCAAAAGGACCTTTAATCTGTAATAATTTCATATGGCTCCTTCATCCTAAGAGAAGTTACCAGTATAATCCACAGCCCAATAATTTGGAATTGCGGAATCAGATTTTGTTGCAGACATATAACGGAAAGCTAGTCCTTTTGTATTTAGGGTTTTGAAAACTTCAGAAGAAGTTTGAGTATTAGATACAAGAAGAACATCGCGCATACCTGTATCCGCAATCTTACCTAGATAGAACCAACTACCTGTATTATAATCATAGGCATAGAAATCGTGATCTTGTTTCTCTTCCGTCGCAGGCTGTGACGCGTATGCTACGATCTTGCCTTTGGTTCCAACGCCAGTACCTAAAACATTTTGCTCTCCTGTTAGACCAGATGGGAAACAAGTATTCAAATACTTTAATGGATCTGGTGCTCCAGTAGAATCAAAAGCATCGTTACCAGCGTCTCCCCAAGCCTTTACGATTTCATAAGTTAAATTGAAACCAATTAGAATACCAGCCTGGTCTTTAATTGCCCCATAGTCTCGCCAGTAAACTGTAGCACCATCTTCTTCTGATGGAAGGAGCGGATAAAAAGTTTTAACACTAGTGCTATTTACCCAAGTATTACCCGCTTTATCCTTATTGTCTTTATCTAGATCATCAGCTGTTACACGTTTAGTCGGATCGCTGAAAAGAACAAGCATATGATAGTCGCTAGGACGAACAACTATATCTTGAACATAATTAATTGGATCGCCAATATATTGCGGCTTAGATTCTGTATTGTATTTTATCTGAATACGTTTGTCATCTAAAATGCCAGTATCTAAAATAATATTTTCAATCGCCTTTAGCTGATAAACATTATTTGTTCCCGCAGCTTTAACGGTAATTGTTTCACCAGTATTTGTAGTAAAGGTTATTTGTCCAGTTGAAGATACGTTAGCTTCTGTAATTAGCTTTAATTTCGCAGGAGAAAGCACATCCCCAGTAGTATGATTTAAAGTAATATCTCCATTGTCCTGATTGATAGTAATATTTTTTACCCAATCCAATGTTGTTTCATAGGTTTTTCCAGTGTTATAATCAATGTGGAAATTACCATTATTCGCATTTAAAACAACATTATTAATCCATTGAATTAACTTATCAACACTAGTCTTGCCATTGCTGGGAATAGCACCGTTGTTAGTACCAGAATAAGTATATGTAACAGTACCATCGTCAGAAAGTTCAATACCTTTTACCCAAGTAAGATTTGCTGTATAATCAGCAGATCCATTGTTATAAGATAAAGTGAACTTACCACCTTCTGAACCGTCTCCAGTAGTAAGAGAAACACCTTTAACCCATTTAATCTTTTTTGTAAAAACAGAAGAATCATTATGCGAATAATCAACTGTTAACGTACCATCATCAGCTACTCGAATATCTGTGATAATGTTAAAATCACCTAGATAAATTTGATAAGCAGATGGATTTATATTCTTATCATAAACATAATAATCAAAGACAACGATTTTGCGACCTTTAGCAATATCATCTTCGATACCTGGATATCCAGCTTCGCCAACTTCAGTTGCCCCTGTTTTATTATTTACAGTGAAGGCCGTAGATGCATAGATGTTGCTTCTATTTTCTTCAGTAGGAGTAATGACACGCAGGTTTCGTAATGTGTCACCCTTTACACCTTTTGGAAGACCCAAATCCCAATGCTCATAGAATGGGTGCGTTAAATCATCAATGCGGCCAATTTCTGTAGCATCATCTAGAATTGCACCGTCTTCTCCATACGGTGAAGTCATATGAATTTTATAATCAATAACTGTATATGGAATCTGCCAGCCTACATAAAACCAACTGTCTGCATCAGCATTATCTTTGCGGATATTGCACCAAGTATACTTAATGTTGTCGTTATATGTACCATCGACATTTTTACCTGGAATTAAAGCATTTGTAGTATTAAAATCGAATGAGGCAATTTCGCCACCATCGCTGCCATCTGAAGTAATATAATTACCATCGTCATCTTTTCCAGTTGGGAATCGACGATACTCATATTCTCCCAGCTCTTCGGTCGAATGTTTAACAACTTCATCAATAGTGTCCATCTGAAAATACGGTGTTCCGCTTGACGGGCCTACTATGCTTGCTACATAAATTGCGCCACCCATAGAGTTCTGATAATCTAGACCTCTTCGGTAAACTTTACCATTGTCTTTGTCATTTTTGTTTGGGGTATCAATAATACAATACTCCCCATACCAAACATCAGTATAAGCACTACCCTGTTTAAAGAAATTGGTCATTTCCTCAACAGAAGTAAAAGAGGCTTTTAGCACAAAACTGACCCCAGGGTGGCCGCCGCCATACATTGAATCCACGATTTATACCTCCTTTACTATCTCATTTAAAAAATTCAAAACATATTCTGAATCTATTTTATTATAATCTCGCCAAGTGATCCTTTTTAGAATATAAGACGGATGATTCTTCACATATTCATTTTTCTGTAAATCATGTTTATGAAGAAGTTTAAAGCTTTCTTCTCCACCAAAAACAGAAATAGGACATTCATGTTGTAACCCGTCTAATTCGACTAGAATCTTTTGTCCCTTATAGAAACACAAAAAATCAAATCTTAAATTTCGACCCTTATCAGACAATAAATCTGGAAAAGTTACTTCTCGATTGTAAGAAATTTTTAGTTCGTCTAGCGCCTTTTTGAAATTTTCTTCTCCAGAAGAATAAGTTCCTCCAGTACAATTTCCGCTAACAACATGTCCTAATTGTGCATAAAAAGGTTTTTTGATCCATTCACCAGTCTTTTCATTAACTCTAACAAACATTTCGTCTCTAGTCAAACGACTTTTAGATTGCTGCCCACTACCTTCTTCTAAAAAAAGAAAATAATTTCCCTGTTTAGATTCAATCAAGTCGCCAGGATTATATTTTCTAACCTTACTATGTATTTTTTCTAAAGCACACTTTCGACAACAGCAACCTTTTACGGCTAAAGAAACTTTAGTCTCATATATCCGTCCACAAAATCCGCACTTAAAACAGCCAGTCCTATCCGCACCCTTCTGTTGAGGGACAAGATGAAGAAAAACTGTTCCTGAATCTTTATTTATAATTTCTCCAGAGGTAAAATATCTACCTCGACTTTTATTCTTAAAAGCAACAATCTCTTTTGCACATTTACGACAAAATTGTCCTTCTTTTATGTGATGAATAGCAGCCTCAAACTCTTCTCCACATCTTCCACATTGAGCAATAACTCTTCGCCCTTTCCCTTTAGGAACTGGGGCCTCTCGAAGATATCTAGATTCAGTCTCTTCATTTAGAATCTCGCCAGGCTCATAGTGAATAGCTCTTCCCAAACTATTCACCTTCTTCTGTTTCTTTAAACTCATAATCAACTGTAAAGTTGTTGTTATAATCACCATCTGGTGCCACAATTCCAAGAGAGCCTACAGGGATTGTGTCAAGTTCATAATAACCACTTGGTCCTACGCGAATTTCTTCACCGTTAATCGCCATAATAAGTCCAGGGTGACTCCATACACCAATGCGCGATAAAGTGTTCTTGGTATTTTCGCCAAGTATCTTTTTGACTTGATCTTCCAATTTATATAGATTATATTCTACTTTGGAAATATCAACTTTGCGTCCATACTCCATTTCGGACTGCCCATTAGAATTTGTTTCGTTGCGGCGTACAGAGTAGTCTTCTTCAGTGCGAACCATCTGTAAGATAATTTGTGTAAATGCTTCTACTGGACGAAAGACAATCTCAAATGTACCGAAACGCTCACCCAAAGTACCGCTTCTCCAGGCTGCAGAAATACTTACTTTATTGTATTTCAAGGTTTCAGCATAGAGAGTTCCACCACGACCAAGATAAAACTTATCTGTTTTTTCATCCCAATAAAGAGCATCTTTGACATTGACTGTTCCTGCTTTATAGACATTAGGAAAACAAACGTCAACTTCTCCATTGCTTTTTTCATACAATACTACAGTATAAACATTCGTTCCCGTACCACCACGGCTGACAGTAATGTTCTTTAAAAATTGATAAACTTTTATAGAATTATTCTCTTCTTTTTGAAGTTTAATATTAAACGTCAAATCATAATTCAAATCTTGCGGAATCTTCATGTATAAATAATAATCGGTTCCTTCGGAGAATGGTTCACTCGGAGATATAATCACATCTTTAAACGCGGTGGTTATATCACCATCACCACTTGCGGAAGTGGTTGTATATGCTATGTTACTCTGCGCAGTTAAGTCAGTAACACAGCCCTTTCCTGGGAACCGCCATTGACCAATTTGATAATTTGCCACGTCAATCCCTCTCCTTTTATATCTCTAAATAAATTCCTAAGTATAAATAAAAAAAAGGGCAAAACCTTAACGTGGTTCTGCCCCTTATGTTTAGAAGCGTTCTAAACACTCATTTGCTGTGCAATTCATTGTGTTCCCAGCCCCAAGCGGAATGGAAATATTCTGTAACATAAAATCTCCATAAGTATTTGTTGAAGCATCATTGATTTTAATTCGACTATTAGGTTCAAGATAAAACACTGGTAATGCTGAAAGAGATAAAGTTTTTTGATAAGTAGTATGTTGATATAATTCATATTTAATTTGATCAAATGCGCCATTCTTATATCCACCAGTAGAAAATGCCCAATATATGTCTCCTTTCACTTGAGTAAAAGGTTGACCCTTAGTGCGGCATTCGTCTAACATATCTTGAAAATCATCCGCATCTACGTTTAAGAAAACAATATCTGGAATGCTAGGTTGAAACAAACAATTGATATCCTCATTAGACACAGCATCCGTTCTGCGTCCAATATTCGATACAGAAAATTCGCCTAAACCAGAAGTGGAAGGTTCAATAAAATCTAAAAAGAAGTTTCCATCTGTTAAAGATTCTGTATAAAGAGTTCTATCTTTTTGTGTCCCTATAAATTCTTGTTTATCAAGATCATAAATTTGCGGCCAGAAAGCTTCTAGCTCTTCAAAGTAATAATCAGTATCAATACGTTCACGAGATACTTGATCATATATATCTTTTAACCAACTGGTGCTGTTAAGATAAAAATTATAATCTGATTGCAGATTAGAATAATACATTCCACTATCAGTACCATTGTTTTTGGCTAAAAGTCCTTGTAAAAACAGTTCTGTTCGCCAATCTTTCGTTGTGTATCCTCCGTTTTTAATTGAAGCTTCTGTTTTTTCTTCGGAGACGAAAGTTGTTATTTCAGATTTTGGAGGATAATAAGAAATCACTGGAACCTCTTTATAAACTTCATCTTCCCAATAATAAAATTTATTGCTATCTTTAGTTCTATATATTAGATTAAAATTACCTGGCATCGGAAGCTGTGTTTCTGAATCAACAGTTAGAGGAAAGGCTAATTTAACTAAATTTGTATCTTTTTCAGTATAAGATAAAATATTATAATAAGTATTGCCAGGCTTTGGCTTTTTGTCAATTGATAGATGATAACGAACTGCATAGCTAATATCGCTGTTTGTCATTTTTCGTAAACCCTGAACAATATAATCATTTTTGATATTTCCATATTGCGGGTTTGAAGTAAGGCTAATTAGATTCTTTTTATCATCAAAAGAATAAACTGTCTTTCCATCTGTTACCTCAGCTAAATAATTATTGGCGTTCATATCTTCTACAATAGTTTTTGCTTGTGTGGTATTAAGATAATTCTTAATTTCTCTGAAATGAAATACTCCAAATACGTCATAAAAATATTCATAATTACCAAGATAACTTTTAATCTTGTCTAAGATAGTACAGACATTTTCTCCTAGATTCGCTGTTAAATCATCTGAATAAACAAAATCATCATATACATATCCCGCATCAGTTCCATTTTGTACTTGAATAACGCCATCTGCATCTGTTGGCTTTTCTTCTACGACATTATACCAAGTATAATCTTCTGTGTTAATGGGAACAAGATAAATCGGATTATCTCCCGACCATTTCATCACTCTTTTGATTCGAAGAGGAACATCTTCAATGATAATGTTGTTTAAATCTTCTCCTCCAAAATGATGAACTAACTCTTGAATGATATTATAAATTAGGACTTTTTCTGTCACATATTGTCCAGAAGGAGATTGTGTATCTTGTTCATCTAAAATTGTTGTAGCTTGAAATGAGCCACCCACTTCACCGTTTAAACCGCACATTTTATCCTTTAGTGTTAAGGAGATATTTACTGTAGAAGTTGCAGAACTGGTGATGGCAAAACTACTGATAAAGAAAACACCTTGCGGAAAATATAATATAGGATATTCGGGATATTCATTGGTATAATTCTTTACACCAATTTCAATAAATACCTTTTTATTGATAGCGAAATCCATTTCGCCATCTTCTACGTTGTACTCGCCACCATTTACCGAGCATTGAAGTTGACAAGTGCGGCGAACCGCAGAAGAGCCGTCCTTGGTAAGAGTACCAGAGGTTAGCTCTCCTGCAATTTCTTTGACTGGATCTTCATGCCAATTCAGTAGAGTAATTTTTACATATTGTTTTTGATTAACAAAATCATCTAAGGTGGATAGAAATTTTCTTTTTTGCTTTTGAGAATTAGCATCTTCATAATAATTATCTTCAAGATACTCATATATTTTCCGCATTCTACCTCCTTATAGACTTGATTTAACAACATTGCCATAGTAATTTATAGCTCCGTGAATAGGAACTACCGCAAGACCAACTTCTTGAATTTCTTTATTTCCTTCTATTGGATCAAAAGTTGCTTCTTTAAAATCATACCAAGAAGAATGATAGAAGATCTTTTGTATTCCATTAACAGTATATACTCCGTTTTCTATTGGATGCTTTATCTTATCTACTTGTGTGACTGTACCATTAGGAACTACAACATATTCCCATTCTTTTAGATATTTAGCGCGAGAATAATCCACTCGCCGCATTCTGCGACCTAAGAAACAAAGATCTTTTACTGGCACATTTTTTAACATATGCAAGATTCCAGTTTCGCCAACAAGATAATTATTATAAGTTTCTTCTCCCTCATACTGAAGATGGACAAGGGCAAATGGTGTTACATCCAAACAAATACCCTTCCAATATTCCATCTTCTCATAAAAATCAGTCTCTTTACCGTCAGAGGTAGGACGAACAAAATTGTATTTACGACGAATCTTTTCACCTTGATAAGCGTTAGGTTCGAAAATACCTTGCTCTTGTCCTACTACGATTCGTTCTACAGTATTACCAGAAACAATAATTGATTCATCATTCTTTTCTTTATATACCATCGTATACTCTATAGTTACAAGATCTGTAGTTTGATTAAAATAAAGTCCAGTTACATCCATAAGATTGGGAACTTGATAATAACCACGCTCATTTACAAAGAACATGCGCTCAGCGGCTCCACTTGTTTGTAAGTTGAAAGTATATCCCATTACCATGCGTGAGCGTTCTTGTTCTGTGTAAGCAGACGGATCATTTACTAAGTTAAAATTATTTCCGCTAGGTAAGAAAATATTAGGTCTGTTTTGGAAGAAAATTTTAATGTTTTTCAAATACAAATCATCTGGCTTTTTGTTAGATAGGACTCCGCCATATTTTTCTTTCAAGTTTTGAAGAATAATACTTACAATATTTGTCTTGTCTGCTGGTGGCGTATACTGGAACAATTGCCCTACTTTTATTACTTCTAGATATTCTGGCTCTGGGTCAGGAGAACTGCTACTACCAGATTGAATATCATCTATTAGTGTGCGTTTATAAATTCCAAGAGTATCTAAAGTATCTAAAGACGTGGCATCTGCACATTCATAAGCCGTAGCAGAAACATCCCATAACCTACGTCCTAGCTGATCTTTTGGTGTAAGAATAATATCTGTAAGCATAACAACCATATTACCTTCAGCCATAGATCTATAAAGTTTTGGCTCACCGTTATTCAGCCATTCACTTAATCTATCTCTAAACTCTCTTTCCCACATCCAGTCATTTGTATTTGTAGTTATAAAACGCTTAGAGGTATCAGATGGAAATTGACCATATGGATAATCCGCATTAGAGGATATATCATAATCTTTAAAATCGTTGCGGACCAATGCTTTGATATCATTATTTTCAGCAACGTAATTGTTATAGAGAGTATTTTTGTCAGATGAAATTGTATATGTACTGCTTTTAGATATAAACTGTTGATATGGATCAGATTCCGCAGAAATTGTTGCGGAAATAGAGAATTGCTTATAGTTTAAAATAGCATTTTCCGCGAACTTAGGATAACGACCCCCAAGAGTATCAATCTTGCTTCTGTTTACTACTGGCTTAAAAGATGATATCTTATAGTTATATCGAAGACCAATTTGCTTATCTCCTGCAGACAGGAAAACATCATAAAAATCTGGCATAACGGTAGAAGAATAATAGACTTTAGACAAATTCCCTTTGCTGTTTTCTAATTGAATAGAATACCTGTACCATAACAAACTTCCGACAGTGTTATCTGTTAAAGTTAAATTAATTGGACCGCTGATTTTTTCAGAGTAAAGAGTTTGATAATTTTTAAAATTAGACAAACTATCCGCTCGTTTTACATAGACAGTGCCAAATATTGTTTGTATGTTAGTGATTTTAATTTCTACTTCACCATTATCATTATCAATGCTCGTTGCAATAGTAGGTTTAAAAGCATCATCTATATAAAAATCCGCAATTTGAAAATCGTATAGCTTAGATAGCATATATTGATTTTTAGTTGTGATATATACTCCCAACTTAAACTCAGCGGAATCTGTTGGATCTAAGGTTTGCACATCTAGCTTATAATTTATATCATTGGGATCTAAATTGTCTCCTGTGTAAACCACTGGACTCGTCAGCAATACTTCTCCATCAACAGATAAAATCTTTAATTGATATGATTGGAGAGTTTCTGTCTCATTGTTCGTATCTTGACCAAAAAAAACTTTACCAGAAATGGGAATGATGCCTTTGTTAAAAGCAATTTTCTTTTCATCTGTCCAACTATCAAACTGTCTTAGAACAATTGAGGGCTGAAGAATAGGACGAATTAGACAAACAGAAGACCATTCAGAAAAATAAGATTGATAATTTAAAAGATATGCAGTCTTTTCTTTTTCCGAACTATGTGCCGCATCGCCTTCGTAGGAGTCAAAACGAAGCTGTACTTTGTAGAATTGATTGATATTAAAAGAGCCACCAATAATGCTAGTATAAGGAATTTCGATTCTATAAAGACCACGCTTTGTATCATAATTCAAACCCTCTGAGATAATAATCCCAGTCTCCAAATTAAGAGCATTCTCGTTATTCAATTGATTTACTACTGAAATATGAACTCTTTTAATATCAGTGCTACTATTATACGGAGAAAGAGAAAAATAGACTTTAGCATTCTCTGTATTTACAAAAGCGTTCATAAAAGTTGAGACTTGCGGAGGATACAAAGTATTTAAAACATTTGCCATTTAATTCTCTTTCTCCTATTCTCTAAACTAAAATATCTGGATCCTGATTAGTTTTATTCGTGTCTAACCAAATACCAACATGAGGGTTTTGTGGAGTAGTGTTACCACTATAGACGAAGGTAGCACCTCTCATAAAAGACATATAACTATCAAAGAATTGTTCCAATGTGTAATTGCCTTTGTTGATGCGCGTATCTACAATATTGGCAAAAGAGGTTCCTACGTTATAATAGGAACCCATTTCACCCGTATCGCTTTTGACACCAACCTGATTTACTAGGTTAACTTGTGCCATTTACTCTTCCTTTTCTTTTTCCTCCTGGACATTTTCAGAAGGCTCGGAGGGAGCGGACACAGAAGCAATAAACTCCTGTGTCGCTTTATCTTTAAGTTGAACCAAAACGGAATTAACAGCATCTACCATCATAGATGCTGGAAGACCATTTTGATTCATAAACGTGTTCAACCAATTTTCTACAGCTAACTGAACACGATAACGTGTTTCAAATTCGTTCATAATTTATTATCCTTTTATTTCTTTTCTTTAATCTATAATGGACCAGAAGTATGGTCTTGGGTGAGGGAGCGTTTCCTTGTAATGTGAGAAACATCCATTCCCAGAATTTGATAATTCTCATAACTAGAAGCATATTCCGTTCCATTTGTCGTAGTGTGGTGATAGTGGCTATTATAAGTATTAATGCTAACATAAGAACCATTGTGATTGTGATTCTTGTCTGCCTTACCAGAAGCAAGACTATAAGCACTATCAGCTTTAGACTTAGCGTCTCTAACGCCGCCCCATAAATCAGTATCAGCCCTTTTACGAGCATCAGCTTCAGAATTTAGTCTAGTATCCAAGTTTTTTAACAAGGCATAAATTTTATCCAAATGCCCCGCAAGGCTACCACTGGTATAATCAAACCAGCCATTTTGACCATATGATCTATCGCTATTGAATAAGAAATTAGAGCCTTTAATGTTTGACGCGGAATGGATGACATTCGTAGCTTCAATCGAATTACTTGTAGTGCCAATTGTCCCTGTGAAAAAGCCCCATCCAGTAGAAATACCGTCTGTTATTTCAATACCAGATTGATTACTTCCAACATTATTCTTAGATTGAATAGTTCCATGAGGTGAGCGTAAGAAGAAATCTGAACCGCCGCCGTCTTGCGGGATCATACTAAAGGTTACTCCTTGATCATCTGTTCCATTCGGTGAAGTTGCTTGCAATATGATGCCATCTGAAGACTTAGAAGACTTAATCTTAATTCCACCTTCACGAGTAGTAACATCCAAACCAGTATCGCCAATCAATTGATTTCTTATAGATTTGTTATTACTTAACTTTAGGTATCCATTGATCTTATTAGAGTTCAATGTTCCGATGGTAAGAGTATTAGAAGAATCTTTACTGCCACTTACCGCAGCCTCGATTCCAGTTATTCTAAAGACATTACTTTTTATCTCAAAATTCTTATCAATTTTATAATCAAGATTACCAGAAAGTTTAACGGTAGAGTCTTTGGCACTTAAATTAAAACCACTAGTTGAACCACTTGTACCATTAACTTCAATGGTTAAATCTCCAGTAGACATATTGGTTTGTCTATTGGTTGCAGTCTTTACAATTAAGTTATTCTCAAGTTCTAATTTGGTATCTCCATTATTGGCTGCTGGAATCTCTAAATAAGATTTTTCATGTCCTGCTCTAAAGATTGTTTGAGAAATATCAACCCTATGATTAGAAGCTGGATCATTGGTTGCGCCAATCTCTGGTGCAACCAAAGAGATAGATTTTCCGTGCCAACTGATTGAACGAGGATATTCATTACCCTTAATCACTTGTCCATTGCGAATATAGTCTACAGTTGAACCAGTAGAAAGATAAAGCGTCCTATTGGCATCAGCTGTCTTTTCTTCGGTGTCAACATAAAATTTAAATAGGTTAGAACCTTTCCAGCCAAATTGTGCGCCAACGTATTTACCATCAGCAGCAGAACTGTGGAAGGCACCAATTTTGCCAATGCCCATATTAGATTCACCATCTTCAATGGCATTGGTGTAGAATTGACCATTTTGATTAATACCTACTAATGGATAACGCCTCCACGTACCAGTATCAACTGAACCATTATAAGTGGTATGTCTATAAATAGAGAATACTGAACTTTTTGTTGGGTCAATTTCTACTTCAAGACTATCACCTTGTCTGATCGTAGTATTTGCTCCATCCCATTCAATGTTACAATTTTCTTCGTTTAATGGCATACCTTTAACAGATAAATAGGCGGGATTGGCATTTAAAATCATACCTTGGTCTTGCGGCCCAATAGATAGTTGCGAGTTCCTTACTGGATAATCTCTGTAAGGTTTATCTGGCTCTGCTGGATTCATAGTATCTCCAGCTGCGATATTATACAAAGCACGAGAGCCAATGCGCCACATACCTATTTTGCTTTCTCCCCCAGGAACAAGTTCAATTCGGCCTTCTGTGTAGGCATTACCTGCACTGGCTTGTTGCTCTGGTAAGCCAAATATGGCATTACCAGTTTCCGCATCTAAAAGAATTGATTGCTTGCCGTGGCTATAGCCAAGCAAACCAACAGATTGTTGATCATCATCAATTGTTCCATCTGATTTTAAATGATCATATTGTTGGGCTTTACCGATGACAACACCAGTAAACTTATTGTCATTATCTTTCACACCAGCCCCAACTTGTGGCGCTAAGATATAATTATCATCTTCATTTATCTCAATATGATTTCCATCCCAAGCATTAAGGGAAGCTAATCCATAAGTATTGAGACTAATATAAATTGGAATATAAACCTCTGCTTCTGGAATAGCGTTCTTTTGCCAGGATGCTTCACTAGAATAAATCTTGCCGTGTACTAAGTTGTTTGCATAAGCACCAGAGCAAACGTCATTAGGGAGAATATATAATTCAGTTAGCATTTCCCCAGAAACAGTAATTTGTCCACTAGAGCTATTCTTCTCTGTGATTAAGGTAAAATCTGCTCTTGTGGGATTCTCCTGATACCCTCCAGTTACTTTTGTGGGTTGACCGCCTTCCGCAGTCCACTCGATATATTTTCCAGTAGCGTTTCCCAAAGAAATAAAAATACCTTGATTTTTATTGTAAAGAGGATTGCGGCCATCCGCATTATAAAGAATAGATTTAAGAGTTCTTTTGTTCTCTACCGCAACTCTATAATCTACCAATCCACCAGAAGTATTGGAATTATAATTAACAACTGTCAGTGGGTAAAATGCATAATATTCATTGCTTTCCCAACGGATTCTAGCTCGAATAATTTGATTTCTATACATTGCGGACAAAGCGTCTGTTTTGTCCCAAGAAACAATACCGTTATTTACGCTTAGGTACTTGCTTTTTGAATTGCCATTGCCGCAAGAAATAGACCAATAAACATTACTTGGATCAATCGCTAATTTTTCATTCCTCTGATACAAATTAAAATCCAATACTTGAGAACCCATATCTTGCTTAGTATTCCAAGGGTAACCCTTAACATACATTGGATTGTTGTCTTGTAACTGTAAAGTAAGAACTTCACTATCTAGGATATTAGATTTAGATGTAGGAGAAATCTTACCGACCAAGTCTGTACCATTTGTACCATTCTCTCCAACCTTCGTAAAGAGGAATGTAGTGTCTTTAGTATACTCTTGACCTTGATACTCCACAATAGCAGTAACCTGATTTGTCAGCGCTTGATAATTATAATTTTTAGCAATTGCTGTAGGATAAATTTGAGAAGAGCACCATTCAATTAATCCCGAAGCATTGTTGATTGTCATTCCTTCTTTTGGGGCGACAATCATTGTATCTGTTAGCGGAACCTTCCATTTAACAGAATAAGTATTATTGTTAACCTCTAGACCTGCTGGATCATAAAAATGACAAGTTAAAGGTAAAATTTCCAATGGATCAGCATAGCGTTCATCGTCTGGAGAGACACCAGACTCGCTATATTGGAATACCTGATCTCCATTCTCAATTATAATATAATAATCATCAGGAGTTGCGATGCTTTCATTCTGTAAAGTAATTTCAGCTACACCAATAGAATATTCAATATCGTCTAAAGACTCTCCATCTTCTAATTCTCTATCCCGAAGATAGACAGAACATTTAAATTTTGCGGAAGAGTCTATTTGCTTAACAGGATAAGTTAACTTGTTTTTATCCCAAGAAACGCCTTCAAGTAAAATAATTTGATTCTTGAGGGCGGATAGCGTAGCATAACCTAAGCCATCTTTCATTCCTTGATCATATTGTTTTTGAAGTTCATCTTTTGTTTGATTAAAGACTGTAGAGGAGCCAAATTCATCTTGCTTAGACCAAACGAATCTAAACCAAGAATCTTTGTGCGGAGTTGCCTTTTCTGATTCAAAATCCGCAGCTTTACCATCAACCAAGCAAGTAAGCTCTGGGACACCACGATCAAAGCTAAATTTAACTCCAAGCGTAGAGCTAATTGACAGCTCCCTTTTAGCTGCTTCATTATATATCGTAAAATATTCCTTTAGAATGACTGTTTCACGATAGACCGCAACACATAAATATTTATTTTCATAAGCGCGATTCTCACTACCAGAAACAACACAGGTGTAGTTACTTCCTTTATCTTTTAATCTACGCCAGCCAGTTCCGCCATACAAATGATAGTTCTCAGAACTAGTTGTAATACGATTATCTTGAATAAACCAATAGAAGGTAGTAGCATCTGATAGGTTGTTAACTTGCTTTTGAGTGACCTTACCGATAATATCTAAAGTATCATCTTTACGAATAGATTTAAAGGTAGATCCTTTTGGCATAGACAAGCTTAACTTGTATTCGCCATTAACCGCAGTAATCTTTTTTAGACCGTAGAACTCAATGTCCTTAATAAATATATCATCGCCCCACAGCGTTACTTGTTGCTGATTAGTTTTTTCTTCAAATCCTTTAGCATACCCTAGAATTGATTCAATGTATAGAAAATTCTCTAAATCAATTGGATAAATATTGTATTGATCGAACCAAGAAGTAAAGTTGAATGGGTTGCCAGTCATATTAGAACTATCAATTACATATGAAAGATATTTTATTGCAGTATTTCCATTTTCGTCAACCTTATCGCGATCTGCAAAAGCTAAGACAAATTCTAAGCCATATTCACCAGTTTTAGATATTCTATGTTCTTTAGGAAGGCGTGTTTTAAAACTTGCTTCGATTAAAACCGCTTCTGCTTCTTTTAAATCGTTTTCTAATTCCGCAATATTGATATTTAGATAATTGCCAGATTGACCTCTTTGATAAAAGAGGCAATAACTTTTATCTTTATAGCTATTTAGTTTACCAGGTTGTATCCCTTTGGGGTCTTCTACTGCATTTTTTCCAATTAGATTATAGTCATTAATAGCAGAAGAAACAAAAGAAATATTTTCATCGTTATCTCGGTTCTGCGTTTTTCCCACAATTGTCTTTTTTTGGGTAAAATCACCCTGCGGGACAAGGACATATACGCTAGCGTTCTGAGTATAACTGTCTCCCTCTTGGGCATAAGCATACAGAAAACCACCATTGTAAGATACTTTATATTCATTTGTCAACGCATTAGTACAACTGATAATAGTGGCAACAACTGTTTTATCAGCTTGAATCTTGTCAATGCGATTATTAACAAGAGTATCTATGGCATTTAAAATACTGTCTTGAATGTTGTCAGCCATTGTCACCTTCTCTTTTTATCTCAATAAAAAAATAGGAGTAGCATAACTTAATACACTACTCCTATTGTAAAATCCTTTTATGCTCTATGTTATATTGAAATTTTCTTTTCTTATATAACTAAACTCTGCCCATTAAGAGCGATAAGCATATTGAATCGCTCTATCATTCAAAGAAAGCAAAGCATTTTCAATTTCAGCTGTGGAATTAACTGCTGGAAATTCTGCTGTGATATGGACAGACTGTTCAATATTTTGAACATTATCTTTTGACATATAAGAAGATTTATCAAAGCCAAAGGGAGACAAAGAGCCACTCTTTAACTGTGTAGTCAAATCTCGCACCATAGAAACAACAGACAAAATATTTTCTGTATCTGCCGCATTAAGGATTAATTCCTTCTGATGAAGCCAAGCAAGCTTACCGTTGTCTTTATCTTCTACACCGTCAGACCATTCACCTGTGTATCCGCCGCTTTTAAACATTTGACTGGGTTTAATCCATCCGAGATCATCGTATCTTCCATCTGCTGATTTAATGTGAACTTTAAATTCACCAGTGCCAGAAGAACGGCCGCCATAGTCTCTAGACGAATAACTGTCAATGACAACAGCTTTAGATTGACCAGCATATAAATTACCAGCTGGACGCTTGCCCCAAGAGTCATAGAAATACTGACCACGGTATCCGACAACAGAGCCGACTCGTGCATTTGAAGCACCACCGCCCCCACCGCCGCCTGACGAGCCACCGTTATTAATATAATCAATACGATCTTGAAGACTCTTAACCTGCGCAGACAAGTTTGCATTTTCTTGCTCTTTAGCTGTTAGCTTATTACCAAGTTCGGTTACTTGGTCTTGATAGGCTCGCATTTTATTGGTCACATCAGTAATTTTCGCTGCGTAACTTTGTAAAGTATTTTCATACTCTTTAACAGTGCCAGCATCGTTCTTTAACTGATTGATAAAATCTGCCGTGCCACTAGACAAGTCTTTTGTCGCATCAACACATTTTTGGATACTATTAGACATATCATTAAAATCAACTTCTACGAGATCTCCGACTTGATCTATACCGTCTTGATATTTATTAGCAGTATCAACTAGTTGATTAAACATACTATCTGTAGAAGCTTTGAAATCATCAAGATTTTGCAACCAATTAGTAATAGAGGTAGACCAACGAGTGTCAATTTTATCAAATGCATCAATGTTGCCATTAATGATTTGATCGTAAATATCTTTAAGATTGGTCTTATTCTCGTCAGTCATCATTTCGCACATACCAATGAAATCATTGATAATGTTCGTTTCAGATGTACTTAACTGTTCACTTGTTGCGGACAAGTATTCTTTTAGGCTATCAACAATTGTTTGAGTACGCTTTTTCTTTTCTTCAAGAGAAAGATTCGCATCATTCCAAATATTGTCAATTAAAGATTTAGCATCTGTTAAAGCCGAAAGTGAATCAGCTTGAGTCTGTTTCATCTGTTCTTTAGATAGGTTATAAGCATTATTCTGAGCATCCAAAAGATCAGACTGAGCAGAGCTTACATCGCCTTCGTTCGCGGTATATACATAGCTGTAATTACCCTGACTATCGCGACGAAGTTTCATCTGATTCTTATTGCGTTGGGCTTCTTCCAAAGCAATCTGCTTTTGCAGAATTTCCAACTGTGCCTGTGCATATTGAACATCATATTGGGAAAGATTTGTTTTTTCTCGCAAATATGTTAACTGCTGCTTCATTTGCTCATTAATCTTCTGTTGAACATGAAGATCATTAGAGCCATCTAAAAGCTCTAAATATTGTCCCTGCAGCTTTTGGATGTTATATGCTTTATTAGTTGCATCTAGATAATAATCCGCATTACGATTAATCAGTTCCCACTCTGTCTGCATCCAGTCAAGATCACTACCTATCGCATTCGTTGACCATGCTTGAGTAATTTTAGAAATAGTATTGGTGTACTGCTTTTGAAGATTTTCTAGAGAAGTTTGAATTAAATCATTCAAATTGCTTTGAGTGTCAGTAATCTTCTCTTGAATGGCTTTCCATTCATCAGAACCTTCTTTCATAGCAGATTGCATATCTTTCCAAATAGAAAGTTGCTGTTTCATTTCACTCATTTGAGCCTGATAATTACCCTGTTGCGCCTGAAGGACTTTATTGATTTCTTCATAAGCATTTTCACCATGAAGAAGTTGAATAATATCAGACTGATGTTCTAATTCATCTGTAATATTTTCATAGGCATTCATACGGTCTTCCATACGATCAGCAATATCGTCAATCGCATCTAAAATGGAATCCCGCAAATCATCAATTTGGCCCTCAAAGTCAATCATCATATCCGCAGCCTGATCAAATACATCCTTAGCTACTTCATAAAGATCGCCAGAATCTTCCCCGAAGATGTTAGATGAACCAGTTTGTTCGAACTGTTTTATCTCTGCGAGCATATCTTCTAGGTTTTTGGAAGCCATGTCAAGATAGCCAGTCCCGTAGCGTTCCATAGTAGCATTGCCCTGTGCCTTTTGTGCAGCTAAGGCATCATCAATTTGATATTGGAGATATTCCCGCATTGCATCAGAAGATGCTTGCTTCTTCTGTTCTTTCAATCGAGAAATCAAAGTATCATAATAATTATTAGCTGAATCTGTGGCAATATCAAAATACTTCTTCAATTTTGCGGTGCTTGTTGCCATTGCGCGGAACGGGTCATCTGATTGTAATCCAGAGAATACCGCCTGGAAATCTACTAGTTTCTCTTGAATGTCTTTAATATTATCAACAGCTTCAATGGAAGTTTTAAACAATTCAATACGAAGATCCTCAATTGAATCTTTGAGGTCTTCAATCTCATTGATCGTATCCTCCATATCACTACCGAAAAGTTCATCATAGCGCTGATATTTATCTTTAAATTTATCTAAAGATTCTTGCGCATCTTCAATTTGCTTTTCTAAAGATTCTTGACCTTCTTCAGAAGAGGTATTATTATATTGATTGATTAAGCCATTAACCTTGTCAGTTAATTGCTGATGAATTGTAGCATAGTTGGAAATGAATCCTTGCGCATCAAAGGTGATTCCCCATTGAGAAGACAATTGGTCGCGAAGTTCCTGTGCCTCTTGCTTTTGAATTTCCAATTTCTCTTTTTGAAGTTTAATTTGCTTCTGAAGAAGTTCTACTTGTTTTTCAAGATTGTCAGCCTTGGAGAATCCTGAAAGACGGTCCCATTCAGAATTGATACGGTCATACTCATTGCCGATTTTCTCTAACTCTGTATTAACCTTTTCATAACGGTCGATTTCCTCTTCGATGGGATCTTTGGTTTTAGGTTCATAGGAAGATCCTCCGCCGCCACCAGAGCCGCCTTTTCCTCCGCCGCCTTTTCCTCCGCCACCGCCGCCAGAGCCAACAGAGCCAGGATTCTTGAAAGATGAAGGCGATGCCGTTCCTGAGCCTGAACCCCCAGGTTTCCAATCAGAAAGGCCAATATTACTCATTGCTCCACCCACATTTGTCAATGTGGAAATACCGCCTCCAAGAGAAGACAGTCCTGTTTTGATTTTGTCAAGTCCAGAAGTGCCGCCAAAATCTCCATTAACGCCAATCTTGAAAGATGGAGCCATAATCGGAATACCAACATCTGTTCCAGGAATTGATATTTTTCCAACTTCCGTCAGACCTAAACCTTCAGGATGTGCTTCAATAGAACCTTTGAAGCTACCAATTGCTTCGCCTAATCCCTCAATAGCCGTACCAGCGGCAGAACCAATTTGTCCGATGGTGGAGCTTGCCGTTGACATCATAGCTTGTGTTCCAGAGGTAAAATTACTTGCATCGGAACTTAACCAAGCTGCGATTGAATTCGCGTCAGTTCCGACTTCGTTTACCATCTGCCCACTTGTCATTCCAATAGCAGTAGCAAAAGTATTCAGATTTTCGTCACTAGAGTTAATAAAATCCGAAATTGATTGCCCCATAGTAGCAGTCATTGAATTAAATTGTTCAGTGCCAACGATCTGATCCCAAGGAATAGTTAGGTTTCCGTATTCGTCCATGATAGAACTTAGGTAATCATAGTTATCGCTCAGAGCTTCGTTCATTTCATCAATAGCACTTGAGTTACCAATAGCCTTGTTTATATCTTCCTGACTATCTGCCCATTTTTCCTGAGACTCGGATAACTTTTCAACACCATCATTCTCTTCGTCTGTTAATTGAACAAATTTTTTGCCTTCTTTTCGAAGTCCGTATAGGGCTGCTTCTTGTTCTTGAGCGGATTCTGCGGCTCGACGCATTACCTTGTTGTAGTCTGTTAAACTCATTTGCCCATTCTTGAGCTGCTTAGTAGCCTGACTTACCCCGTTAGATAAACCTTCTTGTAAAGTTTCGGCTAGTTCAAGAATAGCATCTTGACCTTCAGCCGAATAGTCCTTAATGTTGTCGAATAAGCCGCCAATATTATTGTCTTTAAATCCTTGGTCAAAAGAGTCAAAATAATCAAGAACTGAAATCTTGCCATCTTCCAGCGCTTGAGAGGCTTCATTAACAGTCTGACCAAAATTGCTCATATCAGAAAAGGCTTGGCGCTCTGCGTCACTAATACCAGAGTCGGGGGTTTGGTCAACATAGTTACCATAAGCCTGGAGCTTCGTTGTGCCTTCAGACAACTGTTCTTGGTAGTCATCAAAGAATTTACCATTAAACTTACCCTGAGCTTCTTCCATTGCTTCAGTTTGAGCTTTAACAGCATCGTTCCAATCATTTAAGGCGTTTGTGTTTAAGACATACTTATCTCCAACTTTTGTAAGGTACTCAAGATACTCTGGGTTATCTGCGACAATATCTGCTGCATCATCTTCGGAAAGATATCCATTTTTCTGATAAGAAGAAATTAAAGCATTCAGCTTGCTCTTGCTTTCTTGCGCAGATTTAACATCATCGGAAGTATCATTGAGTGGAATTGCTTGTAACACATCGTCTGTACTATATCCAAACTGATTTAATAGACCATCAATGTAAGCCTTACCATCTTCTTCACCAAGAGCCTGATAATAAGTCTTAATATCGCCATTAGCCATTAACTGCTCACGAGCACCATCAACAGTGGTCTTAGATTTCTCTAATCCTTCTTTAATAGAATTCGCGGCAAGATCGGCTAAATCCTTTTGATTATTCTTCAGAGTCTGCTGATCTTCAGAAGATAAATAAGTTTTCAGAGCATTCTCTTGCTTGGTCTTTAAAGCATTAAGACTATTAATTTTATCATCAAGATCTTTGATAGTAGCCTCATCTGCACCAGCCTTTTGAAGCTTTAGATCTTCAATTTCTTTTTCAATTTCTTTTGAAAAATTCTTAAGATCTCCCATTCTTTCAGACCAAGAAGAATCTTTTGTATAGCCACCAACAGAACTAAAGGAACCATATTTATATGAGCCATCTTCGTTGGTCGCAGTAGTAGCAGCATTCATTCTCTGCTGACCATAAGTTCCTATGCCTTGATAAAGTTCTTTTCCATTATCAAAATAGGAATTGTTACCTTTATTAGCAATTTCTCTTTGCGCCGCAACAGCCTGATCGTGTGCCTGTTGGGTAACTAAATCATTTTGCTTCTGGAGTGCTTCATTTACTTTCTCAACGGAGTCAGCTTTAAGATTGTCTGTTGAAATAGAAAGATTATAAGCGTCACTCAAAGAGTTAATTGAATTTTTTAATTCGTCAGTGACTTCACCAGTCTGCTTAAATTTACTATAAGCATCTGTATATTTTTCCCAGGTATCTGACTGGGTTTTTAAACTTGTAAGAGCATCTTGTCCAGTAGAAATAACTTTCTGACTTGCTTGTTCTGCTTGTTCCGACATTGCGGAGAAGGCTGTTGTTGCCACAGTACCAATCAACATTGCAGCAATACCTAGCGGCCCTGTCAGCAAATTAACGGCAGTCGCTAAACCTCTTACGCCAGCGCTGGCAACTCCAGCCGCTGCCCCCATCGCTTTCATTTTTACGCCTGTTGCAGTAGAAGCAATCTGGAAGCTATTCAAATCCTTTTCTGCAATATGCGCAGAATCAGACAACTTATCAAATAGTCCTTGAGAGATATAGTCCGTTGCTTTTTGTTTGGAAGAAAAAGACTGAAGTACAGTTGCTAATTGTTCAAAAGAAGCAACACTTTCCTTTAAGTCCTTAAAACCGCTGACGATCATAGGAATCGCCATAGATAAATTCATAACAGTCTGAAGAAGTTTTTCTCCACCATCAATATCATCACTAGCCCAAAGACTGCCAAGACTTTGGAATGATTGCCAGGCAAAAGACAACTGACCAACCGCACCTGCCGCATTAACCAAATTAACAACCATTTCACGAGTGTCGTAAGCCTCATTTAATGAATTTAGCTGATCTTTTTGATTTTCAAAAAGAACTTCTGCTTGCTTTTTAGTTTCGATATCTCGTTCTAAAGCTTCACGATTTGAGTCATTAGTTAGGTTGCCATTTTTTCGAATGTTAAGAAGCGTTTCTTCTTCCTTTGCCATTTCATGAATAACCGCTTCGATCTTCTTCTCAAAAACTTCTGCGTTTGCCCCACCGTCACGAAATTCCTGAACGGCTTGTTTAATAGCATTTCCAAAATTTTGAGTCTCTTTTGTTGCTCCTGGAATTTGAGAGCGATAATTCATCATGGAGGTTGCTAAGTTATCTAAATAATTAACTGAACCTTCGTCCTTAAAAATCTCGAGCTGTTCGCTTGCGCTGCTTCGTTTGTCGTGAAGATTGCTGAGTCTCTTAGACAAAACTTTTTCATATTTTTTTGGGTCAATCTCACCCTCAATCGCGGTTTGATAAGCCAAACGATCCGTATCTATGTTATCACGATTATCGTGTCTGGTTTGTCTATCGAAAGTATTCCCGAGAAGCCCCATTGCTTTATTATGGGCTTTCTCTTTCTCGTTAATTTCTGATTCTTTTTCAGAAATTAAAGAAAGGGTTTCAAGAGTCTTTTGAAGAGCGTCATTCCACTGTTTCGCCTCTTCTTCGTTCATAATACCTTGTTTTTCAAGGCCAGAACGAGCAAGTTCTAAGAAATCTTTTTGGTTTTGAGTAAGATTATCCCCTTCGTTCTTGCCCAACCTAGAAAGCATATTCTTACGCATAGCCGCATTTTGCTTCTCCATCGCGGAACCGCCAATGTTATTTGCTATATTGGCAATGCCAGTCCCGATCTGAGAACTAAATACCTTGGTGCCAATGGCACCCAAAGCAGTAAGAGCTGTACTTCCTCCACCAATAGATTGAGTGAACTGATCCATCAAATCTACGGCTTGAGACAGACCTCCTAAAAAGTCATAGAAATCGTCTGTATTAAACAGATTGTTGAAAATTCCTTCTACAGAAGACTGAAGTTGATTCAATCTACCTTCAAGAGAATTCATATATTTTTCGTTCATTACATCAAGAGTGCCTTTATCTTTACCCTCTTGCGCAGATTGCTTGTATTCTTTATACAAGTCAGAACGATTCATCAATGCTTCAAAACGAGACAACTGATATTTACCAGCTAGCGTTGTAGCAATTGCGGCCTTCTGGGTTTGGTTCATTTGTCCCCAAACATCCATCAAGTCTTCCATTACATCGCCAACATCACGCATCTTCCCATCAGCATCTAATGCGTTAACACCAACTTTTGATAATGCGCCAGTTACATCACCTAGTGTTACGCCATCCTCTAGAGTGTTTCCCATTGAAATATCAGAAAAACGCGCATAAATAGTTTTTAAACCATTTCCGATGTTCTCAGGAGCATCCTTGGTAACTGATTCGATTGTAGCAATTTGTGATGCTAGCTGATCCATATTCACGCCTACAGTATTAGCTGTAGATGCCGCTTTTTGGGAAGCAGTTGCTAATTCTTGAACATCCGCAGCAGATACGTTTGCCACCTCTGCCCAAGCATCTAGAGCCTTTCCTACTGCCTGAAGATCGCTGTCTAATCCATATGCGTTCATATACGCAGTAATTTGGTCAGCAGTAACATCTGAAGTTTGTCCAGAAGCATTAGCTAATTTGATAGAATATTCTGCTAATTGTTGAGACTTAGGCAGATCATAACCTTGCTGCGCGAATACTGTAGTACCTTGTGTCATAGCAACTGTTGTACTGCCTAAAGCTTTAGCAGCTTCATTCGCACTTTTGGCATATTCATTCATTTGCTGCTTAGAATAGTCAGTAACCATCATAATATCAGTTAACGATGAATCTAAGTCTTTCACATAATCGACTGCATTATGGATGGAGTTTATCATCTGCGAGAAGCCACTTGCGATAATGCCCCAACGGAAAGTGTTTCCAATTGTGTTGATCACTTTATCCGTAGACTTACTTAAAGACTGCATCCTTGTGTCGATGCGTCCTAATTGTCCCAAAAGACCATTGAACGAAGTTGTTCCGCTTGTCCCAACAGATCTAAATGCAGTTGCTAGTCGAGAAATCTCAACACCGCTTTCCTTTAAGTTTTTTTGGAAAGCAGACATATCCATCATTCCAAGCTTGGTATTAAACGATTTAGAAAGCGCAGTTTGAAGCCCTGTTAATTGAGACTTCGCTTCTGTTACTTGCTTATCACTTATCAAGCCCATAGACTGCATCTTGGTAAGTTCATTTTGGGTTTGTCTAATTTGGGACTGAAGTTTTGTTAGTCCAGAACTATCTAAGGTTGTTTTTAAGTTATACTGAACAGTATTACTAAACTTAGAAATAGCCACCACATCCCTTCTAATCCTTTTTTCTCAAAATTTTAATATTAAAATTTAGGCATAAAAAAATAGCCTACCCTTATAATTAAGAGTAGGCTAAATAATTTAATTTTCGTTTGCCCTTAGAGACTAATCTTCGAACATAGAATCAGTTTTTACTTCTTCTGGTCGTGATTCTTCTTTAGCGATTTCATTATTCATCCCCCATTTATCCGCTATCTCAAGTGCTTCTTGGACACCTGTTTCATTAGCAGCATTTTTAAACTGGTCAACCGCAGCAGCTACTATATCACCGCTAAATTCTTGAATGGTATTAAGTAGTCCACGAGCTGAATGAATGTACTCACCAAATCCTTCAAACCATTCAGCGCCATTGTCTGCTAAATAATCAAGATCAGCCTGATAGTTTTTCATCATATCTTCAATAGTGCCATCGTCCAGAAGATAGTCCCAAGCCTCATTGATGTTGCCCGCGACTAGCGGTTGAAGTTCATCTGCGCGGTCGATATAAAAACGGATCGCCGCAAAACAATAAATAGCGCGGGAAAAGATAAATGTGTTCATAAAGCCATTTTCTTCTGCATATTGAATAGAAAAATTTAAAATGTCATAAACATCCTGTGTAGAAAGAGTACGATTTTTCTCTGCCTCAATATTAATCATATAAATCTCCTTTTATCTCAACATTGAAATAAATATATTATAGCACAGTCTTGTGATTTTGTCAAGCAGTCTCCTCATGTTATTTTGCTAAATTCACCAAAGCTGCTAACTCACTAAGTCGCAAATTAACAGTAATTTTAGTTGAATACATAATATTGCTTGCCGCTGACTGCTGGGCGTTAGCACGTTTTAAAGCACTATAAGGATTACGCCAAGTGGGGCTTCTCCAAACATTATGCCGCACATAAGTAGCACGCTTTAATCCGCTAGATCCGCCATCAGCCATATGCGCAGACCAGGAAACAGTTGAATTGCTTGTCATAATATGGTTCAAGAAATCTTCCATAGTCCAAAAGTTACCATTGATGACGATAAAATAACTCTGTTCAGGAACATTGATTCCAGCCAAAACATTAAGCAGACTTTTGTATTTCAAATAGTCTACCAACTCGTTCCACATAGAATTTAATTCACCAGAGTCACCATGCACAGAGACAAGATTGTAAATATCAATCATATCATTCCCTGTCATACCCCCCTCACGGACCAGAAGAGTAAGCAATGGCGTAGAGTTCTGTAGCTGAATATCAAAAGATTGGACGTTTGGATTGCGGATATCTGCTTTTGTCTCTTTTACCGTTAGACCAACATGTGCGTCTACGTTGTTTCTTCCAAGAGATATATAAACATCTGCCTTAGATCTTTTGACTCCAGTAGCACGTTTCAAAGCACCCTTAACTTCATTCAGATAGGTTTTGATTTGCGGATCAGGAATATACTCGACTGAGAAATTTTGTCCACCAGAATGAATAACAGTGCCATCCAATTGCTCTAAAATCTTTTCATTAGCATCAAGAGTCGCAATTGCTACTGCTTGTTCTGCGGCGATGGCATTTAATTCTTGAACCCAACCATTATATTTCTTCACGATTTCTTTTGCCAATCGGCTACCTTGCGCATTGATAGCCCCCTTGCCAGAATTACTATATTTAACCGTAGAAGATGCTAGTGTAGATTGCGGCAAAGCGTATGCTAATGCTAAAAGTTTGGTGATGGAAGTACCAATTCCTTCGGCTTCAGATCCGTTCATTGCCATTCTAAAAAAGCCGTCTCCGCTTTTAGACAACAGCGCTTCTAGGATTTGATTTGCTACAGGACCTTTTGCCACACTGAATTTATTGTTGGTAAATTGTTGAACAAGATAATTGGTATATTGGTTCATTAGAGTTTTAGAGTTCAAATATTCCATAACAGTGCTATTAACCTTATCACAGAAATCAGCGATGCGAGCTAAAGACTCGTTTACACCTTGTCCCGCTTTACCGATAGCTTCTTCTAAAGAGTAATCTTTTAGTTGATAAGGAAGATTTCCCGCGACAATGCCGCTTTCACTATATCCCTTAAATGTTTCACCAGATAGCAGCATTTCAACTTCATTTTGCTGCTCTGGAGTCAATTGCTTCATTAAATTTGCAGTTCGTTTGTGAAGCTTCTTAATGCCAAAGTTTTTTAGAATCTTTTGTTTACTCATGGAAATTTTTTGATAGACACTACTCAAATCAGCATTCTCTGCGGAATAATGGATGTATGAATTAGCACCATTAGCTCTCAACCAAACCTTTTGAGCACGGCCTGTATTTTCTGCTCCTATAGCCAAAATACCACCTCCTTATATAAAGAAATAGGACGCTCCGAAGAGCGCCCTATAGATTTAATCTTCAACTGATTGAAGAGAGTCAACAATAGATGGGGTATCATCTACTGTTACGCCAGTGGTGGATTGTTTTTCCACTTTTTGCGCATCTGCCGCAGACTCAGATTGCGTTGCGGCTTCTATTCCCCCGCGAAGACAGACTTTGTGTACCAACTATCTACGTCAGAGTCCTTGGTACGATTTTCATGACCACGGACAGCAGTATTCTTATAGTTGTGAGTTGTATCGGTCTTATCAACAACTTGAAGAACAGCCATTACCTTCTTCTTTTTGTTGAACTTGGTGTAAGCAGGGAGACAGTCGATTGTGAATGTAAATGTCGGTTGTCTTAGTTTCAATTCATAAAATTGAACCAGTTTTAAAAAACTGCTCTATCTTTTAATAGAGACGAGACTATATCATCACCCGCACTTGCGGGGATTCTCACTTCGGAATTATTTAATTCCTACTTCCTTTTTTCGGAATAGTCGTTGAACCTTAGACTTGCCAAGTTTTATTAGATAAAATATAAGAAATATTTGAACGAGTGCATCCAATTTTATTGGCAATTTTCTCTTGAGTCATTCCAGCACTCCTCATTCGAAAAATTTCATCAATATCTTCTTTTGCCAATTTGCTAAAATTGCTTTCTTCTCCACGCCTTGCTTTTTGTAAACCATTTTTAAAAGCGTGTTTTTGGTTTTGTGAAGAAGTACACCATTCAAGGTTTTCTAGGCTATTATTTGTTTTATCTCCGTCTTTGTGGTTGATTTCCATTTCTTC
>ERZ1034920.205-NODE-205-length-48468-cov-5.766488_pt1 | contig 48468 bp, 52 predicted proteins | sample MGYA00520688_ERZ1034920 | MGnify/ENA primary metagenome ERZ1034920 (study PRJEB33766, sample SAMN09781785) | gut metagenome | biome: gut microbiome | host: Homo sapiens | place: Madagascar | study: EMG produced TPA metagenomics assembly of the PRJNA485056 data set... | reverse complement strand
CCAAAATGGCATGCCCCTGAAGCTGCGCCGCTAGTTTTTCACTAATTTTTTCAAAACAACGATACAATATCGCCAGCAGCATGCCAAACACGATCAAGGCTAGCGCCCACTTCCACTGACTCCAACCGATGGCATGATGTCGTGAAAAGCGTGGCACCCCTTCACTGGCGCTACCCAGTGGCGAAAGAAACTTCATAGCTGAAAAAATGCCGATAATCCCAAGGCCATAAAGATAAATCCTCGCCTTTTTTGAAAGCAGTTTGTCGCGGTAATGTTCACTGGCATCGTTTGGTTCTACTGCTTCTGCTATCCCAAAAAGTGGTGCTCCAAAAATAGCTCCCAGCATCGCGACAATCCCAGTCTCCGTCATGGCTTCCATCTGTAGACCACGAATATTGATGTTGCGACAAACAATGGTCCACAGAGCCGCAATCACGCCCGACATTCCCGCTTCCGGACCGATGACCCCGCCAAACACAATTGGCAGCAAAAGAGCAACAATCAGCACCCACACCCGTCGTCCTGCGTAACCGCCTTCTGCCTTGACGGTTGCCATAACCTGATGCATGGTTTCGGGAATCGCTCCATAACGTTTCTGAATCACACCGATCAACACACCGCCGATCATGCACACCAAAAGCGAATAGAGCACACTATCATCCACAGACAAGTACGAAGGCACGACTTCCCAAAGCAACGTGATGCCGCCATGCATCACCTGCAGCACCGCCCATAATACCACGCCGGACACAGCTCCTAAGACCAGCGAAAATACGCCCAACAGCAAATAAGTTGTTTTATTAATCACTGACATGCGCCCTCCTTTCACGTTCTCCATCCATCATAAAACGTTAAAGTGCTAAACGCAATATACAAAAAAACGGCGCTCCAACGATAAACGCGGAGCGCCGAGCAATGATGTTCAAAATAAGCAGACTGTTTACTTCACGACTTCGTCGTAAGCAACTTTAAATTTAGCCGCCATGCCAACGATTTTCGCATCGTCGATGGCACAGATGGCAATACGCAGACCGTTGCCGAGCGGTACCACGAAAATATTCTGAGCAGCAAGCTTGTCAAAAATTTCTACGGCCTGTTCATGAGTTGGGGTTGGCACATAGATGAAGAACCCACTCTTGTATGGGCAGGTTGGCAGACCAGCTTCAGCCGCTTCACTCATAAAGATGTCAGCACGGTGCTGCAGGCTGGCAGCGAATTCATCCTGTTCCTTACGGAACGCTGCGCAACGCTCAGGATCGGTGTTCAGCAGTGCAACCGCTTCCATGGCTGGACGGCTGCCGTTGGACCAAGTGGCGCGAGCAGACGCACCATTGGCACGTTCGAATTCGTCGCAGACTTCCTGACTCTGAGCAATGCAGAACATCAGACCGAGGCGATAGCCATAAAGGGTGTAGCCCTTGGAGGTGCTGGCGCAGACGATGACGAGGAAGTTTTCTGGCAGGCCGGTGAAAAGTTCAAAGAAATCACGACCGTGTTCGCCAGCATAATCAATGTACGCCGTGTCAACCATGAGGATAACGTTGTTCTTGCCGTTTTCAGCGATCGCAGACAGGCTGGCAATCAGTTCTTTCCATTCATCGTCGCTCACAGAGAGACCCGTTGGGTTATGAGCAGGGGTGTTCAACAGCAACACAACGTTGGTTTGCTTTTCTGCGACTTCCTTGCAAACCGCTTCACAAGCAGCCACGTCAAAGTTGCCTTCTGGAGTGAACGTGTTAAAAGTTGTAATATCACGGCCAACTTCGGTCAGCAAGCTGCGATAGTTGCCCCAGAAATAACTGGATGTGATCGCTACTTCACCTGGATTCAGATAGTTAAAGAAACCATTGTGCAGCGCACCGGTGCCACCAGGCGTAGCAATACCGGCGGTATAAGTATTCACTGGACGATGATTGCGCAGAACACTTTCAGTCATCGCTTCAATATATTCAGGCAGCCCATTGATTGGTGCATAGTTGGCGCCTTCATCAAAAGGAATGGCAGCAAGAGCCTCCTGTACTGTCTTCATGGTTTTAAGACTGCCGTCCGCATTTAAAAAGGCGCCGACAGTAGCGTTGGTAATATTTTCCTTGCCAACTTCCTTAGCACGAGCCGTAGCCTGTGCGGAATAAGCGAAGATAACGTCTGGACCGCCCTTACCCTGGGCGTGTTTTGCTAATAATGACATAAACCATTCCTCCTATGTATTTTTATTCTGGAAAATAGTATAAAATATCTTCCCTTGTAAATCAAGAGCACGTCTTACGCGAAATCGCGATTTTTTATAGGAAAAGGCGCTATTGTTTGACATTACACGGAATAGATTTTATACTTTATATTGATTACCATTGTAAATTTACGCAACCTTGCGATATAAAAGGAGTAGACCTATGACTATGAAACGCATTCTTACCGGCGACCGTCCTACCGGCCGTCTCCACATCGGCCATTATGTAGGCAGTCTTTCCAACCGTGTGGCATTGCAGCATGAATACGACACCTTTATTGAAATTGCCGACATTCAGGCACTGACCACCCACTTCGAACGTCCAGAACTGATCAGCGACAGCATCATGCAGGTGGCCATCGACAATCTCTCTGTTGGCCTCGATCCGGAAAAAACCACCCTCTTCCTGCAGAGTCAGATTCCATCCATTGCTGAGCTGACCATCTTCTATTCCATGTTCGTCACAATGAACGCTCTGCGCCACAATCCAACCGTCAAAACCGAAGCCGCACAGTACGGCTACGACGATATGACCTATGGCTTCATCGGTTATCCTGTCAGCCAGGCTGCCGACATCACCTTCTGCAACGCCGATCTGGTTCCTGTCGGTGAAGACCAGAAGCCACACATTGAACTCGCCCGTAAGTTGGTGCGCCGCTTCAACGATCTCTATTGCCCAGACGCTCCACTGATCAAGGAACCAGAAATCAAACTCAGTGAATTCCCACGTCTGGCTGGTCTCGACGGCAACGCAAAGATGGGTAAAAGCCTCGGCAATGCCATCTATCTCTCTGACACACCAGAAACCGTCAAAGAGAAAGTCAGCAAAGCCGTCACCGACCCAAGCCGTATCCGTGCCACCGATCCTGGCCATCCAGACATCTGCGTGGTCAATAAATACCATGCCGTCTTCACGCCAGCTGAACACGAAGACATTTGTGAACGCTGCAAGGCTGGTACCATCGGCTGCGTGGCCTGCAAAAAGCGCCTGACTCAGAGCCTCAACGATCTGCTCGATCCTTTCCGTGAACGCCGTGCTTACTACGAAGCGCATCTTGACGACGTCCGCGACATCATCCGCAAGGGTAACGACCACGCCAATGCCATCGGCAACGAAAACATTGCTAAGATCAAGGAAGCCATGCACCTTAACCTCGGAGGCGTACAGGCATGAGCGGCAAGCTCATCGTCCTTGAAGGCATCGACGGCAGCGGCAAAGGCACTCAGCTGGAAATGTTGCACGCGCGCCTGATCAGCGCTGGTTACAACGTCTGGCTGACCCACGAACCCGCCGACAACAAAATTGGCCGTCTCATCCGTGAAAGCCTCAAGGACAGCAGCCAGTTTGACGAAGCCACCATTGCCCTGCTCTTCGCCGCCGACCGCCTGGAGCACATCCGAGAAATGCAGAGTCACATCGCCGCCGACGATATCGTCCTCTGCGACCGCTACGTGCTTTCCTCACTGGCCTACAACAGCCAGTCACTGACACTGGAGTGGATTCTCGCGCTTAATCAGGAGGCCGACAAGCGTCTGCACCCGGACCTCACCCTGTATTTCGACCTCGACGCGCAAACCGCCATGGCCCGCATCGGCGCCCGTGGCGACAGCCGTGAACGCTACGAAACGCAGCGCCAGCTCTATCAGGTGCGTGACATGTACCGTATGCTCGCCGACGTGCGCCATGCCGACAACGTTGTCACCATTGATGCCAGCCAGGCCCCTGACCAGGTTTTTCAAAATACTTGGCAAGCCGTGCAGTCACTGCTCAACAAACGATAATACAAAAGAAGTCCTTGCGAACAATCGCGAGGACTTCTTTTTATTTGTGCAAAATACTGCCGAAAGAAAATTATTCAGCCACAACCTGCACCTTAACAACGAGCTTCACTTCTGGATGAAGCTTGATGGTGGCGTTGTAGGTGCCAAGTTCCTTGATTTTTTCATCGAGGGCAATCTTGCGTTTGTCGATGTCGACATTGTACTGAGCCTTTATCTCTTCAGCAACTTCCTTGTTGCTGATGGTGCCAAAGAGCTTGCCGTTGGCGCCTTCTTTTGCTTTGATGACGACTTTCTGATCGTTCAGCTTTGAAGCAATGCCTTCAGCCTGCGCTTTTTCGTAGGCGCGTTCTTCAGCTTCCTGCGCTTGCTGTTCAGCAAGGCGTTTGAGGTTCGCTTTTGTGGCTTCTACAGCCACTTCATTTTTAAAAAGGAAGTTGTGGGCGTAGCCGCTCTTAACATCAACAACGTCGCCACGTTTTCCAACCTTTGGCACATCTTCCGTTAAAATCACTTTCATTGTGGTTTTGCTCCTTTCTGCGATCGCAGCTGACGGTAGTCGGCGATGCTGTCAAATACGCCGATGACCGCACAAACAACGATCAAGTATACGCCCATCAAAAGCACCAGTGCCAAGTACAGGAACTGAGTGATGAGCGGTTTCTCTGAAAATTTCAGCCGGGCCATGACGTAAGAAAAGCCATCCAACGCCATGCCAACTGCTCCTATTACCATAACATTTGCAGCGACAATCCACAAGACCTGATTGTCAATATATCGGTCCGCCAGAAGCACCATCCAAGCGAGAAGAAATGGCACCAACACCGCTGGCGGCATTAAAATGGCTTTCCAGTCTGGTACCGGCACCTGTGCCTCCGTCTGCAGACGTCGACAGAGCAGATGCAGCAACAACAGCACCGCCCCTGCTTCCAACGCAAACAAGAGCACATAGATGGCTGGTGCCAGCTGCACCATGACGTGCACAACCTGTTTGAAATACGCTTCAGCCTGAGTGGCATTCATGCCGCTGTCTGCCATCATGCTATAAAGATTCATGCTTTCTGCGCTGGCAAACATATCGTTTTCTAATGCTGAGAAGGATGGCAGCGGAATGCCCATCAGTCCCATTTGCAAAAGCAATAGAATCGCCGTACCGATCACGAGTGCCAGTGTCGAGCCTGTGAAAATCACCGCGAAGCGCTGACGCTTTTTGACCAGGATGCCGCTTATCAATCCCAGAAAGACGGCGCGGCACAAAAAGCTCAATCCCGTCAGCGGCCCCAACAGGATGCCAATAACAAGGGTAGCAGCCATCCCCGAGACAATGGCGGTGCCTGTTGACAGCCATATAGCTGCCAACGCCAGCGGAAGCGGGGCCAGCAGGCCAAAGAAAAGCGGCAGCAACTGGCTCAGCATGCCAAACACCACAGCCAAAGCCGCCATAAGGCCGCCCAGCGCAACCGATGAGCGCGGAGGTTGCAGATTGCTCATGCTCGTCCTCCTCAGCTGTCGTGATCAACTTTGTGGAAGGTTTTGAGATTGCCAATCTTGCCGGCACGCTCGGTCAATAAGTCATCGACGGCTGACAGCGGAATGCCCTGATCAACGAGCATAACCACGAGATGATAGAGCAAGTCTGCCACTTCGCCAACGGTGTCGTCCTGCACGCCGTTTTTTGCCGCGATGATGACTTCCGACGCTTCTTCGCCGATTTTCTTGCAGATTTTATCCAGTCCCTGTTCAAACAGGTAGCAGGTGTAAGAGTTTTCCTGCTTATTGACACGGCGGTCGCTGACCACCTGATACATGTGTTCCATGCTTTCCATTATTTATTCTTCCTTCCCATCAATGATCGGTTTAAAAAAGCAGCTATGGCTGCCAGTGTGACAAGCCGGTCCCGTTTGTTCGACCGTGATGAGCAAGGTGTCATCGTCACAGTCCCCCATCATTTTAACCACCTTTTGCACATGGCCGGAGGTTGCGCCTTTGTTCCAAAGCTCCTGACGAGAACGGCTCCAAAACCAAGTATACCCCGTCTCAATGGTTTTTTCCAGACTTTCCCGATTCATATAGGCAAGCATCAGCACCTCACCGGTGCCCGCCTCCTGAACGATGGCAGGAATCAGTTCGCCTTTCTTAAAATATTTTTCTACGTCCATGATGGTCTCCTTATCTGGCTGGAATGTTTCGTGCGCGCATGGTCGTTTTGACGTCGTCGATGGTGAGCTCGCCGTAATGGAACAGCGAAGCTGCCAACGCTGCGTCGCAGCCAGTGTCTTCAAAGACGTCGGCAAAATCATCGACACTGCCGGCGCCGCCGCTGGCGATAACCGGAATGTTGACGAGATCACATACAGCCTTGGTCATTTCAATGTCGTAACCGGCTTTGGTGCCGTCGGCGTCCATGGAAGTAAGAAGGATTTCGCCAGCACCGCGTTCTTCCAGCTCCTGCACCCACTCCAGCAAATCCTTGCCGGTATCGATGCGCCCGCCGTTGATGACCACATGCCAGCTGCCGTCTTCCACTTTCTTGGCGTCGACCGCTGCCACAATGCACTGACGGCCGAACATTTCCGCCGCTTCGTTGATAAGATCGGGATTGCGCACGGCGGCCGAATTGATGCCCACCTTATCGCTGCCAGCACGCAGCGTGTCGCGCACGTCGTCGATGGTGCGGATGCCGCCGCCCACGGTCAGCGGCACAAAAACCACCTCTGCCGTGCGGCGCACCACATCCAGCATGGTGTTGCGCCCTTCGTGGCTGGCGGTGATGTCGAGAAAGACGATTTCATCGGCATTGGCGTCGCTGTACTGCTTTGCCAGCTCCACCGGGTCGCCGACTTCCTTGATGCCGACAAAGTTGATGCCTTTGACGACTTTGCCGTCGCGCACATCAAGGCATGGGATGATGCGTTTTGCAAGCATACTCACGCCTCCTTTGCCAACGCCAGCGCTTCTTCCAGGGAAAGTGTGCCCTCGTAGAGAGATTTCCCGCAGATGGCACCATAGAGGCCAGCGGCTTTGAGGTCGGCAATGTTGCTGATGTCGCGAATCCCGCCGGAAGCAATAATGTGAACGCTTGGGCAGGCAGCAATCAACGCTTCATAGTCCGCCAGGGTTGGCCCGGAGAGGGTGCCGTCTTTGCTGATGTCTGTATAGATAATGGTCTGTACGCCAGCCTCCGCCATGGCTTTGGCGAGATCAACGAAATGAACGTCGGAAGCTTCCAGCCAGCCGCCGCCGCGCACCATGCCGTCGCGGGCGTCGATGCCAACAGCGATGGCAGCACCGTATTTTTCCGCCGCTTCGCGCACCAGCACAGGCTCGTGCAGCGCCACCGAACCGAGAATGACACGGGAGATGCCATTGTCGAGGTAGCGTTCGATGTCGGCCATGGTGCGGATGCCGCCGCCCAGTTCCACTTTGAGGCTGGTTTCTTTTGCCACGCTGAGGAAGATGTCCTCGTTCACCGGATGTCCTTCGCAGGCACCGTCCAAATCCACCATATGAATCCATTCAGCACCAGCCGCTTCAAACTGACGCGCCGTTTCCAGCGCATCGGCTGCGACCTGATGCACCGTGTCAAAAGATCCCTGATAGAGACGCACCGGTGTGCGATCTTTGATATCGATTGCAGGTAAAATGATCATCCAACCAACCTCCCAAAGTTTTGTAAAATGCGCAGGCCAACGTCGCCACTCTTTTCTGGATGGAACTGGCAGCCAAAAATCTGATCGCGCCAAACCATACCTGGGAAAGTTTCACCGTAGGTCGTCGCCAGCGCGATGTATTGGTCATCGGTGTCTGCGCAGAAAGAATGTACATAGTAAAAATAACTGTCGTCGGCAATGCCGTCGGTCAGCGGGCAGTCGTGCAGTTTGCGAGCGGTGTTCCAGCCAATGTGCGGCAGTTTCTGCCCCTTGGCATCCAGTTCGCGCACAACACCTGGCAAAAGCCCCAGCCCTGGGGTGATGCCAAATTCCTGGCCTTCTTCAAAGAGCAGCTGATGCCCCAGGCAAATACCAAGGAAGGGCTTGCGTTCCGCTTCCTGCTTGAGCAGATCGACCAATCCTGTCGCTGTCAGCTTTTCCATGGCATCGGCAAAGGCGCCGACGCCTGGCAGAATGATGCCATCGGCAGCGGCGATTTCTGCTGCATCGCGGCTGATCACATGTGGCAGCTGCAAATAGCGCAGCGCGTTGCAAACACTGAACAGATTCCCTGCGCCATAATCAATTACTGCGATCATTCCAACACCCCTTTTGTTGAGAGCACGCCGCCGTCGCGCGCGCTCAAAGCCTCTTCCAATGCATGCGCCACTGCCTTAAACACGCCTTCCACAATGTGGTGAGCGTTCTTGCCATAGAGTGCTTCGATGTGCAGCGTGATGCCCGCGTTCATGGCAAAGGCACGGAAAAATTCTTCGGTCAGCTCGGTGTCATAGTCACCAATCATTGGTGCGTTAACCTCGGCATGATAAACGAGGAACGGACGACCGCTGACATCGACCACCGCCCGGCAAAGCGCCTCATCCATCGGAATGTAAGCGCAGCCATAGCGCTGAATACCGCTCTTGTCAATGAGCTCGCCCAGCGCCTGTCCCAGCACGATGCCGATGTCTTCGACGCTGTGATGGCCATCCACCCAGGTGTCGCCATCGCAATTCAAAACCAGGCCCCAGCCAGCATGCACCGCCAGCGCCGTCAGCATGTGGTCAAAAAAGCCTACACCGCTGGCCACTCGCACCTCGCCGCCATCCAGATTAAGGAACAGCGTGATGCTGGTTTCTTTCGTTTGTCGCTCTTTGCTTACGGCTCTCATGCTTCCAGCTCCTTCACGACTGTTTCCAGTGCAGCCAGGCAGGCTGCGTTTTCTTCAGCAGTGCCGCAATTAATACGCAGAGCATTGGCTTGTGGTTGACGCACGAGCACGCCATGATCCTGCATTTTTACAAAAATTTCCGGTGCTTTGTCGGTAATAATATAGGCAAAATTGGTGGAAGACGGCAACATGCGTTCCAACACACTGTATTTGTCAACGATCGGAGTAAGACCAGCCACCAATTCATTCATGCTCTCTTTGATGGTGTCAACAGCCGCACGCAATTCATCGTCATGGCGCAGTACACAGGTTGCCAGCTGCTGCGTCAGACGGCCCACGTTGTAGGTTGCCTTCGCACTCTGCAAAAGCGCCGTCAATTCTGGCGTAGTAATGGTAAAGCCGACTCGCAGCCCAGCCAAGCCGATGGCCTTGGAACAGGTTTTGAGCACGATGAGGTTTTCCTGCTTGCCAGCCAGATCGAGCACGCTTTCTTCAGCAAAATCCATGTACGCTTCATCGACGACGACGATGCCGTCAAAGCCATTGATCAGTTTCAGCACATCCTCACGCGGCGTAACGACACCCGTTGGGTTGCAAGGATTGGAGAAAATGATCATGGCCGCATCTTTTTCCTGGGCAAAAGCCAGCAAATGGTCCACATCGGTGCGATAATCTTCCTGCTGATAAACAAATTCCTGCACGTCGTTGATATAGGCGCCAGCTCCATACATGGAAAAATCAGGTGCCACCGTCACCACACGATCGCCAGGTGCCACCAGGGCTGCAAAAAGCAGCTCAATGTGTTCATCGGAACCATTACCCGCGGTGATGTTTTCCCAATCCAGGTTATAGAGATCTGCATAGGCGCGGCACAGTTCTTCGGCACGTGGGTCTGGATAACGATTGAAATCGCAGCGGTCTAAAATATCGTGGAATTCGGCCATCATTTCTGCGGATGGGCGAATGAAGCTTTCATTTGCATTTAAAATCACCGGACATGGTTTTCCGCCCGGACTGTAGGGTTCTCTGCCTTTGAAACGATCACTGATTCTCATTGTTCCTTCCTCACTTTCACTGCATTGGCATGGGCCGTCAATCCTTCGGCTTCAGCAAAGCAAATGATGTCATCGGCACCATTTAAGAGCGCCTTTTTGCTGTATGCGGTAAAGCCCATGCGTTTATAGAAACTGTCAACTCCCAGCGGCGAGAAGAAACGCGCCGTACCGCTGGTTGGCAGCACATGATTGGCGCCAGCGTAATAATCGCCAACCGGTTCCGGCGTCCAGTCGCCAAGGAACACCGAGCCGGCATTTTCGACACGGCCCAGATAGCTTTCTGGTGCTTCGATGGCCAGTTCCAGATGTTCTGGCGCCACCTCATTGGAATAATCGATGCAGGCGTCGATGTCTTTAAAGACCACGATCACGCCATAGTCGTTCAGGGACTGGCGAATGATATCGGCACGGCTCAGAGTTTCCAGCTGACGCGCCAGTTCTTCCTTGACGGCTTCAGCCAATGCTGCAGAATCGGTCAGCAGCACACCGCCAGCCAGCACATCGTGCTCGCACTGGCTCATAAGGTCGGCGGCAATGTAGCGCGGATTGGCATTCTCATCGGCAACAATGAGAATTTCACTAGGACCGGCAATCATGTCAATGTCTACCACGCCGTAGAGCAAACGCTTAGCAGTGGCAACAAAGATGTTGCCAGGGCCAACGATCTTATCCACCTGAGGAATGGTTTCCGTACCATAAGCCAGCGCCGCTACAGCCTGGGCGCCACCGATCATATAGATGCGGTCCACGCCAGCCACAGCCGCTGCTGCCAGAATAACATCGCGAGGTTTGCCTTCAGCATTTGGCGGCGTCACCATGACCAGTTCCGGCACACCGGCAATTTTCGCCGGAATGGCGTTCATCAACACTGAAGAAGGATACGCTGCCGTACCACCTGGCACATATAGCCCCACACGTTTCAGCGGGCGCACTTTTTGCCCCATCATGGAGCCATCTTCACGGAAATCCACATAGCTTTCCTGCACCTGCTGCTGATGGAAGCGGCGAATGTTCTCCGCAGCTCGTTCCATGGCTGCCAACAACTGCGCATCGATGCGTTCCTTTGCCGCCGCAATAGCGTCGGCTTCGATCACCGTGATAGGCCCTTCCATATGATCAAACTTCGCGCTGTAGCGAATAACGGCCGCATCGCCTTCACGGCGCACGTCGTCCAAAATCTCCTGCACGGCGCGGGTCACATCGGCGTTGGTTTCTTGCTGACGCGCCTTCAGCGCTTTCAAATAGTCAAATTCCGCCTTACCATCGGCAATAATCGTCTGGATCATTGCTCCGCCTCCTTCAATGCCTCAATCTTATCAATCAGAGAGTTGATCTCGTCTTTCTTCAACTTCATGCTGACAACGTTTACAATCAAGCGTGCGCTGACCTGCATCACATCTTCAATAGGCACCAGCCCATTTTCGCGCAGGGTATTGCCGGTTTCTACCAGGTCCACAATGCCATCGACCAGTCCCAGCAACGGCGCCAGCTCCACAGAGCCTTCGATTTTGATGATGTCCACGTCCATGCCTTTGCGGGCAAAATAATCGCGCGTCACATGCGGATACTTGCTGGCCAGACGTTTTACACTGTAGCCATCGTAAAAATTAGAGCCTTCCGGCACCGCCAGCGCGAAACGGCATTTGCCAAAGCCCAGATCCAGCACTTCATAGAAGGCGCCGCCGCGTTCATAAATCGTATCCTTCCCGACAACGCCAATGTCGCACACACCATGTTCTACGTAAGTGATAACATCCGGCGCCTTTGCCAGCACCACGGTGATGTCGTCGCCCACCTGCAAAATCAGCTTGCGTCCTTTATTTTCAAAGGCACTCACATCGAGGCCCATTTTTTCGAAAAGCGCCACCGTCGATTTTTCCAGGCGGCCCTTCGTCAAAGCAATCTTCAGCATCTTACACCTCCAGCCATTCGGCGTGATCATCGTGGAAATAAATCACCGTTGGCACCCCACGTTCTTTCGCTTCGGCAATCGCCTCTTCCAGCGAATCGGCCAACGACCACTCGGCACACATTTTGCGTGCACTCATCCATTGGAAAGCGGCCGGCATGTCCTTCATATCGGCATACACCAGGTCCAAGGTGGAATAAAACAGCGGATTCTTTTTCAGCAGCACCTCTGCCAGCTGGTCCACGCTGACCCCAAAACCAATAGCCTCGGCGTCCATGCCAAAATCTGCCAGCAAATGATCGTAACGCCCGCCAGACAGCACCGCCTGACCAGCGCCGCCAATGTAGCCGCGGAAAATCAGGCTGCTGTAGTAATCAGCTTGGTTGATCAAGCCAAGGTCAATGATGATGTTGTTTTCCAGGCCCATCGCTTCAAACTGATCGTAAATCCACGCCAGCTGATCAATGGCGTCTGTAATCACTGGGTCCAGACCATCCATTAGCTCGCGCGCCTGCGACAGCGTTTCACGGCCGCCAAACAAGCGTGGCAGCATGCGCAGCACTTCGGCAGCCTTCTTGTCGCTGTGACGTTCTAGAATATCATTAAGGGCGGAATAATTCTTTTCCTCTACCGCGCCAAAGAGCGCGTCGCGTTCCAGTTCGTCCATTTCCAACATATCCACCAGCGCCTTGAAAATGCCAACGTGGCCGATTTCCAAACGGTAATCCTCGCCCATATCAATGGTGTAGAACACATCGCAGGCCATTTTGAGAATGTCCATGTCGGCTTTTGCGCCGCGGCCACCGATGACTTCCACGCCCATCTGACGCAGCTCATGACTGATGCCGTCCAGCGTGCGGCTGGTGCGGTACACAGTCTGATCGTAGCAGAGACGCAGCGGCATTGTTTTGTTTTTATACTTCGTTGCCACCAGTCTTGCCATTGGAATTGTTGAGTCTGGACGCATGACAATCAGCCGCCCGTTGCGATCGCTCAACTTATACATACTCTCTGCTGGAAAATATTTCCCATTCGAACCAAATACATCAAAATATTCGAACCCCGGTGTGCGCACTTCGCGGAAACCACGGCAATAGAAAAACGTGCGCAGACTGCGCTCAATATGGCTCTGCGCCTCGCTCGCTTCAAATAATACGTCGCGTGTGCCTTCGGGGGTAAGTTTGGAATAGTTTTTCATGTTTCGCGCTCCTTTCGCTTTATCACTTTACCACGGTGAATTGATGATGTCAACCTCTATTTCTTCAGACTTTCAGCGAAATCACGCAGCTTCTGATTGACTTCCTCCGCATCGTAAAAATGGTAGCCCATTTCATCCACCCAGCTGCGAATGGCAGCGTTATCTGGATGCTCCGGCGTCGTCAGCGCCTCCATCAGCTCGTAGTAGCCGCTGAATCCGCCACAAGCTTCAAACGGCGCATTGCCCAATCCTTCGCGCAGCTCCGGCAGCGCTGGCCCGTCTTCGAGAAGATCCACCAGCTCAATGTCGTAGGTCCAGTCGTCGCTGAAGTCGTAAATGTAACGGAACTGGCGATGTTTCAGCGTCAGCGGGTCCAGCGGCAAATCTTCGGCCCACGCCACTTCCACGGACATATCCACGTTATAACCTTCTTTTTCTTTATCGGCAAGATAGTGTTTGCCTTCATCGCTTTTCAAAAAGCGGTAGCTTTCATAAAGATCCACATCGCTGGTAATACGCAGTTTGGGATCATCAAACACAAATTCAAACTCTTCGCGGCCAGAGTAGCCAAAAAGAATTTGCAGCACCTGATGAAATTTAGCGAAATCATAATCCATCGGCACACAAAAACGACGCCACACAGGCGCCTCAGCGTCACGCAGCGTAGCGGAAAAATAAAGAGATTTCATAAATTACAGCAGCTCCTTCGCAAAACGTTCTGTTGCCTTTCAGTATAGCATATTTGCCAGCGCCCATAAAGCGCCGCCCAGCGGTTCTCGCCCCTTTTTCGGGCATAAAAAACAGGCGCCTGCCATCACGCAGCAGCGCCTGTGTCTCACTCGTCGTTCTGTTCAAAGGTCATGGTCACACCCTGCAGCACGCCCTTGAGAACGCCGTCACGTACCTTTGAAAATTCCATGGTGTCCTCGCCAACAACCAGCGTGATGCCTTTGTCATCCTCCAGCGGCGACCACTTTCCTTCCTGCTCGTTCTCACCGATTTCCAGCACCGCCTTGCCGCTGTCCTTGAGCGTCAGCGCAAAATGGCTGTCGATGTCTTCCAGCTTGACTTCCACGCCGCCCATCGCACCTTTCACCGCCTGCCAGCTGCCAACAAATTCGCTGTCCGGATACTGCGCCGCACAACCGCTCAACAGCAGCGATGCCAAAAGCATCAGCGCCATCACACACCTTCGCATTGTCCCACTCCTTTGCATATTTGTTACAGCATACACCAAAATGCCGCCAAATAAAACCACTTCCGCAGGAAAACATGCTGCGTCTCACAAAACAATGCCTATCATTAATCGTCAATATGTAGTCATTCTACCAAGCAATGTACAGCGTGACCTCACGCATATTTCACAGCGTGCTCTATGGTCGTAGAAAGCAGCTTCTCTAATGTGAACGACAGGAGCACTTTATTGTGGTTTCCATACCCTCTATATTAATGATGTTGTTCTCTGTTGTGCTTCTACCATCATAAGGCCTCCAACTTCGCAAGCAGGTAGGTCAGAGAACTATCGTAGAAAACAAAATTATCTATCAGGCCTGCCTTTTGAGCATCCACAGACTTTCTGCGAACAATGGGCTGTTCCGGCCTGACCAAGAGCAGAATCTTAACAGCACGATTGTTTTCCCTCAACGATTGACAGATGTCAGCGGCGTACTCCATATCCATCTGATCCACGACATCCACGATGACCATATCAGCATGAAAAATATCCGCACCGACAACAGCCTGCGAGTAATTGAGCTGGGCCGCCCATTTAAAACCAATCTCCGGCTTGGCCAGAATGGCTGCCGATAATCCCTGACCGAGTATTTTATTGGCTGAAATAAATAGAATTGTTTTCATGATCTTCCTCCTCTCGCCGAAATCAGTTAGAAATCGTCAAGCTTGGACACCTTACTGCCAAAACCACAGCAGACATGCTCCAGCTTTCCAGAAGCGCTCGCATCACAGAGCGTAAACACATGACTCCCGCCCCTTTTGGAGCGGGAGTCATAGCAATGAAACCATCAGATGAGGCCAAACTCGATGTACCGAAAACAAAAGCGGGGATGATGCAATGTTTTCAAACTGACTCCAACTGCGTTGGAAAATTTTTGACCTGTTCATCGGTTTGTCGGCGCCGCCTGTCATGGCGCGCTTTGTTTTTCAGAAATCAGCGCTCACAAATCGCTCCTCTTTATTAAAAACCGCTAAGCTTGAAAGCGAGCAATTCTTCTGCGGATTTATCCACCCTGGTTTCTGTCATAATAACCAGCATGCTGCCATCTGACAGTTTTGTGCCGCTGCAAAACCATGGGTAACTTGTACCAAACAAATCGCTGCCATCTGCCTCACCAATATAGGTGCCGTCTTTCGTCCAAAGCACCACAGTGCGCATGTTTCCGTCTAAGGCCAGATAGCCATTTGTCGTCTCTGCCACAAAGGTAATGCTTCCCAGGCTGCCTCCATCGGAATCTGCCAGTGTCATTTGCAAGACACCATTCGCATCATAGACGAACACTTTATGACCGCTGTCGTCCACTGCAGACCCACAAACATAGATATGGTTTTCATCAATCAGCAGATGGCTGATCACATCAACTTCTTTAAAAACAATCGGCTCTGTTTTCAGCGCACCGCCAGAAAGCGTCATCTTCTCGCACTCCGCACTTGAGAACCAACTGACGCCCCACGTTCCCGACGGATGCATGCTCACATACTCTGGGCCCTCATAAGAGGCCGTCTGCTTCCCATCCTTCCAACTGATCAGCGGCTCCATGAAATTCGCAAGCCAAATGGTTCCAGACGCGTCGGCGGAAATATTTTTATATTCCACGTTCAATGTAACATCCTCTGCAAATTTCAGTGATTTGCCGTCGTAATCGTAGCGTTTCAGCGCACCGTCGACCAAAAGAAAAGCCTGATTCCCAACAACAGCAACGTCATGGGCAAAGGTTTCTTTTGTCACGATGCAGTCTGTAATAGGCAGCCACTGGCTGTCCATCGTAAATGTTCCCACCATGACGCTGCGTGATTCGGCAGAAAAAGGTTCGCCTTCCCAATACCAAGGTCCATCCTTATGCCCCTTATCCTCCAATCGAATCGTCAGGCCGGACAAGAGCTTATCCACGCACTCGTCTTCGTATTCACCGACGACCTCAATCAAAACAGTGGCACTGGCACCTTCCACACGATTCAGATACCGCAGGCAAGGATAGCCCCAATAGTTTCCTTCCTGCTTGAGGCAGTCAACATCTCCGATATTGGTCAGATCGTAAGATTCATTGACCACATATTCGTACTCATCAAAACCATAGCTGGTGAGATAGTCGCGAAACGTGTAAGGCTCTTCCAATGAAACATAGATATCTGCACTGACAAGGTTTTCATCTCCTTCATCCTTTGGTATCGACAGAGTGATTCTGGAGGCTGTTTCCTCATCAAAAAAATCCTCTTCTTCATAGGTCCAGCCATCCTCCTCATCGTAAACCAAGTCCCAAAGGCTGGCATTTACGGTCTTCGGAGATTTTACCGAGGCAGGTATTTCCTGCTTCGTTCCTGCCGATGTCTGCTCCTGAGTATCCGAACCATCCTTTCCACAAGCGGTAAAGGTGAACAACATCAGGGTCGCAAAAAGCAGACATGTTATCCCTATCTTTTTTTCATAGCCATTCACCTCTTTGCATTTATTATTTGCTTGCTATTTTTTATTATTGACAAAAAACGGCATCAACAGTTCAGCCACCTTACTGATTGGCATGGTCTGTAAAATCACTTTTCCTGGTCCCCGGACAACTGTATTAAAAACGCCTTCTCCACCAATCAGCATGTTCTTTGCGCCCCGGACGGTGACAATATCCATGGTGCAAGTTTCCTCCATTGCCGCCAGATACCCCGTGCTGACCAGCATTTCCTGACCAACGCTCAGCTCATATTCTGCCGCATGACCGTCTATTTCAATAAACGCCGTGCCGTTTCCGCTGAGTTTCTGCATAACGAAACCTTCACCGCCAAATATTCCTGACCCCAGTTTTTTCTGGAAATACATGGACAACTCTACACCCTCGTCTGAGGCGAGAAAAGCACTCCTTTGTACGATCATCGAATGGCCATCGCTGATGTTCAGTGCCTTGATCGCACCCGGAAAGCTCGATGCAAATGCAATGGTCCCATCTCCGCCTTCTGCGGTAAACCTATTTTGAAAAACAGAATCGCCTGAAACAAACCTGCCCAGCATCTTTTTCATGCCTCCGCCAGAAACGGTTTCCATTTTCATATTTGGGCTCATCCAGCTCATGCTTCCACTTTCTGTTATCATGGATTCACCGGCAGATAATTCACATACAACAACCGCTAAATTTCCACCCAAAATTTCATAATTTTTCATGATGGACCTCCTTTTTATTGCCTATCCATTCACAGCGCCGCCGCAAAATTCACAACAGCCACTTGCATCCGGTGTGGTTGTCGCTCCACAGAATGGGCAAATCACCGCTGCCTTCGGAGCTGCGGCCGCAGCCATTTCTTCCCGAACCTGCTGTCGAACCTGAAGCAATGTTTCCTGGATCTCCAACCCCATTGCTTCATATTGCTGGTATTCCACACTGGCACGAACTTCTTCTGCGTTGGATGTTCGAGGACTGCTGCCTGGCCACAAATCACCACGCAGCGACCGCATGGCATCAGGCCCGTCAAATAATGTGTCCACGCCATTGTCCACTGAATCGCTGTTAAGTTTAAACCGTATTTCATTAAAGTAAGGATGATTGACGTGAATCACAATATAGAAATCATAAGAACAGGCATATTGCTTAGGATTGAAGCTATGTCGCTCTCCTTCTTCATCCCGGTATTCGATTTCCGTTTTACGTTCGTCAATATCCAGCTTACATCCTGTAACATCGGAGAAGGAGAGCACGTCCGGATTCGCCTCTTTCAAATCTTTGGCAGCAGTGACCATAAACAGCCCTGCGTTTTCGTCCAGCAGCACCTTCGTGCGCTCACCCAGGGTTCGAGTGATGCAGAATGAAGACACCTTCTCCTGATTGGCTTCCCGGTAAGAGAGCTGCGCTCTGATTTCTGCCACTGTGCTCTGACGTCGTTCACTAAACCATGGCGAAAGCTTCGCGGCGCAGTTCTTGCAAATGCTCCCATCTTCAAGTTTACGAGCGCCAAGCAAGCCGATCTCACCACCGCAAACGGCGCACTCCTTTTTATCAAACAACTTCCCAAAGAGCCCCATATCTCACATTCCTTTCTATATGCGATCAAACGCTGCCGTTGTTCTTTATCTGCATGGCCCCGTAAATATAAGCGCCCGGCACCAAAAAATTAAGAACCAGACTGACCAGACTGAACTCACCTTCAGCAGCGAACCCAACGATCAAAGAGATGATGCATAAAACTGCAACGACACTGCCCCACTTGATACAAACAACAGCTTCCTGAGGTGCACTGCAAGCACTAATCCCATTCCTGCCTGCAATAAATTGAATGACCGAGGCCGTCGTTAAAATTATGGAGCTGGCATAGAACAAACCCGTTCCTTTTACGCTGCCTGCTAATATAGCCAGCATGCTGATCCATAAAATGGTAATAACACCTGCAATATAACCAATAACACCACCTATGATCATAAGAATGGATGCGATCTTAAAAAAACTCTGACCTTTCATTTGGCATCCCTCTATTTTATCGTTCTATTTTCACTCCCCTTCAGTACTGTTTTTCGTACAATGGAAGGTGTAATAATCCTCATCTGTGCTATAATCCACATCCAATGTTCCATCTGTATTTATTGTTATAAAAAGAGATGGGTTATCTGATTCAATCGTACAGTATCCCAAAGCCACAGACCATGGGAACGTTCCAACTTCCTGCCCTTTATAGGACACATCTACACTTCTGTCAGCTTTAAAATGAAGACGCAATGCATCATGAATGTCATCTACACCTTCCATGGATGTCTGCGGGCCACTTCCCAGAAGTTCTTCCACACTCTCTGACATCCACTCACCCAAGACTGCTTTTTCTTCTTCCGTCAGATACAATTCCGGGTTCATGGCATCCGTTCCTTCTTTTGCAAAAATAAGCTTTACGCCCATGCCCAGCATGTCATCAAAAGAAATTGTATCTTCGCCAATCACGCCGATCATTTCTTCCCCTTCGATTGTGAGAGTGAATTCATCGTCCTGCACGGACCACTCCCCTTTTCCGCTGTCTTCACCAACGACAACATCTACTTTTCCTCCGTTCTTTACTTCAAGCTCAAATGCACCGCCGAATGCTTCCTCAACGCCAATCGACATGCCCATCATCTGTGCCGAAACTGCTATCCACTTCCCTTCATAAGGACTTTTCTCACTTCCCCCACATCCGGTCACAAATAATAGGCTGAACATGCAAATCAAAGCAAACACCATATTCATTTTCTTCTTCATAATTTTTCTTCCTTTCTTAAAATGACCGCTTCTTCCTGACAATACATGGACAATGGGCTGTTTTTGCCCTGCTTCATATAAGTACGCTATGAATCATTCTTGGAGATCTCCGTCGTCGAAGGGATCTCCACATTCTGGACAAAACTTTGGTGGACTTTTTGGATCGTCTGGTTCCCAGCCACATTTATCGCAGCGATATTGAGGAACGCCCGCAGGTTTCGGCTTGCCACACTCCGCACAGAATTTTCCCTTATTCATCGCGCCACAGGAGCAAGTCCAGCCGTTGGACTGTGCTTCTGGTTTTTTCGTGCCGCACTCAGGGCAAAAATTACCGCTTACCACTGCGCCGCACTGCTGACATCTCCAGCTGTCAGCAGATGGCTTTTGTTCTGGCTTTTTGCCGCCGCAATTTGGGCAGAAACGACCGGTGATGCCGCTCTGTCCGCAAGAACATACCCAGCTGCTGGCGGAGACAGATGCAGAAGGCGTGGTCGGCTGCGGCTGTTCCTGCGCACCTATCTGATATAAGCTCTGCGCATTCATGCCACCCATCTGTCCTGCCATTCCCATTCCCATAAAGGCCATGGCAGGACCGGCATTAGGATTGCTTGCCGCAGCCTGCATGGCGCTGGCCTGGGCACCCACCAGATGCGCCGCTGCACGGGTGGGGTCCATGAAGGCAACATTGCGCTGCAGCTCCTTGATCATCTGCTCATCTTCTTCGTTGGCCTTTACGCTGGAAATACCGAAAGAAACAATAGCAAGGCCTCGCAAATCATGCCACTTGGCAGATAGTTCCTGATTCAACGCTTCTGCCACCTCAGTGGTATGACCAGGGAGTGCACTGTATCGTATTCCCATGCCGCTGATCTTGGCAAACGCTGGCTGCAGCGCAGTCAAAAGTTCCGTCCTCATTTGTCCTGCAATCTCTTCTCGGCTGTACATCTCATCTACATTGCCGCAAACATTGGTATAGAACAACAACGGATTGACAATACGAAAGCTGTACTCCCCAAAACAACGGACGCCAATATCCATATCCAATCCCGCCCGTTGATCCACCACTCGAAACGGAACCGGAGAAGGCGTTCCGTACTTATTCCCTACAATTTCTTTGGTGTTAAAATAATAGATTCTCTGGTCTTTGGGCGCTTCTCCGCCAAATGTGAAACGCTTGCCGATGTTCCGAAAGACCTGGCCAATGCTCTCTCCCAAATCGCCTGCAAAAATACTTGGCTCCGTGGACGTGTCATAGGTGTATTCGCCAGGCTCGGCACATACTTCCACCACTTTTCCTTGTTCTACAATCAGCATGCATTGACCGTCGGCAACAGCAATCACAGAGCCATTGGTAATGATATTTTCGTCACCCTTGTAATTGCTGGATCGATCGGACACTTTTTTCCTGCCTTTTACCGCCAGAACATCTGCGGGAATGGCCTCACAGTAAAAATACTCTTTCCACTGATCGGCCAGCACACTTCCGGCAGCTCCTAGTCCCGCTTTAATAAGCCCCATCGTTTCATCTCCTCTCACGTTTCACATCAGAATCTTCCTTCCACCCACGCCCGTTTGTCTCGGCGAACAAGCCTGCCATCCTTCTCTCATTTCCACTGCGGAACAATCTACAAAACAGATTTCATGCTACAGCGACTGCAGACAGGCGACCAAATAATCCAATGATGCATCATAAAATACAAAGTCATCAATTTCGCCCCTCTGCTTCGCTTCAATGGCACGGTGGACATCCTCCATCTTGCTTTCCGAACACATCAGCATCAGTCGACAGTGTGGCAGGACTTGTCTCAGCCATGCACACAGCATCAAACAATAACCAATGTCATGCACGCCATCCTCCGATACTTCCAGCAAAGCACCTTCAGCCAAATGATCACGGATTGCCACATCTGCCCTGGTATAATCCGGTTCATAGCGCAACTGGATGCCAGGATCATGCCGCACCTTCGTGATCAGCCCCTGGGCCAAAGAGGCCCGCTGCATGATTAAAACTACCGTCTTCAGATGCCCACCCCCCTGCATATCCTGTATTTTGACCTAATTGTATCGGCTTTTTTGTACCTGCGCCCTACCCGCAGCGGGTAGTTTTTGCCAAAATGAGCCATAAAAAAACCCACAATGAATTGGCCATCCAACTCATTGTGGGTTTTTCTTATGTATTTTTACTGACCCGCCAGCTCTGCGCTGCCTGGATCTGTCCGACGGCAGAAAACGCTGAGCTAATACAGGGGATTGATCCAGCCATTGGCAATCATGTAAAAGGCCAGGTCCACTGCTTTAGAAAATCCGGTCTTGCCCAGCATATTCATTTTATGATACTTGACGGTGTTTTCGCTGATAAATAATTCCTTCGCAATTTCCTTATTGGTCATATGCTTGCACATCAGTCTCAACACTTCCATTTCACGGTCGGTCAGCGGCGCTTCACCTTGAGGCAGGGGAATGGTTTTAGGCTCTGGAAAACAGCTGCCACCCGCCATCACTTCTCTGGCCACTTCTAAAAAACAATTCAGGCTCTTGCTTTTGTACACAAAACCATTGGCTCCAGCAGCTTTGGCTCGCGGAATATACGAGATCTCATCAAAAGCCGTCATGACGATGATCCTGATGTCTGCATCATACTGACGAATGGTCTCCACCGCTTTCAGGCCAGAAGCTCCACCTTCTGTACATACATCCATCAAAACCATATCGGGATGCAGCCGCTTGCAAAAATCAAGGGCATAATCGGCGCTGGCGACTTCCCCCACGATTAAAAATTCACCAGAAGCCGTCAATGCTGCTGTCAGCGACTCTCGCATGGATGCATGATCTTCCACTATTAAAACTTTGATCATTTATGCACTCCCTCCTTTGGAACAAATATTTGGATACAAAATCGCGGCACCAGATAAAGCTCCAGCGTACCATTCAGGCTGTTGATCCGTCGGCGCATCTCGGTGATTCCTCCGCCTTCCCTGATTGGTCCGACCGGAGGAATTCCATTGTCCGTTACAGTCATGCGCCAACAATCGTTCTCAAAAAAATGGAATTGGATGCGCGTGGCATACCCATGACGCACAGCGTTGGTCACACACTCCACGGCAATCTCTGCAAAATTATTGGCCACCGTCCTATCTTCTGGCAGCTCTCCCTGGATTTCGACAGCCACTTCCATTCCAAGAAAGGTTTCCTTCAGCATCTCCAGACGATGCGCAGGACTCGGCGCCGAATCTTCCGAAAAGGCTTTTGGAAGGCTGCGTACAAAATCTATCAACAGCATTTCATCCAACTGCTTATGCTCCCGCAGGGCTCGCAGCAGCAGACTTATGCGCTGGCCTAAGACGTCATGCACCCTGCCCTTGCTCCGGGCAATCTCCTCCGCTTCACAGATGCTCTGTAAATTCTCGATGGTATGGCGAAGCTCCTGTCCGCGTTTCTCCAATATTTGATTTTGATTCGCAAGGAGCGTCACAGCCTCCCATTGTTCCGTAATGTCATCGGCGGTCAGCAGCAACAATGTCCGATGTCGTATTGGAATATTATGAGAGGAAATACGCCACACTGAGGAATCTGAAAGGCGAAATACCTGCTGGCCTCCCAGAAATTCCCGCATGCAGCCACTGCGCAATGGCCCTGATTCCAAAAGCTGTTGAAACGCTCTTCCGTTCCGCAAATGCTGTCCGGTCATCTCTTGAGCGAGCAGCTCCATTCGACGATTGCACAGAAGGATGTCGCCGTTCGGGCGAAAGAACAGCAACCCCGTATGCAGAATGTCAATCGTTTCTTTGATGGAAACCAACGAAATCTGAGTGCGAATTTCCCGTCGGCGAATCAGGCAGATATGTACACTGCGGCTCATAAAATAGAGAATACCCACAAGGAAAAAGAGCGGATATGCGCGACCAGCAGCCGCTTCTGTTATGGGAAGCAGAACTGCCGCCCCAGCAGCAACGAAAAACGGCCATATCAACTCCGTTCCCAAGGCAACAATAATGGCAACCACTGCGATCAGCAAAAATACCATCTGACGAGTGAGGGCATAGCCGCTAGGTGCCAGAAATCCGCAGAACAGCGCATATTGAACCTGGGCAAGGAGTGCGGCAAAGACAAACAGCATCACCAAAATGAGGCACTCCATCCCATTTTCCATCCTGCGCACCCATCCGATACGCAGACGCCGAATGCTATAAGAAATAGCCTGGCTTTGCAGCACGATGCACAGTGCAATCAGCATCACCAATGCAATCAGCATCCACTGAGGCAGGCGATAAAACTCAGCCACATTCCTCACCTCCCAAGGGCAGGGTCAAAACAATCCCCGCAGCATCCTCCAGGTCCTTGCAGGCGATGCGTCCTCCTAAAGAAGAAACCGCAGCCATCAGTTCCTCAGAAAAATGCCATTTCTCTGTATCACTGCTCAAAAGAAAACGGAACACCAGATGCGCCCCTTCGGATTCTAAACAACCCATCACCGGAGAAGTATTCGTTGACCACGCCCATGCTATGATTTCAAAGGCAAAATCATAGCAGACCGCTGCGTTGCGAATCTTCATCCCCTCACTCTGCCCGCTGCGGATCAGTATTTGCATCCCCGCATAGGAAGCCAGCTCCGCCAGCTCGTCCAAATAAACGCTCATCTCATCTGCCAGAAGTGAGACATCCTGGCGTGCCAGGAAAAACAAATTACATCTGCGCTTGATATGGCACAGACACAATGCAATGTAGGCGGTCAAATCTCTCGAATGCTCTGTTTCCGCCAATGTTTCAAGCAAATGTGCCAGAGATGTGACACGACGCTCCAAATCACGATCCAGATGTTCAAACAGCGCTCGATTGATGGCTGAAGTGTACAAACGCTTTTTGATCTCACCTTCCTCCTGCAAAAGCGCATTGGCCGCCTCCAGACGTGTCTGCACATCTTGAATTTCCTGCCGCAGTCGATTGAGCTGAGAAAGGTCTTCCTGCCACACCGCCATGCCTCCAGGGATGAATACCGCATGGAGCTGCGTCTGGCTGTCTCTCAGCAAGGGGTGGTCCATATCCATAAGCAGTCGCTTCCATAGAGAACTTGAAATGGGACGCGCGTCAAGGGAAGACAAAATGGTTCGACCATTCTCATCGAGCAGCGTCAGGCCAATGGGTGCAGAGGAAAAGAGACGCTGATACTGAACATTGACCGGAATCAGCCCTGCATGAAGTACGGTTTCAAAGAACAGAACGGCAATAACACAGATAATGACCGTTGGGTCACTTTCCCAGGCCAGGGGCACCCGGTAAATATAGGCAATGACATACGCAAACAACCCTGCGCAGAACAACAGTGGAAATACTTTTCCTCCCCAATAGGTGCTTCGCCGCCCCTGATAAAACAGTTTGCCGACGGCCACCACTACCATTAAAAGCGACGCAGCCGCAATGAACCAAAATCCTGCACCATAGCCATAATCACTGGCCCAATTTCCATCAGGATCAAAAACAAATACCAGCTGATGAAAGTCATTGGTCATCACCAGCAGCACAGAAAGTCCATAGCAAACAAACGGCGGCCACAGAAAATGCACTGGCTTTCTTTCTCCCTCTGCGCGTCCTGTGAGCCTGACCAAATACAAAAGTGTAACAGGCAAAGCCAGCTGAAAAATATAATAGCCATACCAGCACATCCGACTCAGGGCAGCTTCTTGAATCAGCTGATATTTGAACAAACGCAGCAGCAGCCATCCCACCATCAACCAGCTCATCACATCGACCACCCGGCGAACGTCATGACGAACCATTCGATGGGAAACGCTTCCTTTCCACAGCAATATGACAGCCACTGCCAGCAGGGCAGATAAAATATGTTCTCTAAGGTCAGCGGAGGTATAGAGCCGAGTATGAAAAACCTGTCGGCGCAGATCTCTGCTGCTGTCACCAGTGATCTCTAAAACCCAATCATAGTCACTCCCTTCCAGCATATGGGCCGACCGATAATCGCTCGGAAATCCCAACGGCCGCTCCCCGCTAACCAGCGACAGCCCCACAGACAAAAGCGCTTCATCTAGTCCGGCATCGAGTGTCAGCGGAACATCTGAGAGCAGCCCCATGCGATAAGATAAAGTTCCCTCCACCGGAACAATGATCTCATACTGTCCCCCTTCTCGATTCCAAGCAACGGCTTCGTAATCCATACAGAGCAAAATAGGCGCATCCGAATCATTGAGCTCGAATTTCCCGTTCTGGCTGAGATGCTCCAAGAACGCCAGGGCATCCTGTTTGGCAGGCTCTGTTTGATTCAATCCATAGGACAGTGCAGCAATGGCCAACATATTGCGAATGATGGATTCGCTTCCAATGCCAACAGGAATTTGGCTTTCCTGAAGGCTGTTCCAGCCAGTGATATCAATGTCGGTCCGTGTACGGTCCACAGCTATAACCACGGTGCCCAATGCTTGCGGATACCAATACCGACCAACACCCTGATTCAATGCCGGAACCGCCTGAACGTCATAACAAACGACCGCATTGCCATTTTCCACCTCTGCAAAAACTGCATCCCTCGGTTCCCTAATGTCATACTCAGAAAGATAGGTGCCCAGAGTGTTGACATATTCTTCAGCGCCCTCTGCATCGGAAACCAAATATCTGTCGCTTGGCGTCGACGCACATCCCGTCAGCAACAGGCACAGCAAAAGAACAAGAGATAGCCATTGAACCTTCATGGCGCCACCGGCTCTCCGCATTCCTTCATCCGCTCGGCACACTCTCTGCACAAATCAATCTCCTCGCAGATCAGAAAACAGGAATCACAAACCAAACGTCGGCAGATGGGGCACTGACTGAATCGCTCCCTCGCTTCCTTTCCCGCCGTTAATCGAGCTTGCCGCTTCTCTCGCTGATAGATGGCATCATACAGCTCTTTCTTTTCCAAATCCTCGGCCGCCTGTTTTGCCTTAGAAAATGGAATACTGCTGCTGTACCAAAATTCACCGCACACCTCACAGCGAACAGCAAAACAAAAATACTGTGGTGTGGAGCAATCCTCCAAATGACTGTACAAAAGATTTAACATCGCATTCACCACCTTCCTTACATTGACTATATCAGAAACAGATCTGGAAAATATATTATCCAACGGATACTTTTCACAAATGGTATCCATTGGATAATACAAAAAGTGCACAAAAATCCTTATCAGATTCCTGTGCACTTTGCTCCTAATATTTGAAGAACAATCAAAAAAGTTCCTGCAGTCTTCCGCAACGACGAAGCAGATCGATATAGAGCATCAATTCATCACGAGATGCCACACCCAACTTTTCATAGATATGTCGGTTATGCTTACGAACAGTGCTCATACTTATAAAAGCGAGCTCTGGAATCTCCGCAATTTCATGGCCATCGATGTAATAGCGAAGAATGTTGCGCTCTGCTTCTGTAAGCAAATCCTTTCGCTCTATAAACTGATCGAAAAGTTCCGCAATATTCGGTGGAAGTTCTCCCTGCTCCAGCCGCTGGTTCCGTGCTCGGGCATTCAGAAACTCTGCCAGCTCATCCACCTCAGAAATTCCGGAAGACACTCCCTGTTCCAACATTTCTTCCTGCTGAAACCGTTTGAGACTGTCAGTAATCGGTCGGACAAATCGTCGCGCCAAAAAGAACGAAACAACCAACAATATAAAGAGCAACACGATGGACACAATAATCCAGGTTTGCTGGATACCATTCGTGTATGCAACATAGCTCTCTTGAGGAATCAAAACAGCAGCAGTCCAAACTATATCCTTTAAATCATTTTTTGAAACTGGGATTATTTGATGCAGACCAATATATCTTCCGTTGCCCGCATCGTATTCGTTATAGTACCGCCCCTGATGAATAACAAGATTTTCCTGACCATTTAAGTAGGTGCCATTGACGCTGCCAACCAGTCCATCAGACAGTAGAAGGCGGCCATCCTGAAGCGGAGCCAAGATGGTAACAACGGAGCCAAATTGACCTTCCACTGTGGGATAAGAAAACTGAAAATACAATGCGCTGATTTCGACACCGCAGACACCATACACTGTCCCATCACTCCCCACAATAGGAACGCACAACAGCATAGCAGATTCCCATGTATCTTTGAGCGCAATTCGAGTGGACCAGAAGTATTGCTCTGCAGGCCGATTCAGAGAAGCATTCATCAAGTCTTGACAACCTGGAATTTGATTGATGTCAAATTCCAAATTCCAGCGATTGTGCAATTCCAGATCCTTTTGCCGCGCGATGTCTGGAATACCACGGAAATATACCACGGTAGGTGTAATCGGACTGCTGACGCTAAGATTAGAGTAGCGCAGATGAATACCGCTCCTGGAGGTTTCTGCTCCATCCAATCCAGTATTGGTGGTTGCATTTAAAATTGCATATGCACCATTACAGTTTGAAACCTGCAGCGTTGCGCTGATCAGCGGATACATCGCCTCTTGCAGATGCAGCAGCTGCTCCGGTGAATCGTTGATCTTCTGAAAAGATATTCCCTCCTGAACCAGTACGCGTTCAATTTCCCGGCTTAATTCTTTAGAGAGATTCAAACTTTGCGCGGTCAAATTGTCCAGATGATTCTTCAGATGGTCCTGGGTGCTCTTTAGTTGAATTTCCATGACCTCGTGAAGTTGTTCATCATCTTGCGAAAAACCTCCGGCAATAGATATAAGAAGGATAATCGCTGCAAAAACAACCAATATCATAGACACCCAATATAGCATCAGTTTTTTCTGCATCCCTACGCTTTGCTTTTTTGCAAAAGCATTCAGCGCCCGAAGCTCTTTCAGTTTGTTCAACACAGGATTTCCCCCTTTCCTCTATTATCGTTCCATAATCTCCTGAAAGGTCTTGAGCCGTTCTGTGCTGATCTGCGCCAACTTGGCCTCTCCGCCATTCAGATAATCCTGGCGCCCCAGCGCAAACTGTGCTCTTACATTATCCTCCAGTGTCGTTTCAAGGCTCAGATAACTCTGCAGCTGCGGCGGCACATAAAATTCATAGCTTCTCTGAGTGTCCAAATATGCTTGATAAAGGGAAACGTATTTGGCGCTCTCTAACTCCTCAATTGCTTTTGGCAATTCATTTTCAAATGCGCTTCTGGTCACCGGCATATAGCCTGTTCTAGTCACAAACTCTACATTGTGTTCCGGCTCCGTCAGCCACTTTAGAAAAGTCACCGCAGCCTGTTCGCGCTCTGGAGTGGAGCGGACGGTGCAAAATCCCGCGCCCCTCTGCATCACCAGCTTTTCTCCGTTCTCAAATACCGGACATGGACGAGAGACGATGGTGATATCCTCGGAAGTGTTGTCTGAATAGGTCACAACATCGCTGTAATAAAGAATGCTGGCCGACGACGCCACACTGACGATGCTTTCACCGGTGCGGATTGATTCAGTGGCATAGCCGCCCTTTAGCCAGACACCGCCCTTGAAGGCAGCCTGCGCCAATGGCTCCCACACTGTCTGAAAAACAGGCCCAAAGGCCAATTTATCTCCCTGAAAGAAATCCTCGCCCAGAGATTCGACCCCCACCTGAAAATAATTAAAATAATAGTCGTGGACAAACATGGCCTTCGCATCTCCCGGAATATCCGGTGTCTGGGCATCGCTCCATTCAGCATAAGTTTCTGCAGCCTTATACAAGCCCTCCCAAGTGTCGAGATCTTCCATGCTTATACCCGTTTCCTGAGAAAAACGATCGAAAATTGTCTGATTGATGAACATGATTTCCGTAGATTTTGCCACCGGAAAAATGACCAGGTGGTCATCTATCGTGCCTTCTTCTATAAATGCCGGAATAAAACCAGACAATTCTTCTTCGCTGAAATAGTCCTTATAGTCCACGAGAATGCTGTCGTCTGGCAGCGCCAGCACCGTTTTGGGATATGAGATAAAAAGATCCGGCAATTCAGGCGCCCCTGGTTCTTCATTGGCAGCAGCCAGAACCAGCTCATGAATGGTATTGGTATTTGACACCGAAGTCACCTGCACATTGATCTGTTTTTGCTTTCCCACAGTTTGGTTAAACTGGTCAATGAGATCATTGAGGGGAGAATCCGTTTGTCCGCCATAGACATGCCAAACCGTAATCGTGGTTGGCACCTCTTCTTTTGTGACAGTATTAGAACAGCCTGTGCAAAACAACAACACTGCAATCAGAAAGATAATGATGTTTCTATTTTTCATATGACCATCCCCCCTTATTTTCATTATATCAACCGTGCGTGAACAGCTCCACAAAAATCTCCATTTTTGATGCTATGAAGCTCCTTTTTTAGTATAGCACAGGTTTTCCCGCCTTCCACTACCCATAGCGGGTAGTCTTTTTTCAGTCAGATTTTGCTCCATCAATCCATCACTATTTATAAGGGCTATGCCAGGAAATTTGAAACGTGCTTCTGCTGCTGGCTGAAAAAACCGATGTGCCCAACAAAAAACGCCCACAGCGTTTTTCTGTGAGCGTTGATGATTTATCGAACCATGCGGCGGCCACGAACGGCAATGGTGGCACAACAGTTGATGATGGCTTCTTCGACGAAGGCGTCCATGTCGAGGCGCGCGGTGCTCTTACTTTTGACGTCACAGTCCACAAGATAGAGGTACACGCTGGAGAGCGCTTCCGGCGACAGGTGCCGCGCCTGATTAATGAGCTTCTTTACATAGTACTCGTGGCGCTTGATTTCCCCACGAATGGCGCTTTGGCTCATGCCCTCTGCCAGCATGGACTGAACTTCGAGCAGCCGTCGCACCGTATCCAGAAGCTGGCGCAACACCTGCGGCGATTTGCTGCCCAGATAGAGACAATCGCGATAGGCGGCCAGCGCCACACCGGTCCGCCCTTCAACAAGAGCATCGGTAAGGTTGAAAATGGTGCGCGATGGCGTTGGCGTCACGATGGCTGCCACATCTTCCTCGGTAATAAGCGCGTCCTCGCTGTCGCTGAGATAGAGCGCCAGTTTTTCCAGCTCACTGGCCAAAAGCAGCGTGCCATCCTGCGGCGCCAGTTCTTCAAGAATGGCAAGAGCCTGCGGCGTAAAAGACTTTCCCATCTTCTTCGCCTCCGCACGCAGCCATGGAGCCACATCGCGGCCTTTCGGCTGCTGACACTGAATGGATTCACTGGCAGCGATGACCTTTTTTAGAAAGGCGCCAGGTGCTTCGTCGGTGGTGTAGCGAAAAATGAGCAGCGCATCTGGATTGGGCGAGGCACAGAAATCCAGCAAGGCTTTCTCCTCATCGGCAGTAATCAGCCCTTTCTTGCGTGCACCTGCTGTAAAGAACGACGGTTCCCGTACAACAACAACGCGCCGCTCTGCCATGAATGGCAGGCTGCGCGCCAACACAAGAATTTCCGACAGGCGAACTTCTTCGCCGTCCACTCGCTCAAGGTTGAAAGGGCGGGTGCCCTCTTCCGGGAGCACCCGCTCAATCATTTTTTCGATAATCTGATCCATGCGCAAGCCATCATTGCCATAATACAGGCGAACGCCGCTTGGCAGGCTCATCGACGGCCTCCATTATTGCGATTATTGCCTGCTCCCTTTTCTTTGAGACGCTGCTCCAGTCCCTGACGGCCAGCATTAGAGCCCATGGAAGGATTTTTTATTGCATTTTTGTTTTGTCCGCCTGCAGGCTGCTTTTGCGGTGGTCGCTGCTGCGGATGCTGTGGTTTTGCCCCTGGTGCCTTGCTCTGATGCGGACGGCTGACACGGGATGCCGGTGTCTTTTTGTTGCCGCCGAGTTTGTTTGGCAAGCGTTTACCATTCGAACGATGCTGGACGCGTTTTACCGCATTGTAAATCAACGTCGCAATATAAAGGATGGACAAAATGGCCGTCAATACAAATAGCCAATTGATGCCCGCTTTGGCAGAATCCTGCGCTACAAGAGGCACTTCGTCAATGGCTTCATCGCCGTCATAAATACGGACGACGCCCACTTCATCGCCTTCATTGATTGGCAGCTCAGCTTTATCAATTACGATGGCAGAGCGATAGTTACCACTTTCCCCCTGAGAAGTAGTAATGGCATAATTCTTTGTCGCAGCGAGACGCACAGATTTGTTCCCGCCGAAATTAAGCGTGGTAACGGTTTCATTTTTTGTGATTAAATCCACCACAGAAGTATTTTCAAGACCTAGATTGAGCGCTTCCTGCATGTCTGTATAAGCGCCATCTTCGCTTTCGCAATCAATCATCGCACCAACAACCGTACGATTCCCCTGACTAAGGCTGGCTGTCAAATTGGTAGGCTCAGAAGGGCTCAATTTAATGCCAATGGCTTGCTGTTCCACATTCTGCATGCCATTTACATTGGTCACCGTGTCCTGGTTCATTTCACTGTCCCATTCCAAGGTTGGCTGAATGGCCAGCTCCACATATTTTGGCAAACTTGACGCATAAGACGCCAGAATGGCCATATCTTTTGCCGTGCTAGTTTGCCCCTCCGCCGAGCCATAAACAGACGTAAAAGTGGTATCGTCCATGCCTAGCTCTTTGGCCTTAGCGTTCATTTCTTCCACAAAGGCTTTTTCAGAGCCGGCAAGGTGGTTTGCTGCTGCCACTGCTGCGTCGTTGGCGTTATAGATAATGATCCCTTCTAAAAGATCGCTGAGATTAATTTTTTCGCCCTTACGCAAATACAAACGATTGCCATTATTGGCATCTTCAGGAATTTCCGGCACTGTCACCGAATCATTGAGATTGCCATCTTCAATGATGATGACCGCCGTCATAATCTGCACCAAGCTGCCTGGATCGATGGATTTATCATAATCTTTCCCAAATAGCACCTGGTGGGTGTCCCCGTCAATCACTGCATAGTTCGTCGCACCAACCTCTGGCAGATCCTCCGTCAGCACATCGGCAGATGCCGCGCTCGGCAAAAGACTCAAGCACAGCGCGAGAACCATTACAACTGCCATGATTCTTTTTTTCATTAAACGCTCACTCCTTGTGATCACATAAAAATAAGGATTTATCTTGAAAAATAAAGCTCACAATTATAAATATTATATACAAAATTCACAAAGCTGACTAGTCTGTAACCATTACAATCTGGAAATAAATCAGCGAAAGAAACATTTTTTCATTTATCGTTCCCATTACTGACAAAATCCTTGCAAATCACTATCAATTCGTGTATCATAATAGTCGTATCTGGGGGTATGGCGCAGTTGGGAGCGCGTCTGAATGGCATTCAGAAGGTCAGGGGTTCGAATCCCCTTATCTCCATAAATAAAAATGCTCGCATCACCAAACGGTGGTGTGAGCATTTTTTATTTGAGCGTCAGCCTTTGTCGTTCTACAATCCAAATTCTTTTGCATAAGTTATCGGACCATTTAGTCTCGGAGCATTCGACTGCAGCGCGATGGCCATAAAGTTTTCCGGCGGTATGCCTTCGGGAGTCTGTATGCCAAAATTCACTGCAGGCACATAACCCATTTTCGGATAATAATCGGCACTGCCCAACACAACCGAATATCTAAAGCCCTTTTCCTGTGCAACGCGATGGCCTTCTTGAATCAGCGCCTGGCCAATCCCTTGCCGCTGGCAGGACGGCTTAACAGACAGAGGAGCCAGAACCAGCACATCATCATCCGCCACCTTTGCTTTTGTGAACAGAATGTGGCCCACGATCTCGCCTTCCTGCTCCGCCACCAATGACAACGCTGGCAGAAAAGCCTCTTTGTTGCTTCTCAGCGCCACAACCAGATCCTGCTCATTGCCATCACTGTGTTCCGCTGTCGCAAATGCCTCTTTTATTAGCGCATAAACTGCTGGATAATCTTCAATGCGTTCTTCACGAATATTCATCGCACGATCTCCTTTCCATTGTTTTCAAAAATATACCACGCCCATTAATGTGGATCAAGATCGTTCCATGGCTCCCTCACAGCAATGCAAAAGAAGGAAGCTCGGAAGAGCTTCCTTCTTTGTGTAATTAAATGTCCAAAGCTGCATGATAGGCAGCATACATGGCATTGAGAATGTTGGATGGGCGCTGACAGTCACCAATGATGCGCACAAATGGGGCGCCATCGCGGAGAGCATCAACGGCTTTGGTGTTGGCGCGCTGACCAACGGCCATAACAATGCTGGTACCAGGAACAAGAATCTGCTCCCCAGCGGCCGTTTCACAGCGCAGCCCTTCTGGGGTGATTTCTTTACCGGCACAGCCAGTGTGCACCTGCACGTATTTGTCAACCATCTGCATGAGGATCGGACGCTGGCGAATGTTGCAGTCCACTGCAAGAGAGTCACGCATTTCTACAAGATGAACGGTTTTTCCCTGTTGACCGAGGTGTACCGCCAATTCGCAGCCGGCAAGCCCACCACCCATAACGACGACGTTGTCGGTGAGCTGGTCGCCTTTGAGATAGTAATCATTCACAAGAATGACGGTATTGGTGTCTTTGCCTGGCAGTGGCAAGTCGATTGGCGTAGAACCAACCGCCACGATGAGGGCGTCGGCCGCAAAATTTTCGGCAAACTCTGCAGTGACCGGCGTGTTGAGGCAGACCTTGACCCCTTCTTTGCGCAGAAGAGTTTCAAGAGTAAGGCCAAGTTCGTACATTTCGTATTTAAATGGAATAGCCTGTTCTTCTTTGAGAATGCCGCCAAGTTCTGCACTGGCTTCGCAAAGAGTAACATCATGGCCACGCTGTGCCGCAACAAGGGCAGCTTCCATACCAGCAACGCCGCCTCCGGCAACAAGAACACGCTTTGCTTTGCGGGCAGGGGTGATGTCCATGCCTTCCAGTTCGCGGCCAATGCGAGGATTAACAGCACAGCGGCGTGTCTGAGTGGTTGGACGCTCTGCCATGCAGGCAAAACAACGCAGGCAGTGAACAACCTCTTCCGGACGATCGGCCATCACTTTATTTGGCAGTTCTGGATCAGCGAGCAGGGCGCGCGCCATTTCAACGACATCGGCTTTGCCGCTGGCAATGATTTCTTCCATTTGCGCTGGATCGTTGAGCGCGCCAATGGTGGCAACAGGCACATGGACATGTTTTTTAATTTCCGCTGCCAAATAAACGTTGCAGCCATGATCAGAAAACATGGATGGATGAGTCTTAAAGAATCCAAACTGATAAGAGCCCGCAGAGACATGAATCAGATCGACAAGGTCTTCCACACCCTGTGCAATGCGGCATCCTTCTTCAAGATCATAGCCGCCTTCAAAGAGCTCAGAACCGCTCATGCGGAATTCAATTGGGAAGCCTGGTCCAACGGTGTCGCGCACACTTTGCAACACTTCACGAGCAAAACGCAGTCTGTTTTCCAGGCTGCCGCCATATTCGTCGGTTCGATGATTGAAATATGGTGAAAGGAATTGATTAATGAGCCAACTGTGTCCGCCGTGAACCATCACCATTTCAAAGCCGGCCCGTTTTGCCAGAGCGGCACGATCACCATATGCTTTAACAATGTCGGCAATCTGTTCTTTTGTCAGCGCTTTAACCGGAATGCCATCTGGGCGGGTAGCATCACTTGGGCCGTATTGACAAAGACCTGCTTTTTTATCTTTATCGACGAGATACGTACCGGCATATTGGCCAGAATGAGACAATTCCACACTTGGCACCGCACCGTGTCGTTTAATGCCATCAGCAAGATAGGTAAAGCCAGCTAAGAGGCCAGGTGTCTGTAAATCGAGATGCAGCATGTGCGAGCCATCGGTTTCCGGATGAACGACCAATTCGCTGGCAGTAACCGCTGCCGCACCACCTTTGGCGCGCAGTTCGTAAAACCCTGGTGTGCGTGGACCTATGCCGCAGTCCGCAGTAATATCTGTGCTGCCCATTGGTGCCGCAAACATTCTGTTACGGAAGGTCACCTTCCCCAGGGTGATTGGGCTGCAGAGATGAGGGAATGAGCGTTTCATAACAAGAACCTCCATGTAGTTGTTTCTTTTATTTTAGAAAACACGCTGCACATCCGTCAATTCTCTGGGATATATCATTTATAAATAACCAGTCATTAAAAAAACACGTGTCCTGCCCCAGTTTGGAACATGACACGTGTTTTTATTCTTACGCTATCTGTCGATACCGATTATCTGTAGCGACGAGCGAGTTTCTTTGCCTGCTTTTTAGCAAGGCGACGAGCTTTCGCACTCTTAAAGAAGGTAACAACCATGGCTACGCCGATGACACCCAGAACACCGCAAACAGCTTTCTGAACGGTGTCATAGCTCTGAGCTGCAACAGCTTCATCCATGATCAGTACTGCATCATCATCATAAGAGAATTTTTCATTTTGATTCATATTTACGTCCTCCTAAATATTTATTAACCATTAACCAATTAGTTCATGGTTACATACTGTGAAGATACCCAACCAGTCAGGCCGTCAGAGGTCTGTACCTGATACATCCCGTTGCTTTCTCCAATAATGGTCAATGTTGCTCCGTTGTTAAGGCTGCCAATGATGTTACTATCTGTACTATCAGAAGCACGCAAGTTCAAGCCGGAGCCACCCGTTGCAACGGTACCTGTGCCCATGGCATTATCAGTATTCTGACTGCTGTCTGAATCGTTTTTACTGCTGGATGAGTTGCTGTTTTCATCATTGCTTGAATCTTTATCGGCACTATCGGATGTGCTGTCACTGCTATCGGAAGAATCGCTATTTTCATCCGCTACGACATTCTTGGCCGCTTCTTCGGCCGCTTTGTCTTCTTCCTCTTGTTTGGCCTTTTCTTCCTCAACTGTTGTACGACTTTCTGTATTGGCCGACACTGTTTCATCAGTCGATGTGAAGAATCCGCCAATCAAGCCAATCAGCAAACCCAAAATTGCCCCAAGCACAACAGCCCCCAGAACGGCAATAAGGATATTTTTCTTTGTCATCTTAATGATTCGCTCCTTTTCGGTTTACTTTTATTTATCCTTTTTTGTTTTACTGCCGAGAATACCGATCTTGTTTGCACCAATCAGCAGCACCGTAACAACTAACACAACAACGACAAATCCACGTTCACTCGTTAGTTCATTGACCACAATAGCACAAATGGATAATCCCACACTAATGGCATAAATCATAAGCACCGTGCCGCGATGACTCAGTCCTCGCGCCATCAATCGATGGTGCAGATGCCCTTTGTCTGCTTCCATGATCGGTTTATTTTCCATCATTCGTCGTAAAATCGCAAACAATGTATCAAAGATTGGAATTCCTAAAGCCAGAATTGGTATAAAAACAGAAACAAAGGTGACACCTTTTGCAGTCCCCATAATGGATAACACTGCCAACGTATACCCTAAAAACATAGATCCGGTATCACCCATAAAAATTGATGCTGGATGAAAATTGTAAATGAGAAAGCCCAAGCAGGCCCCCACCAATGTAAAACATAATACAGCGATGTTGCCAGTGCCATTCAATAAGGCACAGATGGCCAAGGTAGCGGCACTGATTCCACTGACACCAGCGGCCAAACCGTCTAAACCATCGATCAAGTTAACGGCGTTGATAATGGCAACAATCCATATGACACTGACCGGCACACTGAGCAAATCCAGCGTTGTCATGGCTGCTTCACCAAACATGCTGGTCACAAAATCAATACGGATACCGCCAAACGTCACAATGCAGGCGGCAATGATCTGCCCCAGCAATTTCAATTTAGCTGGCATATCTGTAATGTCGTCCACGATCCCAACAAAAATCAGCATGGTTGCACCGATAAAAAATGCCATCAACGACTGAGTAAAGGGATAGAACGTAAATACGACAACCCAGAACGCACCGTATATCGCCAGTCCACCCATACGCGGCATGATCTTATGATGTACCTTGCGCGCATTAGGCTTATCCACCGCACCAACATGCACTGCCAACAATTTTACAATTGGCACCAGAAATGTTGTCAATGCGAAAGCGCAGATGGTGACCAACAGCAACTCTTTAACCACACAATCACTTCCATATATAATAATTAACTATTACTCGCTCTTTATTATTGTAAAGAGCATAATCGCGAATTTCAAGCATAATCTGCATCAATGATGCAAGAGAATTTCATGGCAGTTACTTGCAGGAGTGTGGCAGAGACGCTTGAGCGTACGCACGCGGTGCGCAACCTCTGGCTTCGTTTCTTCAAAACAGGACGTTGCTGTCTCTTTGAGCACAACTTCACTCACTTTGTTCAAAGACACACAATGGGGATTATGGATCATCTTCATAAAAGAATCCACTTTTGGATCATAACTGATCGCCATGACCTGTTTATCCAGTGCAGCACCAATAATGAGCGAATGCAATCGCATGCCAACAACCATAGAAGCATTATCAAAGATCGAAAATAGCGTTGGTGTATCGTACGCTCCCGCAATAACAAAAGAATTCCCGCGCATATGAGCATCCACCGCTTTTGCAATGGCATCGTCCTGATCCACATGCATGGCAAGCAGACCAACAGCATACCCCTGATCACAGAGATAGTCTCCTAAAGCCGCAAATTCATGCACCAGATCTTTTCCGCCCCAATCACGCAGTGCCATCAACGCCAGTGGTTTCTCGCCATCGTAGCCCAGCTCTTGTAAAAGCACGCCACCTTTTTCCGTATCCACCACTTCATTATCAATCCCAAGCACCGGATCTGGTGCAACCTGAACCGGTGCCTTCACGCCAATCTCTCGCAACAGCGCATGGGATTCTTCATCACGCACATAGATCGCCTTTGCACGATTGAACGCGCATTTTGTCAAAAAGCGATTTCGACGCAGAGCCAAAGGCCCCAAGCCCTGACCATAAATGACAACGGGCTTGCGCAACAACTGTGCCATAAAAATGACGCCCAAATAATAGAGACAGCTGTTTTTACTGGTAACATCCTGAATCAGACTGCCACCACCACTCACCAGCAAATCTGCTTTGCGCAATGTGCGCCAAATATTGGTCACTTTCCAGCGATCCGTTGCAGCAACACCGTAAACATGCTCTGTTAATTCAGGATCATTGGATAAAACCGTAATATTACATTTTGGCATTTCTTGATGCAATGCTTCAATGATGGCGTAGCACACAGCATCATCGCCAGCATTTTGAAAACCATAATAACCACTCATGACGATGTTCGGGTTCGTATCCATTCCTTTAACGCTCCTCACATACTATGCTTCTCGTTTAATTAATTTATCTGTGGCCCAATAAAAAAGTCGAAGGCCAACTTTAACAACCACTACTGCAACCACTGCAACGATGATCCCCAGAATCAGACCATTCAAGCTGCGCTGTAAAGCAATCAAGAGCGGCGTATGAATGTGCGCATAAGTATTGACCAGGGAAATCTGACCAATGACCAGTGGAATGCTCAGCACCCACAAAGCTCGATGCTTAGCCGCATACATCAAATACAGGATGGTTGCAGGATAACCAATGAGGAATTCCTTGCTTCGCGGACGAACCCCCATGGTATCATTAAGGAATTGACGCATGGCTGCCTCAATACCAGAAATTTCTCCACTCTCGTTGCCTGTGCGGGAAAGGTAAATCATTAACGCAACGGCAACCACAGCAAAAACGATGGCCCATTTATAATCCAATGCTTTATTCAGCAGAGACTTGCACAAACTCAACGGCTTCTTATCGCGTACAATATAAAGAACAAATGGCACCACCACAATTGGAATAACGTGCGCAATCTTTACGCCAATAAACGAGCTGAGCTTAAGCATGAACGCTTTATCACTGAGCACACCAACCATCAGCACAGCACCAATAAAGCTGACCGCGCACAATGCCAACAGCCTGCCAATCGATTGCAGCAGCGACAGATCTTTTTTCGGCGGTAAGAAATATAGACAGGATAAAATAGGGAACTCAATGACACTAGCCAAGGCCATCAACTGCATGGCCAGTGTCTGATTGACCACATACATACCAACCCACGCCAAAGCTGAAAGCACAAATCCCGCCAACGCCAAGCGACGGAAGCCGATTTCCAACAACAACAGCATAAAGCCGGCGCAAATGCCAAAACCAACCAACAAACGCACCGCTGCCGGAATATCTAAGGAAGCCATTTCCTGAACGTCTCCGCCAACAGTAAAGCCATTGTCTTCTAATTGAGTATGGAGAGCATCCAAATAAGCCATATTGCTTTCATAATAGGTGCCTGGCATGTCAATGCTGAAGAAACGCACCAAGAGTGCGCGCATATTGCGCTCACGTGCTGCCAAATCCCAACGATCCAAGGCCTCTGTAATACCGGCATCCATTGATTCGCCGGTTTCGCCTTCAAATTTGCTCATTTCATCATTAGAAATGGTGTGAAGTCGTACAACATCTTTATCGGCCAAATTTGCCAATGTATTGAAGCCTTCCTGTGGGCTAAATTCAATCTGGCCCAGTGGTGCCACAATATCGCCGTTCTCATCAAGCAATAATTGATAGAACACTTCTATTTTATCAGGATCTGGATAACCTGGAATGTATTTATCATTAAACATCAACATGCAGAGATTTGGCACTGCTTTAATATCATCCGCCAACATTTCCAAAGATTCGTCTGTTGGCGATTCCCAGCTGCTTACCTGCGCAATAATATCAAACCCTGCATTTGCAACCGTATTGAGCCATTCCTGATCAAAACCTACACCAATGCCACTAAACGCCAACTGAGCCTTACTCTGATTGCTTTGTGTGGCTTCAATGCTTGTTGGTACCGTAACAACACCCAATTCCCCATCATCATAAGCAACAGCCCCGCTAATTTTTGCAGGTACTTCACGCAGCACCTGTTCACGCCAAGCATCATCAGTCACGACCAAATAGTAATTGGTTTCACTAATTGGCAAATTTGCAGGCAAACTGCTTGAAACACTCAGATTCTGAACATCCGCGCCTTGCGCAATCATCAAATCGCCAGCGTTTTCCAAGCTGGCAATCGTGCTTTCTTTAAAAAGCACCTGGCTGACACCTTTATCTTTTAAGATGTCCAGCATTTCTTCCGTTGTCTTTCCATTGGCGTTTGCCAAAGAACGGATATCCGATTCATTTACAGAAAGGTTTACAGTTTTATAATCTTGCTCAACCTGTATACGTACAGCCCCTACATAGATTGAACATGCAATCGCTATCAGCACAAGCACTGCAGCGCAACGCTTCATGATCTGATAAAAGTGCTCCAACTTCATCAATAATTCCTCCAGAATTTTTCATAGTAATATGTTCAGTATACTCTAAACAACGGATTTTTCCTATACTTTCTCTCTAAATGCCAAGCTATTTTCTCCAAAACCACACAAGTCTTTCCGCTTGTTGTTAAATAAAAACATTTTCTCCATACATTTCATACCAAAAAAATAAAAAAGTGATTCAGCACCTCCAATTATCTATGGCAACCATCGCGACAATCTGTTAAAATAATAGATACCTGATAAGGTTACCATTATCCTATCAATTTATAAGGAGGCGGCTCTCTTGTCACTTAACATTACCACAGATTACGCCATTCGCATCATGATGTATCTGGCGAATTATTATGATCCGGACCCACTGTTCGCTCCAGATGGCAGCTGTTCTGGTAAAGTCATCGCAGAGAAAATGAACATTCCATACAATTATTTTCTCAAGATTGTACCACGGCTTAAAGATGCTGGTTATCTGATTTCCTTCCAAGGGAAGCGTGGTGGCTATGTGCTGACAACCCCACCAGAAGAGATCAGTCTGTTTGACATTATTCATGTTATGGAAGATGATTTTGTTCTAAATACTTGTACTGCGCCGGATGGTCAATGCGCACGCAACAACTCAGATTTCTGCGCGGTTCACTATGTGCTCAGCGATGTGCAGAACTCCATTGACGACACCTTGAAATCCGTCAATCTGGCACAGCTGGCCATAAAGAACGCCCCAACATTATAAGCAAAAAACACATTCGTTACAAGCACTGGATCATTCCAGACTTGCAGCGAATGTGTTTTTTATTTCATTCAAATTTATGCACGTTTCCAGGTAGTGCCAGCTTTACCATCTTCGAGGATGACACCTATTTCAGCAAGGCCATCACGAATGCGGTCGGCGGTTTTAAAATCTTTATTGGCACGTGCGTCTTTGCGGATAGCGATGATCAGATCCATGAGCTGATCGGTCAAACCATCATCAGCAGCCTCTGTCTGAGCAAACTCAATGCCGAGTACCTGCCCGAGCTCTTTCAGCACCTGCTGAGCAAGCGCCAAGCTGGCCGCATCAAACTGATCTTTTTTCAAGTAAATATTGATGTCTTTCGCCAGTTCAAAGAGCGCCGAAATCGCCAGAGCTGTGTTGAAATCATCGTCCATAGCAGCACAGAAATCAGCCTTGGCTTTTTCTGCCTGAGCGCGCAACTGTGCCGCATCGTCATCGTCGTGCTCGCCAGCCAGTTTCATGGCTTTGTCAACCGCATCTGCAGCATGCTGCAGACGTTCCAGACCGCGCCCTGCCACTTCGATCTTTTCATCATCAAAATCCAGCGGACTGCGATATTGTACGCTCAACAGATAGAAACGCACAACTTGCGGATCAAAACGTTCAAGAATATCGCGCAACAGGAAGAAATTCCCTTTAGACTTGCTCATTTTTTCCTGGTTAATGGTGATAAAACCATTGTGCATCCAATAGCGAGCCATTGGCGCAGCATGAAGCGCACAGCTTTGTGCAATTTCGTTTTCATGGTGTGGGAAAATCAAATCCTGTCCACCACCATGAATATCAAAGGTATCGCCAAGATATTTTGCACTCATGGCCGAGCATTCGATGTGCCAGCCTGGGCGCCCCTTGCCCCAAGGAGATTCCCAATATGGTTCACCTGGTTTTGCACTCTTCCAAAGTGCAAAATCGAGCGGATCCTGTTTCTTTTCGTCCACTTCTACGCGAGCGCCGCTGAGCAAATCATTGATGTCACGGCCGGAGAGTTCCCCGTAATCCGCAAATTTTCGCACCGAATAGTAGACATCGCCATTATCAAGGGCATAAGCATAGCCTTTGTCAATCAGCCCCTGAACAAATGCAATAATCTCGTCAATGTGTTCGCTGACCTTTGGATGCACCGTCGCTGGCATGACATTCAGCGCCTTGGTGTCTTCAAAGAACGCATCAATGTAATAGGCAGACAGCGCCATTGGTTCCTTGCCTTCTTCGTTGGCACGCTTAATGATCTTATCGTCAACATCTGTAAAGTTGGAAACAAAAGTAACGTCGTAGCCAAGATAGGTAAAATAACGACGCACCGTATCGAATACCACAATTGGGCGGGCATTGCCAAGATGGATATAGTTGTAGGTCGTTGGCCCGCAAACATACATCTTTACTTTTCCCGGCTCAAGCGGTTCAAATGGCATTTTTTTCTTTGCCAAGGTGTTATATATCATGACTTGATTCAAAGTTTTTCCTCCAATTCTTTTAAACGAGTACTGATTTCATCCAAACGATAGCTGAAAATACGCAGACAATCATCCACAGGATCTGGCAGCTGGTTATGGTTGAGATCTGGATGATGCGCATCCGTGTGCACGCGCTTGCCATCCTGACGCACAATGTGACCAGGCACCCCTACAACGGTGCAGTTGTCCGGTACGTCTTTAATAACGACAGAGCCCGCGCCAATTTTTACATTATTGCCAATGTTAATGTTGCCCAGCACCTTCGCTCCACTGGAAATCATAACATTGTCGCCAACGGTCGGGTGGCGTTTGCCGGTTTCTTTACCAGTACCACCCAACGTCACGCCCTGATAAAGAGTAACGTTATCGCCAACAATGGCGGTTTCGCCAATGACAATGCCACACCCATGGTCGATGAAAAGCCCTTCCCCAAGCTGAGCGCCTGGATGGATTTCCACCTGAGTGAAGAAACGTGCCACCTGCGACAGGAAGCGTGCCACCACACGCAGATGCATCTTATATAGCTTGTGAGTGATGCGGTGCATCCAAATGGCATGCAGCCCTGGGTAGTTCAAAATAACTTCAAGCTTTGACGTCGCCGCAGGGTCACGTTCAAAGACACATTCTATATCACGATTAAAACGTTCAATTACATTCATAGTGTTCCCTCTTTCTCTTGGTTAGCGCGAAAAATCAATCTTTGAGCACCAGTTCCACGGGACAATGATCGGAGCCAAAAATATCGGTATGAATGTCGGTTGAAACAATGCGATCTTTGAGGTCATCACTAACTACAAAATAGTCGATGCGCCATCCCGCATTCTTTTCTCTTGCTTTAAAGCGATAGCTCCACCAGGAATACACCTGCTCAACACCAGGATGCTGATAGCGCCAGGTATCAATAAACCCAGCATCCAAAAGCTCCGTAAATTTTTCGCGTTCTTCATCAGTAAAGCCGGCATTGCGGCGGTTTGTCTTTGGATTTTTCAAGTCAATCTCCGTATGAGCGACGTTCAAATCGCCACAGGCGATGACAGGTTTTTCTGCCTTGAGTCGACACAAACAATCCCTCCAGGCATCGTCCCATTTCATACGATAATCCAACCGCGCCAACTCACTTTGAGAATTCGGCGTATACGTGGTCACAAAATAATAGTCACCCATGTCCATCGTTATGACACGGCCTTCATTATCCATCTCTGGAATGCCCAGCCCATAACGCACATCCAGTGGTTCTCGTCTGGTAAAAATTGCTGTACCAGAGTAGCCTTTCTTCTCGGCGCTATTGAAAAACTGCTGATAGCCGGGAAGCTCCAGGTCAATCTGATGCGGCTGCAGCTTCGTTTCCTGCAAAGCAAAGATGTCTGCATCCAGCTCTGCAAAAATATCCATAAAGCCTTTGCCAACTGCTGCGCGCAAGCCATTGACATTCCACGAAATCATCTTCATTCTATAGGCCCTCCTTATTATTGGTTGGCTGATTAAGCCCACCAAATTGCAGGCTCACATACAATAAAAAAGCATAGAGAAAGCATTCTCTATGCTTCAATCTTATCATACCATGCGCGCCTTGTAAAACGCTCTTTTCATTCTGCAAAGAAATTCCAATCACGTCATAAAAAATAATTCTTCACAGCAAGCAGCGTCTCCCATTGCACGCACTAACGCGATTCTTCTGTCTCCAAAAGGAAAAACGGTTTACGCACGGTCATCGCTCCGCCGTCTGCAATAGTCGCAACAACGTCCACCTCACCTAGGCGTTCAATGACCGCTAAATTGTCCTGATGCACTTCATTGTCGGCATCAAAACGATTCAAAATTACTCCTGCCACCGGCAGCTCCTGCTGGCGCATATACGCCAGCGTCAGCAGCGTCGCATTCAGGGTGCCTACTCCGCTGTCTGCCACAATAACACTCGTCAGCCCTAATGTTCGCACAACATCTTCCTGCATCACACGTCGACCGTCCGCCAAAAGCGTAAATGGACAAATAATCCCGCCGCTCCCCTCGAAAATCGTCACATCATGCAGTAAAGCAACCGTCGAAAAATCAGCACGTATCATATCCACGTCCACCGGCTGCAACAAATGGGCAGCCGCCAGATGCGGTGACACCGTTTCCTTAAAAACGTAGCTGGTTGTTGATAAAACATCCTGCTCAAGGCTGCATGCTGTACGCACCTGCCCAGCATCACTTTCCGGAATGCTGTCTGTACCACTGACAATCGGTTTATAATACGCCGCATCATAGCCAGCATCCTGCAATGCAGCAATAATCGCTTGAGCTGCGGTGCTTTTTCCAACACCGGCCGCTGTGCCTGTAATAAAAAGAGCTTGCGTCATGATCACTCACCTCAGATTTTTTAAAATGGCTCACTGTTACTATAGCCTTTATTTTATCACACCCACAAGCGCTTACCTATCAAAATCTGGCATACGTGGCAAAATCCGCCTTGCTGCAAGCGCCGCCACCACATTGAGCGCCGCATTGCCTGGAAAAACCAGCACACAGCCAGACAAAAAAACGGCCCAGACGCTATTTTCAATACCCAAGACCATGTTGGTAATAAAATAGCAGTACACACCGCCCAGCAGATAAGCCACCGCCAAGCCCGCAAAGCCAGCACCCAACAGTCGCTTTACCGATGGTAACTCACGTCCAGCTGTCAATTTTCCAACAACGTACGCCTCAACAATAAAACCAATCAAGTAGCCAAAGGTTGGATTTAACACATAGCCTGGACCACCACCCTGTGTAAAAATCGGAAGTCCAAACAGCCCCAACGCCACATACAGTGCCACACTCATTCCACCATAACGAGCCCCCAGCAAATACCCTGCCATTGTCACAAAAAACGTCTGCAGCGTAAATGGAATCAGTGGCAGCGGAATGCGAATAAAAGCGCCAACGGCAACCAAGGCGGCAAACAAACCACACAATACTAAACGTTGGCTGTTGATTTTCTTTCTACTCATTTCCATACGTGTCCCTTCTTTCAACAAACTTAACTCTTATTATAAGGCCCCGCCTCCTCGTTGTAAACCTAATTATATAACAAGTTTACAATAGCCGTAAAAAAAGACCGTCGCAATGCGACGGTCACGAACAGACTAATTAGCCAATGATGGAATCAATCTTGTCTTCATATTCTTCGATGTCTTTTTCGCCAGCCATTTTGCCAACGTATTCGCCATCATTGAAGAACAGAATCTGAGGTACACCTTTCAGAGAGAAACGAGCAAAGAGGTTTCTTTCTTCTTCAACGTCTACTTCATAGAAACCAAATTTACCAGCATACTTTTCATCAGCAGCAAGTTCTTCGATTTTTGGATGAACAGCCTGGCAAACGTGGCAAGACTTACGAGAGAACATTACGAGGCAAGGTTCGCCATCATCATAAATAATTTCTTCAAAAGTAGCATCATTCAGTTTTTCCATAATTTAGAGCACTCCTTCATTTTCATTAATCAACTTTATTATAATAATAAACGACTGCAGGAATTGCGTCTAGTCGCTCTATGACTATTTTTTATTTCCCTGCGTGTTTTTTCACAAAACGAATAAACTGAGAATTATAATAATCTGCCAGTGTGGACCCGCTGTGCACATCATAGAATGGCACCTCATCACTGCCAAGTGCTTCAACAAATGCATCAAAGATGTCATCAATATTTTTGCCTTCCATTCCTGGCAATTTTTCGCCCACCTGTTTTAAACGATGCTCAAATAATTCCAAATGACCCTTCATCGCAAGACCTCCTAAAAAAATACGTCGTTGCTCGCAAAAACGCATTTCATGTGTTATGATAATACAGTTGGACGGATCGTCTCAGCGATCCATCACGCTTGTATTATTTTAATCCATCTTCACTTGAAAATAAAGACTAGGAGGCGATTTTATGGCACGCGTTCGTCGTGTAGCCGGCACTCAGGAACGTTTGCAGGCTTCTCCCTATACCATCAATCAACCCCATGCTCAACGTGGACATTGGCAGGACAACTTTCCAACCTCGCAACCACTCGTCATCGAAATCGGTTCAGGTCGTGGCCGTTGGCTTTACACTGCTGCCAAGCAGCATCCAGAACTAAACTTTCTCGGTATTGATGTGGTGCCAGAAATCATTATGGACGCCATCGATGATTACGCCGAAAAGCCAGGCGCACCACAGCAGGTGCGTTTTCTCTGGCTGGACGCCGAACACCTTGATGAAATCTTTGACCCAGGCGAAGTCAGCGATATCTATCTGCACTTCTCCGATCCTTGGCCAAAGAATCGTCATGCAAAGCGTCGTCTGACCTACCACGCCTTTTTAGAAATCTACGACTACATCCTGGCAGAAAATGGAACGGTTCATTTTAAAACCGACAGTCGTGAATTTTTTGATTGGTCCGTAGAAGAATTCACTGAAAGTGGCTGGCGATTGGAAAACGTCACCCATGACCTCTACGCCAATTTGCCAGAAGATAACATTGCCACAGAATACGAACGCCGCTTCCATAAACGCGGCGTGCCGATCTGCAGTCTGCATGCCTACCCACCACATAAAGCCAAATAACTAATGAGCCCTGTATCCATGATGCAGGGCCGTTTTATTACAAAAGAAAAAGGCTTGAGCCTAAGCTCAAGCCTTCGTTTCATGATTTACGCTTCTGGGGAGAAGTCGCCTTTGCCAGCGCCGCAGAGTGGGCAGCCCCAATCATCTGGAATATCTGCAAAAGCAGTGCCTGGAGCGACGCCGTTATCTGGATCGCCTTCAGCTGGATCGTAAACATAGCCACAAAGATCGCATACATATTTCTGCATAATAATAATCCTCTCTTTCCTATCTCTGAGTAGAAATTTTTCAATTAACTTTGTACTCGTATCATAGCACAATAATATGCCCTTTGCAAGCATATTTAGTTATTTTTTTCATATTTTAAAATTCTTCCGCCAGCATCACGCCATCAATAGCTGTCATCGCCGCCAAAGCTTCTCCAGACTTCATTTGATGCGCCAATCGCACCGAAATCAAGGCAATGGTTGCATTTTCTGGTTCTTTATTGCGTGAAATTTCCAGGTGCATGATTTTAATCTCTTTATTATGACAATAGGCCAACACTTCCTCGAGTGCCTCTGGCTTGTTATACTCCAGAAAAATATGAATGTTGGACGTCTTAGTGATGACCTGCTTCTCCAGCTTTAAAAACACCGTTGCTGTTAATTCCACCAGCACCGTCGCTAAAATAGCGCCTTCATAAAAACCAGCACCAACAGCCAAGCCAATGATTGCCGCTGCCCACAAGCCAGCTGCAGTGGTCAGCCCTCGCACACGCTGACGTGCGATGATGATGGTCCCTGCGCCCAAAAAACCGATCCCGGCAATAACCTGCGCGCCAAGGCGTGCCATGTCGGTGTAATAATCCAAATACAAATACAAGTACTGACTGGTAAGCGTGGTCATCGCTGCGCCCAGGCAAACCAAAATATGGGTGCGAAATCCTGCAGGACGACGATGCAAAGAACGCTCCATGCCGATAATTCCACCACAGATCACCGCCAAAATGATACGAACCGTCACCGATAGCAATGTAAAATCGCGGAGTCCATCAAAAATTGAAAGCATCTCATCCCCTCCTCGTATAATAAGTTAAAATGTTGTTTTTCTATCAAAACAGCAGGCTCTGA
>ERZ1034920.202-NODE-202-length-48961-cov-6.391138_pt1 | contig 48961 bp, 47 predicted proteins | sample MGYA00520688_ERZ1034920 | MGnify/ENA primary metagenome ERZ1034920 (study PRJEB33766, sample SAMN09781785) | gut metagenome | biome: gut microbiome | host: Homo sapiens | place: Madagascar | study: EMG produced TPA metagenomics assembly of the PRJNA485056 data set... | reverse complement strand
GGCGGGGGCGATGCGGGGGCCAAACACGACGAAGCGGCAGCTCAAGGACGGAACGCAGCTCCAAAGTCTCTGGAGCGATCGGCGAACCAGACCCGAATCGCCCAAACCCCGCGGCGAAGGACTCAGCCCAATCGGAACAATTCGGTTTGGAGGCGTTTGAAATCAGGATTCTGGATACGGACGCGGATTCCGAGATGCCGCCCGATCCTCCATGCGATTCGAGCCATCTCCACGGGGCTGTCGAGTTGAAGCTTCGTGACGGTGATCACCTTGTAACCATCCTCTTCCAGAACGCCGCGTTTCTCGGCATCATGGGCAAGCCCGCTGGACGTGAGATGAAGATCGGAATCGTATTCGACGACGAGCTTCTCACGCTCCCAGCACAAATCGCCCACGAAATACTCGCTATCGGTCAGACGGCTGGCGAGCTTCTGCGGATCTATGCGGCGATTGAGCCGCGCGCCCGGAATCCCGAAGCCGCCCAATCGCTGCGGCAACGTCAACCGCATGGCAAGATCCGACTCACGCGGGGATGCCGATCCGTCCATAACCCAGCGGATCGCCCTTCTCGCTTTTGCCGTGCCGTGCAGTCTGGAATGCGAGTCGAGAAAGCGCCCCAAGGAACGCGTCGATGCCGCCGGACGGCGCGCGGAAAGCCCCGTTTCCGACGACTCGTCGAGGGCGAAAGATCCGCAAAGCGCAAAGCCCTCCTTGATGGAGCGGATGAGGGTCGAATTCCCGGCGAATTGAGCGAAGCAAAGTTCGGGGGAAGGCACGTACACTCCACCGGCAACGCGAATGAACGAGCCGTCTCCATACGGAAAACCCGAAACATGGACGACGACGGAGCCGAGGGCACGTTTATCGGCATCGGAAGAAGCGAGCACATGGTAAGGAGGCGATAGAAACGGAAAGGTTTCGACAAGGTAGCGGATCGTCTTGACGGAGGGGGCGCACTCCCGCAAAACGGAGGCGTCGAAACGGGCGGCTTCGCTTGCGCGATCGAAGCCGCGTGCATGCGCCCACCATTGGGCAGCCGTTTCGCCGTAAAGGAAAAGTCTCATGACGGGCAGGATGGCGCCGCCACGCCGCACGAGGATCGCACAGGGGCCGGACGGAACATTCGCAGACTTCACGCAGATGCCACGTGAAACCTATGCGGATCCGATGAGAGCCGCACGCATCCGACGTGCGCTCGAGGCGTCTTCGGTTTCGCTCCCATGCGATGCCGCACGCAGCTAGGAAGATTCCTCCCAAGCGCCACGTCGACGCGGGCGGCGAAATAGCGCCGGCTCTATCGAACGGTGCCGCGAAGGCCTCCGTCTCGACGCGGAGCCGTCGCGCACGACCCTCAACCCGCTTTACCGGCCGTCGCGCATCCGGGTGAGCTTGGCGAGGACGTCGGCGGGGATGCGGTCGGCGACGGTGTTCTTGCGGGAGACCTTGGGCGTATCGTCGAGCCGGGCGTCCTCGTAGTAGGCGCCGAGCTCGCGGCAGAAGCCCTCCGCGCTCATGCGGTCGACGCCGAATCCGAAGACGGTGTCCTGGATGGTCGCGTCGCTGGAGACGACGAGCGTCTCCACCTGGCGCTCGCGCGCGTCGTGCGCGAGCTTCTCGATGACCTTGTCGGCGCTCTGCCCCGCCGGCGAGAACACAATGCGCACGCCGCCGAGCGAGGTCGCCTCCCCCGCCGAGAACGCGTTGCCGCCGCCGTCGAACACCACGATCGCGCGCCACTCGCGTCCGGCGAAGTTGATCACGTCGTTGACGAGGGCATCGCGCGCGGTGTTGAACCAGTCGTCGGTGTAGTCGGGATCGTCGATGCGCTGGTAGCGGCTGCCGGAGCGCAGCACGTTGTACCCGTCGACGATCAGCAGCTTTTTGCGTTGACGGGGCATCTTAGGCCTGGTTCTGGCGCAACCATTCGTACATGCACGCGGTCGACGCCTGCGCCACGTTGAGCGAGGCCACCTCTCCTTCGAGCGGCAGCTTGCAGAGGAAGTCGCAGCTTTCCATGACGATGCGGGACAGGCCGTCGTGCTCGTTGCCCATCACGAGCGCGATCTTGCCCTTGAGGTTGCTCTTCCAGATGAGGTCGGAGGCGTGCTCGGTGGCGCCGGCGATCCAGAATCCCTCGTCCTTCAGCTTCGACATCGCCTGCACCAGGTTTGCCACCTGGGCGACCGGGACGTGGGCGATGGCGCCGGCGGAGCTTTTGTAGGTCGCGGCCTCCACGCGCGCGCTGCGCTTGTTGGGGATGACGATGCCGCTCGCGCCCACCGCCTCGGCGCTGCGGGTGATGGCGCCGAGGTTTCCGGCGTCGGTGAGGTGGTCGAGGATGACCACCAGCGCGCGCCCGTCGTGCTCGTCGGCGTACGCGCACGCCTGCTGGATCAGCTCGTTGATGCCGAGGTATCGGAACGGCTTCGCCTCGGCGATGACGCCCTGGTGCGAGCCGCGGTCGGACAGGTCGTCGAGCGCCTTGCGCGGGACGAGCTCGATCTCGACGCCGAAGCGCTTCGCCTTGCGCTGGATGTCGTTGATGAGCGGATCGCGCTTCGCGTTGTCGGCCATCATGATGCGGCGCATGGGCACGCCCGTGCGCAGGGCCTCGATGACCGGGCGCTTGCCCTCGATGTAATCAGCCATGGTTCTTCCTTGTCTATGCGCGGTGCGGCGGCACACGGGATCCGGCGGCCTGCCCTCTATGCGGCATCACGCCGGCGCCCGAACGGACGCCGCGGCTATTCCGACCCGTCATTATGGCAGACGAAAGGATGCGGGCGGATCAGACGGGCGCATCCCCAGCGTTTCGACACGAAACGGCGGGGGCGAAGCAGACGGCATCGCGTGGGTTAGCGAGCCTGCCGTTCCGGAACAGGCGGAGCCGAGCGGACACGAGGCCCAGCTGCCTCGCGCATGCGACCCGCGGCGCAGCGTTTCGCCGACGACCCCGCACTCCGCCAGCGGCTCAGCGCGTGCTGTCGCGCAGTTCCGCGCTCCGCTAGCAGCTCAGCGCTTGTTGCTGAGCAACCTCATCCTCAGCCAGCGGCTCGGCGCGTGCTGCTGCGCGACCGCGCCCTCCACCAGCGCCCGCCATCCCCTAGCGGCTCCGGGAACCCTCCCCGCCTCCGTGCGGAGGCTCGACAGCGGAGGGATCCTCTCGATCGGGATCCTCCTCGGACGCGCCGTCGGCGTCCTTGCCGCGCAGCCGGCGGATCCCCCGCAGCACCGCGGGGGCGAAGTCGGCTTCCTGCTTGGTCTTCAGGCCGAGCATCACGCTGGCGTAGCGCAGGCCCACCACCGTGGCGACGCACAGCACGCCGGCGACCGGCAGCGGGCAGCCCAGCTGGGCCAGCGCCACGTACACCGCCGCGCCGCCGAGGCCGGCGACGGCGTAGTAGTTCGACCGCTTGAACACCGCGGGAATCTCGCCGACGCAGATGTCGCGCACCGCCCCGCCGCCGACCGCCGTGATGGCGCCCAGGATGATCGACACGACGATGCCCGATCCCGCCGCGAACGCCTTGCTGGCGCCCGCCAGCGCGAACAGCGCCACCGAGAGCGTGTCGGCGAGCATGACCGTGCGGTCGAGGTTCTTGAACAGCCCGCGGAAATAGAACACGAACAGGCACAGCAGGATGCAGATGACGATGAGGTCGGGGTGTTCGGTGAAGTAGACGCCCTCGTCCTGCAGGATGACGTCGCGAATGAGGCCGCCGCCGTACGCGGTAACGAGGCCGAGCACGACCGTGCCGACGGTGTCGAGCTTGCGCTCGCATGCGAACAGCGCGCCCGTGATGGCGCCCACGATGATGGAGAAGTAGTCGATGCCCCACGGCACGGTGAGCACGCGCCCCGCGCCCGTCATCGAATCCAAGATCGCCGCGATGTCCATCCCGCGCTCTTCCGCTTCCTCTTCCCGTGGGCAAAAGCCGACGCCAGCGCCACGCGGCCCTCGCGTCCGCATCCGCCATCGGCTCGGCGCGCCGTCCCCGACGCCGCGCCGCCGCTTCAGTATAGCAGCGACGTGCTAGAATCCCGTGGAGGAGCGCACGTCCGCCGGCAAGGCCGCCCATCCGGAAAAGCCGCGGCACGCCGCGCCCGACCGCCCCACCCCGACCGCCCTTCGCCAGCGAAAGGAACCTCATGGCACGCGAGAACCTCACCCAGCAACGCGCCCGCGCGGCGCAGATCGAGGAGCGCATGCTCGCGCACTACGGCGAGGGGGAATGCTCGCTGGACTACCTCAGCCCGTTCACGCTCACCGTGTCGGTGATCCTGTCGGCGCAATGCACCGACGCCGCCGTGAACAAGGTGACGCCCGAGCTGTTCGCGCGCTACGGCACGCCCGAGACGATGGCGGCGGCGCGCCTGGAGGACGTCGAGGCGATCATCCATCCGCTCGGCTTCTACCGCAACAAGGCCAAGAACATCATCGCCTGCGCGCAGACCGTCCTGACCGAGTTCGGCGGCGAGGTGCCCAACGACATCGACGCGCTGCAGAAGCTTCCCGGCGTCGGCCGCAAGACGGCGAACGTCGTGATGTGCGAGGCGTTCCGCAATCCGCAGGGCATCGCGGTGGACACCCACGTGTTCCGCATCGCTCACCGGCTGCGCTTCGCGACGCGCAACGACGACACGCCGGCCAAGGTGGAGGCGAAGCTGCTGAAGATCTACCCGCAGCCCGACTGGCTCTACATCAACCACCAGTGGGTTCACTTCGGCCGCGAGTTCTGCCGCGCCCGCGGTCCGCTGTGCGGCGACTGCATCATCGCCGACCTCTGCCCCAGCCGCGGGAAGGAAGCGTAGAGCCCGGCCAGCCTTTCGCGCATTCAAGCCGCCAACCTCCATCTGCTCAAGCCTCCGAACCGAATCGTGCTCGAATTGTGTCGTTTTCTAATGTACATATGTACATGAAGAAGCCTTTGCCCTAGCATGTTAATGGACAAACGTACACTAGTAACGCAAAGGACCGAAATGGAGATGCAGAAGCCCAAACGAGCCAAGCGCGATCCCGAGGGACGCAGGCGCGCCATCATCGAAGCCGCCGCCGAGATCATCGCGCGCGAGGGAACGCGCAAGCTGACGCATCGCCGCGTCGCGCAGCAGGCCGGGGTGCCGCTCGGATCCACCACGCAGTACTTCTCGAGCATCGACGAGCTGCGCCGCGCCGCCCTCGCCGAGCTGGCACGCCTCATCGAGGAGGACTACGACGAGATGTTCCGCGCCGTCGATGCGGCGGGCGGCACGGCGCAAGCGTACGCCCACGAGCTCAACGCGTACCTCGCGGATGCGGAGCAGGTCGCCATCGACACGGCGTTCTACAGCACGGCGGCAAACGATCCGGAGCTGCGCGAGCTCGCCCGCGCATCGATCGGCATCTCGATCCGCCGCTCCCTCCCCTACGTCGACGAGCCGCGCGCCAAGGCGCTCACGATGCTGATGGACGGCGCGATGCTGGAGACCTGCCTTTTGGGCGAGCCGGTCGATCCGAACGCGGTCGACCTCGCCGTCAAGGCCATCTTCGCGACGAAGATCGATCCGGGAGACGCGCGTTAGCACGGCCGCCGCGCCGGCAGGACCGCAACCGCGCCGCACGCCCGAGCGCGTAGCACGCGGCACGCGGCCGCGGCGATCTTCATCGAAACCGATCAATCCCGCGCCCGACGGCACCCCGATCGCTACGCGCCCTGCGACGCCCGACCGAATCCCCCAATCCTCCAAACCCAACCCCTCCCCTCCTGAAAGACCAGGTGAAACCAATGGACGACCTGATTCGCATGAATCCGCCCACGATTTCCAAGGCGCGCCGCTGGGCGGCGCTGGCCGTGGTGCTGTTCGGGCAGTTCGTCGTGTCGATCGACATGACGGTGCTCAACATCGCCCTGCCCGACCTCACCGCCGAGCTGCAGCCGACCTCCGACCAGCAGCTCTGGATCATCGACGTGTACTCGCTCGTGCTCGCCGGCCTGCTCGTCACCGCGAGCTCGCTGTCGGACCGCTGGGGCCGCAAGCGCATGATGCTGGCGGGCTTCGCCGTGTTCGGCATCGGGTCGGGACTCATCATGTTCGCCGACACCACCGAAGCCGTCATTGCGCTGCGCGCGCTGTTGGGCGTGGGCGCGGCGATGATCATGCCGACGACCATCTCGATGGTGCGCAGCATCTTTTTGGACGCCAAGGAGCGCGCGTTCGCCTTGGCAGGCTGGTCTGCCATCGGCGGCCTGGGCATGGCAGCGGGACCGCTGATCGGCGGTTTTCTGCTGGAGCATTTCAGCTGGCACGCGGCGTTTCTGGTCAACGTGCCCTTGATGGCGCTGTCGCTGATCGCCGGGCTTTTGATCCTGCCCGAGATCCGCGTGAAGAACCCCGGCGACTGGGACGTCGTCGCGGCGATCATCTCGCTTGCCGGCATGACGCTTTTGATGTGGGGCATCAAGCACGTCGCCGCCCTCATGGCGTTCGACGCGCAGGGCACCGCCGCGCTCGTCGCGGGGCTCGGGCTGATGGCGATCTTCCTCGTGAGGTGCGCGCGGTCGGACAACCCGCTGCTCGACGTGTCGCTGTTCCGCAGCAAGCCCTTCACCGCCGGCATCGTGGCGGCGCTCGGATCGATGTTCGCCCTCGCCTCGCTGTCGTTCCTGCTGTCGCAGTGGCTGCAGCTGGTCGACGGCTGCAGCCCGCTCGAAGCGGGCGCGCGCCTGGTGCCCATGGCGCTGACCAGCATCGTCGGCGGCGTGGCGGCACCTGCCCTCGCCATGCGCTTCGGCGCGCGCAACGTCACCGCGGCGGGGCTCGCCATCGGCGCGGCGGCGATGATCATGCTCATCGCGTTCCACGGCAACCTGACGTACGTCCCCGTGATGATCTCCAGCAGCCTGGTGGGCCTGGGCACGGGAGCACTCGCGGTGGGATCGTCGGTCATCATGTGCGAGACGCCCATCGAGGAGGCGTCGAGCGCGGCGAGCCTGGAGGAGATCTCCTACGATCTGGGCAACGTGCTGGGCGTGGCGATCCTGGGCAGCGTCGCCTCCATCGTGTACCGCCTGGGGCTCGACCCCGCCGCGTTGGCCGAATCCGGCCTGAGCGGCGCCGCTATCGACGAGGCGATGCAGTCGTTCGGCGCGGCGGCCCAGATCGCCCAACAGACCGGCGCCGCCGAGCTGCTGCGCGAAGGCGCAGCGTCGTTCTCGGAGTCGATCATCATCACGAGCTTCGCCGGCGGCGCGGTGCTTCTGGCCGTGTCGATCGCGGTGTGGAAGCTCATCCCCCGCGACATGGACATCGCGAAGAGCGGGCACTAAGAGCAAACCGGAAGCGCAACACGGAGCGAGCCCGACGCGTTCCGACGTCGGGCTCGCCAAGGAAGGAGTGGCATGCTCGCTAAATGCCGCCCGTTCTCAATTTGCTGTTTCCGGCTCGCTCCTTGCGAATACCGTTTGCATCACGCAAGCGGGAGCATCCGTGTCTATCTGCTTAACTCGTCAAAGTGCCAGCGCAGAAGCGCAACAGCGACCGCGGAAAGCCCCGCGAAATAGCCATCGGGACACTCTTCCATCACACAAGCGGAGAACGCGTCGATCCAGCTCAAAGGACGTTCCTTGATGAAAGCCGCAACAGCTGCAGCCTCCGCTTCCTCCCGTGACGCGCGCGAGCACAGCATTGAGAGGCACAGAAGCTCAATGCCGAGATGATCCTCGTACTGGTTGTTCTCGTTACGCAGTTCGAGTCCCAGCTCGCGCAGCTGCTGGCGCATCGCGAACGTCGCTTCACCGAAGCCGACAACCGACCCACTCGCCGCCTCACCGCCGCGATAGAACGTCTCCCAAGGAGCCGCCGCGGGACGAGGCGGCCCGATGAACAGGTGGGTGTATTCCACCGAGACTTTCAGAACCGGATCGTCCTCCCCCGCCAAGTCGCGCACGCGGCGCGCCATGCCATCTTCCGCCGCGCGTACGTCCGCATCGCCGAACGAGGGAAACCCCTCCCAAAACGCCGGATCCAAGCCAACGCTTTCGGTCTGCATCATCGGCGCTAGCAGAGAGTTGCCCAGAAACGCATAAGCCTGAGCCAAGACCTTCCATTGCTCGCTCGAAACCATCCCATCCTCCTTGCAAAGGCGGGCGCCCGGAGGGTGCCCGCCATCTATGCACGAACTCCGCTATCCGGCTACGCCGCCATGCCTGCGGCGACAGCGTCCGCCGATTCCCCGGCAACCATTTCGCGATTGCCTGCCAAAAGCTTGCGGGATAGCACCATGAACGCAAGCGCGCCCAGCGAGATAACCCCAATGACGACAACGACTTCAATCCACGTGGGAGTGTACGAGCTTGCGATCGCCCACACCTGGGCTGCATCGGCCGCGCGCGCTGCGGTCGACCCGGAGATGACGCCAGGAGCGCCCGCCACATTGAACTCGATAAACGAAGTGAGCAGCAGCCACACGCGCTTGCACAGCACGCCGAGCACCACGAGCACGCTCGCCAATGCGACGAGCCCCATGCGGGCGCGGTTCTTCGCGAAAACGAGGATGCAGAAAGGCACGATCACGCCACCCACCACCTCGAACCAGAAGAACGGAGCCGTGGGACCCGACGCCATGAGGGCGAGCGTCTCAGCGCCGGCGGCGCCGGGATACGCCATGGTCAAAACCTCGCATCCTACAAGAAAGCCGTCAATCGCGACGCAAGTCGCAAGCAGGCCAGCCAAGCTAGAGATGAGCCTCTTCTCGACCTTGAACACGCCGGACTTGTCGAGTCCCAGAAGCGACAGCAGCAAAAGCGCCAGGCCCGAATCCATTGCCGATACCACGAACAACGGCGCCATGATTGCCGAATACCAGCCCTCCTTGGCCATCTCAAGACCGAAGATCCACGCAGTGACGCTGTGCACCAGAATAGCGATCGGCAGAGCGAAGCGGCTCACAATGGCAATTTTACGCTGCGTTTCGGGCCCTTCGGAGCTCATGAGCTTCAGGTAGATGACATTGATCACCAGATAGATGACTATGATGCAGATGTCCCAAACCAAAGGCGAAGTCGGATTAGGACCGGTCAAGATGCGCCAGACGCGTTGGATGCCGCCCAAGTCGATGAGGACGAACATGCCCGCGCAGCAGATGCACACCGTGGACAGGATGACGGCGGGAAGCGCCACCTTCTTGTACTCCGCTATGTGGAAGATGCTCGCGGAGGACGCCACGATGAGGCCGCCAGCAGAAAGGCCGACGAACAGCATGAACATCGTGATGTAGAGACCCCACGACGTGCCGTTGCTCATACCGGTGACGCCCAGGCCGCCGATGAGCTGGTAGATCCACGCCGCAACGCCGGCCACGGTCAGCACGCCGAGGACGGCAGCCGCGATTTTGAACTTGCTCGAAGCACCCTGCTTAGGTGCCGTAGTCGCAGAAGTTGCCATGATCAGCACCCCTTAGTTGTAATAGTGGACCTGCGGACGCGTGCCCTGCTCCTCCAAGAGGACATAGGCGTTCTTCTTTCGGATCAATCGAGAGACCTCGCTATCCGGATCATCCAAATCGCCAAATGTACGGGCCCGCGTCGGGCAGCACACTACGCACATAGGCTCGTCGCCGCGATCGGTGCGCTCTTTGCACATGGTGCACTTTTCAGCGACGCCTTTGGGACGAACGGGGACGTCTTTGTCTCCGTAATTGAAATCCGGGTCACGCAAAGGTTCGCTCCAATTGAAAACACGAGCATTGTACGGACAAGCCGCCATGCACATGCGGCAACCGATGCACTTGTCGTAATCAACCAGCACTCGACCTTGGTCGTCTTTATAAGTTGCACCAGTCGGGCACACACGTTGGCATGCCGGGTTCTCGCAATGCTGGCAAGCAAGCGGAATGTAGGTGCGCGTGAGATCAGGATAGGTTCCCACTGCGCCGTCGATTACGTCGCTTCCTTCCGTAATGACCCGGTTCCACAGCATTCCCATCGGGACATTGTTCTGCATTTTGCATGCATTGGCGCAGGTGTGACAGCCAATGCAACGATCAAGATTGATAACCATCCCAAGCTTTGTCATGACTGATCACCTAAGCCTTTTTGACTTCAACAAGCGTGTCGTTAAACGGAATAACCGGACCGCACATAAGGTTGTATCCGCGCTCGATCATCGTGTCGTTAGTTAGATCCTGTATATTTCCGAAATCCATGAACTTCGTCCATGTTCCTTCGTAAGCGCGAACGGTTCCCGGTCTTATCGCGTTGTTCGGCCTGACCCTGCAGCCAGCCTCACCACGGTCGTTGAAGACGATCACATGGTCGTCGAATTGAAGCCCACGGGCATCCATGTCAATTGGATTCATCTCGAGATACACGTCGTAGAACTGACGAATCCACGAAGCTTCGGTATATTGATTATGAATGCGGAACCTTGTACGCGGTTGCCCCAATTGAAGCGGATATTTCTCCATAAGGGGATTGCCCGGATACACCTCGCATGGCTCCTCCCAATTCGGAAGCTGCTGATTGTCCTGCACGAGGTCTTCGTAATATACTTCCACTCTTTTTGAGGGAGTGTTGTATTTCTGGTTTTCAAATCCTACGGGAATTGGCCCGAATCCGTTAGTGGCAGCTATGCCTTGATTGTCCATCAGACTCTCGATCGTAATCCCCTTTACTTTTTCATCTTTTGAAGAGTCCAACTGATATCGAGCTAGTTCTTCAGGCGTTTTCGGCAGATAGCTATCTAGCCCCATGCCCAAGGACGCAAGTAAATCATGCTCAACCCTAAAATCAGTTCGGCTCTCAAACAGGGGATCCAACACCTTTTGCTGCATCTGAATATGCCATGCAACAGATTTTATTCCGCCTATAGCTTCATCGGTCTCGAATTTGCTGCATAAGGGAAGGATCAGATCAGCGTAATCGGCACCTGTGGAGTGATAAGGGCCTGCAAATACGATAAAATCGAGTTCCTTCGCCCATTGCGCGGTCAGTTTCATGTTGGCGAATCTCTGCATTAGCGCATCGCCGAATGTGATCAGCGCACGAACATTGTTTTCCATCCTTCGGCAGTCATACAAGGGGACGGGAGATTTTGCCTGCTGATAGTTATCCGGTATCGGCCAGCTGCCGAGCTTGCCCGAAGCGTATCCCATGCTTCCTACATAAGCACCTGCACCGGCACCCGGCTTTCCAAGATTGCCCGTCATAGCCGCCAAGATTGCAACCGCATGCCCACTCACATCCGCATTGGAAAATTTATCGTTTCCTCCCCAGCCCAAACAGAACGACGACGGTTTTTGCGTTGCGTACTTCTCGGCAAGATACCTAACGTCTTCGGAGGGTACATCAGACGTTTCTGCAGCCCACTCAACCGTATAAGCTTTTTGGTTGTCTTTAAGAAGCGAGAATACCGTTGCAAATTGCTTTCCCTCGATCTCGAACAGCCCCTCTAACGCAGGGTCAACATCAACCTCATTGTAGAATCGAGGAGATTGGGTTACTTCATCCCAGATCATAAAGGGGTTCTCTTCTCCAGTTTCTGGTTTTGACGAATTCGGATTAACGGGTTTGCTTCTGAGCAGACTTCCGTCCTCAAGGGAAACTAGGAAAGGAAAAGAGGTGTTTGCCTTCATAAAACTTGCATCAAACAGATCATTGTCGATGATGTGCGTGATCATGCCAAGGAATAGCGCGCCGTCAGCACCTGGACGTATCGGGATCCAGCGATTCGATTTCGATGCCGTAGTAGAAAAAGCCGGGTCAATGGTGATTATCTCGCAGCCTCGCTCTTTTGCCTCGAAGAAGGGCTTGCTCTGCATGGGACTCGATTCGAGATAATTGCTTCCTGCAATTATCAAGGTTTTTGCATTGATCCAGTCACGGGCCTCGCTCGCAGAATAGCAATACCCATCTCCGCCAAATGCAGGATCAAAACCGTTTCCCACTCCAACATCGATACCCGCGTTGCCTCCACCTTGCGCGCCTATCAGTTTCGGCAAAAAGTCCACTCTGGTTTCGGAGGTCTTTCTGAAAACCACGCAATCTTGTCCGTACTTTTCCCAAAGATCCAACATAGTGGTCGAGAAAATATTCATGGCTTCGTCCCAGGATATTGATACAAATTCTCCCGACCCACGCTCGCCAACACGCTTCAACGGCGTTTGGATCCTATCGCTGGAATAAATGTGCTGTATTTCCGAAAGGCCCCTGACGCAAACGGTAGAATAGTCTGGATCAGCCCACCCATCATTTGGCTCAATAAGGCACAATCTTCCGTCTCTAACCGTGCATTTCATTGAGCAATGCTGGGTGCAATGCGCTTGATGGAACGTGTAGGCCACTCGCTCTTCCGGCTGGGCTTCAGCTTGAACGGGGGCGAGCCAGCCGTCGGCGGACACCATGCTTCCCGCACCCGCCAAACCGAGTGCGCCAGCAGCCGCGCCCGTCGCTTTCAAAAAGCCCCTTCGCGTGAGTCCGCCAGTCGAATTGTTCGCCACTGACATTTCTCCTCCTCCAGGTAGTTGGGCACCCAATCTCAACCTGGATTCGCCAGATCGGCAAGCAGACGAGCAACATTCGCGCCAAGCTGGCGATGATCAAGACAAGCGGCGAGTAAGCCTCTCGAGCGGGCGAACCACCGTCAAAGGATGCCCCTTACATCCTTCTGAGAAATGGCCATTTTCCCTTGTTGAATACTATACAAAATTATCCTATGACAATCAATATTGTCATAGGATTATTTTTGAAATTGCCGCGTAGCAGTTATCTGTCTCTGGCGATCATCCAGTCCTCATCGCCAACTCGTTTCTCACGTGATCACTCAAGCTCGATGTTGTTGTCGGCGCAATACCGTCTGCACGCATCGAGCAGTTCGTCGAAATCCTCCTCTATCACCGACCAGATGATCTCGCGGTCTACCTCCCCATACGCATGTGCCAGTCGATTGCGAACCCCGAGAACGCCCTGACGGTCGAACCCATAACGGCGCGCGACCTCATCCGATAAATGAACCGCCTCTTCCGTGACCCGAAAGACGCGGTTCATCAGCCCTTCCGAGATGAGATCGTCCTGCGCGTTTTCGGGATCGAGGAAACGCTCTTTCGTAAATCCGATCTGTTCCATCTGGATGCGCGTTTCACGAACCACATCGTATATCTCCTGAAGACGTGCCCAGTCATCGTGCTTCGCGCTCATACACCAGCTCCTTATCCCTCTCGATCGCCGCCGCCAAGCCCGGATCAGATATCGTGCGCGAAGACACGACATCGACGCTTCTTCCCGTCGCACGTTCTATGGAGTTCGCGAAATGGGCGAGCTCTCTCAAAGTCAACCGCGCTCCCCCATCACGTTCGATCCGGATGTCGATGTCGCTCTCCTCATCGAAATCCTCGCGCGCGAATGATCCAAACAGATACGCCTTCTTGATCGCGGGAAAGCGTTCAGCCGACTGCGCGATCGCATCCCGCACGGCATGCAACTCCTGTGAACGGTTTACCGAAGTGCGATTGACGGCCTTCCGCAAGGCGCTCAGTTCGGAGCGGATCCCTTCCAATTGACTGGAAAGATCCTCTGCCTCCATCCCTTTTTGCAGGAAGTGGAGAAAGGAGTCAGTTTTGCTCAACCCACGGGCTTCGGCATACGACTCAATTGCAGCTAGAACGGATGCGGGCACTCTAAGTGACAACGGAACGCGCGGAGCGGCGGGTTCGGAAGACGCCATGATGACCTCCCATCGCTTCATTGCCGCAACTATATCCCAAATGGAAACGTATTGCAAATGCAATACGTACCACGCCAACCATTTGCCTCGTCGGATCTTTAGCTAGTACGCGACGTACCGCCCAGGGCTTCCTTCGCGGCGTCGCCCAGCACATCGCCGAAGCCCTCGCTGAAGCTGCTCGGGACGACGACGGTGCCGCCCGTCTCGCGGATGCTTTCGTAGAGCAGATGCATCGCGCGCAGGCGTAGCGCGGTGTCGTTGCCCTCGTAAGCATGACCCATTTCGCCCAGCATCTCGCAGATATCCTGCTCGGCCTCCATCAGGATGATACGGCTCTTCTTGCGCTGCTCAGCCTGTGCCTCCAGGCTCATCACATCCTGCAGCTCCTTCGGCAGCAGGATGTCGCGCACTTCCACCGACAAAACGGCGATGCCCCACGGCGCCACTTTTTCCTCCAACACGCGTTTGAGCTCGCGGTCGAGCTGCTCTCGACGAATGGCGACCTCGGCGGTACCGGCACGGCCGATCGCATCGCGCAGCGCCGTCTGGGCGGCAAGTTCCACGGCGCGCGAGAAGTCGCCCACCTCCGTGCATGCCGCTTTCGCATCCCACACATGCCAGAACAGCACGGCGTTGACGTTGAGCGGAACGAGATCGGCGGTGAGCGTCTCCTCGGCGCCGAAGGTCGTCACCCGCACGCGCGTGTCAACCCTCATCGTATTCTGCTCGATGATGGGCCACGTCCAAAACAGTCCGGGGCCAGATACACGGTTGAACGCGCCGAGGCGCAGAACCACCACCTTCTCCCATTGCTGCGCGATATGAACCGACATAGACGCGAGCGCAGCCAGGATCACCCCAAGCACGACGGGGCATGCGGTCACGGACCCCACGGCAAGCTGACACGCCCCCACGACAACGCAGAGCACGAGAGCGAAAACGACGAACGTGAACAGGATGGCCCCCGCATTGGATGCGCGCTCACCCACGACCTCGGTATACGAGACGCCATCGGGAACGGTCGCGAGCCTCGGCATCGACCGCTCCTCCCGTGCATCCCGACATTGGCGAGGCCTCTCCTTCGATCGTCTTCCGAACATAGTCTATCGCCCCCCAGACGTCTTCGCGTCGTCTTCCATCCGTATGCGCACGATGCGGCCCTTGGCAGCATCCGCATCGTCGGATCCACCATCGACCAAGCCCTCGGCTTTCTTGATCTGCCCGATCTTACGCGCCATGCATTGCTGCACGTCATCGAGAGACAGCCCCAAATCACGGCAAGCGTTGATGCAGTCCCCGAGGATGCTGAACACCTCCTCGACGTATTCCTCACCCACTTCAGCGTCGAAGTCGCGGACGAATACGCCGCGCCCGCGCGTCGATTCCAGATAGCCGTCGGAAACCAGGCTGAGGTAGGCCTTGTTCACCGTGTTGTAGTTGATGGAGATCTCAGAGGCTAGCCCGCGTACCGTCGGCAGCTTGTCGCCAGGCCGGTAGAACCCGGAGTTGATCAGGTAGATGATACGTTGGCGCAGCTGCACCCACAGCGGCAAATCGCTGTTCTCGTCAACCTGGAAGGTGAACCCCTGCGGCTCCTTCTTCAAGCCCATGCCCTATCCTTTCCCGATGCACGCCGGACGCGCGATCCTCAGTTGTCGTTAACCGCCAAACGGCAGGTAGGTGAACGGATGCACCCCCGCGCTTACCACGCACAACCTCAACGCCAATCCGCCCGCGAGCACGCAAAGCGCGGTTGCGAGCGATGCAGCGGAAGAGATGCGAGCGCCGACGAGGTTCACAGCCTCAACCACAAGGGGAATCGCCATCCCTACCGCGCAAAACGCGCCCCAGAACAGCCATGCGCCTTCCCCTGCCAGCAACTCGGTCGCTGATGCCACGGCGGCTGCCCCGGTAGGATCCGCCGCCGGCGACAAGCTCATCATGTTCAGCGTCGTCGCAACGAGGAATGCAGTCGCCACCGCCTCGACAATGATCATCGCCGCATCGCTCACCGTCAGACGGCGGACGAGGGTTCCAAACGACAGCGCTGAACCAGCAACCTGAGCCGTGACCATCGTCAGAGCGAGCCCGCATGACAACGACGAGAGCACGAACACGACCGGCAACCACACCGTGCCCCACAGCGGCACCGCATCGAGCGTCTGAAGCAAAAGCCCCGTATATGCCATGGCAACGAAGGAGACGGCGATCGCGAGCACCTCCATCGCACGCACGACGGCGAGGGGAAAGCAGAGCGCAACGGCGTTCCAAGCGCATAGGAGCACCGCCGACAGAACCGCCGTCGCGACGAGCGCCCAGGCGCCCACCGCGATGTGCGTCGGCGCGGGGCTCGTGAGCAGGAGCAGCACGCGATCGGCGCGGCCGAGGTCGAGCAGAAGGCAGACGATCCCCAACGACACAGCTGCCAAGGCGACCGCGAACAGCGGCACCAGCAGCTTGCGATAGACGAGCGGAGCGCGCACGATGCAGCGGGAAGCGGAGCCTCCGCAGGAGCGCCTTGCCCCCGCACCTGCCAACGTTGCCTTGCTCGGCACCTCTACGCAGACGGCATCGCGCGGGCTCAAAAGCCCCAGCAGCGCCGCCACGGCGCACGCTCCCGCGCCCGCCCCGCCCAGAAACAGGTAAAGGACGACCAACATGCTGAACATACGCCGCCCCCTCCCGTGATCTTCTTTTGACTGCTTGATTATCCTAGGACAATCAAGGTCATTGTACGGGATCGGACGCGATTAATCCATGCCCTGGTCAACGGTTGCCCAACAGCCGTGCGGCGCGTTTGCCCCTCTCTCCCGGGCAGGGTACAATGACCTCATCCGCGCCCGGACGAGACGGGCGCCCGAAGAGGAGGGATAGTCCCATGGACCTCAAAGGAAGCCAGACCGAGAAGAACCTCGAGTACGCGTTCGCCGGCGAGTCGCAGGCGCACACCAAGTACCAGTACTACGCCAGCCAGGCCAAGAAGGACGGCTACGTCCAAATCCAGAACATCTTCCTGGAGACGGCGAAGAACGAGAAAGAGCACGCCAAGCTCTGGTTCAAGCTGCTGCACGGCGGCGCCGTTCCCTCCACGATGGAGAACCTCGCCGACGCCGCCGCCGGCGAGAACGAGGAGTGGACCGAGATGTACGCCGAGTTCGCCAAGGTGGCGCGCGAGGAGGGCTTCGCCGACATCGCCGAGCTGTTCGACGGCGTGGCAGGCGTCGAGAAGGAGCACGAGGAGCGCTACCGCAAGCTGATGGCCCGCATCGAGGCCGGCGAGGTGTTCCGCCGCGACGACGTGTGCGTGTGGAAGTGCGGCAACTGCGGCCACATCCACATCGGCAAGGAGGCCCCCGAGGTCTGCCCCGTGTGCGCGCACGGCCGCGAGTACTTCGAGCTGAAGGCCGAGAACTACTAGGACACGGTTCTCATCGGATGAGGAGGGCGCCCCGCGGGGCGCCCTCTTTGCGTTATGAGCCGGCGCGAGATGGGGATAGTCGCTGCTTCGCGCTCTGCGTCCCGCGCGCCGCTACCGCTGCCCTTTGAGAGGGGAAATGGGACAAGGGGGCTGTCTTTTTTCTACTTGGGAGGTGAAATGAGAAAAAGTGACTGTCCCTTTTTCTCATTTTCCGCGGTTACTGCTGCTTCTTGCCGTGGGTCAGCTGGTAGGCGATGAGCAGGATCGCAAGCCAGATGGGGCCGACGATGACGGCGACCAGGTAGCTCGGGCTGAAGCACATCACCACGACCACGCCCGCCAAAAACGCCAGCACCACGAACGGCATCACGCGCGCGAGCGGCAGCTTGAACAGGATCGCGTCGACGGCCTCCTTGCCGGTGCGCCCCGCCAGCTCGTTGGGGCCCTCGCCCGCGGCCACCTTCTTGCGGAACTTCAGCTGCGTCACCATGATCATGGACCAGTTGATGATGGCCGAGATGGTGGCGATGCTCATCAGGTAGTTGAACGCGAACTCCGGCCACAGGAACACCACCACGACGGCGACCACCGTGACCGCCGCCGAGGTGAGCACGCCGGCGACCGGCACGCCGCGCTTGCTCGTCTTCGCAAGGTAGGCGGGGGCGTTGCCCTGCTGCGCCAGCGAGTAGAGCATGCGCGAGTTGGAGTAAAGCCCCGAGTTGTAGACGCTCATCACCGCGGTCAGGCACACGAAGTTGAGGATGCCGGCCGCCGCATGCACGCCGACCGTATCGAAGATCTGAACGAACGGGCTGGTCACGCCGTCGAGGGTGTTCCACGGCACCACTGCCATGATCACGCCGAGCGCGCCGATGTAGAACACCAGGATGCGCCAGATGATGCCGTTGGTGGCCTTGGGGATGGTGCGGCGCGGATCCTCGGTCTCGCCCGCCGTCACGCCGATGAGCTCGGTGCCGCCGAAGCTGAACATCACCACGCACAGCGCCATCAGAAGGCCGGTCCACTGACCGTCGGCGGTCTGCTGCATCACGCCGTGGGGGAAGAACCCGCCTTCGAGCGCGAACCAGTTGGCGAACGACGCCGCGATGCCCGACTCGGTGGGCAGCGCGAACGCGATCACCGCCAAGCCGCCCAGGATCATCGCGATGACCGCGGCGATCTTGATGATGGCGAACCAGAACTCCACCTCGCCGAAGCGCTTGACGCCCAAAAGGTTGATGCAGGTGATGAGCACCAGGAAGAACGCCGCCGAGACCCATTGCGGAATCGCCGGGAACCAGTAGTTCACGAACGACCCCACCACCGACAGCTCCACCATCGACACGAGGATGTAGTTGAACCAGTAGTTCCAGCCCGACACGAACCCGGCGCGGCGGGACCAATAGCGCGTGGCGTAGTAGCTGAACGCGCCGGCGCGCGGATCCTCCACCGACATCTCGGAGAGGGCGCGCACGATCATGAACATGATGAACCCGCCGATGGCGTAGGCCAGCAGGATGGACGGGCCCGCCAGCGAGATCGAGTCGCTGGACCCGTAGAACAGACCCGTGCCGATAGCGCCGCCGAGCGCGATCAGCTGGATGTGACGGTTCTTGAGCGAACGGCGCAGCCCGCCGTCGCGCGGAGCATCGTCGGACGCGGAGCCGGATGCCGCCTCCCCCGCCGCGGCGCCGTGCGCTTGATGCGCGGCGTCGCCGACCGCACCGCCGCGCAGCTGGTGGGCCGCATCGCCCTTGGGATCGTTTTGAACCATTTCGAGTTACCCCTCTATCCCCTGCCGCATCCGGATGGAGCGCCGCACCGGGCCATGCGAAGCGATCGGAACGCATCGCGCGGCTGCCGTCAGGCGCCTCCGCATGCGGCGAAAATGCAATGGCGCTATTGTACGGCAAAGCGCTGGGATAGGCGCCGCGAATGGAGGGAGCGGCGCTCCCGACGCCGCTTCTAGAAGACATCCTCAATCGCCGTTTCCGGAAGGACCCCCTTGCCGTCTCTAGAAGGCACCCTCTCACTGAACTGCCCGCCGTCTTCTGAAGGCACCCCCGGTCAACGTCCCTAGACGGCAGAAGGACCCCGACCGCTAATTGTCGAACCAGGCTTTCCGAGCCGAATGCCACCTTTTGAGAAGAATGCGACGCGCGCGTTCCCTTTCACCCGGCAAATCCGCCCCAGACGGCGCAAAATGCCAAAGGATGCGGAGAATGCGACATCGTCCGTTTTTCGCGTCGCCCGCAATGTCGCATTCTCCCGAATAGTTGGCATCGCGCGCGAAAAGCCTGGCGCCAACCCCTCCGCGGACTTGCAGCTCATCGGTTACGCGGGCGGATGGATCGTCGACGGGGACGTGCAGATCCTCAAGGTGGGGGTCGATCCCGCATGGCGCCGTCACGGCATCGCGCGCGAGCTGCTTTCGCGGGTCGCATCCCCCGGAGCGTCGGCGATCGCGCACCGTCCCGACTTGCCCGAGATGACGGTCGAGCTAGATGGAGGCCGACTCCACGCCTTGCCCTACTCCCCGAAGTAGTGGGCGATCTCGCGCATCCGGGCGCTCTGCTCGACGCCGAAGGGGCAACGTCCGTCGCAATGCCCGCAACCGATGCAGTCGGAAGCGCGGACGTCGAGCTGGCGGTAGTGATCGGCGGCAAGCTCGTCACCCAAGCGAGCCAAGTCGTAGTACTTGTTGATGAGGCCGATCGAAAGCCCCTCCGGACACGGTTGGCAGTGGTTGCAATACACGCACGACCCCTCGATCGACGACGGAGCCACCTGGGAGAGAACCGAGTAGTCGCGCTCCTCCGGCGAGGCGTCGAGGTAGGCGAGCGCCGAGCGCAGATCGTCCATGCCGCGCACGCCGGGCAGAACCGTCACGACGCCGGGCTTGTCGAGCGCGTACTGGATGCACTGCGGAATCGTGAGCGCGCGCCCGAACGGCGATCGACGCGCCTCGAGCAGCTGGCCGCCCGCGTACGCCTTCATCACCGAGATCGCCACGCCGCGGCGCTCGAACTCGCGGTACAGATTCATGCGCTCGGACGCCTCGCCTTTGCCGTAATCGGACTCGCTCGTGTAATCGTACATGGGGTTGATGCTGAACATCCCCAGATCCATCGCGCCCGTCTCGAGGAAACGCCGCGCGATGCGCACGTCATGGGTGCTGAACCCCAGATGGCGGATCGCCCCCTCCTGCTTCATCTTGAGCGCATAGTCCCAGATGCCGCCGTTCATGATCTTGTCGAAGTCGGCATCCTCGTCGATGCAGTGGATGAAGCCGAAATCGGCGTAGTCGGTGTCGAGCACGGCCAGTCGCGCCTCGAACTCGCGGCGCGCGACTTTCGCATCGGTCGTCCAACCGTATTTCCCGCTGGAAAAGTCCGCCCCAATGTGAACCTGCAGCATCGCACGCTCGCGCTGTCCCCGCAGGGCGCGCGCATAGCCCTCGAAGGGGCCGGATTCGCTTGCCACGAAGTCGAAGAAGTTAACGCCTTCGTCAAGCGCCGTGCGCACGACGCGTCCGACCTCGGCGTCGTCGGATTCGTGGATGCTTCCCATGCCCAAGCCGATTACGCTGATCCTATCGCCGCCGTGCGGCAAGATGCGGTACTCCATGGATACGTCCTCTCGTTTAGCCCTGTCGAGCAAGAGTAACCCTTGGAGCTGGGTCTAGGTCAAGCGGACGCGGCGGGATGACGGGATGGCGGGATGGCGGGATGGCGCAGGGAGGGGCGCGGCGGACCGCTTCGAGCGCAACGGGAACTGAACGCGATAGGACCGCTTCGGGGCGGCAAGATGGCAATATGTCGCGAATAGTGTGCGGAGAGGTCAACGATCACGCTCTATTCGGTTGATTTTGGCGCAGATTCGCACTATTCGGGCGAGTTTGCCGAGCCAGCGCGCTCTATACGCGACGTTTTGGCGCAAGAGAAGGGAGTAGCGAAGCAGGACGAGGCGAAGGCGGGACGGGACGGAGCGAGGCGAGGCGGGACGGGGACGAGGATGACGAGCGAGGCGAGGCAAAGCGAGGCGAGACGAAGCGGGACGGCGCAGGGAGGGAGCGCAGCGGGAGCGATACGGGCACGACGGTCATACAGTGGGGCGTGATCGACGGAGCACGGCGGGCAGCTGGGTGAGGTGGGACCACTTCGGGCGCAACGAGAACTGGGCGAGGTGGGACCACTTCGGGTGCAACGGGCAACTGAACGCGACGGGGCCGCTTCGGGACGGCGGGAGAGCGGGAGGAGAAGGGAGCAGGGGGCTTGGTCAAATGGTAGAATCTCGACAGCTGCCGCGAGGGAGCGCGGCGCAGGCGCGAGCGCGGGACGGACGTGCGAAAGTCCGGCCCGGACGATCGCCGGACAACGACGAAGGGGGCATCCCATGTACGAGAACAACGAAGGTGAGTACGGCAAGTACATCATCCAGGACCTGCAGGCGCCGCAGACCGGCACGCCCGAGTTCCAGGAGATGTACAAGCGCTTCTCCAACCGCATCCTGTGGATCGACGACAACGTCTGCCCCGGGGCGTTCCAGATGAACACGGCCTGGTACTACGCCGTGCCGGAGAAGGACCCGGTGTTCGAGGAGCACAGCCACGACGCCGACGAGCTGATCGGGTTCTTCGGCAGCGATCCGGACGATCCGTACAACCTGAACGCCGAGCTCGTCGTCACCATCAACGGCGAGGAGCACCGCCTGACCAAGAGCAGCCTGATCTTCTGCCCCGGCGGCATGCCGCACATGCGTATCAGCATCAAGCGCGTCGACAAGCCGATCTTCCATTTCTCGGTGGTGCTTTCGGGCAAGTACGACAACGGCGCCTACGACACCGGCGATGAATAGCGGGAACATGAAGGAAGCTTTCGAGGATCATAAGGCGCCCCGTCGCGGCGCGGCATCGATGGCATCGGGGCGCCTCGGATCTCCGCGCGGCGCAGCCTCGGCGGAGCCGCAACGCGACGCAGCCTCGGCCGCGGCACCGGGGCACTCCGGGCCTGTTCGCGGAACCTCCCCGACCGCGGCGCCGCGCCGCTTCGGTTTCCTGCGCCGCTTGGGCATCGCCTCCGCGGCGGTCGCGTTGCTGCTGGCGTTCTCCGGCTGCACAGGCGTCGAGGCCGCGCTGCCCGGCTCCACACCCAACATCGACGTCGAGGCCATCTGCGCCCAGGCGTTCGAGGAGCAGCCCGACGGGTTCGAGGTGCTCGCGGACGGCGCGTCGGCGGTGATGGACGAGAACGGCGGCGAGCCGTCGTTCACCGACGAGGACACCGCCTACGCGGAGAGCAACCTGGGGTTCGAGTCGTACAGCGAGCTCGACGCGCTCGGCCGCTGCGGCACCGCGACCGCATGCCTGGGCCCCGAGACGATGCCCGCCGACGACGAGGAGCGCGAGAGCATCTCGGAGATCAAGCCGTCCGGCTGGGACCAGGCGTTCTACGACAGCATCCGCGACGGCGCGCTGTGGAACCGCTGCCACCTGATCGCATGGTCGCTGTCGGCGGAGAACGCCAACGAGCGCAACCTCGTCACCGGCACGCGCAGCATGAACGCCGAGTCGATGCTGCCCTACGAGGAGGAGGTGGCGCGCTACATCGACCGCACGGGCAACCACGTGCTCTACCGCGCGACGCCGGTGTTCGAGGGCCAGGAGCTCGTGTGCCGCGGCATCCTGATCGAGGCCGAATCGCTGGAGGACGACGGACGCGGCGTGTCGTTCTCGGTGTTCTGCGTCAACGTGCAGCCCGGCGTCGCGATCGACTACGACACGGGCGACAGCCACGTGGAGCAGGAGGAGGCCTCCGAGCCCGCCGAGGCGCGCGAGTACGTGCTGAACGCGTCGTCGATGCGTTTCCATCTGCCCGAGTGCGAATCCGTCGCCGACATGGCGCCGGGCAACCGCGTCTACGTGACGGAGAGCCGCGACGACCTGATCCGCGAGGGCTACGAGCCCTGCGGAAGCTGCCAGCCGTAGAAGCCCGCCGCCCGCCCGGCGGCCCTTGCCGTACAATGACGGGATGAAATGCACAGGCGGAGCAGGGCGCCGACCCTTCTCCGCTCCAGCCGAACAGGGCTGCCGCGCGGGCGCCCCGTTCCCGAACCGAGGAGAAGCCCATGTTCGATCATGAACCGTTCAGCAACGTACGCGTGCTCACCCACAGCGCCATCCGCATGGAATCCGAATACGGCGCCGTGCTCTACTTCGATCCCTTCGACCTGGCCGAGGAGTTCCACGACGCGGACGCGGTGATCGTCACCCATTCGCACTACGACCACTTCTCGCCCGAGGACATCAAGAAGGTCGCCAAGGACGGCACGATCCTCATCGCCCCCGAAAGCTGCGCTGGCGAAGTCGCCGCGGCGGGCCTGCCCGTGCTCACGCTCGCGGCAGGCGAGGCGACGGCGATCAAGGGCAACGTCGTCCACGCCGTGCCCGCCTACAACGTGGAGCCGGAGCGCCTGGGCTTCCATCCCAAGGAGAACGGCTGGCTGGGATACCTGCTGGTGATGGACGACATCACCTACTACATCGCCGGCGACACCGACCAGAACCCCGACAACGAGGGGCTGCGCTGCGACGTGGCGCTCATCCCGATCGGCGGCACGTACACGATGGATCCCGCGCAGGCGGCCGCGTTCGTCAACAGGCTGCGCCCGCGCATCGTCATCCCGACGCACTACGGCACCGCCGTGGGGACCAAGGAGGCCGCGGGCGAGTTCGAGCCGCTGGTCGACGAGAAGATCGAGGTCATGCGCAAGATGGAGTGGCGCTAGCCGCCGCATGGCGCTAGCCGCTGCATGGCGCTAGTCATCGCAACGAGGAGACGGGATAGATGATGATTCCCGCGCAGGAGGGAGGCTTGGCATGAGGGCGCTGGTCCAATGCGTGTCCGAGGCCCGGGTGACCGTCGAGGGCGAGACCGTCGGCAGCATCGGCAAGGGGTACCTGATCCTGCTCGGCGTGGGCGCCGACGACACCGAGGAGCAGGCCGCCAAGCTCTGGCGCAAGATCTCGCGCATGCGCGTGTTCGACGACGAGCAGGGCAAGACGAACCTGTCGCTGGCGGACGTGGGCGGTGAGGTGCTCGTGGTGTCGCAGTTCACGCTGTACGCCAACTGCAAGAAGGGCAACCGGCCCTCGTTCACCGACGCCGCCGCGCCCGCCGACGCGGAGCGGCTCTACGAGCATTTCTGCCAGCTGGCGCGCGCCGACGTGCCGCGCGTCGAGCAGGGCGTGTTCGGCGCGATGATGGACGTGAGCCTGGTCAACCGCGGCCCCTTCACCATCTGGCTGGACACCGGCACGCTGTAGCCGCCGCGCGATAGCACGATCCCCGCTTCGGCTCTTCCCTCGATGAGAAAAAGGGACAGTCACTTTTTCTCATTTTCCATTTCCGGAACGCGAAAAGCGGCTGCCCCTGTTTTGACGAGAAAAGGGGGCGGTCGTTTTTTCATTCGCGAAACGCGAGAAGCGACCGTCCCCCTTTCACACCCTATTCGCGTCGAACGCCCTCCCCTACAGCTCGATCGTGTACTTGGAGACGGCGTCCTCGTCGAGGGTGACGCCCAGGCCGGGGCCGTCCGGCGCGAAGACGCGACCGTCCTCGAAGCGGATCGACTCGTTGATGAGGCTCGGGCGGCCCTCCTGCTCGAAATCCATGAACTCACACGGGTACGAGAACGCCTTCATGCCGCACGCCATGTGGATGATCGCGGTCATCCCCAGGTCGCTTTCGGACTGCGAGCCGATCATCATCGGACGCTGGAACGCATCGCACAGCGACGCGGCTTTGCGGCCGATCGTGAAGCCCGCACGCGGGATCTTGATCATCAGGACGGACAGCGCGTCGATGTCGATCTGGTGCGCGATGTCGCCGAGGGTGAAGTTGCTCTCGTCGCCCACGATGGGGATGTCGATGGCGTGCGCCAGGCGGACGCGGTCGCGTTCGTTCTGCGCGTTGACGGGCTCCTCGAAGTAGTCGAGCTCGCCGCGCGTGGCGTCGTAGACCTTCTTGGCGCCGAAGTAGGTGTAGAGCTGGTTGCCGTCGATGTAGAGCCGGGTGTCGGGCGTGACGACCTCGCGCAGCAGGTGGATGCGGCGGATGTCGGCATCGGGGTCGGCGCCGCCCTTGACCTTGAACGCGCGGTAACCGCGCTCGTTGAGCTCGCGCGCCTGATCAGCAAGCACCTCATCGGTGGACAGCCACAGGATGCGGCCGGGCGCGATGCTCTCGCGATAGCCGCCGAGCAACTTGTGGATCGGCTGGCCGCACGCCTTGCCGATGATGTCCCACAGCGCCACGTCGATGCCGCCCTTCGCGGCCAGGTTGCTTTTGATGAAGCCCATCCTCTCATGGATCTTCTCCACATCGAACGGGTCAAGCCCCACGATCAGCGACGCCAGATGGTCGTTGATGACGTGCACCATGCCCGCCTGCGTCTCGCCGTAGATGTTCTCGCGCGGGATGGCCTCGGCGATGCCCTCGATGCCCTCGTCGGTCATGATGCGCACCAGCACATGCGACTGCGCGGTCATGCGGCCGGTCGCCCACTCCATCACATGCGGAAGCGGCAGCTTGACGGGGATGGCGCGCACGCTTTGGATCTTCATCTTGGAATCATCGCCTCTCGATCGCGGTTGCAGTTGCGCGCGGGCCGAGGCGTCGGGCGGCGAACTCGCGGGAGGGCGTCGCAGGAGACGGCGCTGCCGGACGGCGGATGAGCGCCGGCCCCGCGTCTCGCTCGTGCGATTTCGTTATACCACTATCGAGGAGAAAGGGAAGATGCACCGCGCGACGATCAGAAGCAAGGAGGGGAATGTGGCTCCTACTCCTCCTCCAACAGGATCTCGCGGGCGGCGGCGTATTTGCGGCGGCGGCGCTCGAGCTCCTCGGGCGCGACAGGGTGCCCGGCGAAGCGAGTCTCGTCGGAGTTGTGGGCGAGATCGGCGAGCTTGACCTTTTTGGCGACGGCATTGCCCTTGATGGCGCGCACGTAATCCAGGTAGTCGACTCCGGGCTCGTGCGTCATGAGGCGGACGCCTTCGATGACCTCGGGCGGAAAATCGCGCGCCAGGTCGTCGAGCGTGACGTCGGAATCCTCGACGACGTCGTGCAGCAGCGCCACGCAGGTGGATGTCTCATCGTCCATCTGCTCGGCGACATGCAGCGGATGCGCGATATAGGGGGTGCCGCATTTGTCGAGCTGTCCCGCGTGGGCGTCGTAGGCGATGCGCAGCGCCTTGTTGGTAAGTTCGGTGTAGATCATGGCAGCTTCCTTAGGGCAGGCTCTTGGTCGCGATGGCGGGGACGCCGGTGCCGCAGACGTCGGGTAGGACCATGTCGCCCATGCGGACGGGGAGCTCGACATGAGCGGCTTTCATGGCGCGGACCGCGTCGGCGATGAGCGGTTTGGGGATGGGATCGGCGGTCTTGACGCTTAAAGGCTCGCCGCAGCCGGGGACGTTGATGGTCGTGGCGACGGAGCGCACGGGCGCGGTCACTTCGGCGACGGCGTATTCGCGGCCGCGCGCGCACGAAGCGCCCTCGCGGTAGACGGCGGCACCATCGGGAGCCACGTCGACGGTTATGGCGCAGCCGAGCGGGCAGCGGATGCAGGTGACCTCGGAGATGCGCGCGCTCTCGGGCGGCGCGGCGGGTGCGGACGCGGCGGCGTGGGACAGGGACGGTGCTCCAGTCGCGGGTGCGCCCTCGCTCGAGAGTGCACCGTTGCGGGATTCGTTAACGGACATGGGCCCTCACCTCAATCGAATCGTAATGAGAGACGTCGGCGTCGCGCAGGTGCAGGCGCGCCATCTCGGCTGGCACGGCGATGCGCGCGCGGCCGCGGGCAAGAACATCCTCGCCGTCGGCGCGAATGCCAACCGCTTCGAACGCGGCGTCGCGGATGACCGAGGAGACGCGGAACTCGAACTGCGCGTCGGAGATGCCCGCAGCGAGGCGCTGGGGAACGACGTGTCCCACGCCCGCGCCCGCGACGACGGGGATCAGACGAGGCGAACCGGGACGGGATGCGCCGTCGGAACGCTCGCCCATCGCGGCGTCCGAGCGCGCAGACCCATCCGTTCCAGCCCCATCGGCCATACCATCCGCGACGGCACCCATCCGGCTGCCCGCATCCACATCTGTTTCCAGCGCCCACGTCGCTGCCGCTGCGCCCGCGGCATCTCCCTCGGCTGACGCCCAGTCCGCCAGATCGTGGATGTGCAGCGAGTTTCCGCAGCTGAACACGCCGGGGACGCTGGTCTGGAACGACCCGTCGACCTTGGGTCCGCCCGTCGCGGGATCGCGGTCGCAGCCCAGCATGTCGGCGAGCCCGTTCTCGGGGATGAGGCCCACCGACAGCACGAGCGTGTCGCATTCGATGCGCTGCTCCGTGCCCGGGATGGGCCGGCGCGTCTTGGGATCGACCGGCGAGACCCACACCGCCTCGAGCCGGCGGGCGCCTTCGACGCGCGTGACCGTCGAGCAGAGCGTAAGTGGGATGCCGAAGTCGTCGAGACATTGTACGATGTTGCGCCGCAGGCCCGACGGTTGCGGCATGATCTCGTGGACGCCGACGACCTCCATACCCTCGAGCGTCATACGGCGCGCCATGATGAGCCCGATGTCGCCCGAGCCGAGCACCACGGCGCGGCGGCCGGGGATGCAACCTTGCAGGTTGATGAGCGCCTGGGCGGAGCCGGCGGTGTAGATGCCGGAGGGGCGGTCGCCGGCGATGTTGAGCGCGCCGAACCCGCGCTCGCGCGACCCGGTCGCGAGTACGAGCGCCCGGCAGCGCATGCGGCGATACCCCGAGGGAGCGGCGACCCCCAGCTCGAAGTCGGATGCGCGACCCGAGCCTTCGATGCGGCGGGCGGAGAGGACCGACGCCCCCATCATCGCGTCGATCGGCAGCTCAGACAGCCCCGCGCCCTCGCGTTCGGCGCACTCAGGACCGGTAAGATCCTCCTCGTAGCGCTCCAGGCCGAATCCGCTGTGGATGCACTGCCCCAGGATGCCGCCCAAGCGCGTGCCGCGATCGACCATCAGCACGCGCGCGCCGCCCCGCGCCGCCGCCTTCGCAGCCGCCATTCCTGCCGCGCCCGCGCCGACGACCGCCACGTCGTAGGATGCCATCGCGGCAGGATGCGACGTCGGAGCATCCGCACCCGCGTCGGAGCGCGACGCGCCGTCGGCATCCGAAGCCTCCTGCGCCCCAACGGGCGCCGCAGTCTCGCCCGCGACAGCAGCCGACGCCGACGACGCAGGCTCCTCCGCGCGTGCCGCCTCGACGTAGTCGGAGCGCGATGCGGCGATCATCCACGACCCGCGCAGGCGCTTGTCGACCTCCTCGGGCCGGCACCCCACTTCGCGGCAGACGATGCGCAGGATCTTGGGCGCGCAGAAGCCGCCGTGGCACTCGCCCATCATCGCGCCGCAACGCCATTTGAGCGCGTCGAGCGACAGCACCGGCAGCGGTCCGCGCAGCGCCGCGATGATCTCGCCTTCGGAGACCTTGCAGCAACCGCAGACGATGTTTCCCCAGGCGGGATTCTCTGCGACAGCGCTCTCGACACTCACCTCATCCATCATCGCCAGAAGCGGCCGGGGGCGACGGATCGGATCGAACGAGGGATTCTCCCCCACCGCCAGCACCTCGGCGATCCGCCGCGAGAGATCCTCGGCGATCGCGGGGGCGGAGGTGAGGCCGGGCGAATCGATGCAGGCGGCGTTGAAGAAACGCGGGGCGTCGGGAGCCTCCCCCACGACGAAGTCGCGCGATGCACCCGACGCGCGCAGACCGGCAAAGTTGGTGATCTGCCCGCGGGTCGAGCAACCCGGCCACGTGCGGCGCGCGCGATCGACGATGAAATCGAGTCCCTCGCGCGTGGTGCCCAGGCTCTCCTTGGACTGCTGCGGGACCGCGTTGGGGCCGATGAAGAGGTTGCCGTGGACCGTCGGCGACACGAGCACGCCCTTGCCCGCGGGCCCCGGCACCTGGAAGACCGTATGGCGGAACAGCGACCCCAGGGAGGATTCGTAGAGGATGTAGTCGCCGCGCACGGGCGTGATCTCGAGCTTATGCGCGCTGACCAAGTTGTTGATGTCATCGGCGTGGACGCCGGCGGCGTTGACGACCGTATCGGCTTCGATGACAAGCCCGGAGGCGGTGCGGATGCGCCAGCGAGGGACGGGTGCATTGAACGAGGCGGAAGCTGGAACCGAACCGCAATCCGCTTCGGAATCGAAACCTGCGATGGCGCATTCACCAACGCCCTCGCCCACCGCACGGCCGTCCATGCGTTCGATCGCCACGACCCGCTCATCGAACAGGAACTCCGCCCCATTCGTCGCCGCGTTCTCTGCTGCTCCGTACGCGACCCCATACGGATCGCAGATCGCCCCCGTCTCCGCGACGAGCGCACCTCGCACCTCGGGAGAGAGCGCCGGCTCCATCGCGAGCGCCTCATCAGCGCCCACGATCCGCAGCCCCTCGATCCCGTTGGCATGCCCGCGCGCGAGCAGCTCATCAAGCCCGGCAAGCTCCTCATCGGAAAACGCCGCGACCATCGATCCATTGCGATAGTACCCGAATCCCAACTCGGAAGCCCAGCGAGGGAACAGCGCCGACCCAATCGCGTTGTAGCGCGCTTTGAGCGTGCCCGGCTGCGGATCGAACCCCGCATGCACGATGCCCGAGTTGGCCCGCGTCGCCCCGCACGCGACGTCGTCCCCCGCCTCGAGCACGACCACCCGCACCGCGAACCGGCACAGCTCGCGCGCGATGCAGCACCCCACCACGCCCGCGCCGATGACCGCGACGGTGGGTTTGGATCCGACATTAACGCTCATTGGAACCTCGCCTTCATCCCTCCTCGAAAGACATGCCTAAGAGCGTACGACAAAGCACCTCTCATTGCACGCCCCAACGGTAGACGGCAAAGCCGGAACGCAGATAATCCTCCGTCCCGCACATGGTTCATCGACGTTTCCATCTTACGACGATACCTTTGGGGAGGATGCCGCATTGGTTCACCAAGAAAGGAGATGATCAAATCATGGGAACATCCGCCTTAATTACGGCTATTATCGTACTATTGCTAGCGATTGCCGTCATTGCAATCGTCGCAGCATGCAAATCGCGACAAGCTGCGAAACTAGAAGAGATCCTCGAATCGAGAAAAAACGTAGTTAACGCCATCACGCTGATAACACTGGCAATCGGTGTGAATCTAGCGATCGGAATATGGGGAAATTCCCTTTCCCAAGAGCAGATCGCCATAGAGGAGAGGGAGGCAGCCCCTCTTCTGAAGATAGGCGTCACGCACAACGATTCGAACAATACATACGTTATCGAAAATCAGAAGGGTATCGCATCGTATCTTTCGCTTTCAGTGGCGGAGCGCTATACGTTTTACTGGAATGGAGAAACACGCGAGATTAATGTCACGTTCGAAGCGCAGCCGAAGCAAGATCTCCTAAGCATCTCAAAAGGAGAAAGCATCTCCTTCGACCAAGAGACGTACTCTTTCGACGCAGAAGAAATGGAGGCAGCCCTTGGATTTTATCTAAAAGAAATGTACGACGCCGATGCGTCGGTTTCGAGAAGCAAGAATATCGAGCTTTCGTTTCGCGACAACAACAACAATCCCGTGACGCTGTATTACTTAGAAGCGGATAACGATTTCGAGTTAAGCAGAACGGACTATCGACACATCCCTGAGAAAAATGTCTTTCACCTGAATCTCGGATTCCAAAGCGAATGGGAAATAGCTGAAAGCTTGCTGGAAAGCGTAATGGACTAAGCGGCGATCGATTTCGAATATGCTCGGACATCTGCGGCATCCAGGGCAACAATCGAAGCTTTCGATCCACAGGTCGAGGTCGACCCACTCGTCGAAGCAGATAGAGTCGCGGTCCCTCCTCGTCTGCCAATAGCAGGTGATGCCGGGCTTGACGAGCAGGCGCTGGCGCTGGTAGGCGTCGTACTGGGCGACCTCCCTCGGGAGCGCGGGCCTGGGGCCCACGATGGAGATCCCTTTTGTCAAGACGAAAACGCATTTTTTCCGCTGGTCAGGGGGAATTTTTCGCGAATCGGCGCATGCCCGCGCCGAAATCTTCCCTAGGGAATCAGGGTTTGAAACCCATCTGCCAAGCGACGGAAAATCGGATCCTAGACGCCTTCTCCCACCCCGGAATCACCGGAATCAAGACTCCTATTACCGTCCCATTGACCGCGTTTCCCAATGGGACGTTCCATGCAAGCATCCCAGGGTCACCATAAAGATGCCGAGGGAGACGACTGAGCGCAGCCGATCCCGCATCGCGGTTCCGCCCTGTTTTTTCGGCAGCCCCATACGTGGTCCTTCGCTCCCATACGGCAACGGAATCCTCGACAGGCAAGAGTCCTACGACAATTTGTAATCGTGCTGTTTATGGTATATTAGTAACTGTTTTAGCTACCAATGGAGGATTTATGGCACGAACCATACCGAAAGGGCTGTCCGGGGTGCTCGAGGAGCTCGAGCTTGAGAGGCCGCAACTCGTGACCGCGCCCCAGCTCGCCGAGCTGTGCGGCCGGGTCGGCGTGCGCACGCCCGCAAAGGTCGTCGCCTCGAGGCTGCGCGACCGGGGGTGGCTGCTCGCCACGCCCCAGCGCGGCGTATGGGAGTTCGCCCCGGCGGAGCTCGCGGGCGCGTACACGAGCGCCGACCCCCTGCTCCCCCTCAAGGCGTACGCGGCAGCACACCCTGGCGAGCGCTTCGCCCTCGCCTCTCAGAGCGCCGCATGGGCGCTCGGGCTCGCCGACAGGGTCCCGGCCGTCATCGATGCCGCGTTCGAACGTCTCCCCGCATCGGTTCCAGAAGGGGTCAGCGCCAGCACGTACCGCCCGAACATCCCGACGGTCGCGGCAAAGGGCGTCGCCGCGCTCGCCCCCGAGAGCATCGTCGTCCACATGGCCCAGCGCCCGAGCGCGGTGAGGTCGTGGCAGGGAGTCGCCGAATGGCTCCCCGACGTCGCCTACGAGCTCGAAGCGGATGCCGTGATCGACGAGCTCGAAGGCAGGCCCCACTCGACGGCGGCGCGGGCCGGGTACCTCCTGCAGGGCATGCGGCCGGACGTCGCCGGCGCGATAATGGAGAAGCATCCTCCCGGTTCGAAGGCTCGCTTCGGAACCGGAGCGGCGGCGAGGAATGACGAGAGGTGGCAGGTGTCCGACTCAGCCCTACCGTTCGATCCCAGGGAGATGGAGAGGGTCCGATGACCAGCAGCGAATACGACATCAGCATCCAACCGGGCCACATAGCGCGACACACCCCCAGGAACGCCGGCGCGCAGGGACGAGAGGCCGCCGTCGTGGACATCGCGCAAGACCTGCTGCTGCGCCACCTCCACGACGAAGGGGCACTCGACAACGTCGCCATCAAGGGCGGCACCGCGATCCGCAAGCTCTACGCGGGCAACGAGGGCCGTTTCTCGCTCGACCTCGATTTCGCGGTCTCCGAGGTCGGACTGGATCGCGAAGAAGCGGCGCTCTCGTTCGCGGCGGCGGTCGACGGGCTCGAGATCGGCCCGTTCCGATACGGCGTGAGGGAGCGCAGGGGCAAGTGGTCAGTGACGTTCTCGAGCAGGTTCGTCGACGAGCCCACGCTGGCGACCAAGCTCGACTTCTCGCCCGCGCCGTGGCTCGAGCCCGTTCGACGTGGATGGATCCCCATGCCCATCCACGAACGCTACGGCGGCCCGCTGCCCGAGATCAAGACCACGAGGCTCGAGGAGAACGTCTCGGAAAAGATCGCCCGACTCAACCGGACGACCGCCGCGCGCGACATGTACGACCTCGCCTGGATCTGCTCCCACGGCCAGCTCTGGGGAGAACTCGACAAGAACCTCGTGAGGAGGCTCGCGGTCTTGAAAGTGTGGGCGGACTCGAACGGCATGCACGCGGGCAATGTGGCATGGGGGCCGGCGCACGCCAAATCAGAGTTCGATCCGGAGAGGTGGCTGCGCCCTCGCGGCTCCAAGGAGTTCGACATGGAGGACATCGGCTCGCTCGCCGTGCCGACCCCGAAGCCGGAAGACCTCTCCGATCGCGTGCGCATCGGGTTCGCGTTCCTAGCCGAACTCGATGCGCGGGAAGAACAGATTGCCCGTTCCGATCCTCGCGACCGAGCCCTGGCAATCAGACTCCTGGAGGAACTTCCCGGAGGAAGGCTCGCCGGGGGAATACTCTACTGACGAAAAGGCGCGTCGGCGGAAACAACGACAGCCCCACGCTAAAGGAAAGGAGCGGAGGAACCATGCCAGAAAATAAAATACCAGGCCTCTTCACCGTCTACTACATGAACCAGCAGAAGGTGTTCGAGACGAGGATGCTCCTGGACAACAAGCTCAAGACTACAAGCTCCGAGGAAAACCAGAACGGGACGACAAAGAGCGCATCATTGAACGCCGAAGCGGAGCTCAACCCTCCTTTTCTGACGAAACTCAGAGCAAAACTCGAAGGAAGCGTCAGGCACGAAAAACAAGAGAAGATCGTGGACACCCTCGAATACGTGAACACAAACAGCCGGATGCTCGCCGATATAATGGAGCACTGCAAAGCCCCCGAAAGCGGAGCAACGCTTGCAGAAGGCGACCTCGCATACATCGGCGATGTCTCGCTGGAGCTCATCAATGAGGAGGAGATTCGAGGCATCATGGCGATCATGAGCGGGACCTTCGACGGAATCACCGTCCCCGATGCCGGAGACCTCGACATCGGCCGCATGATGCAGTCCTTCATAGGAGACGGCGCAGCCTTCAAGCTCAGAGGAAACCGCGCAAGAGGAAGAACGCCGCTGTACGCGAAAATCCCTCTCGACGGGGATGAGATGTTCGAAAGCAGATACACTATCGACGACCTGCTCATCGGAAAGGTCGGCATCGTCGGGATATGCAAAGGGAAAATCACCCCGGCCCAGATGAAGAGCCCCCTCGATTACTTCCAGCAGCCAAACGACCCGAAACGCACACCGCAGAACGATATCGTTGTATGCGGAAAGAACCCGTCACCCACCGCCATGATCGGCGGCGGCAATCGGGCAGAACGGGGCTATTACATAGACATCCTTGCTGTCATTCAGGCAGTGTCCTTCGAGGCTTGATAGGCAACGCCATGCGCAAACTCGTCACATACAACAAATCCCAGTACAAAGCCCTGATCGACCAGCTCGGAGACGACGGCTTCAAGTTGATGTCGCTTCTCGAACTCCACGGAAGCGACCAAATCTCCGAGCTCCTCTCCGAGAAAAAGCTCGTCGTGGATGTTTCATCATTCATGGGGTTACTCTCGGGCGATCTCCAGCTGGCATCGAAATTCGAACTCCTCGTCCACCAGCTACCCTTTGGCACCCTCTTCATCGGAGACGATAAAACCGTGAACGAAGGAGCATACCAATTGAGAACCATGTTCGACGACATAATAGACTGCGACATCGAGATCGATGAGGGCACCCGGAAGGACGAAAGAGGAAAAAGGACGCTCGTATCCCTCGACGAGCCCGGATTCGAGCAGGTCCTCACCACCCTCGAAAGCGAGCTCATAGGCCAGATCGAATTCAAACGCTCCTTCGAATCCCGATCGCGCAGCTTCAGGCTCTTCAACGCGCTCGACGAGCAGCCGGTGTTCTCGCTACTCCTTCTTGGCCCTTCGGGTGTCGGGAAAACAGAAGTCGCCAAGATCCTCTGCGAGGCAATCGCGCCATGCCAGCCCCTCCCTAAGGTCAATCTCGGGAACTACAGCAGCAAGGACTCTCTCAACTCCCTGATCGGCAGCCCGAGAGGATATATGGGAAGCGAAGAAGGCGAGCTGGGAAAGAAGATCGACTCGTCCGATGCCGGAATTCTCCTGGTGGACGAGTTCGAGAAAGCTGAACCCGCCGTCTGGAACTTCTTCCTCGACCTCCTCGAGACAGGATCGTTCACGGACTCCCAAGGGATGGAGCACGATCTCCGCGGCTTCATCATCGTGTTCACGACAAACTGCCCCCTCGGGAAGATCAATGAAACTTTCCCGGCGGAACTCCTCTCCCGCTTCAGTTTGATGAGCCTCTTCTCCAAGCTAAGCGTAAGCGACAAAAAGTTCTTTGTCGAAAGATACGTCTCCATGTTTGCCAAGAAGTACAGGGAGACTGCTCTCAGGGGCTTGCCAACATTGCCGGACGACATCGCCGACAGGGCAATGATGGAAATCGACATTGAAGCGACCGAAAACATCCGGATCCTCAAGAACACAACAAGATCCTGGATCAGCGAATTCGTAGAGAAGGCCCGAAAGAGCAGTTCAATCGCGACGCCGTCCTCCATCAGCCACGCCCAAATATAACGAATACATGTTCTTATTGCATCGCATCTACATTACGAAATCCAGATTGCTTGAGATGTCTTGACGCAAGTTCAGATTCACTTCGAAGTATCATGCTATCAGTCTGAAGAATGTTACCTGCGCCCTTGAAGAATCGAAACGGAGGTTTTCGGTGGATCTTGACCACTACGCATCACTCCTATTCAATGCCCAGCTTGATTTGGCTGAGGAATATCGCCAAGGCTGCATCCCTCGAACCCTGTATAAGTATTTTCCGATGGGCATGGACGCAGCCGACGAGCGGAGGATAGATGCGTTGTCCCATAACCTTGTTTGGTTATGGCCTCTGTCGAAGCAGAACGATCCCGACGAAGCGTCCGCATTGGTCATCGACGCCGAGAAGATGAAACAGAAGGGATATCCGAATCGCATTATTGAACGATGTTCGAAGATTCTCCAATTACCGCGCGAGGACCTCATGACCGCTTCTTTCACTGAGGTTCTGCCCAGCAAATCGGTTATGTGGGACAGGTATGCCAACAACGCTAAAGGTTTTTGCGCCGAGTATGCAGTCGAGAACCCCGCCAAATTGTACGAGGTCCTATACGAAGACGGCAAAATCGCAGTGAATTACGTGTTTGAGGAGTTTATTCAAGAACTCGCCAAGGAGTTGCTAGGCAATAATCCATCCCCTTCGGTTTTGGCACGCTGCGCGCAATGGACTGCTTTTCAGTGCTTTATCAAAAGCTGCAAGTGGAGCGATGAGAAGGAATACCGGATACTCTACCCCTCTCCCAAAGACAGGGAGGGCGCATACGCTCGCATCGGCGATGTCGGCTTGAAATTGCGCCGCGTGATTGCAGGCAAGTTTTGCTCTGATGAAAACACGAAGCTGCTCGAGTCTTCCGCCAGAAGCCTTGGCGTCCCTTTCGTGAACAGCTCATCTTTCTAGCGGCGATAGCACCATCGGCATCAATCAATTTATGAGGGAGGCAGCCCCCGGCATTAACAACGTCGCAGCCGGGGCAATGCGGAACCTCGCAGACCGATTCCATCGACATGCACCGCACCTCGACCATTGGTCTCCTCGACACCCTTTGCTCGCGAAGTCACGTTATTGACTTCGCCTTGGCTTCCCGCCATATTCGCCGCTGCGGAAAGAGCGTCAGCCGCATTCTGGCAAATCAACCAGAGCAAAAGGAACAGGGAAGACGACATCAAGCGGCACCAGCTATCTCGCATATCGGCATTGGTCAAGACGAAAATTCAAATTAAATAGTCCCAGTTCAAACGCCTATACGAAAACGTATTGGCGAAAACCCCTCTGCGCATATTGAAAAAGACCTGGCAAAATCGCGCCTGTTATTTTGCTTGCAGAAGAGCTTCGGCGACACCCAGAAACGCACCCTTTTCGGACAAAAAGAATCGTCCCATTGGGATGGTTCCCCAATGGGACGATTCTTCACAAGTCGACTTATGGCTACACAAATTATTGAATAGTTAGTTTATCCTTGCAGGAAACCCGTCCTCCCGAACGACGTAAACCGATCGAGCAAATTCCTGAAGCTGAGCATCGCCATTGCCGAGCTCGTTCTCCAGAGGAATCCTTATGTTCACCGTGCTTTCATCCGAAGCCTTGCGGTATCTAGCTCTCAAATTCTCGTTATTTTCAAACGCCTCTTGGATGCAGCGGTAGTAGACCTTCTCGTTGATGTTATCGACAAGCAGCAAAACAAACGCAACCGGAGAATGCAATGCGTAGGTAATGGTCTTAACCTTTAAGGCAAAAGAAAGATCCGCGCTACCCTTCAACGTATACGAATCTATATGCTCAGTGCCTTTAACCTGACATTCGATTTTGTGATTCAGCCAAGCATCATCTTCCGATAGCTCGAACGAGCAATCTCTGCCGACATCACCACCGGACTCGGTTCTGAACTCCCAGTGATCGGTATCAAATTTAATATGCGCCAGGGCAATCGCTCGTGCTCCAATTTTTCTCTCTTTTGTATTGATTGGAGCTCTTGGATGCGCCTGAGTGTTGTCGCACATCGGGCCTCCTTTTGCCTCTATCTAATTTTAACCGCGTTCAAAAAAGGCGGTATTACGCAAAAAGTCAGAGACGCTTTGCCAAGCCGCAAACGTCACCCCTTCCAAACCGCAGCCCCATCACCAAGGGGAGCGTTCCGCGCCTCCTCCCCTTGGATCTCCTCCGGCGGCAGCCGCTCAGGCGCCGCAGGGCTGTGGCGCGGCCGTCGTCTCTCCGCCCGCACTCGCAACATCCCCCACGAATTCCCCTCCGAGCAATTGGATGCGGATGGCGGCATCCGCCTTTGCGAATCCGAGCTCCGCTCCTCCCGATCCGCGCAGTCCGGCCATCAAGCCGAGCAAGGATGCCTTGCATCGGCGGCTGATCGGACCCCCCCCCGGAAGAAATTCCCCCGATTTGTGAAGGTTTCGTGGACTGATTTGGGCGCCAGACGGGAAATCCAACCGTAAGCAGGCTTCGACCTGCGGAAACGTCCGATTGCCATTCGCCGCCCCGATGTCCAATAACCCCCGGAAAGCCCCTGGGGGCGGAGAGCGAATACGTTCTCGCGCATGCGAAAAGGAGATTGCGATGTACGGAATGCCCAAGAGGAACTCCTCGTTCAGGCTCGAGGAATGCGTGAAGGAGGCGGCCGCTGAGGTGCTCGCCCGGCACGGCATGACCATCACGGAGGGGATAACAGCCTTCCTCGAGGAGACGGCCTACCAAGGCAAGCCCGCGGTGACGGCGAGCAAGGAGGCGCGCATGCACGCAGAGCAGCTCAAGTTCAACGCGCTCATGAAGCGCAAATATGGGAAAGAAGCGGAGGGGGGGGGCGAATAGCATGGCAGGCATCAGAAAAATATCCGTAAGGATCGACACCGAGCTCAAAGGCGAGTTCGAGCGCGTCCTCGAGGGGATCGGACTCGATCCGACAAACACCATGAGGAGCTTCGCGTTCCAGGTTGCCCGCGAAGGCGCGCTCCCCTTCGAGCCCTCCCCGGTCAAATTCGAGATGGGCGGCAAGACGGCGGTGACGTCGTTCAAGGTTGCAAGGGAAATTGGCGACGATGCCGAGGCCGTCTTGCAAGGCCTCGGCATGAATTACTCCTCGGCCGTGAGGCTTCTCGCCCTGCAAACCATCGCGGAGGGGGCCATCCCCTTTAGAGCCGGAGCCTGATTCGGAACGCGAAGCTCACGCGGCCGCAGGAATCCCCGAAGGCGTTGGACGCTTTTATGGCGATTGGTTTTACCCATCTCGGGCAAGCAAGGACGGGCAAAACCCCATACTGATCGCTAAGGCGCAAACCCTATATGATCATGCCTTGTAGGCCAGTGGCCTACAAGGCTCATGTCGCCCTTGAGGACGTCCCAGAACTGGGGCAGCTCGTCGAGCGAGAGCTTCCTGAGCCAGCGCCCCACCCTCGTCACGCGGGGGTCGTCCTTGATCTTGAACACGGGACCCGTCTTCTCGTTCATGGACTGTAGCTCGTCGAGGCGCTCCTCGGCGTCGACGACCATGCTGCGGAACTTGTGCATCCTGAACGTGCGGCCGTCCCTACCCATGCGATCCTGGGAGAAGATGACGGGGCCATTGGGGTCGTCGGCCTTCACCAGGATCGCGATGATCAGGTACAGCCAGCAGAAGCACGCCAGCACGAGGAGGCTGAAGGCGACGTCGAAGGCGCGCTTGGCGAACCGGTAGGCCCACCGGCGCTCGATGCCCTCCAGGGGCGCGTCCCCGATCTGCTCGCGCAGGCCCGCCATCCTCCTGGCACTCGCGGCGTTGACGCGGCCGGCCCCGTACTCGAAGCCCATGCCGCCGTGCGCGGTGAAATCCTCTGCGGGCATCTCGATCACGCGGGTAGCGCGAACCGTTTGAGCGGAGTCTTCTACCGCCAACGCTACAGCGCCCATATGCGGGAGGCTCCCGTCATCGCCAGCGTCGACGGCGTCGTCATCTGCGACGGCGCATATTCCCTTGTCAGCTTCGTTTCGCAACTATCTCTAATCCGAGCTTCACGTTCTTTTTCCGCCCGAGCATCTCTATCTCCAGATATGCCAGACGCTTGTGGCGGTCGATCTTGACGATCGAGCCCGCGTGGCCCATGAGCGGGCCGTTGAGGATTACGACCTCGTCGCCTTCGATCACGCCGGTGGACAGCTCCACCGTTCGCTTTCCCGGTTGGGTGAACGCGTTGATAAAGGCGACCTCGCGGTCTTCAAGAGGGGTGAACATATCGTCGTTGCCCAAAAGCCGGGTGAACCGCGGCACGTTGCGCAGGCTCTCCTTAAGCTTTCCCGGGTCCTTGGTCACCACGAACACATAGCCCGGAAGCAGCACCTCGGCACGTTTGACCCACGCGCCCTTGATGCGCTTCATCACTTCGTAACGGGGAATAAACGATTCCTGGATCAACCTGTCGTCGACCAGCTTGAGCATCAGACTGTTCACCTGATCCTCCTGGCCACCGACCGTCTGGATCACGTACCACATGCGCCCCACCCCCTTCCGGCTCATCGCCGCAGGGGCAGAAGAAGGCACGGCTCCGCCATCGGGCAAGCGCCGCCGCCCGTGGGATCAAACGCACCGGCGCGCTTCGAACCTTTCGGAACCGACGCGCCAAAGCGCAGGAAGCCCGCCCGCTATCGAAATGCGGCTTTGGACATAGCTTCGCCACAGCCGCAACCGACCGTGAGAAAAAACGACGATATGCATCCTCTTGGCCGACCGAAACGCGCGCTCAGCGACGATTCCGCTCTCCTCCAAGATATGTAAGCGATCGACGCGCGGACCTCGTCCGCCAGCCTCGATCGCCTGCGGTTTCCCGCCGCCAACCCGCACTCCATGCGGACTGGCGGCGGCAAGCCGATTGCCTGCCCGGGACTGAAACCCGCCCCGCGGACCTAGCGCGAACCTCCCGCGATCCTCGCATCGTTCGAGCGCGATCCATACCGGTCTATTCTAGTAGTCCGGCGGGGATTTGCCACCCCTTGCCGCAAAACCTGACGTGCCCTTTACACGTTCGGTTTCGCAACGGATACAAGGATACTACAGTTCACCGTTTTAGGCGCGGGCATGTCTGCCGCGTGTCTTAAATTCTTTGCGGGCGCGCGCCAGGTAGTCGTAGTGCTCCACGCAGTGCGCATCGCTGGCGATGTAGCTGTACAGGCCCTCCTCGAACAGCTTCTTCGCCGGCTTCTTCTCGGCGCCCAGACGGCCCCCTGCGACGAAGTCCGCCGATGCCTGCAGCTTGCAGCCCATCTTCACCAGGCGACGTGCCAGCTCAACGTCTTCCTGAATCGCGCGGTAGCGTTCGGGGTGCGCGATGATGACCTGGTAGCCTTTGCCCTGGATCTCGAAGATGGTGCGCTCGTACTCCTCGAACTGCGCCTTGCCAGCGCGGCTGGACAGCTCCAGCAGAAACTCGTCCGACCCGTCGAACGCCAGGTAGTCAACCCACTGCATCCCCAGCTCCATCAGCTTGGAATGGTTGACCTCAAAGCCCATCGTCAGCGGGAAGCCGTCGGCATGGGCCACGAGCAGCTCGTAGGCGTCCCACATCGCGTCGTAATCGAAATACGGCTCGCGGCAATGCGGCGTGCACACGATCGACGTGACGCCCGCCGCCTTGGCGGCCTCCAGCATCGCCAGCGACTCGTCCAGATCGCGCGCGCCGTCATCCACGCCCGGCAGGATATGGCAGTGCATATCCCGCATGCGCTAGCGCCTTCCGGACGCGTGGCCGCCGCGCATCGGCGGCATGACCTGCGCCGCGCCGCTGCGACGGTTGACCGGCATGCCCGTCGGAGCGGGAGCGGGCGCGGGCGCCTGCTTCTGACGACGCTCGGCCTTGCGCTCGATCTTGTCCGGATCCACGCGGTCGCCGTCCTTGGTGTAGTAGGCGTAGTAGTACTCCGACCCCGTGCCCTCGCAGAACGTCGCGCAGATGCCCAGCACGTTGGCGCCGGCCTTCTGCAGCTGCTCGTAGGCGTCCACCAGCTCGGTGCGCTTGACCTCGCCGGGCTTGACCACCATGATCGTGCCGTCCACCAGCGTGGACAGGATGGCGGCGTCGACGAACGTGCCCACCGGCGGCATGTCGTAGATCACGTAGTCGTAGGTCTGCTCCAGGCGGCCCACCAGGCGGTGGAAGCGCTTGGACGAGATGATGTCTGCCGGGTTGGGGATGTTGGGCTCGGTGTCCAGGAAATACAGGTTGGGCGTCTGCGTGCCCACCACGGCGTCGCGCAGGTCCACCTGGTCGGACAGCACCGCGTACACGCCCGCCGAGGCGTGCACGCCCAAAAGCGACGCCATCGTGCGGCGGCGCATGTCGGCCTCCACCAGCAGCACCGTCTTGCCCGACGTGGCGATGGCCTTGGACAGCTCAAACGCCGCGGTCGACTTGCCCTCGTTGGGCACCGCGCTGGTGATCACGATGGAGCGGATCGGGTTGTCCGGCGACATGAAGCGGATGTTGGCGAACAGCGTCTTGGCGGCGTTCTGGATCTCGAGGGCGTTGGTACCCGACTTCTTCTTTTTCTTAGCCATGGGGATTCCTCCTTAGCCCTTGATCTTGGGGATGCGGCCGATGACGGGCACGCCGAGCAGCTCCTCGGCCTCCTCGGGCGTGCGCACGCGGATGTTCACCATATCCATGACCACCACGATGGCGACGGCCAAGAAGATGCCGGCCAAAAACGCCACGGCGGTGTACATGAGGCGGTTGGGGCCGGAGGGCGCGTCGGGGGCCTTGGCCTGGTCTACCACGTTGACGCTCTCCACGCCCATCACGTCCTGGGCCGTGCTCGACAGCACCTCGGCGATCTTGTTGGCCACCACCGAGGCCGCCTCGGCCTGGCCCGTGGTCACCGAGATCTCGATGACGCGGGTGGTCGTGCTGGAGTTGACCGAGATCTTGTAGCCGTCAAGCGAGCTCATGCCCAGCTGCTCGGCCGTGCGCTCGGCCACGATGTCGGAGCCGGCCAGCTCGGCGATGTCGTTCGCCATCAGCTGGCTGGCGGTCAGATCGGAGTTCTGGATGGTGTTCTGCTCGTTGGAGGACGAGGTCAGAACGTACACCGAAACGGTGGCGGTGTATTGGTTCTGCATCAGGCCCCAGCTCACGCCGGCCGTCGCGATGGCCAGCACCACCGGCAGCACCACCACCAGCGCCAGGTGCTTCTTGAGAAGCTTGAACAGTTCGAGTAGTGTCATTCGTCCAACTTTCCTCTCGGGGACGCGCGTCCGGGCAGATCCCGCGACGACGCCGTCCTACTTGCCTTCCACCTGGTTCGAAACGGTCTCGGGGTTCTCGCCCGCGTCGACCGCCTTCATCAAATCGGCCCAGCCCTCCGGGTCCTCGTAGCACAGCCACAGCCCGGTCTCGGCATCGATGTCGCCCTTGTAGGGACCCGTGCACGTGTACACCGTCGCACCGCCCGAGCCGGCGAAGTCGGTGGCCAGCGACATCATCTGAGACAGCTCCATGTTGGTGGAGATGCACTCGGACAGTCCCTGCACCAGGCCGGGGATCTCGGCCGGGGGCGATTGCAGCACGCTGTTCATCAGCGCCAGCACCATCGCGCGGATGTTGGACTGGCGGATGGCGTCCTGGTCGGTGTTGTAGTCGGTGCGGGATCGAGCCAGCGCCACACACTGCTCGCCATCGAGCAGCTGCTCGCCGGCATCCAGATGCACGGCCGCCTGGTCGTGCGTGTACACCTGGTAGTCGATGGCGTAGGGCACGTCCACGTAGATGCCGCCGATGGAATCGATGAACTCGGCAAGCCCGGCGAACTCGATCTCGGCGTAGTACGACACGTCCACGCCCGTGAGCTCCTGCACCGCCGTGACGGCGCCCGCGGGACCCTGCTCGGCGAACGCCTGGTTGATCTTGACCTTGTTGCCGTTGAGCATGTACGGCGTGTCGCGCGGCACCGACACCATCGTCACGACGTGCTTGACCGGGTCGATGCGCGTGAGGATCATCGCGTCGGAACGCTCGCCGTAGGTCTCCCAGTTGTCGGAGCCCATGATCAGCATGTAGAACGGCTCCTGCGCCACGTCGGACACCGTGCCGCCCAGGGCGGCGTCGAGCTTTTGGGAGTCCTCTTCGTTCATGGCCATGTTGCCGGCCAGCGTGCTGGTGTACCAGATGCCGAACGCCGCCGCAGCGCCGATCAGCACCACCAGCACCGCCGCGACGATGATCGCGACGCGCTTGGCCACGCGGTGGGACTTGCGCTTTTTGCGGACGCGGACGATGTCGTCGCCGTGGTAGTGGTGTTCGCCGCCCGCAGCCGGCACGGCGGCGGGACGGTACGGCGCGGCCTGCTGGCGCGCGGGCGCCTGCTGGTAGGCGCCGGACGTCCGGTAAGCGCCCGTTTGCTGGCCGCCGTCGGGCTGACGGTAGCCGCCCGCTTGCTGGTACCCACCCCTCGGGGCGTCGGCTCGCGCGGCCGTGCGTCGCTGCGGCATCGGATCGCGGCCGTCGGCCACGGGGCGCTGCCGGTCGTAGCGCGCTTGGTTTTGAGCTTGCGATTGGGGCTGCCGGCGCGCTGCGCTGCGCTGGGGCATCTGCCCGTCAGACGCGGCGTGCGAGGCGTGGCGGGCGCCTGCGTCTTGGTACCCACCCTGGCCTGCACGGACCCGTCCGGCGGCGCTGCCGCCTTGGGACGGTCCCGCAGCGCGGCGTCGCTCGGGCATGTCGGCGCGGGCGCGCCCTTCCGGGCTGCCGTACGCCGCGTTTTCGTCGTTATGTTCCATGAGGTAGGAAACGCTCCATCCCCGCCGCGCGCAGCGCGCTGCGGATATCTTTTGGTCATCGTGCGCTTTTGGGCGCACCTGAACCATCGTTAACCGCCAAAACAGATAAAGTGTACCGACATGCCCGGCATCATGCAACCGTCAGCACGGCGGCAAACGCCCACTCTTCACAGAGGAGGCGCAAAGGCGCGCGCCGCCAGAACCCGCCTTCGCATGACGGCATGACCGCCGAACTGCTCATCTAAGAGAAACGGATACTTATACCTATGACTTCCTTTGCCGAGCTCGGCTTGTCCGACGCCGCCCTTCACGCCGTCGACCGACTGGGATACGAGAACCCCACGCCCGTTCAGGAGCAGGCCATCCCCCACGTCCTGGCCGGGCGCGACCTGATCGCCGCCGCCTCCACCGGCACCGGCAAGACCGCCGCGTTCCTGCTGCCCGCCCTGTCGCAGCTCGAGCCCCGCCCGCGCGGGCGCGAGGGCCGCGGACGGGCGCCGCGCATGTTGGTCGTCAGCCCCACGCGCGAGCTGGCGCAGCAGAGCTCGCGCACGTGCATGAAGATCTCGCACTGCACCAACCACTACGTCACCACCGTGTTCGGCGGCACGCCCTACGGCCCCCAGATCAGCGAGCTGCGCAACGGCACCGACATCCTCATCGCCACGCCGGGACGCCTGATGGACCTGATGGAGCGCGGCGTCGTCGACCTGTCCGCCGTCCAGGTGCTCGTGCTCGACGAGGCCGACCGCATGCTCGACATGGGATTTCTGCCCGACGTCACCGCGATCGTCGAGAAGATCCCGGCCGAACGCCAGACGCTGCTGTTCTCCGCCACCATCGACGAGTCGATCCAGGACAACCTGGGATCGCTTCTGCGCGACCCCGCCATCGTGGAGATCTCCAAAAACGGCGAGACCGCCAAGACCGTCGCGCAGTACGTCATGCCCATCCTCAACAGCCGCAAGCCCGAGCTGCTGCGCGCCATCCTGGAGGAGAAGGGGCACGAGCGCGTGATCGTGTTCGCGCGGACCAAGAACCGCACCGAGGACTGCGCCAAAATGCTGTGCGACGCTGGCTACGCCGCCGAGTCGATCCATTCCGACAAGTCGCAGGCCCAGCGCCGACGCGCCCTCGACGGGTTCCGCCGCGGCAAAACCGACATCCTGGTGGCCACCGACGTGCTGGCGCGCGGCATCGACGTCACGGGCGTCGACTACGTCGTCAACTTCGACCTGCCCGACATGCCCGAGGACTACATCCACCGCATCGGCCGCACGGGCCGCGCCGGCGAGGAGGGCTTCGCGATCTCGTTCGTCACGTGCGAGTCGCGCCGCACCCTCGCCGAGATCGAGCGCCTCATCGGCAAGGAGATCCCCTTCCTGGAGCTGGAGAGCTTCGAGACCGATCCGTCGATCCTGGAGAAGCCCGCCCGCGGCAGGAAGCGCCCCGGCGCCCGCGGCGTCAAGCAGGGCGGTCCGCGCAAGGCTGCCGTGCGGGGCGGCGTGCGCAGCAAAGATACATACGGTAAGCGCGGTGGCGAACGGGTCGACGGCAAGGGTGACGGCGACCAGAAGCGCAAGGATCAGGAGAAGCGCGACCGCGGCAAGAAGGGCGCGGAGGGCGAGGAGTTCGTCACGCGCGGCGAGCTGGCACGCGGCGGCAAGGGCGCGCGCAAGCATCCCGGCAAGAAGGCGTCCCCCGCGCGTCGTGCCGAAGCCGGAGAGCGCGCGGGCCGAAGCGGAAGCCGCCCTGCCCTCGGCGCCAAGCGCTCCACCAAGGGCAAGAAGCGCCCCGGACAGGGCGGCGGCTACGACTACAGCCGCTTCGCGCACTAGGGATCCATCCCATTCGCCTCATTTCATCCATCGGGCGTCGATTCGGGATGAAATACGGGGAATGGGGCGTTTTGATTCGTCGAATCCATCCCATTCCCTCGATTTCATCCACATTTCCGGTTTGGATCGCCCCATCCGCTCCATTTCATCCACCGGAAGATGATTCGGGATGAAATGAGGCGAATGGGGCGATCGAGAAGGGGGTGCGGACAGTTTCCTGGACAGGCCGGCTACGGCGCCAGCTCCAGGGGACCTATCCCGCGAACAGGGCGCCGACGATGTCCTCGAACACCTGGGCGGGCGCCCACGGATCGGCCGAGGCAGGGCGGCCCAGCGAGATGTCGTAGCGGGCGGCGTCGGACAGACGCACGCGCACCAGATCGCACGAGAGCTCGTCGATCGCGTCGAGGACGTTCGCGGGGCAGAACACCGCGCCGATCCCCTCGCGGCACAGCGCCATCAGCGCCATGAGGCTGTCGCCCTCCACTGCCACGCGGGGCTTGATGCCCGCCGCCCGCAGCTCGCTGCGGGCGATGCGGCCGGTGATGTCGTCGAGCGAGGTCAGCAGGAAGGGGCACCCTGCCAGCGTCGAGAGGTCCTCCTCCGCGCGCGCCCTCGCCTGCTCGGCCGGCGCGCCCGCGACCTCCTCCAGAAGCGCGGGCGTCATCGTCAGCACCACTTCCTCCTGGAACAGCCGCCGCACCGTCACGCCGGGATGCGTGCCGCCGAAGCGCGCGATCACGATGTCGGCGCTGCCGCGCTCGGCGAGCTGGAGCAGCTCCTCATTGGTGCCCTCGATCAGGCGCACGTTGACGCCGGGCATGCTCCGGCGGAACTGCCCCATCACATGCGGCATGAGCACGCGACTGCGGATGTTCGACACGCCCACCTTCAGCTGGCCGGTGCCGCCCGCCGTCACCTCGCCAATGCGGCGCAGCATGCTGGAGGTCGCCTCGTTCTGCTCGTAGGCATAGGAGAGGAACGCCTCGCCCGCGCGCGTGAGCGCGAGCGGCGAGCTGCGCACCACGAGCTTGGTCTCGAGTTCCTTCTCGAGCGTCGCCAAACGCGCGCTGAGCGTCTGCTGGGACACGTGGAGCTTCTCGGAGGCGCGCGTGAACGACCCCGCCTCCACCAGCTGGATCAGCCAATCCCACGATTCGATCAACGTAACCTCCCCCGTCCGTGTCGTGTGCCGTATGCCGTATGACGCGCGGCACGTCGCGCACCATATACTTCATGTCGCGCACTTCACGCTGTCGCGCACTTCACGCGGCACGCTGCCCACAACGTCCCGCACCCCATATACGACGCTCCGCGCGCCGCCCGCTGCATTCCGCACGGCATGTGACGTTTCGTGCGCCCCGCGCCGCATTCCGCACGGCATGTCACGCATGGCGCGCCATACGGCACGCCATGCACTGCGCGCCATGCCGTATGACGCGCGGCACGCCGCACGCCCGCAATCACTTTGTACTTTAACTGTAGGTCAAAACAGCGCCCATCCACAATGTTTTCTTGTGATTTCACCGATTTTATTTGTTAAATCGCATTTTTGTGGGTGGTTTCCCCGCAGCGAATCGCTACAATTGCCGCAGGCTTTACACAAAGCGTCCACATCTTCGCGGACGCGCGGCGCCGAGGAGCCGAAGACGGACGAGGCGGCGCCGAGGAGGGAAGGAGAAAACCTATGAAGAAGAAGATGCGGGTCCTGCTCGCGGCGGCGTTCGCCGGCGTGCTGGCCCTCGGCCTGGTCGGCTGCAGCGGCGGCGGATCGGGCGACGGCGAAGGCGGCTCCGAGAGCACCAACCTCCGCTTCATGACCGGCGGCGAGTCGGGCACCTACTACGCCTACGGCAGCGTGCTCGCCCAGTACGCCACCAACGGCGATTACGGCGTGTCCGTGACCGCGCTGTCCAGCAACGGCTCCCAGGCCAACGTCCAGGCGCTGCAGGACGACGACGCCGACATCGTGTTCTGCCAGTCCGACGTGACCGCCTACGCCTACGAGGGCACCAACCTGTTCGAGGAGACCGGCGCCTACACCGACTTCTCCGTGGTCGCCACCCTGTACCAGGAGCAGGTCCAGATCGTCACCTGCAACCCCGACATCAAGACCGTCGCCGACCTGGCCGGCAAGACCGTCTCCGTCGGCGCCGCCAACTCCGGCGTGTACTTCAACGCCGTCGACGTGCTGAGCGCCTACGACCTGACGCTCGACGACATCACCCCGGTGTACCAGTCGTTCGCCGACTCCGCCGACTCCCTGAAGGACGACAAGATCGACGCCGCCTTCATCGTCGCCGGCGCCCCCACCACCGCCATCACCGACCTGTCCACCACCAAGACCGCCTACCTGGTCTCCATGGACGACGAGCACGTCGAGAAGCTGATCGAGGCTTCCCCGTACTATGCCAAGGCCACCATCCCGGCCGACGTGTACGGCCTCGAGTCCGACACCACCACCGTCTCCGTCGGCGCGGTCGTGCTGGCCAGCAACTACATCGGCGAGGACGCCATCTACGGCTTCACCAAGTCGCTGTTCGACGGCGCGTCCGACAACGCCGAGGCGCATGCCAAGTACTCCGAGCTGAGCCTCGAGGAGGCCTCCTCGGTCAAGGGCGTCCCCTACCACCCGGGTGCCGCCAAGTACTACGAGGAGCAGGGCATCACCGTGGAGGCCGCCGAGCTCGCCTAACCTGAGCACGGGGCCAGCGCCCACGATCCCCGGCGAGGGGCCGCAGCGGCCGATCACTGCTGCGGCCCCTCCTTTGGCTTTATCCCCCGCACGCCACGCCCCGATAAGAGGCGGCGCGCGGCGGGACCGTCCCCCTCAAGCGGGGACACCC